>Ga0082212_10004092_pt1 | contig 20378 bp, 14 predicted proteins | sample TergutNt197P3_FD_71548 | JGI IMG/M metagenome (GOLD analysis project Ga0082212, IMG submission 71548) | Neocapritermes taracua P3 segment gut microbial communities from Petit-Saut dam, French Guiana - Nt197 P3 | ecosystem: Host-associated > Arthropoda: Insects > Digestive system > Gut ... | reverse complement strand
TATCGGCTATCACGGCGGTTAACAACGTATCAATAGAGCCTAAGCCTGCTAAGGTAAGTCCGGGAATAACCGCCATTTTCAGCGCTGCAAGCCAATCAATATTTCCCACTGAGATAAAAAACGGTCTGGGTAAAGCCGAAGGGATATCTCCAATGGTTAGCGCCGGATTAAAATTTTTAAAAAACAAAGAAATAATCGTTATGAGCAACAGAGCGACCAGCGTTGCCGGAATTTTTTTAGTAATCAATGGAAAAAGGTAGATAATTAAAATGGCGCTTACTCCAAATAAAAGTGCGTAAATATCAAAATGAGCCACTTTTTGCGGCAACTGCGTAATCATATCCACCATTAGCACCGGGGATTTTTCTCCGATAAGCGGGTAAATTTGTTGTAGAATAATAATCACACCAATACCGCTCATAAACCCTGAAAGCACCGGATAAGGGATATAGCGAATATATTTTCCGATTTTTAGAAAACCAAAAAGGATTTGAAAGCCGCCGCAACACAACCCTGCTAAGGAAAGCGTAATTAAAACGGTTTCCATAGAATGGGGTTGGGTGGTTGCCCAAATACCGGAAATAAGCGTAGCAGAGATCACGGTCATAGGTCCGGTGGGACCGCTAATTTGCGCCGGTGTGCCGCCAAAAAGCGAAGCAAAGAACCCCACCATAATAGCGCCCACCAATCCGGCTAAGGCTCCGATAGCGCCCATATTGCCCAACGCGCCGCCCTCAATGCTCCCGAATGCTTGAATCCCAAACGCCAGCGCCAACGGCAACGCTACAATACCGGCAGTTAGTCCGCCGAAAATATCTCCTTTTATGTTGTTTAACGGTAACTGTTTCATCGCTTTAATTTTTAGTGTGCAAAAATACTATTTTTGCCAACGTTTATGGATATTGAAAAAAAAATTAACAAACGAAAAATCGTACTTACGGAAGATGGGTCTCATACTTTATATGTAAAGGATATAGATGAACAATTCCACTCCCGATTTGGCGCTATACAAGAGTCGGAACATATTTTCATTCAAGCGGGTTTGCTACATAAAAATGGGATTGAAAACGATGCTATCTCTGTGTTAGAAATTGGTTTCGGAACCGGATTAAATGCGTTGCTTACCTGTTTAAAAGCCGAAGAATTAAAAAAAGAGATTTTTTACCACACTATTGAATTATATCCTCTTAATTTTAAAGAATATACAGCATTGAATTATTGTGATTTTATTAACAATGTGAATGCACCTCATTTTTTCTCTTTCATTCATCATTGTAATTGGGAAACTATTGAACCTGTTTCTACTTATTTTAAACTTCTAAAACAGTGTATTTCGGCATTAACTGCACATTATCCGAAAGAAAGTTTTGATATTGTTTATTTTGATGCTTTTTCGCCTGAGGCGCAACCCGAACTTTGGACGAAACCATTATTTGAAAACATTTATCAAAGTATAAAACAGAACGGTATTTTAGTTACCTATTGCACCAAAGGTACCGTAAAAAATATTTTAAAAGAGGTTGGTTTTAATATAAAAAAGCTGCCCGGTCCTAAGGGGAAGCGGGAAATTTTGAGAGCGAAAAAAATTTAGAAAAAAAAAGAGGCTGCCAATTATAAGACAGCCTCTTGCATTTATATATTATCTATTATTATTTTTGTGAAACCACCAACTTACGGGTAATCACAGCATCTTTAGAAATAATATTTACCAAATAGATTCCCGGTTTTAAATCCGGAAGTTTTATTTCAAGTTCTTCACCATTGATAAAGATGGGTTGAGAAAGAAGAACATATCCATTCGCATTCATAATCCGTAATTGTGCATCACCCTCAATGTTTTCAAATTGAATCTTAATCACATCGGTGTTCGTTGGGTTTGGATATATGATAGCGTCCGGTTCAACAGAAGAAATAGGTGCGGGAGGAGTAGGAGCAGGAGGAGTAGAGGTACCTGGTTCTACATAGATAGTCATTGTTCTGGTGGCTAATAAATGAGGTACATGACCCGCAAGGGAAAATCCATATCCACCAACTAAGGCGCCTAAACAGTTAACGGTGATATCAGAGCCAAAAGGTGCACCTGATGAATATGTGTGAGTGTATAATTTATATTCAACTGTATATATGCCGGGTTCTACAAAACCTGAAAGCGTAACAGTAACTTCTCTCTTGTCAATAAAATTAAGATGGAAATACTCGAAAAAGCCGTAGCCTTGGAAAGTCCAGCCTACTCCGCCTCCGGCGGAATATGGGAACCATGCATGAGCAGTAACATAATCATACTCAACATCATCTCCGCATGATTCTGTATCCGTGCTATAATTCATACTTGAACCATACAAATAATCTGTAATTGTATTAACAGGAACAGGAACCGCATTCTCATCTGCTTGATAATAATATTGATATTCTATTGCCAAGTGCATCTCGTCAGTCAGTAAGCAGACATTATCCACATGGAAGTAGTGAATTATCTCTTCGTTAGTCAATATTTTACCGGTTTCTCCCATGTAGTTCTTATTCAAATCACCACCTATTTTTTTCGATTTTTCATAAACATAGAACAAGGGCCAGTCGTTCAGGTTTACCGTATCTGAATGAGCAGATGAATATTCACAAGGAAGCATGTTTGTTCTATGTGTTGTTACCACAAAATAGACAAAGTCCGCGGACAAATCACTAACAGGAATTTCTATGTTATATGAGCTCTCATTTCTACAAGTATCATTTGTATAAATAAGATTGTCATTATCTCTGGCATCATATCCTTGAATGAGTATATCAGCATCTACAGTACCAGCATCTCCAGTAAGAGTAACATTAAGTGTAACATAATTCTCCTTACAAACTTTTTCAGCATCCACAGCAACAGTTATAATGGGGTACTGGTTAATTATAACATCTACACTATCTTTACAACCGTTGGCATCTTCTACTCCAAATTTGTAAGTTCCGGGAGGTACTCTATAAGTTGTGTTGCCGATATAATAAGGTTCATCTGTAAATGGGGTACCACCGGATCCGGTAACGACTACATCGATAGAATCGTATGCACATATTGTAATGGTAGTCGGCGATGCATTTGCAACTACCGGAGACGGTTCGGTTACTCTGATTCTTGTTGTGGCTTCGCAGCCTTTCACATCTCTTACCCTGAATCTGTATGGTTCGGTTCTGGCGGGTAAATCAACTGTATTTCCGCTAAGCGGTCCATGATAATAATATATATTACTGCCGTTGCCGCCTGTTGCGTTAAGCGTGATGGTGGCTAAATCGCCATTACACAAAATTTCTGCTGTTATGCTTGCCGAAAGTTTTAATGTATCAGCAGGCTCTATGGTAATTGTAATTGTTTCTGTACAATGGTTTGCATCTTCTACAGTAACATGATGGGTTCCTACCGCTAATTTAAAGTTACTGCTATCAACAGGAGAGCCATGATGCCAATAGGTATGGGCACCTGTTCCACCACCTGAAGTAAGGGTAACTCTTGCTAAATCACCGGCGCAGAAAACTGAATCATTGGGTAATATTTGAGCAGAAAACGTTAATACCGGAGGATCAATTACTCTAATTTGTGCCGTTGCTTCACAACCGTGAGCATCTGTTACATCGAATTCGTATAAGCCGGCAGGTAACTTAATTTTACCCGATATAAAATCTTCTTTACCGTACCAATAAATATAAGGGTTGGTACCACCTCTTGCGGTAAGAGTTATAGTAGCAGAATCGCCAACGCATGGAACTTCATCACCCGGCAATATTGCTGCAGTTAATCTTAGTGGACGAGGCTCGGTTACTCTGATTCTTGCTGTGGCTTCGCAATCGTTGGCATCTTTTACTTTAAACTCGTATGGTCTGTGCCGTGCAGGTAAGTAAATGGTATCTTCTATAGGATTCTCGTCTTCATCAAAGAAGAGGTACTCGGGAGTTCCGCCTGTTGGGGTAAGTACAACTTTAGCCACACCGTCATGACACAGAACAACTTCATCTATTACTGCAGTAAGCGTTAACGCTTGCGGTTCGGTTACAGTAACTCTAAAGATCGCTTCACATTTGTTTTCATCTATAACTTTGAACTCGTATGCGAGATTCGGTCTGGCAGGCAAGTAAACAGTATCTCCTACTGGTGTACCATAGTCTGTTCCGTTAAACTGAAAATATTCATAAGGTTCAAGTCCGCCCGTTGCGGTAAGTACAATCTTAGCTAAGCCGCCATTACACTGAACGGCTGAATCTATTACTGCCGTAAATAATAATGTGTCCGGTGCTATTATCTCAAATTCTATTGTTTTTTCACAATCGTTTATATCTTTTACTGTAAATTCATAGTCGCCAGCAGGTAGTTTAAAACTGGTTGTATCCAATATTTGATTGGTACCATACCAATAAGTATGGGCGCCTGTTCCGCCACTTGATCTAAATGTAACTTTCGCCGAATCTGTAAGAGCACATAAAATTTCATCATCCTCTAATATTTCAGCAGAAAATGTTATTGCCGGGGGCTCAGTTATTGTTTTTAGTTTGGATTCCATACAGCCTTTAATATCATGCACATAGAATATGTAATCTCCGGCAGGTAAGGAAACGTGGTCGGTAGTTAGTACTGAATCCTTGACTAACGCTACATCATGATAAGAATAGGTATGAAGTCCCGTTCCGCCGCTTGATGTAAGGGTTACTTTTGCTGTACCGCCATTACACTTAACAGAATCATCCTGTAATATTTCCGCATCAAACGTTATTTTTAAGGGTTGCACTATGATTATATTGGCTGTTGAATCTATACAACCATTGTCATCTGTTATATAGAATTTGTGAGTTCCGGCAGGTACTTTGAACTCTGCGGTATCAACATTAGAGCCATTGGCAGCGGAAATAATGTTTAATGGAGGATTTCCTGCAGTGTCGGTATATGTGTAAGGTGGGGTACCGCCATGGGCTGAAACGCGTACAATGGCAGAATCACCGTAACAGTCGATTGAGGTATATTCTACGGCAAGATCTGGTACCAATTTACTCGGTTGGGTTATTGTAATGTCTGCTATATCAAAACAATCATTGGCATCACGTATGGTCCAATTATGTGAACCTGCTGATAGATCTGTCCTATCAATCGTTGCAGGATCTGTATTAGGATCATCAAAGTAATCTCCGCCTTGTATGCGATAGGGAGGGGTACCGCCGGTAGCGGTTATGGTTACGGTTGCCTTTTCACCGTAACATAGAATGGCAGTTGTTAGGCTTGCCGTTGCCACTAATGGCGCCGGTTGGGTTACTGTAATAGCTACAGACTTTACACATCCTTTAGCATCTTTTACATAGAATGTATAGGGAGTAGGATCGGCATATACATTAAAAGTAGGGGTAGTGGTATAATCAACATCATCATCTGAAAATGCATATGGTGGGGTGCCGCCTGTGGCTGTAATTGTTACAGTGGCTATATCACCATCACAATCAGGCATACCGGTTTGGGTTGCTGCCGGAACCAAAAGGGGCGGTTGGTTAATTCTAAGTACTGCTGTTGCCCTGCAACCGTTTTCATCTTTTACCATAAATATGTAAGGTTTGTGATGAGTTGCCGGCAGCATGATATTATCAATATTACCAATCACACTTCCATTAAGATAATATATGTAAGAATCTTCATCGCCGCCTGTTGCGGTAAGTGTTACTTTAGCTTCGCCTCCATGACACAAAATAGAATCGGTATCAATAATAAATGCGTCTAATGCTAATGGTTCGGGGCAGTCGAAAGTTAATTTACCTGCAATTTGGCGCATATTGCCACAATTATCGGCAACTTCTATAAAATATTCGTCATCAACTCCACAATCTATTCTACTACCTATTTTTACCGTATCACCCCTGGTATTAAAAATATTGATAACAATATCCTCAAGAGGAGTGCAGTTATCATAAATGGTAAACAATTGTTTTAATGAGTCTGCATCTATTTGAGGAAATCTTATGGAACAATGAGGTCCAAAAACGGCTTGAATATGTACTATTGTATCTAATTCGCTGTGAGGTGCGTCATTATCTTCTACAATAATCGTTTGATCTTTTGAGGTTGTTTGTCCACATAAAGATGTAACTGTCCATGTACGGGTAAATGCATACATTCCTTGCCCTTTCTTACAATCCAAAGTTTTTACGGTGCCATCTACATAAGTTGTATCCATTAAACTTGGGTCATAAGCACAATCATGAGTAATATGTCTCGGTTTGCCGCCAATGATTTCAGGATCCGCATCGTATCCACAAGTGAACATATTGTTTGGTGTACCCCTATCAAGGCTCACTCTAACCACATGGTCAAGTTTAAAATTGGGAGCAGAGATTTCTTCAATAGTAATAACAGCAGATGCTGTTGCAGTACAGCCACTGATATTATCAAGAACTTCAACTCTAAGTGCTGCTTGATCGTCACACTCACCTGACACTTGAACACAACCTTGATCGGGGTTATTGCTGGCAGTACCGACAATCCAATTATAGCTATAGTCTCCGTAGCCGTTAGTTACGTTTACCGACTGACAGTAATCATAAGAAGCAGCAGCCGGACATGTAATATCGTCGTTTAGGCTGGCTCTTACCTGACGGTAGGCTCTGGCTTCAAAACGTGTGGCTTCACTGGTACATCCTTCGTAGGAGGCTGTTACATAAAAAGTATAATTTATAGGGAGAAGAGCAGGCAAGTTCAGTATTGAACCTGTATGCACAAGAATTCTGGGAGGGTTATTTAATAAATACCACTTAAATTCAATAGGATATTCATCATCAAAAGGAGTTGTAGCCTCAAGTTTTACCATTTGAGGCACGCAAATAGGTTCGGTTATAGGCAGTTGTGTGGGAGGTTCCGGAGTGGGTGCCCAGGTTACAACAGTAGTAACAATACTGTCCGCATACGGCATACAAGTATAATCCGGATTTAATGAAGGTACATGGAAAGTTTCAACATGAGGACCGGTCGTAAAGGTTGGGTTGAATGTAAAACTTTCCGGACCATTTCCTCTATCAAAAATAACGGTTTCTCCTGCACAAACGGTAATGTCGTCCGGCGAATCTACATAAGTTTGTCCTTCTAAGAAAAAGTCTCCGAGTGGACCGCCAAGAGTAGCGCCATGACCACCCATATAGGTTTGTTGTTGGTTCCCGATGTAATATTCTTGAAAGTCGGTACCTCCTATACGTTCCATCAATTTAAAATGCAGTTGATACTCATCCGTACTGTATCTGGTAATTTTCACACGAAGATAATCGTTGTTACAAAGCCATTCTAAGAAGTCTGCATAAAAATAGTTATACCAACGATTTTGCACATTATACGGATTAAAATATCCGTATAGCGTTCCGTATGGAGAGGAGTTAATATGACCGGGGAAGTCAGTTACTACTGCACGTTGTACACCGGCAATAGTAGTGTAAGGCGGGGTAATCTCGGAGTTAAGCCCCATGCCTGTCAAAAGCGGACCACTACCTTGGAAAGCGCCACTATTGATAAGCGGCAATGCCCATTCAATTTCTACATTCATACGATTAACGGGGGAGGTAAGAGAGGCATTCAGAGGTTTGTCCCATTTAATATCACCTACCATAAAATCCCAGTCAATGGAGAGTTTCGTATCTGCTCCCTGACAATTGGTAAAGCGGAAGTAATAATATTCCACTTTTTTTGTTCCGGCAAATCCGTCGTTAATACCGATAACTACCGGATTTAAGTTATACCTTTCAACGTTGGTATTACCAAATTGGGTAATGATTTGACCAGGATCAATTTGTTCCAAATAAAAACAGCAAGCCTCCGGAGGCGGAGTACCCGGATGTTGAGGCTCCTGAGGTTGTGCACTCGTGGTGTTCATAAAGAAAGTAAACACCAAACAAAGGAGACTAAAGAATAAGTACTTTTTCATAAATTTTGGTTTTTGGTTAATAAAATTATATAATACATTAAATTGTTTATTGAATAAAAATATTGACAAAATGAGTGTCAAAAGTAGAAATTATAAGATAATTTAAGCAAAAAACAGCACAAAAAACAGAAAAATGTCGCATTTTTGATACCATTCTTTGGATAGAAAATAGAAGTTTTGCCATGTTTTATAAGCGGTTTTTGTTTAATTGTAGATTTGATTGTCAAATAGTTAATATTAATTATAAAATACAAAATTGCAATGTCATTTGAACTCCATTTCAATTCATACCAATAATGCGCAAATATATATTTTTTCAAATATGATTGGGCTAATTCATTAAAAAATTTTTGCTTCATTTTTTTATTATATTTGCGCCAATTTTTTAAAAAACAGAAATCTCTTATTTTACAACAAAATCTAAGGGAAAAGAAAAACAAAACCATTATTAAATTAATACATTTATGACAAATTGCGAAGAATTCATTAGCCAACTTGCAAACAAGTATGGCAGAAAACGGGAAAGTTTGTTGCCCATCATTCATGAGGTCATCAACCAGTACTATTTTCTTAGTGAAGAAAGTATGACCACTATCGCGCGCGAGTTGGATATGCCCACCGCCGAAGTGTATGGTACCGCTACTTTCTACTCCTTTTTCGACACAAAGCCTCAGGGAAAATACGTCATCCGTATCTGCCAAACTATTGTTTGCGATATGAAACGTAAAGAGGATATTGTCGATGCTGTTTATGAACTGCTCCGGATTAAACCGGGCGAAACGACCTCCGACGGCAAGTTTTCATTGTACTACACCAACTGCTTGGGTATGTGCCATGAAGGTCCTGCCATGTTAATTAACGACGAGCAATATGCAAAACTTACCCCAGAAAAAGTAAAAGATATTTTGCTCAATTATATGAAAAAATAGGTAACCGATAAAATCATCACATTATGCCAACAAGTACAGTTAAAAGAACCGATCTTATCTTTAAGAAAGATATTGATTATAGTGCTGTGATGCACAAAATTATGAAAATGGGAAAAGATGAGTTTATTGCAGAACTTATTGATTCCGGTCTACGCGGTCGCGGGGGCGCAGGATTCCCTACCGGCTTAAAATGGAAATTGGTAAAAGCCGAAACCTCTCCCGATAAATATATAATATGTAACGCCGATGAAGGCGAACCGGGGACATTCAAAGATAGAGAAATCTTAGACAATGCCGCCGAAAAAGTAATCTGGGGAATGACCCTCGCCGCGTATATTACCGGCGCAAAAGAAGGCTACATCTATATCCGCGCCGAGTACAAGTATATGCAAACCAAATTGCGTATCGCCATTGAAAGAATGGAGCAAAATATTAAAGCGCTCGGTATCAAATTCAAATTAGACCTGATGTTCGGCGCCGGCGCATACATCTGCGGCGAAGAAACCGCCCTCATTCACTCTATGGAGGGACACCGTGGCGAACCGACCAACAAACCGCCCTTCCCCGTTACACAAGGCTATTTGAATAAACCTACGGTGGTAAACAACGTGGAAACATTTGTTAATGCCATTATTATCGCCGAAATGGGCGCCGCTGAATATAAAAAACTCGGAACAAAAGCCTCGCAAGGTACAAAGTTGTTCTCCGTTTCCGGCGACTGCTGCAAAGAAGGTATTTTTGAATTGGAAATGGGTATGACCGTACAACAATTTGTAGATGAGTTTGGCGATGGCGACACTAAAGCCGTGCAAGTTGGAGGCGCCTCAGGGTTCTGCGTGCCCCGTAAAGAGTTCCCCAACACCATCATCGGTTTTGAAGGCGTGCCCACCGGCGGCTCTATGAAAGTGTTCAACTCCTCCCGCTCTATGTACAATACCCTTGAAAACTATTTGGTTTTCTTTGAAGAAGAATCTTGCGGACAATGCACCCCCTGCCGTGTAGGAACACAACAGTTGCTACTCGGTATTCAAGCGGTGAAACGCAAAGAAAAACCAAAAAGTTATCTTGATGAACTGTTAAAACTTGCTCAAACGATGAAATTCGCTTCTAAATGCGGGCTCGGTCGTTCGGTAGGTAATGCGTTTGGATCTATTGTTACCAACTTTAGAGAAGAGATTATTTATTAACCATTAAAACTATTCATTATGATAAATGTAACTATCAATAATATTCCGCTTCAGGTGGAAGAAGGAACCACCATTTTGGAAGCGGCAAAAATGTTAAATATTCACATCCCCGTTTTGTGTCATCACAAAGACTTGTGCGTAGCGGGCAACTGCCGTATTTGTGTGGTAGAGGTTGAAAACGACCCCTATTTGGTGGCAGCATGCGCCATCCCCGTGCGCGAGGGAATGAAAATTCAAACCAATACCAAAAAAATTCGCGATGCGCGTAAACATATCCTTGAGCTATTGTTAACCGAACACAATATTAATTGTATAAAATGCTGCAAAAGTAGCAGTTGCGAATTGCAAAATTTGGCGTTAGAATATCGTCTCGATGACCAGTTGTTTATCAATTTATTGAAAGACACGCCGGTGGACGATTCTTCGCCCTCTATTATTAAAGACGACAGCAAGTGTATTCGCTGTACGCGCTGCGTAAGAACCTGCGCCGAGTTGCAAGGCGTGAACGCTTTGGCAATGTCGCAAAAAGGACGTCATACCAAAATGAGTACCTATTTGGAAAAACCGATGGCAGAGGTAGTGTGCACCAACTGCGGACAGTGTATCAACCGCTGCCCCACCGGCGCATTAACCGAAAAATCTTACGTTGAGCAAGTATGGGACGCTATTTACGACCCCTCAAAACACGTGGTAGTACAAACCGCTCCTGCCGTGCGCGTGGCAGTAGGCGAATTGTTCCATGTGCGTGCGGGTGCCCGCGTTACCGGCAGAATGGTAGCCTCTTTGCGTGCTATGGGATTCGACTCCGTATTGGATACCGACTTTACCGCCGACCTCACCATTATGGAAGAGGGTACGGAATTGCTCGGTCGTTTGAAAAAAGCATTGGTAGATGGCGACAAACAAGTGGCGCTGCCTATGTTTAGCTCCTGTTCGCCGGGGTGGATTAAATTTGTAGAGCATCAATATCCCGAATTTTTACCCAACCTCTCTACTTGCAAATCGCCCCAACAGATGTTCGGCGCATTGGCAAAAACTTTCTACGCCAAGAAAAAAGGGATTGACCCTGCCAATATGGTTTCTGTTTCCATTATGCCGTGTACTGCGAAAAAATTTGAGGCTAACCGCCCCGAAATGCGCGACAGCGGCTATAAAGATGTAGATTATGTATTGACCACCCGCGAATTTGCCAGCATGATTCACCACTCCGGTATTGATGTACTGACTTTGAAAAACGAAGAGTACGACAATATCATGGGAGCCTCTACCGGTGCTGCCGTTATTTTCGGCGCTACCGGCGGAGTGATGGAAGCTGCTATCCGTACCGCTTACGAAATTGTAACCGGAAAAGAAGTGCCGTTCGATGGATTGAACATTACCCCATTGCGCGGATTTGAAGGTATTAAACAAGCCTCGTTGCTTATTGAAGGTGCGTTGCCGGAATGGAAATTCTTGGAAGGCGTTGAATTGAAAGTAGCGGTTGCGCACGGCTTGAAAAATGTGCACCAATTAATGGCAGGCTTGAAAGAGGGCACCATTGAAGCGCATTTCATTGAAATTATGGCATGCCCGGGCGGCTGTATCGGCGGCGGCGGACAACCCATCCCTACCAACATCGACATCCGTACTGCCCGTATGGAAGGCACTTACAAAGCAGATGCTAAAATGGCGATGCGTAAATCTCACGAAAACCCGGAAGTACAAGCATTATACGAAGAGTTCCTCGGCAAACCCAACGGACACCTCTCCCACGAACTGCTACACACCTACTATACGGAACGATTTAAGTACTAATGACAAGTGACAAGTGATGCGGTGAGCGCTTTAGCGGTTACCGCATTTTTTTATGCAAATTCTTTTATCTTTTGAGAAATACAATTTGTTTTTTTGATTTGCTGATATATTGAAGATTGAAGACTTCTTGCATTCTCAATATCAAAATCATTCTGTAATCCGAGCCAAAATTTAGCAGAATTTCCAAAAAACAAACTTAATCGTAATGCCGTATCTGCAGTAATTCGCCGAGTATTATTGACAATACCTGAAATTCGTGTTTGAGGAATATTTAATTCCTTGGCAAGGCGATACTGTGAAATGTCTAACGGAATAAGAAATTCTTCCTGCAAAATTTCACCCGGTGTTACATTGGATAACGTTTTCATTTATATATATATTTAATGATAATCAATTATTTCTATTTCCGTACTATCACTACCGTCCCAACAGAAAATAATTCTCCACTGGTCATTAATGCGAATACTGTATTTGTTTTTTAAGTCGCCTTGCAATTTTTCCAATCTGTTTTTAGGAGGTATCCGTAAATCATTTATATTTTGCGAATTATTTATCATTCTTAATTTACGCCTTGCGGTATTTTGAATTTCAAATGGCAATTTCGTTGAGACAATTCCTTTCCAAATTTTTTCCGCTTCTTTGTCTTTGAATGAAATAATCATGGCACATTAGTATTACGTCCAATGTTGCTAACGGAAAAAGTAAGTATTTATTTTTAGTTAGCCAAAAATCAATCAATAATATTATCTTTAACCAGATTTTTTATACTTTTGCCACTCGTTGTTTGAAGCCAATAGTAAATGAATAATAATCTAAAATCATTAAATATTATGAAAAAACCTTTACCCCTTGTAACCTTAATTTTAGGATTAGCCCTTTGCTTTTCCGCATGTAACCCAAAAACAACCGAAATGATTGAAAAAAGTGAAATGCAACTCAAAGTAGAAGAGTTTGCATACGTTGATCTTAACGCGCCAGAATTGTTGGCACAACTCTCTGAAAAAGAAAAACAAATGATCCCTATCATGATCCAAATTGCAGAAATTATGGATCACCTGTTTTGGAAACAAACGTTTGGTGATAAAACAATTTTAGACACCATTTCAGATCCATATATGGCTGATTTTGCGACTATCAATTATGGTCCTTGGGAAAGATTAAAGGATAACAAACCTTTTGTGCCCGACTACGGAACAAAACCGGATGTTTGTCAATATTATCCGCAAGATCTTACCATAGAAGAATATGACGCATACGAGTGTCCGAACAAAGGCAGTTTATATACCGTACTCCGCCGTAATGACGATGGAAGTTTGAAAACCGTTTGGTATAAAGAGGAATACAAAGAAGAATTGGATAAAGTGTGCGAATTGTTAGACCAAGCCATTGAATTAGCTGAAGATAATGGAATGAAAAACTATTTGATTGAACGTAAATTGGCGCTGCAAACCGATGATTACTTTAAGAGCGATATGGCTTGGATGGATATGAAAAACAGCAAATTAGACTTCGTGGTAGGACCTATTGAAAATTACGATGACAAATTTCAAGAAGCCAAAGCCTCTTACGAAGCATTTGTGTTAGTAAAAGATGAAGCCCGGAGCAAAGATTTGGAAAAATTTATCTCCATGTTACCACAGTTACAAAAAGAACTTCCTTGTGACCCGAAATATAAGAAATTTGTACCCGGCACTTCTTCCGATTTAAACGTTTACAGCGCTTTATATTATGGTGGAGATTGTAATTCGGGCAGCAAAACCATTGCCATTAATTTGCCTAATGACGACCGCGTTGCCGCCGCAAAAGGTACCCGCCGTTTACAATTACGCAATAGTATGAAGGCTAAATTCGACAAAATTCTAATGCCTATTGGAGAACTGATTATTGTTCCGGAACAACAAAAAAACTTAAATTTCGATGCTTTCTTTTGGAATGTTACTTTTCATGAAGTAGCGCACGGCATTGGAATTAAAAACACCATCAATGGAAAAGGTAGCGTGGATAAAGCGTTGGGCACTGAAAAAACCTCTTGGGAAGAAGCAAAAGCCGACATTTTAGGGTTGTTTTTAGTAACGAAACTGATTGAGATGGGCGAAATTACAAACATTACTGCCGAAGATGCCATGACGACTTACATTGCCGGGATTTTGCGCTCTGTACGCTTTGGCGCCGCCAGTTCTCACGGAAAAGCAAATATGATGTGTTTCAACTATTTTGAAAAAGCAGGTGCATTTACCCGAAACGAAAATGGACAATACGTTATTGATTATGATATGGCTTTCAAAGCCATGAACGATTGGGCAGAAGTGATCATTATTACCCAAGGTAACGGCGACTTTGCATTTGCTCTAAATTACCGTGCTGAAAACGGCGGAGTTTCCGAAACCTTACAAACTGACTTAGATAAGATTAACAGCGCAGGCATTCCGCGTGATATCAGATTTAATCAAGGAACTAAAATACTGGGACTCGAATAGGGCAACCGCCAATGTCTGTCCCTATTCCTATTTCGCTTCCTCGCTCAAAAAGCATCGTAATTCGATGCCTGATTGTGAATTATCTGAAAAACGGCACTCTGCTTCCCATATATGACAACGACCCAAACGATATAAAAGTAGTTTACAACGCTTTAAAAACAATTTCAGAAAGACCTAAAACCTTAGTAGCATGTGTTATTAATGTAGAAGATTGCGGCGCAGCGTATCGGTTTTTAATGGCGGTTCTTGCCACAACTCATGGTAAATGGTTATTAACGGGAACGCCGCGCCTGTTGGAAAGACCCATCTTGCCTTTGGTAAATTTTTTGAATAACAACGGCGCAAATATTCAAAAAACAGATTTGGGTTGGCTAATTGAAGGTGCCAAGTTGCAAATTGAGGATTGCGACATAGAGAGTTCCGAAACCTCGCAGTACGCCAGCGCAATAATGATGGTAAGCGATAGTTTACATTCTCAATTCTCAATTCTCAATTCTCAATTCTCAATTCTCAATTCTCAATTCTCAATTCCTTACTTAAAATTAACAATCACCATACTGCACACTCAAAATCTATCCACTCTTCTTACCCGCGCCGATTGGAGCGCTGCCGCTTTTTGGATTGCCAACGCCTTACTGACCACAAATGCACATTACTTGTTGAAAGATTTGCATTTTGACGGGCTGCAAGGGGATGCCGAAATGGTGCAGTGGTTTACGGAATGGGGGCTTATTTTTACTGAAACTAAATATGGAATTGAAGTAAAACACGAGGGACTTAAAAACAGACAATTATTAACTGCAAAGGGCACAAAGTTGCGGGTCAAGCCCGCAATGACGAACAAAGAGCGCAAAGTTGAAATTCCTCCCCAAAATATTGATGTAACCAACACACCCGATATTGCGATGATTTTGGCAACCTTAGCCGTTTGCTACCCTTTTGAATTAACGTTGTCGGGCGTAAAAAACCTGAATCTGAAAGAATCAAACCGCTTGGATATTTTAATCCATGAATTATCAAAATTTACTCATATAGAAGCTCATACACAAGATTGTATTACCATTTATAAAAGACCACAACCATTACCCAAGCAATTTCATTTCGAATCTTACAACGACCACCGATTCGTTATGGCGTGGTCGTTATTTAAAAACTACGGAACAGTAACTATTGATAACGCCAACTGCGTAAAAAAATCCTATCCGGAATTTTACAATCCAAATTCAAAATCTATAGGCTGAAGCCTACGGCTAATAAAGATCAAATCTTCATTTTTTTATCAATCTCGTCCACATCATATTTCATTTTTTTATCTGTTTCATAAAGATTTGAGATAGTTTTGACGGCATGTAGCACTGTGGCGTGGTCTCTGTCGCCGCAAAGCGAGCCAATATTGGCTAAGGGCAGTTTGGTATATTTTTTGGCAAAATACATGCAAAGTTGGCGCGGTTGCACCACTTCTCGGTCTCTTTTATTAGCATTAATCTTTTCTACGGAGATGCCGAAATATTCTCCCACCATTTTTTGGATATATTCAACCGAAATTTCTTTGGCGGTGCTTTTTACATATTTGTCCACCATCTCTTTTGCCAACTCAACGGTTACAGGACGGTGATTCAGAGAAGTTTGCGCCATGATAGCAATCATAGCTCCTTCTAATTCACGTATATTGGAGGTGATCCGCAACGCTAAATAGGTAACCACTTCTTCCGGAAAATTAATGCCGCCGCTCTCCAACTTTTTCTGTAAAATTTTGATGCGCGTTTCAAAATCGGGAATGCCCAGTTCAACCGTTAAGCCCCATTTAAAACGCGAGAGCAACCGCGCTTCAAAGCCGGTAATATCCACAGGAGATTTATCGGAAGTGATTATAATTTGTTTCTTCTTTAAGTGTAAATGATTAAAAATGTGAAAGAAAGCCTCTTGGGTAGAAACCTTATTTCCCGTACCCAAATGTTCAATATCATCTATAATCAACATGTCAATAGATTGGTAGTATAAAATAAAATCGTTGCGATTTCCTGTTTTGCACGCTTCTAAATATTGCTGGTAAAAGGTGTCGGCATTAATATAGGTAACTACTTTGTTTGGAAAATTCAGTTTGGTTTGAAGCCCTATAGCATGTGCTAAGTGGGTTTTTCCAAGCCCGACATCCGAATAAATAAAGAAAGGATTAAAAGGTATGTTGCTCGGATCTCGTGCAATAGCCCAACCTGCAGTGCGTGCCAACCGATTACAATCGCCTTCGATATAGGTGTCAAAATTATACGTTTCAACCAAATTTGAAGGAATTTTGTGTTTTTTGATACCCGGCACTACAAAAGGGGTGGGGAGCTCTTTGTGCTCGCCTTTGTACAATTCAATAGGCACGTTGATAGGCGGATTGGAAGTTGCCTGGCGCAGCGTTGAGGGCAATTGAATAACTTGCGAATCCTCCGGCGAAGTTTTCTTTTCCAGCACTACATGATATTGTAATTTGCCCGTTGCCCCCAACTCCCTTTTTATTACGGTTTTTAACAATTTTATGTAATGCTCTTCCAACCACTCGTAAAACATGTGAGAAGGCAGTTGTATAATTAAAGTCGTTTTCTCAACTCTTATAGGTACAATAGGAACAAACCACGTTTGGTAATTTTGCTCATCTACGTTATCTCTTATGAATTCCAAACAATTAGCCCATACCTTGTGGAAATCTTTTGTGAGTTTTGACACCTCTGCCGCCATAGTTTAACTATAATTTTTTAATTGTGAAACAATTAACAAAAATTTTTTTGCTGATTTTCGTTGCCTCAAATATGAACAAAAATAAGTTCAAAAAAAAATATTTTTTCACATTATTTTTAAAAAAATTATATATAGTAAAATCACGTTTTGCAGCGTTTTTTAAAAAAGTTATTTTAAACATGTTCATTGCAAATAAATTATATTTTTGCTTTGTAAAAAAACCTTTTTTTTATGCATAACTTTTTTTTCGGAAGGGTGATACACGGCTTGGGCAAAGGTACCAATTTTGGCTTTCCTACTGTTAATATTGAATTAATTGATAGTGCGTTGCATATTGAAAACGGCGTCTATGCAGTTACCGTACATGTGGGAAACCGTTCGTTTCAAGGAATGCTGTATGTCGGTACGCGCCCTACGCTCAATTTGCTGGAACAAACTATTGAAATTCACATTTTTCAATTCAACGAAAATATTTATAACCACCAAATTTCTTTTCAAATTTTGCATAAAATTCGTGATGAAATAAAATTCGACTCCATAGAAAAATTGATCCATCAATTACACCAAGACCGCAATATGGTGTATGATTATTTATCCTCAATATGCTTCAATTCATCAAGGCTGTAATGCACCCCTTCATCTATTTTCTTTTGATTTACAACAGCAAACTCCTCTAATGTGTCGGGGCGATTTCCTTTTTTATTCATCTCAATAATCTGATTTACATTATCTAAGGGGATAGCAAAGATAGTGTTGTTGTCATCGGCATAATGATACCATACCACTTTTTTCATGATATCAATTTTATTGTAAAAACCTTTTCCTTTTTTGGTAAGCAGATGAACCGTAGGGTGCGGAAACGCTTTCATCTCTTCTAAATAGGTATCTTGCTCAAAATTAAGGCAGCATTTCAGTTTGCCGCACATGCCCGCCAATTTTTGAGGGTTCAGCGACAGTTGTTGGGTACGTGCAGTAACGGTAGAAACGGACTGAAAATTGCAGAGCCACGAAGCGCAGCAGAGTTCTCTGCCGCAGGTGCCTATTCCACCCAATCGGGCAGCCTCTTGCCGAACCCCGATTTGTCGCATCTCAATCCTAATCTTAAATTGATCTGCCAATATTTTGATAAGTTCTCTAAAATCAACCCTGTCTTCTGCAGAATAATAAAAAATGGCTTTTGTGCCATCACCCTGATATTCAACATCATTTACTTTCATCGCCAAGTTCAAATCCCACGCAATATAACGCGAAGAAAGCATGGTCGTATTTTCCATATCCACCGTAGAAATCCACTTGTCTATATCGGCAACGCGGGCATGGCGATACAGTTTTTTAGCAACTTCCTCTTCTTTGATACGCTTTTTGGTTAACTGCTTTTTTACGCTCAACCCCAACAGCGAAATGATTCCGATGTCGTGCCCCGACAAAGATTCTACCGCCACAATGTCACCCACCGTAAAAATGCCTTCTTCGGGAAGGAGAAAAAAATCTTTGTGGCTATTTTTAAACCGCACTTCGCAGATAGGGAACTCTTTATATGAGGGTGCAATATCCAACTCTTCTATCCAGTCGTGAGTGGCTAATTTGCAGCAGTTCAGTTTATAGCTTTTGCAGTGAAACTCATCAATTTCCGGAGGCGCTGCCAACCCGCGGGTGTGAAACATATTTTGCGATATCTTTTTCGATTCCTCACTGATGGGAACACGAATATCCATCTCTAAATATTGTTCTAAATTTTCGCCTTGCGAAAAATCTTTATCATCAAATTTATTACCTTGTTTGTTCATATTTATTATAAAAACTGTTAGTTGTTTTTTCCGGCAAAGAAACGATTTTTATTTTAATTTGTTATTTTTGCACCATTAAAAAATCCATTATGAACCGTACATTTTTCCTTATTATCAGTGCAATAACCCTTGCCGTTTTTTTTATTTATTTGCTTTTTTTCTCTGAAAATAATATAAAAAAACATCGCGAATTGAACAAAAAAATTATTCAGTTAGATGAAAATATTTTAAATGCTAAAAATCAGATTAACAATACTTTTACGTTTGAACAATTAGAGAACGATACCGCCGGAAAATTAGAGAAATATGCACGCGAGCAACTCAATCTGCAACGCTCCGATGAAGATGTCTTCGTGCTACAATATGAATAATTGAGGATGTCAATATTCTTTACGGTTCAAAAAAAAACCTACCCTCTTCTTTAATCCTTCATATTTAAGATGATAAATTACGGTATCTTTAAAATATTGCTCAAATAGTTCCGGTGTTAAAGTTTCTAAAATTTCATTTTTATGATCTACAAACGAAGCACGCATCGCCACTGCTTCTTCATTAACAGGCGCATGGGCATTATTGGGGCAACTGTTTTGACACTCATCGCAGGCATTAAGCCAACCGTATTGGGCAATGTGCGTAAAATCTGTTTCTTTTCTATTAGAAGTATAATGGGTAATACATTGATTACAATCTATATAATATGGCGCTACAATTGCTTTTGTGGGGCAGGCTGCGATACATTTGTCACAATTTTCGCAAGATTTTTTGTTAGGTTTATCATATAGATCTACTTCTTTATCTATCAATAAAGTACCCAGAAAAATAAAAGATCCCAATGCGGTTTGAATGATGCCGTTTTTTCCATAATAACCAATGCCGGCTTGCACTGCCCATGCTTTTTCCGATATAAAAGAAGAATCGACAGTGGTCTTATAATTGAAATCTCCATATTTTTCTTTCAAGCCATGCACCAATGTTTCCAATTTCTCTTTCATAAATATGTGGTAATCTCGGATCTGTGCGTGTTGTGAAATTTTAAAATGATCTTCTCCTTTCTCCTTTCTGCCTTTCTCCTTTTCTCCCTTTACATTATAATTAAATCCACACACAATTACCGACCGGCACTGTTCCAACAACAGTTTTGGATCGAAACGTTTATCCGTATCGCGTTCTAAATATGCTTTTTTTGCGTGAAAATTTAGGGTTAATGCTTTTTTAAAACGTTCTTTTGCTAACAGTAACGGCTCCGCTTTGGCAATGCCACATAAATTGAAGCCGCAATTTTTGGCAATTTCTTTGATGATATTGGAACGCATGAAATCGGTGTTACGTTGTGTGTTTTGTGGCTTTGTGTTGAGTTATTTCAGCACAAAGACACGGAGATACAGAGAATACAAAGTCTAAAATATCTTCTGCTACTTCATTTTTTGCTTTGCATTTTCCTTCAAATATATCGCCGTTTTTAGCAAAAACAGTTACCTGATTGGTTTTGCATTTAAAGCCGGCGCCACTGTTTTTCAAAGAATTTAGCACAATGAAATCTGCATTTTTTTGCTGTAATTTT
>Ga0082212_10004091_pt1 | contig 20388 bp, 14 predicted proteins | sample TergutNt197P3_FD_71548 | JGI IMG/M metagenome (GOLD analysis project Ga0082212, IMG submission 71548) | Neocapritermes taracua P3 segment gut microbial communities from Petit-Saut dam, French Guiana - Nt197 P3 | ecosystem: Host-associated > Arthropoda: Insects > Digestive system > Gut ... | reverse complement strand
TTCTCTCTCGGCCCGGTATCGGCGAAGCTTTGCGGGACGTTTTCGGTCTCCGGTATATTGGCGAAATTATTTTCGGGATTTCTACTTTCCTCCCGCGCCGCGGGCAAAGCCGGTGAAGCGGCGGGCGCTCCGTCGCCGGCTTCCGGTACTTTTTCCTCCGCAGCATCGCCGTCATCCGACGGAGCTTCCGGCAATATGACCGCCGCGGGCGCGGAAGTCTCTTCCGGCGCCGGTCCCGGCGCGAAAAATCTGATCTCTGTATCCGTTTCCGCAAAAGCGCCGTTTTTGGCTTGAATATTTTTACTGATAAAAAGTGTGTATTCGAAGCCCGGCGAAAAACCGGAGACAGGTCTTACGGAAATGATACGCTTGGCGTCCGGCTCGATCTGTTCGTCAGCCATGATAACATCGATCTCAACGACGCCGCGGTCGCCGTCGTACAGGATAAAGGCCTTTTTATTATTCTCGCGAACGGAGGAGTTGATCACGTTGTTGCTGAAAGTCAGCGTTATCATATCCCCGTCGGCGATCCCGTCTTTGATAGACGTTCCGGTCAAGGTCAGAGGTTCTCCTTTGCCCTGCCCCGATCCGTCGCCTTCGCCGTCCGAAGCATATGCCGACTGAACAAGCGTTAAAAACAGCACGGCGCATAAGGCAAGCAAGTTCAGGTTTTTTTTCATATATCCGGCCGTTCCCTTCTTAATATGCCGCCCAAACACAAAAAATACCCCTCCCCGAAGTCATACGACGCCAAACGTATTTACCGTTCGGCATATCGTTATGATTCTGAGAAGAGGCTCGTCCACCGTTTTCTCACGAAGTTTTTATTACACTCGTCCCGCGCCCGTACAAAACATTTCAAGCCCTTCGGCCGTTTTTCGTCGAAAACGGCGCGAGAAGTCACCGGCGCAGGGAGAAACTGTCTTACAGTACCGGGATATTTTATATCGGAATTCTCTTCTTTGTCAAGTGTTTTCGTACGCGGTCCGGTTCAAAACACCGGCTCCGGCCTGCCGCAGGTCATACCGGCGTATGCTCCGGATTCTTTTGTTATCCGGCAGTTTTTCGGGCAACCGATACAATTCAAGTCCCCTTCCGCCGGCCGGTATTTATTAACAGGCGCAGGAACGGCGTTTCCGGACATACGGCCGGCCGCGAAATTTGCCGCCGCGATACCGGCTTTTTCCGATTCCTCCGCCGCGTCGTCCGCCGACGCGTGTACGAAACAAGCATTGCCGCAAACGAAAAGAAAATCCGGGACGCCTCCGGTCTCCGCCGCAAGCTTTTCCATCAGTTCCGTTTCCGGAATCAGCCCGACGGAGACGATCAGCGTGTCGCAAGCCGTACGGCTCACGGCTCCGGTTATCAAATTTCGCACCGCTACTCCCGTTATCCTCTCCGCGCCGTGAACCTCGGTAACGGTCGAACAAGTCAAAAGCGGTATATCATAGGCCTCCAAGCAGCCTTTCCGGTTGCGCGGCAGTCCGCCGCAAACTTCTTTTTGCTCGATCACCGCAATGACTTCTCCGCCGCGTTTTTTTATCTCGCGCGCGACGATCAATCCTACGTCGCCGGAGCCCAAGACCACCGCCCTTTTACCGACCTCATATCCGCCGAGGTTCATCATCCTTTGCGCCGTGCCGGCAGTAAAAACACCGGACGGGCGCGCCCCTGTCACAGGCAGTGCGCCTATCGGCCTCTCGCGGCATCCGGAGGCAAGTACAAGCGCTTTTGCTTCGACACGCATCAGGTTTTTGCCCGAAAGCAACAGGCTCCCGTCCCTTTCGAACTGCAAAACTGAAGTCCCGGTCATGATATCCGCGCCGGAGACTGCAACAAGCTTTTTGAGTCTTTCGGCGTATTCCGGCCCGGTCAATTCCTCTTTGAAGCGTTTTAGCCCGAAGCCCCGGTGCGCGCATTGTTTCGGCATGCCGCCCGGCTCATCATCGCGTTCAACAAGTAAAACACGCGACGCTCCGGCTGATACGGCTCCCAGCGCCGCCGACATTCCGGCCGGGCCTCCGCCCGTTATAACGACGTCATATTCCGGCATTCTTACCTCCGAGAACGATATATGACCCCGGCCCGTCTTTTTGTATGTCTTCGGGCCTCCGCCCGGTTTCATCTGCAATTATCTCAATGATCTTCTGCGTACAGTATCCCCCTTGACAGCGGCCCGAAGTCGCGCCGGTGCGTCTTTTAACGCCGTCCGCCGTAACCGCGCCGGGGCGAATACGGACCGCGTTTTTTATCTCCGCCTCGGAAATTTCGCGGCAGCGGCAGACTATCCTGCCGTATTCCGGATTTTCTTCAATAAGCGCAGCCCGCGCTTCAAAGCACATCTCGCCCGGTCTTACCGGCATAACGCGGCGCGGATCGAAATCCTTATTTTCGCCGAAGCCGTATATTTCCTCGATCATGCCCGCAACATGTCTCCCGAGTTCTTCCGCGCAAGTCAGTCCGGGAGTTTTTATGCCGACAAGACTGATGAAGCCCGGAGATTCTTCCGGAGCCATAATGCAAAAATCACTTATGCTCTCATCCGTTACCGCGTATTCGCCGTTTTGATCCCGGGCCACCCGGAAGGGATTGGGGCGCAGAGCGCCGAAATTTCTTATAATATGCTCCGGCGGCAGCTTCGGTATCACTTTTGCCGCGAGGGAGCGCAAAAGCGCCTCTCCGTCCCCGGAGGATTCAAAACCCCCGCCCGGGGAACGCTCCGTTTCCGTGGGCCCGACCAGAACATTCCCGTCGACCGTCGGAACTATCGTCACTCCCTTGCCGCGTTTCTCCGGCTCATGAAAAATAATATGCCTGACCGCTCCCGAAGCTTTTGTGTCCAGCACCAAATAATCGCCGGCCGTCGGCACAATGCGCACCTTCGGCTCGGCTGTCGTCTCATATATTTTGTCGGCGTTCAGTCCCGCGCAGTTTATTATCCCGCGCGTAAAAATCGCGGCGCCCGGAGTTTCTATCGTATACCCGCCGGATGTTTTTGATATTCCGGTCACCTTTGTATTCAAGCACAGCCTTGCCCCGTTGCATACCGCGTTTTCAGCGGCCGCCAAGCACAGTTCCCACGGGTTTACGGTACCCGTGTCGGGAATATAAAGACCGAGCGTCACATCCCCGGCAAGCCCGGGTTCAAGCGCGATCGCCTCTTTCTTATCAAGCAGTCGGAGCTCTCTCACTCCGTTTGTTATCCCCTGCTCGTATTTCCGCCGCAATATCCCGTCGCCGCGCGGTCCGAAGCTCACCATAACAGACCCGCACCGGGAATACCGCACTCCGAGCTCTTCGCAAAGCCCGGCAAAGCCCCGCGCGCTGCGGACGCACATTTCGGTCTTGAGCGTGCCGGGTTTGGTGTCGCATCCGCTGTAGACTATAGCCGTATTCGCGCGTGAAATACCTGTGCACAAGTCCTCGCGGCACTCAAATAAAGCCGCCTTAACATTCAGGCCCATCAGAGCCCGAAGCGCAAAACAGCCTGTCAGTCCTCCGCCGATAACTATCACATCGAATGCTTCTTTATCAGCCGGCGGATCACAGGTCTCTTTATGCCTGCTATTCACCAAATCTCCTCCGCAGCTCTCCGGGGCGGCTTAACTTATACCCGCCGAGCTGTTTCAGTCTGTCGGCAAAGGCGTCTGACTTCAGTATCTCAAGCAGTCTTTGCACCCGTGGCGTATCCCAAACGAAGTTCGGAATTAAAAGGTCATATTGCTCGTCGCAAATTTTCAAAAAATCAAGGCCGTATGCCTTCGCGGCAGAGTATATCCCGAGTCCGGCGTCAGCAGACCCTGCGGCAATAACAGCCGCCACTGCGAAGTGCGTATACTCTTCCCTGTCATATCCGTACACTTTTTTTGTGTCTGTACCCTCGCGCCGGCACAGCCAATCGCAGAGTATCCTTGTGCCTGAGCCTTTTTGACGGTTTACATAACTTATCCCGTCCCGGGCGATATCACCAATCGATCCTATGTTTTTCGGATTCCCCTTCGGCAGCATGAGTCCCTGCTCACGGCTGACGCATTCGACAAGGGAAACTCCTCCGTTCGGGAAATGTTTTTCGATAAAAGAAACGTTATATTCGCCTGTCGCCTCGTCTAAAAGGTGAATCCCCGCGACGTGCGCCTCCCGGCGCTTGATTGCCGTTATGCCTCCCATGCTGCCGACATGAGACGATTTCATCGATAATTCGCGCCCGAAACTCCGCAAAAGCTCAGCAAGCTCGTCGAGAAGCGGGTCATGACTGCCTGTCGCTACAAGGCTCGATTCGATCTCCCGCAGCGGGCGCAGGAGCCGCACCTTCACCTGCGCTCCGTTATCATAGCCTTCCAATTCCTGCGGGACTTCAAGTATGCCGTCGGCTTTCATAAACGAGCTGACGACGCCGCTGCCCCTGTTAAGAGGCACGGCAATGAGCTTATCTCCCGCGTATCCGAGACTGACCCTTATGAATTCTCTGTATTTCAGAGTTGACACGACCTGTTTTGAAAGCACGGCTTCCGCGAATTCGCGCTCAAAGGGCGCTGTGTTTCCCAAAAACTCTATCACCGGCCGCAGAAATTCATCGAGCGCTATGATGCCGGATACCGGATATCCCGGAACGCCTATTACCGGTTTGCCCCCGCAGATGCCGAGTATGGTCGGTTTTCCGGGTTTGATCGCGATTCCGTGATATATGACTTCTCCCGCCTCGGATATGACGGAGCAGCTGTAATCCTCCGAGCCCGCGGAAGACCCCGCGCATACGATAACCGCATCGCATTCGGACAGGGCGTTAACAAGCGCTTTTTTTATTTCTGCGGGATCATCTTTGACTATGTCAAAAGTAACGGGCTTCGCGCCCCATTGACTGAGCATGGCTGAGAAGATCACGGAATTGAATTCCAAAACTTCCCCTTCGCGCGGGTCGTCGTTCGGCATTATCACTTCATTTCCCGTCGGGATAATGCCGACTGTCGGCCTTTTCACGACCGAAAGCTCGTTAACGCCGCAAGCTATCATCGCTCCGAGAGCCGAAGGGGTTATCTCCGAAAAAGACGGCAGTATCATCTCCCCCGCGCACATATCCTCCCCGATCTGTCTTATGTGCTGCCACGGCGCTGCGGCTGAGATGATTTTGATCCCGGAGTCTGTTTCGATAAGGTCCTCCGCCATTATAACGGTATCGCATCCTGGCGGCAGAGGGTCCCCGGTATCGACCGGCGTATACAGCTCCCGTTTTATAAGCGCCGGAGAAGTCTCCGTCGCTTTAAAAGTCAGTTCCGCGGCAAGCGCTATGCCGTCCATGGCGCACGCGTTATAGTGCGGAGCGCATATTTTCGCATAGACAGGCGAAGCCGTCACGCGGCCGGCGGCGGCGGCGGTCTTAACCGTTTCCGTCTTCGCGGATACGCCCCGGTCCGCAAGAGCTTTTAAATAATCTTCTCTCGCCTTTTCGAGCGGCACATTTGTCAGATACTCAAATCTCAATTCAACGCTCATTCCCTCACTATATATTTTCGGATTCCGCTAATGACGCCACAGCGTAACATCCGCCGCCGTCCCTTCCGCTATTCCCTCGCAGTCGCGCGGGACGCAGATATATCCGTCGGTAGCCGCAAGGCTCGTTATGAGGCCGGATTTAAAGCGGACCGGCTCGGCACGGATAATGTCCCCGTCTTTCCGCAATTTGACCGCTGCATATTCCGCGCGCCCGTGGTTCGCGGGAACCGCTTCCGAAATCACGGCGCGGACCGGGAATTCCGGTCTTTCCCGTCCCGTCAAGCAGTCAAGCAGTAAAAATACGAACAGCCGGGTAACGAAATATGCCGCGACGGGATGCCCCGGCAGCCCGAACACGGGTTTTCCTCCCGCCTTTCCCAATATCGTCGGTTTGCCGGGTTTCATAGCTATTCCGTGAAAAAGTATTTCTCCGCGACTTCCGATAACGCGGGCGGCGGCGTCCTTTGCCCCCACTGAGCTGCCGCCGGAAATCAAAACGACGTCGCACTCGGAAAGGGCGCGTCCGAGCGCCGCGTCAAGTTTTTTTTCATCATCCGGCACAATGCCGTAGGTCTTCGGCGACCCTCCGCCGGAGGATACGGCGGCGGCAAGCATATATGTATTCACATCCCGCACTTCTCCGGGGTTCGGTTTTTTGTCCGCTTCCACAAGTTCGTCGCCGGTCGAAATAATGCCTACTGCCGGTTTTCTGCGAACGTTCAGCTCAGTTATGCCCGCCGCCGCCAACGCGCCCGTGTCGTGCTCCGTGATGAGGCAGCCTTTCCTCAAAACGACGTCTCCGGGCGACAGATCGTCGTCTTTGAATATTACATTGTTTCCCGGCGCGACGGGTATTTCTATCCCGACAGTGCCGTCTTTGTAGTCCTCCGTATATTCCAGCATGACAACGCTGTCCGCGCCGGGCGGCAGCTGCGCGCCGGTAGCAGCATAAACGCAAAAACCGCCGCCCGCCGAAGCTGCGCGTGATATACCGGGCGGTCCCGACGGCACAGTGAGAATCGCGGGAATACTCTCGGAGCATCCGAAAGTGTCGGAGGCGCAAACGGCATAGCCGTCAACGGCAGAGCGATCAAAACCCGGTACATATTCGGCTGAGACAATATCTTCGGCCGATACGCGACCGAGCGCTTCGGCTATACCGACGCTCTCAAAGCCCGGTAACAGCCCAAACCCGGTTTTGATTATTTCCATAACTTCGTCAGGGGTTTTAACGGAAAGCAAAAATCACTACCTCCGGTCCCGGCCGCCGCATACCGGACAATCCGGATCGCGGACGACGCCTACATACTCAAACGCGCCGCTCCATAAGTCAAACATCATAAGGCCCGAAAGCGGCGCGTTTACCAATATTTTTAAAGTCTCGTTGGCCTCGAGCGCTCCAACCGCCGCGGTCGTCGTGTTCAGCATCCCCAAGGTCGCGGCGGTGTCGCCCGAAGTGTCTTCCGCCCTCGGGTGCAGGCAGGAAAAGCAGGCTCCGTTCGGAACTATTGCGAAGACCCGTCCGAATGAGCCTGCCGCAGCCCCGTGGACCCACGGGGTACCCGATCTCACGCATCCCTCGTTGATCAAATACCGGGCCTCAGCGTTATCCGTACAGTCAAGCACAACGTCAACATCCCTGATCGCAGGATCTCCCGAGTCTGTCAATCGCCTTGTGACCGGCTCTGTCGTTGATCCGGAATTGATTTCAAAAAGCCGCGCGGCCGAGGCTTTCACCTTTGATTTGCCGACGTCCTCCTCCGTGAACAATAACTGACGCTGCAGGTTACTGAGTTCTACCGTATCGTGGTCTATCAGTCTCAGAAATCCCACTCCGGCGCGGCAAAGCCTGTCGGCGGCGACCGTGCCGAGCGCACCGAGCCCCACTATCGCAATGCGGGAGGATGAAAGCTTGCGCTGCCCGTTTTCACCGATTCCCGGAAAAGCGATCTGCCGTGAAAATCGCCCGTCCAAGATCATCCTCCCAACACGGCCCGGCAGACGTGCAATGTACCGTCTCCCGAAACCGGGCTGTCAAGAGTCACCGGTCTCCCGTCCAAAAGCAGATACATGAATTTGTAGTTTTCGGGGGGAACAGTCACGCCGCTTTGTCTCTCGCAGGCGGAAAACAGGTCGCGAACTGTCCCGCCGTTGTCCGTACTGTAATCTCCGCCCGAAAGTCCCGGCGCAAGATCGCCCGCTATGAATTTTATGCTGACAGTCGGCATAATACGCTCCTTCGCGCCGATAATCGTTTTACCGGCTTTTTTCCAACGCGATATCGCCGAGGCAGACGCTCTCGTCCGTACGTATTCCGGGCATTGTCAAGCGCTCGAATCCCAAAGCCTCAAAGGACAGGTCAAAAGCGCCGACCGGCAGATCTTTGAACCAAAAATCCCCGAATTCGTCCGTCACGGTTTCGATCAATTTCCCGCCGGTGACCGCCAAACATCTCGCCCCGATAATGACTTCGCGCTCAACGGCGTCAAACAGCGTCCCCGCGATGAATTTTCCGGGAATGTTGCGGTAATACACCCTCGGTCCCGCACCGGTCTCGGGAAGCATGACCTCGGCGCCCTTGATAAGGTCCGAGAGTTCCTCCTCCTCGCCGAATGAAAGGCACGCGGTGGCGCAAGCCTCAACGCAGCGCGGCAGCTTGATACCGTTATCGAGCAGATGGGCGCAGCCCGTGCATTTTTGCGCTATGTTCAATTCCTCGTTGAAGTAGATCGCCTCGTAAGGGCAAGCTTTTTCGCAGGCCCTGCAGCCGTTGCATTTTTCCGGATCGATTATGATAAGCCCGTCGTCTCTGCGGTAAACGGCGCCGCTCACGGGGCAGGCCGCCATGCAAAACGCGTTTCTGCAGTGGTTGCACATTTGCGGTATGTAATGGACTTTCACCTTAGGGATCGTCCCGTTGACGTGATCCCGGACTTTCATCCAAAACTGACCGATATCCGGCTGGGGTTTCGCATAGGGAGTCCAGTCGTTGCCGGCATGTTCGTCTTTACAGACGAGTTGACAAACATAACAGCCGTTACATTTCGCGACGTCTGTCACAAACGCTTTGGACATTACGGATTTCCTCCTTTATTTTATCAGCCACCCGTCAAGGCAGACGCCGCAGGCCTTGTCCACCTTCCGAGCGAAGGACTCCGGATATTTTTTCCGCCAAGCTTCCATTTCTTCGTCCGTGACCTTCTGCGTCTCGACAAGAAAACCGGAAACGGCCATGCCGGTGGAGTGTTTGGATATGATGGCGTGCGGTGTGATCAGATTGACAGCGCCTCCGCGGTCGAGGCACTCGGCGTCTATCGGATCGAAGCGCGAGCCGTGATCCACGTAGACCGCCCCGGGGATCAAGCGCTGCGTGACATAGGCCGCGCACAGAACGACGCCGCGCTCGTTGAATATTTTAACGATATCCCCGAACTCTATGCCGCGCTCGCTCGCCGTCTTCGGGTGTATCCACATCGGCTCGTACTGGTAGCCGTCTTTCGCGCGGAGCTTCATCGTCGGTATCTCGCGGTTCCATGTGATATCGTCAAGATTTGCGTGGAAGCGCCATCTGCCGTGGTTCGACATGCAGAGCAGCGGATATTTTTCCGCGCGCTTGCTTGAGAGCCTCTCGTCGTGCAGTTCGCTCTTTTCGATCCATTTAGGATACGGAGGCCGCTCCGGGTCGTCCGGAAAGTATTTTTCGAGGTCAGTTGAGGTGAACTCAAGCTTGCCTGTCGGCGTTGTCAGCGGATTCTTTTCCGGGTCATTCGCGAAAAGGGAGAGGCCCGCGGGGAGTTTTTGTATATCCGGGTCCGCCGGCACGACAAACATGCCCTTTTTATGAAAATCGTCGTTCACGTCAAGATGCGCGACGCCGCTTCCCTGCCAGAGCAGTTCAATAACGCGCTCAACAGGTTTTTCATTGACGGTATAAGCCATATATATATCTTCGCTTATCTTTTTCGCTACGGCGGCAACGCAGTCAAAGTCACTGATCGACTCTCCTACGGGCGGGCAGGCCGCGTGCTCGCGATACACCGAAGTGAAGACAGCCCCTCCCGCGTCGTCCGCTATATCCTCCATCTCATGTTTGGTTACGACCGGCAGTATGATATCCGCGAGATAGCAGTCGTTTTCAAGCCACGGGTGCTGAGCCACGACGCACTCTATCTCATCTGAGCGCAGAGCCTTGACAAAATTGAAGCCGTCGTTCCAGCAGGTCACCATGCAAGGGGAATCCGTCCATATCATGTGTATTTTGGAACAGCCGTCGGCCGGGAATTTGTGTTTGACCCATTGCTCGTCGGCAGGACCATGGAAAGAATACAGCCCGTCCCATTCAATGGAATCCTTTAAAATGGCGTCATGCACCATGCATTTGGGCACGGATTGCTGCGGAGCGGTATCGATGGGTCTCAGCATTTCGTTCAACTCAGCGTTATCGCTGGGCGGGCGGAACTGCGCGCTGATGTCCTTATCCGCGCCGGGCGGGCGGACGACCTCTGCCCTGCCGGGCGCCCTCGGTACAGCCTTCCCCTGATACGGCATCGCGAAAACCGGCGTATGCAGGCTCCACTCGAGCCATTTGGCCTGATGTCTGCCGGGCTTTCCGAGTCCCTGCATCCCGAGCAATATCGACTGCATGCGGGCCGGTTCGGTCGACCATGGCCCGCGGTATCCGGGGCCGCCGTTGCCGATGGTCACGCTCGTCACTTTTTTTGCCCACGCTCTTGCGAGAGCCTTGATGGTGTAGTCAGGAACGCCGCATTTTTCCGAGGCCCACGCCGGAGTTTTTGGTATGCCGTCCTCTTTCCCGAGAACATAATCGAAAAAGCCTTCCGCTCCCGCGGCGTGCGTTTTCACGTATTCCGTATCATAGCTGCCCTCGGCGAGCCAAGTATACGCAATGCCGAGATACATGGCGGCGTCGGTGTTGGGAAGTATCGGTATCCATTTATCCGCCTGACAGCAGGCGGAAAAGTTAAGCGCCGGGTCAATGAACACATATTTCATCCCGAGACTGTGTATCCAATAACTCAGCCGGCTTGCCATATACCCGTCAAACCCAACCGGAGTGGTCTCCGGGTCAGCCGCCCAGAACAACAGCATCTCGGAATTTTTTGCTATGTCCGGCCAGACGTTTCCGGAGGGCTGCATCTCTCCTACAGGTTCGCATCCCCATACATTTTTTGAGCCCCATGAATAACCTTCCCAGCTGTCCATATTCCTCATCTGTATCGTATAACCGCCGAGCAGAGACAAAAGGCGGTTGGCGCAGCCGTGGCAGGGGGCGACGTGCTTTCCCTCTCCGTGCATATCCGCCTCCGAAAGCACGGCGGACATCCCGTATTTTTCCTTCACTCGCAAAAGCTCGTCGGCTATGAGGCCGGTCGCTTCGTCCCATGATATCCGGACATATTTTGATTTGCCGCGGTTTTGAGGATTGCGCTCTCCTTTCGGGTCCCAGTCGACGCGCTTGAGAGGATAGCGAACTCGGTTTTCCGAATAGACGCGCTTCTTGTATGTAAGGTAATACGAGGCCGGCAAGGAGTGTCTCGGCGGCCCGAAAACTGAGCCGTGCGCTTCGATCTTCCAAGGATTCAAGCTGTCCCAGTCAAAATCCTCATCATATCTGAACGGGCGTATGCGAATTATCTTCCCGTTCTCGTCGGAATCGACGACGGTCGGCAGTCCGCTTGCGGGTCCCATGAGGCTGGCGCCCTTCAGCGTTTTTCGTTTTGCTTTTATGTCAACGCTCATTCTGCGTTCCTCCTTAGCTGCTTTCGCGGCCGCGGCAGACACGGTCCGCCGCGGCCGCGGGGTTTTCGGTCGCGGTTTTATTGAGCGGCCGCCTCTTTTTTATTTTCCTCCGCTTTGACGTCAGCAGTCAGGTCGCGTTTTTTGTTCATGAGTATCGACCCGATCAGAACGATGGCTCCGACTCCGATCATGACCCGGTAAGCGTTCGCGAAATGGCCGTCTCTTTCAAGGAAGGAGCTGACAAAGCCGATGGCAAAAGCCGGGATTATGTACATGCCGGTGTTGAGCAGCCGGTATACTCTGTTGAACGCTTTCCTGCCGAACAGATAAACCACCATTGAAGGGCCGAGATTCGGGGCCGCGCCGACGTTGCCGCCGAGGGCAACTATGCCTATCCATATCAGCCACGGAGCTTCCGCGCTGCCGAAACTCAGTCCGATGGTCCCGAGAAACATCAAAGAACACATCATAATAGTTGCTCTTCTGGTTCCGAGCTTGTCGTCTATAAAGCCGGAAAACAGCGAAAGCACGGCGCCGAATATCGAAAAACAGAATATGAACGCCATGGCTTGAGGCGGGGTAAACCCAAGCTGCTCAAAGCGCATAAGGAAGAAAGCGGGATAAGCGGCGAGGCAAAACAGCATGAAGCCGAATGTTAAAATGTGGCACCATGATTCCTTGTATTTGAGTATGTGTTTGATCTTTATCCTGTCAACTCCTTCGGCGTCGACAAGGACTTCGGGCGGCGGCGCCTCAAGCGCGCCGTCCGGATAGCAGCCGTATTCCTCCGGAGTGTTCCGGATTATGGCGAAGCCGACGACGCCGGCAAGCGCGACGATAACGGCGAGAATGGCAAATGTGGTAAAAAATCCCATCGTGACGACGCCGTTCGACATATATGATATGACTGTTGCGCTTGCCAAGGGGGATACCATGGTAACGATGCCGAGCGCCGTGCCGCGCCATTTACGGAACCATTGGTTGACCAAAGCGAAAGTCGACATTAAAACGCCGATGCCGATTATCGGTATCAGAAACATACCGACAAAAAAGACCGCGTAATTCAATGACCACGCGACTAAAAGCTCGCTTATGCCGTACATGATCATTGACAGGCAGAAAACTCTTTTCGCTCCCCATTTTATTATCAGAGTACCGACAAGAAAAGTAAAGGGGATGTTTGCGATGCGCCCGTAAGTATTGGCGTTGGTGATCATAAGCGGCGTCCAGCCTTTGGTTTCGATAAGGAAAGGAACAACAATGTTCAGCTGGTCGGTTGCAAAAGCCGGAAAAAAGTATTGGCTGATAAGCCACAAGACAAACGCAGGGATCATGAAAACAAAGAACCGTTTGTTAAGCTTGCTGCGCTCAGTCATTTCAATCCCTCCAAATCCAATTTCATTCAGGATTTTTATACCATAAACACCCATATATGTCAATAAACCGGCCTGCGGAAAACGACGCGCTGCGGCAGATCTGTATCAACAGCCGTATGCTCTGCTTTTGACGTGACAACCGGGCTTTTTCGTGTTATATTCGGTTGCGGAAGCAATATGTTTTTTTGTGCTTTATATTACGCAGCTTTATGTCAAAAACGGAAAAAGGTGAATGAAATGTTTGAAAACGCAGTGGCGGACAGAATGTCCCTTTTGCATACGGAATCCGCTTTCGGAGTGCTCGCGAGAGCCAAGGCCTTGGAAGCGCAGGGAAAGAATATAATTCATTTGGAACTGGGCCAGCCGGATTTTAAAACGCCGCAAAACATTATCGACGCGGCGTACCGCGCCATGAACGACGGCTTTACGGGATATTCGCCCACGCCGGGTTTTCCCGAAACAAGGCGCGCCATAGCCGAGTACGCGGCGAGGCATAAAAACATCAAAACCTCCGAAAACGAAGTCGTCATTACTCCCGGCGGCAAACCTATCATGTTTTTCACCATGCTTATGCTGATCGACCCCGGGGACGAGGTGGTGTATCCCAATCCCTCCTTCCCGATCTATGAATCCTGCATAAAGTTCGCGGGCGGAGTTCCGGTCCCGATGAAGCTGTCGGCGGAAAATGATTTCAAGCCGGACCCGGACGCGTTTGCAAAACTGCTCACGCCGAAAACAAAACTGGTGCTTCTCAACAGCCCTTCAAATCCAACTGGCGGAGTCCTCTCGCGCGAGGATATCACCGCCGTGGCGGAGATATTGAAAGACCGTCCCGACATATTCATTCTCTCGGACGAGATATACGACAGGCTTATATTTGAAGGCGAGGTCTTTTCGATCGCCCGGCTTGAGGGTTTCAAGGACAGGACGATAATCCTCGACGGTTTTTCAAAAACATACGCCATGACAGGCTGGCGCCTCGGTTACGGCATAATGCATCCCGATCTCGCGAAACACACGGAGATGCTTATGGTGAACTCAAATTCATGCTCCGCGTCCTTTTCGCAGATAGCGGCTGTCGAGGCCCTGACCGGACCGCAGGATAAAGCCGATATGATGCGTGAGGCTTTCATTAAACGGCGTGACATATTGGTCGGAGAACTTAACCGGATAAAAGGCATAAGCTGCCGGCTGCCGAAAGGCGCTTTTTACGCTTTCCCCGACATATCCTCTTTCGGCATATCGAGTGATGAATTCGCCGCGCGCCTTTTGGATGAGGCCGGCGTAGCCGCGGTCAGCGGGACCGCCTTCGGCAAATACGGCGAAGGATATATACGTTTTTCCTACGCCGCTTCGACGGAAAACATCGAAACCGCCCTTGAGAGGCTCGGAAAATTCACCGAAACACTGTAACCTGCAGCAGCGTAATATCCTGACCGCAAATGTTATGTTGCCGTACTTGCATCCTTGTGGTACAATAGCTGAAAAGGATTAACATAATGCAAATAATATACAAATCGACTTTTCAATTATATACATACGGAGGAGCAGCAACATGAAAAGCGTCGGCTATAAACTAACATCCATCATGCTTAGCGTTATCCTGCTCGGAATCGCCGTTACAACAGGTATATCAGTTATCATTTCAAACAATGTCATTACCCGCGAATCTCTCGCGAAAGTAAATAACAGCAATCAATCGGAAGCCGAAAGACTGGACAGGTGGCTGTCGGATCAGATATCAGTCATGAATACCTCGGCCGCTATGCTGGCCGGCAGGACCGACTTGGTCGAAATACTGACAACCGTCTCGCCGTCCGACGCTTCTATGGAGGAGCGGACCGTCGACATACTCAGGTCTGTCTTGAAATCCGTTCTCGACGATAACGATGCTTTTTTTGAACTGTATATGGGCTTCACGGACGGAAGCGCCGTGACCGGCAGCGGGTACAGTTTCGACTACTCATGGTGGAGCGCCCCCGAGCGCGGCTGGTATAAGCTGGCTCTGACAGACACGTCCCGCGCGCATATCACATCGCCGTATTTGGACGCTCAGACCGGCGAACTTTGCGTTTCGGCCGTCCGCGCCGTTATGCGCGACGGCCGGCTCTTGGGCGTCGTAGGGTCGGACATTTTTGTGACTGACCTGCAAAACATCACACTGGACTACGCGTCGATATCCGGAGGCTACTCCATGCTCATCGATACAAACGGAGATATTCTGATACACCCCGATAAAGACTACGCCCCCGACGACGAGGGTAAATACCGCAATCTCGGCACGGTCAAAGACAACGCTCACGCGGCACTGTGGAAAGATATTTCATCCGCCGACGGGACCTACAAATACCCTGACGCGACCGGCACCGACAAATATTATACCGTCAGCTCTCTTTCAACGACCGGTTGGTATACCGTAACGGCGCTGCCCACAAGGATCGTTACTCAGCCGATCACCAACTTGGTCATCATTGTTATTCCCACCTCTATTGCTATTCTTTTGATCGCCTCGATCATAATCTATCTGACCGTTAAAAGGATCGTCACCAATCCGCTTATCCCGCTGACCGCTTTTATGAAAAAAGCGGGCGCCACGGGAGATATAGCTCTTTCATCCGAGGATACGGCGACCATCAGCAAATACAAGTCTGTAAAAGATGAGATAGGGCAGACCATAACCGCCTGCGCAGCTTTTATCACCCACGTCACGCGAATTGCGGATACGCTGAAAAGCGTCGCCGGCGGTGATTTGACTACCGAAGTCAAACGCCTCTCCGAAGCCGACGCTTTGGGAAATGAACTGCAAAAAATGGTGGACGGACTTGATCTCATGTTCGAAGAGATCAATGCCTCCGCCTTGCAGGTCTCATCCGACGCCAAACAGATAGCCGACGGCGCCAGATCTCTCGCGCAAGGCGCCTCAGAGCAGTCTGCCACAGTTATCGAACTCTCCGCTTCCGGCGCGGAAATAACCGAAAAAACAAAGGCTAACGCCAACTTGGCAAATCAGGCTGCCGAACTCGCGAACACGATCAGGCTCAACGCTGAAAAAGGCAGCCGCCAGATGGGAGAAATGGTATCCGCCGTTAACGACATCACTCTTGCAAGCCAAAGCATAAATAAGGTCATAAAAGTCATTGACGACATAGCGTTTCAAACCAATATACTCGCGCTCAACGCCGCGGTCGAGGCCGCGCGGGCGGGACAGCACGGCAAAGGCTTCGCCGTCGTTGCCGAAGAAGTGCGAAATCTCGCCGCGAAAAGCGCCGACGCGGCAAAGGATACGGACAGCCTGATAGTCAACTCAATAGAAAAAGCCAACTTGGGCGCGACGATCGCAAAAGAAACAGCGGCGAGTCTTGAGGAGATCGTATCCGGCATAAACGAGAGCAGCCGCATCGTTAACCTGATCGCCGCCTCCTCCGAAGAACAGACCGAAGGTATCATTCAAATCCGCAGCGGCATCGACCAAATGGCGCAGATCGTCCGTCAGACCGGCGTGACGGCAAAGGAAAACGCAGCCGCCGGCGAGGAATTGAAAGGACAGTCCGATATCTTAGAGGAGTCGATCTCACGGTTCAAGTTAAAGGACAACAGCGGTTTCCTGCCGAAAGCGCCTCATCCCCGTGAGCTCGAAGCCCGGTACGATACGAACGGCAGCGCCGGGGAGTGACCCGCTCTCCCGGGAATAAAGCCATGCGGCGTTTTCAGCGCCGCATGGCCGTTTATACCGGAAATGAGCGACACACACAGTATAACAAAAACGGCGGTGAGTTTTACACAATGAAATATCTGATCATTGCCGGCAGCTCCGCTGCCATGTATATATTCCTGATAATCTTTATTCGCCTTTTCGGAAAAAAAGAGTTCGCTCAGCTGTCCATATTCGACCTTGTCTTTATACTGCTCATAAGCAACGCCGTGCAAAACGCCATGTTGTCGGCGGATACTTCGTTTTTAGGGGGAATATGTTCCGCCGCCACCCTGTTTGTCGTCAACTTTATTTTCAAATACACGATATACAAATTCCCGAAATTCTCGGAAATCGTTCAAGGCCACGCCTTAATGCTGATATACGACGGGAAGATCATAGATGAGAATCTGAAAAAATCGAAAATCAGCATGACGGAAATCGAAGAAACCGTCAGGGAGCACGGGGTCAGCTCGATCGAAGACGTCAATCTGGCGGTACTGGAGATCGACGGGAGCATAAGCATCCTGTCAGACGAATTCAAAAAAAGCTTTAAGAAAAGAAGACGCCGCTACAACAATACCGTATGAACAAAAGGACCCCGACGAAAGGAAGAAAGCTGATGAAGAGCATCCCCGATCTGTTCGGGAGCATGGTATTCAACGATACCGTCATGCGGGAGCGTCTTCCGAAAGACGTATATAAAGCGCTTAAAAAAACCATGTCCCGCGGGACGCACCTGGAGCTCGACGTCGCGAACGCAGTCGCCGGCGCCATGAAAGACTGGGCGGCGGAGAAAGGCGCGACGCATTACACTCATTGGTTCCAGCCGATGACCGGCACCACAGCGGAAAAGCACGACAGTTTTATTTCACCCGCCAAAGGCGGCAGTATCATTATGGAATTCTCCGGCAAAGAGCTTGTGCGCGGCGAATCCGACGCGTCGAGCTTTCCCTCCGGCGGTCTGCGGGCGACCTTCGAGGCAAGAGGCTATACAGTTTGGGACATCACCTCATACGCCTTTATCAAGGACGGCACTCTTTGCATACCCACGGCTTTTTGTTCTTACGGAGGCGAGGCGTTAGATAAAAAGACCCCTCTGCTCCGCTCCATGGAGGCGCTTGACAAACAGGCTCTGCGCGTTCTCAGGCTCTTCGGCAACAGATCTGTCAACCGTGTTATCGCAACAGTCGGTCCCGAACAGGAGTATTTTCTTACAGACAAAAAAATATACCTCTCGCGCCCGGACTTGGTATACACCGGCAGAACGCTGTTCGGCGCGCCGCCGCCCAAAGGGCAGGAGCTTGAAGACCACTATTTCGGCAGCATAAAACCGAGGGTCTCGGCTTTTATGAAAGAGCTGGACGAGGAATTATGGAAGCTCGGCGTTTATGCCAAGACAAAACACAACGAAGTCGCTCCGGCACAGCACGAGATAGCTCCGGTATTCACCACCGCGAATATCGCCACCGACCACAACCAGATCACGATGGAAATGATGAAAACAATCGCGGACCGTCACGACCTTGTTTGCCTGCTCCATGAGAAGCCCTTTGCCGGAATAAACGGCAGCGGCAAACATAACAACTGGTCTTTGAGTACCGATACGGGCCTCAACTTGCTCGAACCCGGCAAGACGCCGTATGAAAACGCTCAGTTTTTGCTGTTTTTGCTCGCGGTCATAAAAGCCGCGGATGAATACGGGGACCTGCTCAGAGTGTCGGCGGCAAGCGCCGGCAACGACCACAGGCTCGGCGCGAACGAAGCGCCTCCCGCGATCATGTCCGTTTTTCTCGGCGAGGAATTGACCGATATACTCGAAGCCCTTGAATCCGGTAAGGATTATTTGAGCAAAGAAAGGCCCAAAATGGAGATCGGCGTTACCGTGCTGCCGCATTTCCCCAAGGATTCGACCGACCGCAACCGCACGTCGCCCTTTGCTTTTACCGGAAACAAATTTGAATTCCGCATGCCCGGCTCATCTCTTTCCGTCGCCGGCCCCAATATCGTATTGAATACGGCGGCGGCGGAAGCCTTACGCGGGTTTGCGGAGTTTTTGGAAAATTCGGACGACTTCACAAGCGATCTGGCGCTGCTTATCAAAAACACCTTCCGCAAGCACAAGCGGATAATATTCAACGGCAACAATTACTCGGACGAATGGGAAAAGGAGGCCGAAATACGCGGATTGTCGAAGCTTCAAACTACCGCCGACGCGCTGCCGGAGCTTGTTTCGCCGAAAAGCGTCGAATTATTTTCAAGACACGGCGTTTTTTCCGAAACGGAGCTTCACTCCCGCTGCGAGATATTGACCGAAGGCTACTGCAAAACCATTCGTATAGAGGCGCTCACGATGACGGAATTGGTCAAAAGCGAAATAATCCCCGCCTGCATAGACTATCAAAACGATCTGACGTCACTTCTGCAGCGGAAAAAGAGCTGCGGCGGATACAACGCTTCGCTTGAAGAATATCTGCTGTCCGACATAATAAAGTTCTCCTCCCGGCTGCCCGGGTTGCTCAGCGAGCTTGAAACGGCGCTCTTTGAATCACAGGACGACCGGGATATCCCGAATAAAGCGAGATATTACCGCGACATGATATTTTCCGTCATGTCGGAGCTGCGCTCTGTCGTCGACGAGCTTGAAAAGCTTGTCGCAAAGAAATATTGGCCCCTGCCTTCATACGGGGAACTGCTCTGCAGCGTCATGTGACACGGTCGGAGCAGCCCTGCGGCGCTTTGCGGGCGCAGTCTCGCGCATAGTTTTTTTCTTTCTTGAAGTTAAGCCTTTATACGGATATAATCACATTATGAAACAATATACCGCAAACTACATCGACACTTTCATAGAAACGGCCCCTGACTGCCCCGTAAAAAGCGGCGTCGTTCCTCCGGATAAGACGCCGAAGACAATAGCGAGGCAGGAATATGATATGCTGTCCGAAAACCCGTATCGCTATACCTCGGATGATATTATCTACGCGATAAAAGGGGCTCCGAAAGGAACAGACCGCGAGACTTTCTTCTCAAGGGGACAGCCCTGCTTTCGCGCCTCTGCGCTGACAAGACGCTACGGATGGGGCGTTCACAGCGACTTTGAGGGAAAAATCGCTCTTTATGCCGCGGATTCGGATGAGTATAAAAACCTCTCCGAAGACAAAAACACAAAACACGTCCGCGCCATGCGAACCGGCAAATAACGGCTGTTCGCCGAGGCTCAATATAAAAGCGGGAGGGACGCCGGCGGTGATCGACATAACCGTAAAAAACCGTTATAAACTCCACGCGGCTTTATTCGCTTTTCTTTCCTTTCATCTCATCGTTTTCACGCCGGTCTGGTTCATCAACAAAACACCGGCCGCGGCTGTTTGCATCTGTGTTTTGATGCATATAGGCAGCGTCAGATTTAAGTTCGACCGGCCTTTTGAGGCGATCCTGTTTTTTTCGGTCAATTTATATCTGACTTTCGCGTTTTTCGGATATTCCCTGCTGTTTGAAAAAACGCTGTATAAGAACCTCTTTGTTAATCTGCTCACGCTCGGCATGTGTTTTATTTGGACAGGTTATGTCCTTCAATCTTTCCTCGACTTGATAAGCCGGGCGGGCGCGTTCAAAGAAAGCGCCCGCGTTCCGTCCGCCGGCGGTTACAGACTCAAGTGGCTTTTACTGTTCACGATCATGCTCGAAGTGTTTTTACTCTGGCAGCAGGCGTATAATCCCGTCATAATGTCAAACGATTCGTGGGAATATATAGCCGGTTGGCGCTTCGGGGAATACGACTCTTTCCGCTCTCCCGTATACGCGTTTATCATCAACATCATCTGCAGCCTCGCCCCGACAAAGCCCGAGGTCCAATGGATAGCCGTCGTCCAGATAACAGCTTTTTCGGCGCTGCTCGCCACCTGGCTCATGTATCTGCATAAAATACGCATCGCCTATAAATATACGGTCGCCGCCGCCGTCGTTTTGCCTTTGATCCCGTCTTTGGGCCTGCACACCATCGTTATATGGTGTGATTTGGCCTGCGGCATGTCGATGCTTTGGCTTGCTTATGTAACGGTAAGGATCATC
>Ga0082212_10004090_pt1 | contig 20392 bp, 17 predicted proteins | sample TergutNt197P3_FD_71548 | JGI IMG/M metagenome (GOLD analysis project Ga0082212, IMG submission 71548) | Neocapritermes taracua P3 segment gut microbial communities from Petit-Saut dam, French Guiana - Nt197 P3 | ecosystem: Host-associated > Arthropoda: Insects > Digestive system > Gut ... | reverse complement strand
ATCCGCGCTCGGCGTGCTGATATCGCAGCTTCTGTGCGGGACCATGGTGGTCGAATACTTCTTCAACGTCCCGGGGCTCGGCACATTCATGCTCAGGGGCGTCGTGGAGAGGGACCATGTCTCCATACTTGCCTGCACGATAGTCATGACAGTGATATTATCCTGCGCAAATACCGTCGCGGATATCTGCTATGCGTTCGTCAATCCGCAAATAAGACTGAGATACGCAAAAACCCGCATAAAAGCGGAAAACTAGGAGTTCTTGAAGCCCTCTTCTGTGAAGGGGTGACGCCGATAGGCGGCGGGGGATAAAGGAGTTCGGTATAAATGGACAGCAGTGTTAGCAAGATTGACAGCGGCGAGGCGCGCGCGGCGGATTATTTCAATCCGAGGGTGGACGCGCTGCGGCGCCTGACTAAAAATAAAACGGCGATCGCGGGCCTTATCGTGTTCATAATTATCGTGATGTCCTGCATTTGTGCGCCATTACTGACGAAGCATACGTATTATGAACTGAACATCGACCTTGTGAGGGCGACGCCGTCGCGCGAGCACATACTCGGCACGGACAATCTCGGCAGGGATATGCTGGCGAGGATCCTTTACGGCGGCAGGATGACCCTGAAGATCGCTTTTGTATCCACTATCCTTGCGGCAATATTCGGCAGCATCGTCGGCCTGCTTTCCGGATACTTCGGCAGGCGCACGGATTTCGTGCTTTCGCATATCCTGGATATGATCGCTTCAATACCCGTGTACCTTCTCGTCATAGTGGCGGAAACCGCGATCGGCTGGAGCAGGGGGAACTTCATGTATGCCCTTGCGCTTGCGGCGGTGCCGCAGTTTGCGAGGCTGGTGCGGGCGTCAGTGATAACTACGATGGGCTATGAATACATCGAGGCGGCGCGGGCATTGGGCGTCAGCCATATCATGATAATAATCAGACATATTTTCCGCAGCGTAGCGCCGCAATTGATAGTCCGCTTCACAAGCGGCGTTGCGGAAGCACTGATAATTTGCTCGATCATCGGGTATCTCGGGATCGGCATTAGCCCCCCCACGCCGGAATGGGGGCTGCTGGCGTTCATCGGCAGGGCATACATCAGAACGACCCCGCTGCTGATGGGGCTGCCATGCGCGGCCATCACTCTAAGCGTCATCTCGCTCAGCCTGTTCGGCGACGGGCTGCGGGACGTGCTCGACCCCAGAGAGCAAGCGCTAAGCGCGGTACAAAAGTAATATTATCAGCAATTCAGTAACTATGCAGAGGGCATTTGGAAAAATGATTTTATGTCGCTTTCCTTAATTCAATACGTGACAGTGCAGCTGTGGCTGCCGCCTCCAGCCTTAACAACGCTCCAAAAATCATTTTTCCAAATGCCCTCTGCATAGCTACAAGTCAATAAGATTCACAGCAAGGCAGGACAGGGAGTAGTATATTTTGAACAACAACAACGAATCGGAAATTCTGCTGGAGGTCAAAGACCTCTTCATATCGTTTCAAACCCGGCGCGGTGACCTGAAAGCCGTCAACGGCATCAGCTACACAGTAAAACGAGGAGAAATAATGGGGCTCGTCGGCGAATCCGGCAGCGGGAAAAGCGTGGAAGCGTACTCGATCATGGGGCTTCTGAAACCGCCTGCCAGAATAGACGGCGGGGATGTTTTTTTTGAAGGCAGGAACGTCTTCGGCATGAAAGAGAAAGAACTCGAATCATTCCGCGGGGCGGAAATCAGCATGATATTCCAGGACCCGCTTTCCTATCTCGACCCCGTTTTCTCTATCGAGAAACAAATGGTAGAGACGATCCGCGCCCATGACAAATCCGTATCAAAGCAAGCCGCCAGAACCATTAGCATAGATATGCTCAGGAGCGTCAAAATCCGCAATCCCGAGCGGGTCATGAAGCAGTATCCCTTTGAACTGTCAGGCGGCATGCGCCAGCGGATACTTATTGCCATCGCGCTGCTGTGCAAGCCGAAGCTCCTGATAGCGGACGAGCCCACAACAGCGCTCGACGTGACGATACAGGCGCAGATAATCCAAATACTCAAAGGGCTTCAGAAGCAAAGCGGCATGGCCATGATATACATAACCCATAATTTCGGCATCATAGCGGAACTGTGCGACAAGGTGTCCGTCATGTACGGGGGATATATTCTTGAACAGGGCACAACAGACGAGATATTCTACAATCCGTCGCATCCGTATACGCGCATGCTGCTCAAGACAGTGCAGAATCTCGACGACTCAATAAAGAGCGCGATGGACTCCAAAGAGAGTACGCCGATCGATCAGGTCAATATGCCGGAGGGCTGCGTATTCCATCCGCGATGCTCGTCTTGCATGGACATTTGCAAAAAGCGTATTCCGCCAAGCACCGTGCTGGAAGCGGAGCATATCGCGAGCTGCTGGCTGCTGGACGAGGAAGCAGGGGATAAGAGATAAACATGGAAAATAATGCTTTACTGAGTATCAATAATCTTAAAAAGTACTACCATGTCCGTGATAAGGCTGGCAGGAAATCCGTGCTAAAAGCTGTGGACGGGGTGAGCCTGGACATCATGAAAGGGGAGACACTCGGGCTTGTCGGCGAATCCGGCTGCGGAAAGACGACGCTCGGGAGGACGATCCTTCGCCTTGTGGAACCGGACGGCGGAGACATAGTGTATGACGGCGTGAATATCACCGGAGTCAACATGCGCCCGTACCGCTCAAAGATGCAAATCGTCTTTCAAGACCCGTACGGCTCTCTCGACCCGCGCTGCCGCGTGATGGATATCGTCGCCGAGGGCATCAAAGCCAGGCGCGCCGGGTTTTCAAAGGCAGAGCAGAAAAACAGGGTGCAGATACTACTGGAAAGCGTGGGCCTGGAGCCGGATTCCGCGTACAGATACCCGCATGAATTCTCCGGCGGCCAGCAGCAGCGCATCGGCATCGCAAGGGCGCTTGCGGTCAATCCCGAGTTCATAGTCTGCGACGAGCCGGTTTCCGCGCTCGACGTTTCGTTCCAGTCGCAGATAATAAGCCTGCTGCAGTCATTGCAGGAGAGCTTTAACCTAACATACCTGTTTATATCCCACGACCTATCCGTCGTCAGGTATATTTCCGATAAGGTCGGCGTCATGTATCTCGGCAAGCTTGTGGAATTCGGCGTCGGTGAGGATGTTATCCGCAATCCCGCGCATCAATATACAAAAGCATTGATCGAAGCTGTCCCTGTACCAGACCCTGTGACGGGACGCGCTCTGGAACGCAAACTAATGGAGGAGAGCGCAGATCTGAGCATTCCAGACAAAGGCTGCCGTTATTGCCGTATTTGCGATTGCGCGGCGCCGGAATGTTCCGAGACCGAACCTGAATTGAGAGAGGTTTCGCCCGGGCACTTGTGCGCATGCCATATACTGTAATTGAATTAACTAATCAGAGGGCATTCTACAAGCTGATTTTTTGGAGTGTGTTAAGTCTGGAGGCGGCAGCCACAGATGCACTGTCACGTACTGAACTAAGGAAAGCGACATAAAATCAGATTGTAGAATGCCCTCTGAATACTTACAACTGCACTACATTTAAGGAGGATAAAGCTATGTCGGGAAATTTGGAGATGAAGTTCTACAGTAAGAATTCGCCGAAGAAAGGGTATTCCTGGGAAACGCCTCCTGAGGCGGTACCGGAAGCGCAGATCGAAGAAAGCCTGGAAGCGGACGTCGTTGTCATCGGCGGGGGAATCAGCGGGTTGGCCGCCGCCGCGCGCTGCTCAAGCAAAGGCTTGAAGTGCATCGTCGTCGATAAAAACGCAAAAATGGTCGGCGTCGCAGGCCAGTTTGCCGCGGTGAACACAAAGGAAATGGCGAAGCAAGGGCTGCATGTGGATAAGAAGCAGTTTGCCGCGGACTGGATGAAAGTCAGCGGGAGCCGTGTCGAGGAAAGCTTGCTCTGGCTGTTTATCAACCGCAGCGCCGAAGGGTTTGAGTGGATGCTGGACCTCACGGACGGCGAAGTTTACCCGAGAGTCTATGTCGGCTACAAAGGGCTGATGTTCAATGAATATCCGGCAACGCACCATATTTACCTCAAAGAAGGCAGCGATAAATATACATATAAAGGCGGCGGAATGCTCGCCTGTGAGATACTGGAGAAAGAGTTTCTCAAAAACGGCGGGAAACTGTTCCGCGCGACCGCCGCGCTGTATCTGGAAAAAGATACCGGCGGGAGGGTCACGGCCTGCATCGCAAAGGGCGAAGATGGAAAATACCGCCGCTACAAGGGCGGCAAAGCGGTCGTCCTGGCGACAGGCGACTGCAGCGAGGACAGGGAAATGCTGGAAGCATTCTGCCCCATAGGCACAAGGTCGTCCAAGCAGTTCAAGCGCCCCGGGAACACCGGCGATGGGCAGAAGATGGCATACTGGGCAGGCGCAGCGCTCGATAACCCCGAGTGGGCGCCCACGCTGCATGTGCTGGGGTACAGCGGATTGCAGTTCTTCTTCCTGCATGTCAACCGGCTCGGGAAGCGCTTCATGAATGAGGATACATGGATGCAGGCGAAGTCTGTCCGCTGCCTGATGCAGCCGGGCGGAGATTTCGCGTTTTCAATTTTCGACAGCAAGTACGCTGATGAGATCGGCGAGCGTTGGGATATCCTCGGCGGGCAGGGTATGACCCCGCACCATATGGTTGACGAAGGCTTCGACCGCGCGGCGCTGGAAGATACGATCGAGCGCTTCATTGCGGGCAAGTCCACGCGCCCTGATGCGTATGACGAGACGGAAGACCCCAATGGGTTCAGGGCGGATACTCTGGAAGAGCTGGCGAAGATTATTGACGTGCCGGCCGACGCGCTGCTCGCCTCCGTAAAGAGGTATAACGAGCTTGTGGCGCAGGGCGACGATACTGATTTCGGCAAGCGCGCGGTGATGCTCACGCCCATCGTGAAGCCGCCGTTTTATGCGCTCAAATGGGGCCCGTCGCTGCTCGATATTTTCGGCGGCGCATTGATAAACACGGATCTGAATGTAATAGGCGCCGACAGCAACCCGATACCCGGCCTTTACGCAATCGGCAACGCCGCCGGCGGCATGTACGCCGTGGACTACCCGCTTCTGCTCAACGGCAACAGCTACGGCCGCGCTCTGGCATATTGCATGCAGCTTGCAGACGCGCTGACTTGATGAGCTCAGGGGTCAGGGCTCAGGGGTCAGGGGCAACGCGCCAGGGGCAACGCGCCAGAGGCAACGCGCCAGAGGCAACGCGCCAGGGGCGCGTAGGAACTAGGAGTTAGGATTTAGGAGCTAGTGAGGACAGGGGATACGAAGGCTGCGGGGCTCCCGCAATGCAGAATTAGGAATGCAGAATACAGTAGAAAAAGTGAAAAGTATCAAAAGTATCGTTTTGGTACTTTTCATTTTTAGAGGTAGAGTGAACAAGACATGAGCGAACAAACGATCGACTTTCGCCGCAATAATCTGCGCCACGCATTGCTGTCGGCGGTGATTTTTCTTGCGGCTTCCGGGATAGGATATGTATTTCGGTACATAGGCTTTCCGGATACGAATATCGTCGTAGTCTATCTCCTGGCAGTTTTAATGACCTCGTGGCTGGCGCGCAGCTTCATTTACGGGTTTATCGCATCTTTGCTGGCTACATTTCTGTTCAACTACTTTTTTGCGGAGCCGATATACACGTTTTCTGTAAATGACCCGAACTATATCGTCACATTCGTCACAATGACCGTCACTGCTCTCATCACAAGCACGCTGACGTCGCATGTCCAGCGAAGCGCTACCGAGGCAAGGGAGAAAGAGACTGAAACAAAGGCTATATATAATCTGACGAATCATCTGACCGACGCAAAGGGGATCCATGACATTGCAGGTATTGCCGCGTTTGCCATAAGCGAGTGTTTTGCGTGCAATGCAGCCTGTCTTTGCTTTGACGAGGACAATACGCCCGAACCCACATTTATACAGCAAATACTTGGCGGAGAACAGGTACACCGGGAAGTTGCGGACGTCGTCGAGCTGAAGCACCGTATTGTAGGCCTGCGCACCGGGTTTGACGTTGGAACTGAATTTACCGACTGGCCTGTATACGGGCGCGAAAGTATACTTGGCGTCATTCGCATTCCCAACGCCAGCGCAAGGAGCATGAACGACGCGCAAACGAGGTTACTGCGATCCATGATAGAAAGCGCTGCTCTTGCAATGGACAGGTTCCGCTCCGTCGAACAGCAGATAAAATCGCGTGACGAGACCGAAAAAGAACGTTACCGCGCCAACTTGCTCAGGGCGATTTCGCATGATATACGCACCCCGCTTTCCGGCATGATAGGTACTGCGGAAATGCTGGAGGATATGACTGACCCCGGCGACCCGCGCTACGAGCTTGTGCAAGGCGTTCGCAAAGACGCCGACTGGCTCCACTCGCTGGTGGAAAACATCCTTAACCTTACCCGCTTGCAGGACGGCAAACTCACAGTAAACAAGCAGAGAGAGGCTGTGGAGGAAGTCGTCGGCGGCGCGCTGAGCCATATTGCGGCGCGCGCGCCGGAGCATGAAATAACAGTGGATATCCCGGAAGAGTTGCTTCTTGTTCCCATGGACGCGAAGCTCATCGAGCAAGTGATAATAAATCTGCTTGATAACGCTATCAAGCACACCAGGCCGGATAAGGAAATTTGTGTTACTGTGGAAGTCTTCGATGAAAACCCGGACATGGTCAAATTCACAGTAAAGGATCGCGGCACAGGCATCCGCAAGAAGGATCTGCCCAACATTTTCATGACTTTCTATACATCAGACGAAGACCGCGCGGACGCAAAGCAGGGAATGGGGCTCGGACTTGCGATCTGCGACGCAATAGTCAAAGCGCATGGAGGCGCAATTCAAGCCCGCAACCGCAAGGACGGGCAAGGCGCGGAGTTTTATTTTACTCTGCCTATGTGACAGGGCACAGTGTAGAGTGTAGAATGTAGAGTGAGCCCCCTTCCTGGGAAGGGGGGGCCGCTGATAGGCGGCGGGGGTTGGATATGCAAAACGAGATAATCCTGGTGGTGGAAGATGATACGCAGATACTGAACTTTATTTGCTACGCGGTGAAGAATGAGGGGTTTGACTATATCGCCGCAAACAACGCGCAGACTGCGCTGAGCAAGCTGGTCTCGGAGCGCGCGGATATTATGCTGCTCGACCTTGGACTCCCCGACTTGGACGGCGTCGAAGTGATAAAGAAAGTGCGCGAGTGGTCGGACATGCCGATCATCGTCGTTTCCGCGCGGGACCAGGACAAAGAAAAGGCCGCCGCGCTCGACAGCGGCGCGGACGACTATCTGACAAAGCCTTTTTCCGCGATCGAGCTGATGGCGCGCATTAGGGTCTCGCTGCGCCATCTCAGGAAGCAGAAGAACGATGGCATGCACGCTGTTTTCATGGTCGGCGGGCTGCGGATGGATATCGACAAGCATCTCGTGAGCCTCGACGGCGTGGATGTGCATCTTACGCCGATGGAGTACAATCTGTTGTCACTGCTGTTCAAAAACATGGGCAAGGTACTGACGACGGGGATCATAATTCGCGAGATATGGGGCGTGGGTTACGGAACGGACACCCAGGCGCTCAGGGCGCTCATGGCCGGCTTGCGCAGAAAAATAGAGCAGAACCCGGCAAAGCCGCGCTACATTATGACAGAGATCGGCGTCGGCTACCGGCTCGTGGACGAATAGACTCTCACAAAATACTCACATGATATTGCAAATTCTCACAACATTCTCACAACAGATTTACTATACTTATTTGTTGTTTGAATGTTGTTTTACGCGGTTCGCCGGGCGGGCCGCAACAGTGGGGGAGATGCAATGAAGAAGAACCAGGAGTTTAAGATCATTCCGGTGATCGCGTGCCTGATAACGATGCTATGCGTCGGTATCGAATACATGTGGAGCGTTTTCCAGAACCCCGTGATGGTGCATTACGGATGGGCGGAGTCTTCTGTCAGAATGGTGTCGTCGGCGATGATCATGATGTTCGTCGTCGGCATTTTCATCGGCGGGCTGATAATCGATAAGATGGGGCCCAGGCTGGTTGTCATGATCGCCGGGATCATGTTCTTCGCCGGGCTGATGCTCACCTCGATGCTGACTGCGGACAAGCCGTGGCTTATTTACATCACTTACGGCGTTATCGCCGGAACAGGAGTCGGTTTCGCGTATTCCGGCGCCATCAACTGCGTGCAGAAATGGCTGCCGCACAGGCGCGGGTTCGCTTCCGGCATTTGCGTGTGCGCCTTCGGGCTGTCGATCGTCATTTTTTCGCCGATCGCTGAGTACCTTCTTGATATCGGCGTGCCGTTCACTTTCCGCACTTTCGCTATTGTGCTCGGCGCTATTGTGTTCGTTATGTCGTTCTTTTTCACTGTGCCGGACAAGGGTTATGCTGAAAGGCGCGGCGTGAAGGGCTTGCAGGAAAGCGATTCGTACACGATCCCCGAGGCTGTGCGGGACCCGCGCTTCTGGTTCATGTGCTCGGCGCTGTTTTTCCTGCCCGCGCCGAACATGATAATCCAGCCGCTCGTGAAAACGCTTGCAGCGCTGCGCGATGTGCCGGCAGGGCAGGCTTCGCGGACCGTGCAGCTTGTCGGCGTCGCCAGCGCGTTGTCGAGGCTTGTTCTGCCCACGCTGTCGGATAAGCTGAGCCGCTCGAAGATAATTTTTGCCATGACTATCGTGATGATGGTCTCGTCGCTGCTAATGACGTTCGCGGGCGGTTACTTGTACAGCTCAATGATTTTCCTCATCGTGTTCGCATATAGCGGGCCGGCAGGCATTTACCCGGCTATGGCAGGCGAGGCCTACGGGATGAAGAACATGGGGTCGATTTTCGGACTTGCGTTTTTGTCGATCGGCCTTTCCACGTTCGCGTTCAACTGGCTCTCGACGCTTATCAACGCGGAAGCTGCCATCACAGGCGATTACACTTTAATTTTCATCGTGGGCGCCGTCGCCAACGTCATACCGTTCGTCTGCATGCTAGTATACGACCGCGTCGGCAAGAAAAAAGCCGCCGAGCGCGCTGCGCTGCGCAGCGGAGCGGGAGCCGCAGGCTGACAGAGTTACGTCTGTTTCGCGCTGCCGCTGTATCACCTTACTGCGTTATCGAAATCGCTATAGCCGTCTTGAGTTTTCTCAGGGCGGCTTTCTCGCATATTTCTCACAGTAAAAAGCGATTTCTCACACTATTCTCACTGTTTTTTTGGCATATTCTAATTAAATCAAGCCGTCATACGTGCCTGTACACGCATCGTCACGCGAGCTGTCATGCGCGCCGTCATACCGGGAGCAGCCCTATAACTTCATGAGGTACACAAATGAGTATATTTACAAACAAGAAGAGCGAAAGCTTAACGATCATCGTCGGATGCGGCCGTTTGGGCGCAAATCTTGCCAGCACGCTTTCCGACGCCGGGGGAAGCATCGTCATCATAGATAAGGACCCGGATTCCTTCCGCAAGCTGTCGCCGTCATTCGGCGGAATCGTGATGGCCGGCGACGCGACGGAAATGAACGTGCTCAACAGCGCGGAAATCGATAAGGCCACTGCTGTCATCACCGTAACGGACAATGACAATACCAATATCATGGTTGCGCAGCTTGCAAAGGAAATGTTCAGCATCGAGCGTGTCATTGCCCGCTTGTTCGACCCGGAATGCGAGTGCGTGTACCAGGAGTTCGGCATCGACACCATCTGCCCTGCAGTATTATCGACACAGGAAATAGACAAACTTCTGTTTGCGCCTGAAAGGGAGGGCGAGCCGGTATGAAAAAGCGCGTATTGCTGATTGGCGGATTCAACAGGACGAAATCCCTTGCGTCTTCGCTGATAAAAAAAGGCTACCGCGTGACCGCGATCAATAACAACATCGACGACTGCAGGTCTTTGGCGGAAATAGAAAAGCTCCAAGTTTATAACGGAGACGGGTCCAAACCATATATACTGGAAGATGCTAACGCATATAGCGCGGACGTCGCGATTGCGCTGACAGACCAGGATGACGACAACCTCGTTATTTGCGAGTTGTGCAAAAAGAAGTACAATGTCAAAAAAACTGTCGCGATAATCTCAGACCCGCAGAAAACAGAGTTTTTTTACCGGATGGGGATCGATTCCGTTGTATGCGCGATCACCGCGATCGCCGGAATTATCGAGCAGCAAGCGTTTCTTGAAGAAATGGCGACGTTGGTGCCGGTGGGCAACGGGCGTATCAAAATAGCGCAAGTTCCGATCTCCCTGTCCGCGCCTGCAGTGGGTAAAAAGCTATGGGAACTTAGTTTGCCGAAGGACGTCATTATCGGGTGTATGCTTCGCGGCGACAAGAGCATGGTCCCGAGGGGTGACACGCGCATCCATTCTGGCGACGTTTTGGTGCTTATTTCGACAGATGAACATGAAACGGCTGCTGTCCGTGAGTTGACGGGGCGGTGATCGGTTGAAAAAGCTAATATCCGAGAGCAGCTTCTACGGGAAGTTGATTCTGCTCGTCGGTCTGCTTATCGCCGTGCCGCTTATTGTCGTTCCATTCTATCCTGATGATAAGCCTTTCATACCGAACTTCCTGATACCTTCGGCGGTTTGCGTTGTATTAGGCGCCGCGGTTTGCTTGTTTGCCCCGCGTAAAGAAAAACCTGTCACGGAATGGCAGTCGCCTTTGCAAAGAGGGAGCCTGCCTGTCATGCTTGTTTGGTGTTTCGCCTTCGTTGCGGGGGCGGTTCCGTTTGTTTTGGGCGGCCAGTTGAGTTTCATGCTGGCTTTGTTTGAATCGGTGAGCGGGTGGACTACGACAGGCCTGACCATTGCAGACGTGACGGTCATGCCTCGCATTTTTCTGTTTCACCGCGCATTCATGCAGTATTGCGGCGGGCTTTGCTTTTTTATTATGATCGCAATGCTGGTGCAGGGTAAGCAGAATATGAACCTGTACAGCGCCGAGGGGCATCCCGACAGGATTATGCCGAGTTTAAAGAGGACCTCGCGTATCATTTTCAGCTTGTATAGCTGTTTTCTCGTTGCGGGCTCGCTGATCTACCGGCTGTTTGGAATGAGGCTGTTCGACGCGATATGCCACACCATGTCCGCGCTGTCCACAGCCGGGTTTACCACGCAAGCGGGCAGTATCGGGCAGTACGGCAGCCTGCAGATAGAAATAATCACAATTGTGCTTATGCTCATAGGTTCGACGAATTTCGCGATACTGCTGCTGCTCGTAAAAAGAAAGTTCCGCAGCGTCCTGCGGGTGAGTGAAGTGCGCTTCATGATAGGGCTGATAGCAGTGTTTGTGCCGCTTGCCGTGTTTTCCCTCATGCGCGAAGTGGGATTGGGGCTCGGCAGGGGCATTGTCGAGGCTCTGTTTGGCATCGTGACTACTTTCACTACGACCGGGTATTCTACAATGAGCTATGCGCACTGGCCGCCTTTTGCTCTGGGGCTGCTGATGATGCTGATGGTTATCGGCGGGAGCGCCGGATCGACTGCGGGCGGCATAAAGCTGTTCCGGACATATCTGCTCATCAGGATCACGCGGGAGAATGTCAGAAACAGGCTGTCGCCCGCGCGGCATGTAACGGCGCCCACTTACTTCCGCGCTCAGGGAAGAACGCCGATAGATGATACTCTTATAAAAGACACGGTGGGGTTTGTGGCTTGCTATGTGGCCGTGCTTTTTGCCGGAACGCTGCTGCTCACTCTAACGTCAAACAGCTCTTTATTCGACGCTCTGTTTGAGTTCGCTTCCGCGTTCGGCACAGTGGGCATATCCAACGGTCTGACCAGCGCGGGCGCGTCGATAGGGTCGCTTATCATCCTTATGCTGGGTATGATCCTCGGCAGGCTGGAGGTGTTTATAGTTTTCATCGGCGCATATTCGGGAATACACATACTGAAGAATAAACTCATAGTTAAAAAGTAAAAGGGTCAAAATGACCCTTTTTAATTTTTAGCATCAGGCGCTATATTTACAAATTAGCGGCTGAAATGCTCATAAATTAGCGGATGGATCGTTAATAAATTAGCGGATAAATCTCTTCCAAATTAGCGGATGGTATGGTATGATGAAGATAATGAACGGAAGAGGTGTATCAAGTGGAGTATTATAAGCGTTTTGCCGACAAGCTCCTTGCCGAACGGCTTCAAAGCTCCGGCGCCGTTCTTATCGAGGGCGCTAAAGGCTGTGGTAAAACAGAAACCGCCATACAGCAAGCAGCCGGCGTCGTGCGATTTGACGCAGATGAGCAAGTCAGGATAAAAATGGAAATCGACCCTAAAAATGTGCTGACAGGAAAAACGCCGCTCTTGTTGGACGAATGGCAGGAGTACCCGCAAATTTGGAATTATGTGCGCCGCGAAGTGGACGAGCGCAAGAAAAAGGGACAGTTTATCCTCACCGGCTCCGCTGCGCCGGATGATAGAGTAAAGCGCCACTCCGGCGCTGGAAGACTTTCAGTTATGAGAATGCGTCCCATGTCCTTATACGAAAAGGGCTGGTCGACCGGCGAAGTGAGCCTTGTGTCCTTGCTCAAGGGCGAAGCGCCGAACTCCGAAACCGTATCCTTTGACCTTGGCGAGTTCGCTGAAAAAATAACGCTTGGCGGCTGGCCGGGGCTCATCGGTGAAAGCGCCTCCCAGGGTTTGCGCTTCGTCAGCGACTATACAACGCTGATTGCGGAGGTTGACGTGAGCAAGGTTTTGGAAAAACGCCGCGACCCTTACAAAGTCACCCGGCTGCTTCAATCACTTGCCAGGAATATTTCTACTGGAGTTAGCCTTACCGCTCTCTCGAAGGATACGGGGGGCAGTGATAACGAACTGAACGATGAAACAATAGCTGACTATCTATCCGCACTTGAACGGTTGATGGCAGTGGAGAATCTCCCGGCCTGGAATACGCATATACGCTCGTCTGATATGCTTCGCAAATCACCGAAGCGTCATTTTACAGACCCGTCTATGGCAGTTGGAGCGCTTGGTTTGTCGGTTGATAAACTCATTGACAACCTTAACTATTTCGGGCTCCTGTTTGAATCACTTGTCATCCGCGATTTAAGAATATATGCAAGCGCTAATAGCGGTAAGGTATTCCATTACCGTGACTCGCGCGGGTTGGAAATAGACGCAATAGTTGAATACGCAGACGGTGTATGGGGAGCGTTTGAAATAAAGCTTGGTATCGGGGCAGTGGACGCGGCTGCTGATAACCTTAAAATGTTCGCTAAAAAGATCGATACGGACAAGACTAAACCTCCTGCTGCGCTGACGGTGATAACTGGCAACGGGTTCGCATACAAGCGGCCGGACGGCATAAATGTCGTGCCGATCTCGACGCTGACAATATAGTGAAACAGATAGAAGCTATTTAACAGGTTTTGTCGTGTCTTTGCCGGGCTGAGCGAAGCAGCTCTTTATTATACCCCCAATATCGCGTCTTGCAGGCGCACGGCGAGGCTTGCCATTTGTGAGCGCTGCAGTTCGTCGTTCGGGTTCATCAAGCCGTCGCCCGCGCCCTTGAAAATGCCGAGGTAGACGCATATCGCCATGTCCATGCTCTGCACCTGATGCTTCTTGCTTTTCTTGCTTTTCTTGCTTTTCGCCTCGCGCAGCGGCTTGACCACTTCTTTGAAGTATTGGTTTTTCTTAAGGTATTTTTTGATATCTTTGATCTTAAACCATTGTTTTTCGATTTTTGTCTGATCGCCTGCCAGGCGGGCCTGCTCAATACTGTCGTACAGCTTGCTCAGCACCTTTCTGAGACGGTAATACTCTTCCTTCGTGCGCTGTAACTCGTCACGACCAATGCTTCTTCTTATTTCCAAATCAACCATGCCTTTCTGTGACGTTTTAAGGAGGGACGCATGGGCGGGGTAAACCACTCCCCGCCCATGCGAGGCGCACAATGCACCATTTAAGTGTCGGGACAAAACAAAAACGCGCCATCTGTTGCCCCTGGGGGCAAATAACCAGATTGGCGCGCAATGTATCGCAACGTACATCTTTATGACTTATCGACTCCGCACAGCATTGCCATGCCGCGGTATAGTCGCGGGAAAAGTCATTCCGCACACCTTCCAGTTATAGGGATACGGATATTGTTGCGTCCGTTCCCAATAGGCCGCCGTCTGGCAGCCCCGTAGGCATTTCAGCCTAGGCCTCGCGGGTGGGTCATGCTTCCCGCTCGGCTACGAAAGGTCGTATTCAATTTTACTCAGGCATTATCTGTGCGCCTGACGCAAATCAATATATCAGCACGTTTTTTGCATGTCAACACTTTTTTTTTATTTTTAGAATTATTGATTACCGTTACTAATCAATAATACCCGCGTAATTTACTGTTCCATTGCCGTCCGCTATAGGATATAATGATTGCAAAACAAGCGGAAGGGATGGGCAAGGATATGACGAACATTGATGCGCTGACAGGGCGGTTCGCGGCGATACCGCGTATTGAAGAAACAGGGCCTCAAAAGGGATATAACGGAAAAAGGATGACGCGGCAGGGCATGCACACAAGGATGCTCCACGCCGCGATGTGCATTGTAGGCCTGATTCCTCTGGCGCTTGCGCTTAGCGGGGTCGATGTATCACCTGTGCTTATAGCTGTCGGGTTCGGCCTGGTAGTGCCCGGGGGAGGCTTTATCGCCTGCGCAGGGCCCGCTACCGTTCTCATCGGGCTGTATATTTGCTTCTATCTGTGGAAGAAAAAGGGCATGATGATGCAGGAGCGGATGGGCACCTGGCTGGGGCTTGCCGGATTCTGGCTGCTGGGCGCGCTCGGCGGGCTGCTCGCAGGAATCCACACATTCGATAACATCAGGCTGACGCAATGGTGGGCATTATCAGGCTGCGTGCTCGCTGCGGTTTGCGCGCTTGTGCTGTTCGTTCCGTATGAGGTGACGGTGCGCAAGGTGTATAAAAGCATGAAAGCTGCGCGTGAAATGCGCATTGCCGCATTCGACGAATCGATTGCGCATTTTGAAGCGGTGACCGATTCTCCGTATATTGACGGTACGCAGGAACTGGACGAGGAAGGTATCCTTGCCGCGAGATACTTGTTCGATATGACGGTGAACAGGAAAGACGGCGAGCTGGAACAGTTCACCGGGCCGCGCTTCCTCACAGGCCTGCAGTACCAGCTATCGACGTTCGGATACGGCTTGATGGTGCTGCACGCAAAGTACCTGCCGAACTTCACCGGATACATGAAGCAGGGGCACAGGTTCCTTATCCGCCACTTTGCCGACCCGAGGACATGCGGCTACTGGGCGAAACAGGCGCTCACCGGATATTTTTCCAAAAACCCGGACCCTGTGGTAAAGGCGAACGTGATGCTGTCCGGCTGGATGCTTCCGACCTGCGCGGGGTACTACGACCAATACCGCGACGACGAGTTCGAGAAGGAAGCCGCAATAAAGTTCCAGCCGTACAAAGACAAGCCGGAACAGACATATGACTACAGCGTCAGGGGCATTGTGGACGTGCTGTTCCGCCAGTATAACAACAAAGAGTACCCGTATATGCTTATCCCTTGCGAGCCGCACCTTGCTTTCCCCATGTGCAATGTGTGGGCACTGCAGGGCCTTATCATGTATGACCGCGTGCATGGCACACATTTCTGCGATGATATTTGGGATGAGCTGTATGATAACATAAGTCAGGAATTCATAGAGATAGACGGCTCGATGGCGCTGCGGCGCAACTACCAGTACGGGCTGCGGCATATGCCTGCCTCGCGTATGCCGGGGTACGACCCGCTTGCCGACGTGCAAAACTACATGCATTATAATCTGGTGTTCCCGGGCCTCGCCAAACGCTGCTACGCGCAGATACGCAAACATGAGATAGAGTTCCGCGACGGTTTGCCGCATCTGAAGCACAGGCCCTGGGAGAAAATTCGCAATATGTTCACTCAGCAGCCTGACCCGTCGCTTCAAATCGCGATGCTGGAGATGACAGCAATCGAGTTCGGTGACACCGAGCTTGCCGAGGGGCTCAGGAAGATCGAGTCGAAGTATCTTTCCAGGTCGAAAGAGCCGAACTCCTTCCAGTACAAGGACGTCTCTACGCTCACGATGTCTTACTATGCGTTCATGAGGTTTGCCAAGAAAGGCTATTGGGCGGACGTCATCCAGCGCGGCATGCCGGAGACGTCGTTCACCGGGCCGCTGCTCGCCGAATGCGAATACCCGAACGTGATCCCCGCTAAAGCCGCGAGCAACGGCGACGACCTGCAGCTGGTGCTGTACAACGGCGCCGAGCCAGGCGAACAGCGCATCAAGCTAGAGCGCCTGAAGCCAGGTACAGAATACTCGATCAACAGCGGTGAAAGGCTGTTCTCTTCCGACTCCTCCGGCAGCGCGGAGCTGTTCGTCAACCTTGACGGCCGCACAGAGCTGAACATAGCTGTTAAGTAGAGCACCGCTGGAGTATAATTATTGAGATACCAACCAAGGAGGAACACGACATGCCGCTACCTGTAGAAAAACAGCGTTATACATATGCCGATTACTACGCATGGGATGACGGGAAAAGATGGGAGTTATTCGACGGTATCCCATACGAAATGTTCCCGGACGAAACAAGGTCAATGTCGCCCGCGCCGTCGAGCGCGCACCAGTCGATAAGCGGGAATTTGTTTTTCCAACTGTCGTATTTTTTACAGGGGAAAACGTGTAAAGTTTTCCACGCGCCATTTGACGTCCGGCTCAATGGCAAAGGCGACGATGAAGTCGACGTTATGCAGCCCGATATAATAGTGGTTTGCGACAAAACGAAGATCGATCGCAAAGGCTGCAACGGCGCCCCCGATATGATAGTTGAGATACTATCCCCGTCCACCGCAAAAAAAGACAAAGTAAAAAAATTCAACAAGTATCAGAGCGCCGGAGTGCGCGAGTACTGGATCGCGGATCCGGACAGCATGACGGTTATTGCGCATATACTTGAAAACGGCAGGTACATCACTTATGCATACAGCAACGAAGATAATGTGCCGGTACGCGTGCTGGAAGGCTGTGAGATTGATCTGCAGAAAGTATTTGAAGAGTAAACTGAGCGGGGAGGAACACGACATGCCATGCTGTATAATCGCAGCGGCGCTCATAGCGCGGTTCGTCATCAGGTGGAAAGACCTGAAAGCATATTTCGGGTTTGAGGAAACGGACGACAACCCATACGGCTGGGAAGAATACTGCGAGCTTGACCAGTACGGAAGCTAGAACTGCATATGAAACTTAACATGACTGCCCTGAGGGCTGCCGTGCTGGCGTCATTCATAATTTCAGGCACAGTAACGGTGTTCTCATTTATGGCAGAGCACGACCACACGCTGCACATGCTTCACATCATACTGACGACGCTCACGTTCCTGCTCATAATGATATATCTGCTTAAAAGCGCCGAAATCGCGTCTTTGCGAGTCCACCGGGAACTGCGCCTCAGGACGACGGTAGACCCGAAAGCAGGGTTTATCGAGCTTGTGGCTAAAGGCTCGCCCGTTTACAACGCATGCGCAGGGGCGCTCGCAAAAAACGGGATATTCTCAAAGAGCGCACAATCGATGACAGCGCTCTCAAAAGCAGGCGCCGTGGCAGCAGAAGGGAACTCCGCAACCCGCGAGGGGTACGCAGTGACAGAAACGACCCTTTCGCAAATGGGAGTAAGGCTAACTGAAGACACAAGAGAATGCCCGGTCAGGATCATCCTCGGAGGATTCGACCCGGAAAGCGAGCCGCAGGCTGACTTTGTTATAACTCCCGACAAAATAGCCCATGTGCTCATCATCGTATATGTATGCAAACTATTCGTACGGCACCGTCTGCTCAGCCGCTTGCTGATGATAATAGCCCTGGCAGCCGCAGCAGCGCTGGTTATATATGATTATTACCTCGTTATGTACGCAGCCGCAGTCCTTGCAGTCTGGTCCGCATGCTGCGTTGCGCTCATAAGAAGGATAGAAAAAAAGACGACGCGTCTGTCGCTTGAAATGATTCTTGGCTATATGCGATAAAGTGGTTGAGTTCCAAAATGGGACTCAACCAAATGCTAACAAAAATAATGAGGAGAAGAGAGTAATGGCTGATAAGTTTCTTGGAGAAAGCATAGGGAAGCTGGGGTTCGGGTACATGCGCCTGCCTCGCAGGGACGGAAAATTCGACATAGAATCTGTAAACGAAATGGTAGATGAGTTCCTGTCGCACGGGTTTTCGCATTTCGACACCTCGATCATATACGAAGGGTCTGAGGAAGCGCTGCGCGAATCATTGGTAAAGCGCCATGAGCGCAGCCGGTTCCAGATAGCGACAAAGTTTTCGCCTCTGCGGGCGAAAAAACAGGAAGACCATTACGAGCAGCTCAACACATCGCTGGGCAGGCTCGGCGTCGACTTCGTAGACTACTATATGATACACGCGTTAAACGGGGCGTCCGCTGAAATAGCGGACAGAGTCAACACATGGGACTTCATGAAAGAAGTCAGGGATAAAGGGCTTGCAAAGCATATCGGGTTCTCGTTCCACGGAACGACGGAGCTGCTGGACGAAGTGCTCACCAAGCACCCCGAGTTCGAGTTTGTGCAGCTGCAAATCAACTATCTAGACTGGGATAACCCGGAAGTGCAGTCGCGCATTATGTATGAGATCGCGCGCAAGCATAACAAGCCGATAACCGTGATGGAGCCGACGAAAGGCGGCCTGCTCGCCGGCGGCGAATCGGAAGTCGTTAAGCTCCTTAAAGAAGCAAACCCGGAAGCATCGCCCGCGTCATGGGCGTTCAGGTTCGTCGGCGAGCTCGACGGACTTATAACGGCATTGTCAGGTATGGAAAGCATGGACCACATCAAAGATAACGCCGCAACGTTCAAAAACTTCAAACCGCTCACGGAGCAGGAGCGCGGCGTCATCAAAAAGGCGGTCGAACTCATCAACGCCATCCCGCGCATCCCATGCACCTCATGCCGCTATTGCGTGCCGAACTGCCCGAAAAACATTCAAATACCCATGTTCATCGGTATTTACAACGATTTGCTCGTACACAAGCAAAAGAGCAGCACAGGTTACCAATACGCCACATTTTCGTCGCATGGTAACGGCCCCGCGCAATGCGTGAAATGCCGGGAGTGCGAAAAGCACTGCCCGCAGAACATAGAAATCTCCGGCGTCATGGAGAAAGTCGCCGGAGAGCTCGAAAGTGTTAAAGATAATTATATAATCAAAACGAAATAGGAATCAGGGGTGACGCGCCTCTGGCGTATCAAAGACAAAACTGAATCTCTTTGTCTAAAAATATAACCATTATCATCGAGTTCGTTATTCGCAGACGCAATATTGCGAGGATTCAGTGGTAGCTATCCTTGCTACGATACTACCAGTTAAGGAGATGATACAATTACTAACCTCAAAAAAGTAATATGCGCGTTTGCAGTGATACTTTCTCTGTGCACATTGACTGCATGTGAAGTTTCACTGCCGACCAATAGTAAACGTAACAAGCTCATAGTTGCGTCGTATGGAGACTTTACTGCTAAGTCAATGGAGATAACGCTAAAGTGCAAATTGAGAGACAATGAATTTGTGCATTATGTTCTTAACATACAAAATGGTGTACACACCGCAGAACCTCAGGATTACCGCCTACCTGATTTACCTAATGGAATCATTACTATCAATGTTAAGATTGAGAGCTATACAAATAAGCTAAATCAAGATGTTGTAAAATTCTACGACGCTTCTATCTTAAAAAAAAGAGGCTTACTAATCTATTTAGGTAATCTACAGGGAGATAACGTATACATATCTTCAGGGAATAAGGTAGTGTGTTATACTAAGGACAGCGCAGGAACATGGGTTCCGCTGTTGGATTATAATGGTCCGGTATCGTTTGCAGAAGGTGGTGGTGGAGAGATTATCCCTCATCAATGCGATTGGAAGAGTAACGAGTGGGTGAAATACGATTCCTGAATAATTATAGACAATTGCGAAACTCAAAGCAATCAACCCGTCAGATAGGCTCAACCGAGGCAAAGTAGCATCGCACATCGCAGTAATCGCTAGAAACGGGTGAAGAACTGGATGCCAGTGTCTTTACTAAGAGACAAGTAGGCAGGAAATGCAGCCAAACACAGCAAAAGAGGATGAAAAGCCAGCGTGTTGAGCAAATACCACGCAAGTTTGTCAGATTAAGTTTTAATAATCAGTTATGCAATCAGTTTTCGTACTGATTTGAAGAGCTTTAGATTGTTGATTGATTTAGCGAGGACAACGCCGATCAGTTGTGTGATGCCGGCAAACAATAGATCCGCTTTGGCAGTCCGGGAAGAAAACGAATTGCGCGAGGCGCCGGCAAGCGGCTCTTTCAGT
>Ga0082212_10004089_pt1 | contig 20400 bp, 20 predicted proteins | sample TergutNt197P3_FD_71548 | JGI IMG/M metagenome (GOLD analysis project Ga0082212, IMG submission 71548) | Neocapritermes taracua P3 segment gut microbial communities from Petit-Saut dam, French Guiana - Nt197 P3 | ecosystem: Host-associated > Arthropoda: Insects > Digestive system > Gut ... | reverse complement strand
ATTCGTCTACCTGGCGGCTGCCATCCCGCTCTCCGGGGCCCATACGGTTTCCATTATCCGCTATTCGCCCGACCATCAAAACAAGCTGGTCCTGCACTATGACGCCGAAACAGGGAAAACCGCGCTGCTCAAACAGAGCATCTTTTGGTTTGCGCAATACCGCGACATCTTCCCGTTCACCGCGTCAGATGGCAATTTCAAGACCCAGTGGCTTGTCGATGATGTCTGCGCCGTGACATATATGTCGGACGACGATGGTTCAATACACCAGTATGTCGCAACCTACGGCGCCCGCGGGGATGATGCCGGCTATGCATCGCCATACACTGTGGTTGCTTCGCTGGGTTGGCGAACCGAACTGACCGATGCCGTCTGGTCCATCGAAACGTCACATGACGGGATCGGGATTCGGCAGGGCACGGAAACCACGCTATACTCCTGGCGGGACTGTGTGCCCTTCGGGACTACTGCTGTGGTCCTTTGCAGAAACGGGTCCCCGGAGTGGACAATCGCGCTGAACAAAGACTGCGTCGTCGAGTACGGCTTTGCCAAGGGAGGCTGCAGCATTACGCTTTGCCGGGTAAGCATGGAGAAAACAGCCCCCGTCGTTTTCCAATCTACGAACCCGGGCGGTGCAGCGACTGCCGGCAAAGCCGACTACATCCCAAAAGGGACGCCGGGCGGGAACCCGGAGACCACAATGCAGTGCGATTACTACATCAACAACAACCGGATTTTCTTCACTAAAGACTATGGCGAGTCATGGATACCGTGCGATCTGCCGGAAGATGCCGTGACCCATACGCTGGGTTTTTACAACACCAGCTACATACTCCCGGAAGGCAGCTACTCAATCAGTGCGGACAGCCCGGTAATAGCGCTGCTGTACGACGGACATCCCTCACTCCGTATTTCGATCGATAACGGTAAGACATGGGACACCAGGCCGGCGGGCTTCATCCCGGACGGCATGGATCGCGTGGACTATTACATGAACCCTTTCACCAAGCGTTTTGTACATTTCTTTGACGCGCAAAATGGCTATATCTGGCTGTGCTCGGACTATTCGATGGGGACCGGGATGCAGCGGCGCGCTTACCGGACGAGCGACGGGGGCGCCACTTGGGAGGAAATATCTTTGCCGACCGTCGCAATTTCCGAGCTGGGCCTCACGTCGGGCGACATGCTCACCGGCCTGGTGTTCGCGGACAGGGCGATGGAAAACGGCGTCTGCACGCTGAAGCGGGACTTGGACACGGAAGGTTATCCTGACGTCTTTTTCACACAGGACGGCGGCTCATCCTGGGAAGGGATCGAGCTGCCCTGGGACGCGCTGCCGCCCAATAACGATTATTTAAAAAAGGTATATTCCGCCTCCGTAAAGGAAGCCTGGTGGGAAATCTGCATAGGATATGACGTCAAACGCGTCATGTTCGCCGCCAATTCGCCATCAGAAAGCTGGCGCTACCTGTCCACGAAAACAGTAACGGTGCACACCGTCGGCTGACCGCTATGTACAGCCCGGTCCTGAAGCCCGGCACTGAAGCCCGGCCCTGAAAATCTATGACCCCTGGTTTTCACCCCCAAACAAATGCCTGTGCGATAAAAGCCCGTCCATGATGCCGGTCATGAATTGCACATCCTGCTCTATCCTGGCGCGAAGAAGCCCGGCATAGTCCCCGCCGCGGGTCTTCACGGCGTTCATATTAAAGAGTTTCCAGTCGCTGTGGAGGGCGATATGGCATTGATGGCCAACAAAGCCCGCATACAACACCACGCCGCCTTTTTGACCCATACCCAATAAGAAGTCCATGAACTGCGGGGTCAGCACATAAGACGCCATTTGCGGGTCCTGGGCCAGGATCCGGAATTTTTTGTTGAATGCTGTGTTTTGGGTTTCCACGTTGGATTTTGCGAGCTTGCCAATGCCCACACGCTCGCGCAGTAAAAGTGGGGATGGAAGCTCTTTGTTCATCTCAAAAACCAGCCACTGCCCATTGAACCGCCTATTAGTTTTGTCGTCTGAGCCTTCACCCCGATCCGTAAGTATTATTTCCGAAAAAGAAAAGCCGGCGCCTTTGTATTTCCCCTCCACATGATTGCTTCCGGAGATGGTGTTCCATGCCTCGACCAACCCCGACACGTTGACTTGGTTTTCAGCAATATGTCCTGTTGGGTCGTAGGCCGACAGTTCGAATCTATCTTCCAAAACGGCCCTGATTATGTTGTCGCTGGCCAGTTGCTTTGCTTTTTCCCCCGCGGAAGCGCTCTTTTTTAAAAAAACGAAGAGGAGCACGGCCGACACTGCCAGCGAAATGCCAAAGGTTGCCTGCAGGCCCGGCACAAAGGGGGGCCTGTCGCTTGCGTCAGGGTACGTAAAAAGCACGACAAAGAGCAGTACGATCAGGAGAAAGGAAAGGACCGCGAAGACAGTCATCAGGTTTTTGAATTTCCTCTCTGTTTTTATCAGTTCGAAAAGCCCGGTTTCAAATCCGCCGGCATCAGAAACCCCCGGCTGCTGTGGTGCTTGCGGGTCATGTTTCATCGGCTGTTACCTCCTTCTTTCAAAGCGCGTAATACTCATAGGAAAAACCATTTCTGCTCCAACGGAAAACCCAGTGGACCGAGCCCACCCGCAGCAAAGCAGTGACGCTCAGATCGCTGTTATCATAGCTTTCGATAGCCCAGTTGACCTCTTCTCTTTTATCCAAAGCGACACTTGATTCCGGAGGCGGGCCGGACGCAAGCAATTTCAGCTCATACCTTTCCCAGGCAAGGATCTCGTTGTTTGAGTCCTCATACCCCTTTACGAGGCTGATCCCGGTCAAAAGAAAAACAAACAATACAATAATGACAGCTGCCCTGCCGATTTTCTTGAGCCTTTGGACCAACCCTTTTTTCGCAATCCTTATCAGCGTCATGAAAACACATACCAGCCCCGTTATCATGGAGAAGACTATCAGGCTGCTGACGAGGATATAAGGCAGCGCCTTGATCCCTTCAATGGACAGCGACTTGAAGGTGTTCAGCTCGCTTTCCCCCGCCTGGTAAAGAACAAGCTGGCGGAGCAGGTCAAAACTGTCTATATAAGGATGGTACTGCCATACATTCAGTATTATTTCAGGGGCGAGGAAAATCGAGAAAAAGCCCCTGTTGAAAACCGTGGCGATGTCCAGCGCAATAAAGGACTCGATAACGGAAAACACTATGGAAAAGAAATATATCGCGGAGATGACGATGAAGACATTGATGACCGGCGTCACCTTCCCGAGCCGTTCCTCATACCTGAGTTCTGTCTTGACGCGGGCCCAAAGCCCTTCCGCCTTTGACTTGATGCGGCCAAAAGTCTGTTTCCCGAGTATGAAGCGCAGCAGCAGCACGACGCAGCCGACGTGAACCACCGGGTAGAACAGCGCTTCCCAGAAGCTCGTCAGCGATGATGACATGTTTATCAATTCCATAGGCAAGAGTATACCAGATTGCTTCATGCCATGTTTCACCGGCTTCGCGGAAATGAAATATTAAAGTCAGGCCCGCCCCGGCTACAGCCAGTTTTCTTATCTTGCTACATCCAGTTTACTTTCCCAGCCGCAGCCAGCATCCTTATCCGGCTACATCCAGCATTTCTCCGTGATCACAACGTCGTGCCCGTGTATCTTTATCCTGTCGCCGGTTTTCAGTACGCCCTTTTTTGCCATAATGTAACCGTTGTTGGCTTCCTTCAGATAGCTGTAGACCAGTTTGTAAACGCGCCCTATTTCCTCGGGTTCGGAGTCGATGAACACCGCTTCGCCGGGGCCCCCGTACTGCCTTGAGCGAATGTAGAAGTCATCGTCATCAACAGTAAAGCCAACCATCTCCCGCGCGGGGCCCTCTTCCCTGACCTTGAGCAGGGCGGGTTTCCCGATAAAGTCTTTGTCCCAGTCGATATTCTTTTCGAGTCCGACTTCAAACGGGTTGGCATGGCGCAGATCCCTCATGTAATAATACCCCGCTTCCGTAGGAAGGGTCCACGCCATGACCTGGAACTCCGTGACCTGCATGCCGCCAAGCCCGGGCGCGGCCTCACGCAGCGCCGCTTCTATTTCATCCGCCTGGTCTTCGGCAACATACACTTCATATCCAAGCTTTTCCCCGGTGAACCCGGCCTTGTTTATCTTGACGGGTATCCCCCCTATTTCGTTGTCGGTAATGCTGAAGAATTTCTGGCCCTCTATACTGTCCTTCAGGAGTTTTTCAAGCAGCTCCAGGGACTTTGGGCCCTGGACCGCAAACATATGCCACTCCTCGGTGATATCCGTCCAATCTATGTCGTAGCCGCCCTTGTGGTCATAAAACCAGTCGTCCATATAAACCGCAAAAAGTGTCGACACCCAATACTTTTCTTCTTCGATCCGGAAAACGACGACATCGTCTATGATCTCGCCCTTTTCATCGAGCATGGTCGTGTAGCGCTCCCTGCCGACTGCAAGGCTTGCGATATTGTTCGGAAAAACGTAGTCGAGGAATGCGGCGGCGTCATTGCCGGTGACCTCCACGAGCTGGTGCGTCCATAGATACCAGCCAACCGCGTTCCTGACAGCCATATGCTCACTTCGTTTCATATCATCGTATTTATATATGTTTTTATACATAGTCGTTGATCTCCTTTTTGATTCAATCACCTTTTGCTTCGATCACTCTTCTGCCTGCCGCTCTTTTGAAAAGCCGCCTCAGCAGAACTTGTCGATTTTCTTTGCGATCTTGATGCGAAGCCCGCCTTCCGGCGAATCCTCCTCCCACAAAAACCATTGGGCGTTAATCAGCGTCCTGGCCATCCCGTACCAGTAGTAGACGTGGCACTCGGGGACCAATTTGTTCCCGCCCAGCTCGAGCCCGGCTCGGTTGATCACATAGATGACTTCTTCTTCGTTGAACGCCTCCACTTCGTAAGGGCACGTCAGCGCCTGGAGCAGCATTTCGATCAGGCCGCCAAGGACCCGCCCGTCCTCGCCAACGTCGTCGGGTACGCCCAGCCAGTCACGGCACGCCTTGCGGGCGTAATACTCGCCGAACGCCGCCTTGCCCGCCGCCTCGCACACGCACCTTATGATGTGCATCGCCGCCTTCTCCTCGATATTCCCTTCGCGGATCCAGGCTTCGATTGCGGGAAGTATATAAAGTGCGGAGGCGTTTGCCAGTCTGACCATCGTGGCGCAATCGGACTCCTCCACCAGGTTGGTCCCGTTTTGGAACAGGTAATTACACTCTTCCCGGAACACCATGGATTCCTTGACGCAGTCCTCTTCTTCGGTGAACTTTATCTGATCGGCCGTAGCGACCGGACCGAAACTTTCCCAAAGCATATGCTCCGGCATCGGGTACTTTTCGCGGGATTCCGCTACGATCCTGCAATGCCTGTCCCCGCAGCCCTTCGCTTCAACCATGCAGTACTCCATCGTCGGCCCCGGGCGCCGCCGCTCCGCCGTGCCGGTCGCGCACCCTTTGAGCGACATCGTAGTCGCGCGGCAAAGCTCCGAGCCGACAACATCCCAGTCGCAGACATCGAGCTCCTTTTCCGCCCTGTACGTGCCAAAGTCCTGAACGCGCCCGCACATAAGCAGCATATCGTCGCCCTCATCGCCGATCAGGGCGCCGCAATACTGGCCGCTCATGAACGGGTGCATGTTGAGCTGGGCGTCCCCGTTGATGCCGTACATCTGGTTGATGAGCAGCAGCCTCTTAAAAGCGTCCTGGCACATAAATTCCGCCCTCTCCTCGTAGTCGGGGATCATGATGCGGAACGCCTGGTTGACAGCCGCGCTCAGGACAGATTCGTACCGGCTCGCATAGTGCAAGGCATCCCGGTAGCAGATAAGCTTTTCCCACGGCGATTTGATTGAATAATAATTTTTGTAGCCTGAGTTTTCGCCGCTGTTTTGCGGCAGCCTTTCGCCTGTTTTCTTACTCATTGTTTCCCTCCTGGTTCCTTATCCATTTTTTACACTGGTTCTTCCGGGTACTGCTTGCTTATACTGGTTCTTCCGCGTACTGCTTGCTTACACTGGTTCTTCCGCGTACTGCTTGCTTACACTGGTTCTTCCGCGTACTGCTTGCTTATACTGGTTCTTCCGGGTACTGCATGATTTCCGGCTGGAACCTTACGATATTGTGTGACATGCCGCCGTCTACAACAACGCATTCGCCGGTCATGCCGTCCGACATCGCTGTACACATCGCGTAAGCCACGATGGCGACGGAATCGACCGGCTGGGTCTCATCGATCTGCCAGACCGAGATCTCGTCATAAAGCTCATCCGCCTGGTCTTCGGTGATCCCGTCCGAGCACATCGTCGTAGTCGCGCCCGGGGTGACCATCCCGCCGGGCGCCACGGTATTCACCATGATCCCGAACCTTTTGAGCTCCTTCGCCGCCTCGATAGTCATGGCAATGACCCCACCTTTGGAAGCCGCGTAATGCGGGTATCCGCCGAACACCGGATATGGCAGCCATGCGACATTCGAGGATATCATCGTGATCTTCCCATGTATCCCTTTGTCGATCATATACCTGGACACATGCTTCATCATAAGGAACGCGCCAGAGACATTCACATCCAAAACACGCCTGAAATCCTGCTCGGGCATGTCGTAGATATGCGCATAGTTCCAGACGGCGGCGGAGTTCACGAAAATATCCAAAGAGCCGAAGGCCTCATCCGTGAACCCTATCAGCTCTTTTACCTCTTCCTCATCCCTGACATCCGCTTTGAAGAACCGTACCCTGCCCTTGAACCCGGCTTCTTCGAAAAGCGGCATCACTGCGCCCGCTTCACTGTCAAGATGGCTTGCCACCACAACGCTGGCCCCGCCCTGCAAAAGCCGCAGCGCGATGTTGAAGCCGAGTCCCGATGTCCCGCCTGTCACCAGGGCCACCTTCCCGGAGACCGAGAACATCTCGCCTATCGGGCGCGCTGTATCAACATACCCTTTCATTAACGCGGCATTCGCCGATGCCTGATCATATCCCAAAATTCATGCCCTCCTGTCCGCCTGTATTCTAATGGCTGTATTCCTATGGCCGCATTCCTATGGCCGTATTCCTATGGCCGCATTCCTATAGCCGTATTCCTATGGCCGTATTCCTATATAGATTCTATGCCCAGTATTTTAATGGCTCTGCCTTCCCCCGAAAATACTGAAAAGACAGGGTTTTTGAAGTTAATACACCTACAAATTTACGGGTGTGTTTGCTTTTCTTTTACAATTCAGATAAGCTGATGAATAAATCCATGGCGCGTCGGAAAGGCGGTGCAATCTTGAAACTCAACGCGGATATCCTTTATATGAACCTTAAGGAAACATACGCCGCAGATATAAGCGGGCCGAAGACAGATGGCCTCACCCTGTCAAGGCCTGAGTTTTACATGGACAGCGGATCGGATTTTTTACCAGGAAGCCTGTATATCGCAGCCGAGGACCATCTGCCCCGGCGCCCGGGCATCAAGAGGGATGTGGTCCTGGTCTGCATCGGCGACAGCGCCCGCCTTTCATATTACAAAGAACGCTGCTGCGTGATCACGATCAAGGAAGAGCGCGACCCGTTTTCTGTTTATCAACGCGTCCAGTCAATATTCGATTTTTACGATTCGTGGAATGACGAGCTGTTTGAGCTGTTCAGGATGGATGAGGATGTCCAATTGCTTTTGGAGTGCAGCCGAAGGGTGTTCCCGGGCCCTGTATTCGTGTTTGGCAGCGGCTTCAACCTCCTCGCGGTCGCTGAAAACGCCGGTGAGGATTCCATTGAACGATGGGGGATAAGCAATGATTCTTTGAGCCAGGGTTCCATGGGGACTTTCCTGAACGAAAGCGAACTGCTTACCGACACACATGACCCCATCGTTTTCGATATGATGGGCGTCAATACGCTTTGCGTCAACCTGTTTGACAGGAACAACATATACATGGGATGCCTTTGCATCGATTGTATCCAAAGAAAATACAGGCCGGGCGACGATGCCCTGGCCGTCTATCTCGCGAGGATCCTCGAGCGATCGATTGAGAAAAACCCCGCGATCCCGGCAAATGACCATGCCATGATGAGGCAGATACTGAAGGATTTGATCGACGAGGCCCCCATAAGCCCGAAGCAGCGGCTGATGATCGACGCGTCAGCCCAGGAAGCCGGGTATGCCTGCGTTGTGCTGCGCTCCCTCAGCCGGAACCTGCAGCTGCCGGGAAGCTATACATGCAATATATTTGAGGACAATTTCCCGGACAGCTTTTCTTTCCCGCATGGCGAGGATATAGTCGGCTATATCAACCTGCGGCATTTCTGCGACAAAGACGGGGACTGGCACAAAGAATTGACTGCCCGGCTGGTCCCGATGCTTGTATCCCTGAAGCTCAGCGCCGGGATAAGCAACGATTTCAAGGACCTGCATGATGCCAAAATATGCCTGAGGCATGCGGTAGCCGCCATTGAAAACGGGGTCTATGCAAACCCGCGCGGCGTATGCTACTTTTTTTCTGACTATGCCCTTATGGAAATGGTCATCAATTCGCTTGGGGGGCTTTCCGTAGAGACTTATTTCCCAAACGGCCTCAAAGAAATCATCAGGCATGATGAGGAATCGACAGTAGGTTATTTCCAGACGCTTAAGGTTTTTCTTGATGAAAACATGAATTTCGCCAAGGCCGCTGATATCCTTTTTATCCACCGCAGCACCCTCGTGGACCGCATGGAAAGGATCGAACGCATGCTGGGAATCGATCTGGCGGACATGAACCAGCGCCTGCACCTCCAGCTTCTCATAAAAGCGGTAGAGATACAGGACTTGATCAAACACCACACATAAAAAGGGCGCCTCCCGCACTGGCCCGCGCTGGACGCCCTTAACAAATCAATTCAAAACCGCTTATTCTCCCCGGCAATCAAACGCTGCGGCTACTCACATGCTTTAAGGTCCGCGTCGATCTCGTCGATACGCGGCGCCAGCTCAGCCGACTCAGGATAAGACAAAAGCTTCCTGAACGTAAGCATCTGTATCAACTTGATAGCCGGGTTTTCGAAGAACCCCGGAGCGTATTTCTCGATGACCGCCCTGCCCGCTTCGCTCCTGCTGATCTCTTTTATCTTGCTGTCTACCGATAATGCCATATCACATCTCCTTTATACCCTCACAGTGTATTTATTTGAGAGGATGATAAGCCCTTGCCGTTTGCCTGGCAACCCGAAATAAAAAGGTTTACAGCCTGCCGGTCCCATATGGAATGACGGGGCAAACCGTGAACCGTCCCCCCCTTTGTCCCCCATTGCCCCATAAGGGACAAAAGTGACGAATTTTCAACTGTTTTCGCACTTATTTTTCGACAGTTTTCCGACAGTTTGTAGGCTTGCTATTTCCCAGGCCGTATGTATATCATTACAGCAAATCTATCTGGAAAGGAGGTATGTTATTGCTTACTATGCATCCTGCCGTGCTTCTGGCACAGAAACTCATTCAGATCGACTCCCAGAACCCTGTATCAAATGAAAAGGCTATTATTGATTTTATTGGTGAATGGCTCGCTGAAGACAGCGTACCTTATGAACTCCAGGAGGCCCTGCCCGGTCGGTGCAATTTAGTCGCCATGGTGAAGGGGGCCGGCAAAAGGCCACCCATCACCATTGTCGCCCATACGGACACAGTGCCGATAGGCGACGGCTGGTCGGAAGACCCGCTCGGCGGCGAAATACGCGGCGACCAGATCTTCGGGCGCGGCGCGGCTGACATGAAGACAGGGCTGGCCGCTGCGCTCTATGCGCTGAAAATGGCGCATGCGCAAGGGGGCCTGCCCGGCGATTTCGTCGTGGCCGCCACCGTTGACGAGGAAGGCCCGGGGATGGGCGGCATCAAAGCCCTTCTGGACGCCGGGACCGTCGGCAAAGACAGCCTGGTCATCGCGCCGGAACCGACGAGCCTGGAAATCGTGAGGGCCCACCGGGGCGTCATGTGGTATGAGATCGAGGCAAGGGGCGTGTCTGCCCATGGCGGGCATGCCGACAGGGGCGCGGACGCGAACCACGCGCTCGTGGAGATCCTGTCGGAGATCAAGACCGCTGTGGCGGCATTGCCGTTTTACGACCCGCTCCTCAAGCAGCCGCTCGTTTCGATCGGGCACATGAGCGGCGGTGAAAAAACCAATGTCGTCCCGAACTATGCGCGCGCGGAGATCGACTTCCGTATCGTCCCGCCACTCACGGCGGAAAACGCGAACAGCATTATCAAAAAGTGCGCCGAGCGGGCGGTCGTGCGCGTACCAGGCACGTCTGCTGAAGTCAGGAACCTGGGCCTTCAAAGGGAGCCGATTCTTCTAAGCGAGGACTCCCCTGTCATAAGTTATCTCAGCGAAAGCTACCGTAAAGTAATGGGGACGGATCCTGTCCATTCCGGCTATGTAGCGTATACGGACGCAGCTGTTGTGTCCCTGCTCACCGGCAATGAGACCTCGGTATGCTTTGGCCCCGGGAACCTTGAGCAAGGGCATTCAATAGACGAATGGGCGTCTGTGGAGGAGACCGGCAAGTGCGCGGAAATCTTTTTCGAACTCGCGAAAAGCGGGTAATGAAAGGAGGTAGACTAGTTTGTATAAGCCAAAGATGACGCTGAAGACCAAGTTGATATGGATTCTCCTGTTGATTGGTCTGTGCGCCATGGAGGTCCCCGGCGTGTTCTTCTTCAAGGACATTGTATACCCGTTCATTTTCGGCCTGCCGTTCATCTACGGGTACATCATCTGCTGGTGGATCTACATGTGTGTAATACTATTTGTTGCATTCCTTACTAACTGGGGAAGGGAAAGGGGGGATAAAGCATGACAGCTATGAATGGTGGAGCTATAGCTATTATTGGATTGTTTATGCTGATCCCGCTTGCCATGGGGTTTCTTGCTGGCAGGAGAGCCCTCCCTACGACCGAAGACTACTTCGTCCAGGGGCGCAGCATGGGATCCGTTGCTGTGTTCTTCACGGTAGCGGCTACATGGTGGAGCGCGTTTGCCTTCATGGGTTCAAACGGCTACTTCTATACCAGGGGGCCGCTCTACTGGACCGCTATTGCATGGAATATACTATTTGGTTTGCTTTACTTCGTTATCGGGAAAAGGGTTTGGCACTTTGGCAAACTCAACAATTACATAACCCCCAAGGATTTCTTCAAGCACCAATACGGCTCTGAAAAACTTGGCAACATCGTCGCTGTGATCATGCTGGTCTTCACCGTCCCTTATCTTCAGATCCAGCTTTCAGGCGGCGCGTACCTCATTGAAGTCGCGTCCGGCGGCATCATCACGTTCCCGCTGGCCGCGCTGCTCTTCTATGTGGTCATCATCATATATGTCTGGTCGGGGGGCCTAAGGGCCGTCGCGTGGACAGATATCTTCTATGGTGTCCTTCTCTTCTTTGGCATGATCTTTGCCGGCATGTACATAGTGAACAGCAACTGGGGCGGCGCCACGGAGATGTTCACGCAGCTGGGCAATGCCAAACCTGAGAACCTGTCCCTTGAAGGGAACTCCTGGATGGGATGGATCGCGATGTTCATCATCACCCCGATTGGCTCTTTCATGGGCCCGCAGCTTTGGACGCGCATGTATGCAGTCAAGTCAGGCAAGCTCTTCAACCTGATGCCCTTCCTGCTCGGCTTCGCGGCCATAGCCTATGTCGGTTCCATGCTGGTTGGCAACTCGGGCGTCCTGCTTGAGCCGGAAATCGCCAACCCGGATCAGATCCTGCCCACGGTCCTTTACAAGGGCGCGCCGTTCGTGCTGGCGTCGTTGATCATCGCATGCGGCGCAGCAGCCGCGATGTCGACGGCGAACTCCCAGATCCACTCGATGGCTGCCGTGTACACGATCGACTTCCATAAGGCCTATATCAATAAAAAAATTACCGAAGCCAAGCTCATCTGGGTCGGCCGCTGGACCATCCTGGTCCTGTCCGCGATCGCGTACCTGCTGTGCCTGTACAACACGAGCCTTCTTGTGACTGTCGGCCTGGTCGCCCTCGCAGGCACCGCACAGGTAATGGTGCCAACCGTAGGCGCGTTGTTCTGGAAACGCTCGACTGTGGCAGGCGCGGTTTCGGGGCTCATCGTCGGCATCGGCCTGCTCTGCGCGTTCCAGTTCATACCGCCATTCAACCCGCCGGGCTATTTCGCCTCGGGCGGCGCCGGATTGTTCGCGCTGATCTGCAACACGGTCGTGTTCTTCGTCGTCAGCAGCATGACGAAGCCGCGCCCCGCCGCGCTCACCGACGAAATCGACGAGCAGTACAAAGAGTTCTACCACGGCAAAGAGGAAGAGGCCGGGGCAGAGGCAGAAAAAGAATAGGAGCAGCAGGCAGAAGCAGTGCAGGGGTTTCCATTATATCCTCCCTTGCATCCATGCCTGTGTTTGCGTAAGTATTACAGGGGCGGCCCATTTTGCCGGGCTGCCCCTGGTTGTGAAGAGAGCCTTTAGGCCTGCAGGGTAGGAATGGGCCAGACGCAGTGTTTTGAAAGTGGGGTAAGTATAATGAGGAGAAACGACCGGGAAATCACTGGCCGCCAGGGGATAGAGGAAATCCTTTGCGGCTGCAAGACCTGCCGCATCGCGATGATCGACGAAGGCAGGCCCTATATCGTGCCGATGAGCTTCGGGTATAAGTATTTTGACGACGGCGCCATTGAGCTGTACTTCCACAGCGCAAAAGAAGGGAAGAAGCTCGACATCCTGAAAGTGAACAGCAAGGTGGGCTTTGAGATCTCAAACGAAGGCGAGGCCATAAGCGCTGAGGTCCCCTGCAACCTCGGCTACTACTACTTCAGCATCATCGGGTTTGGCGAGGCGTCGTTCATAGATGATATTGAGGAAAAATGCGCCGCCCTGTCTTCCATAGTGAAGCACCAGGCAGCGAAGGACATGGAAATAACGGGCGAGCAGGCCGAGGCGGTCTGCGTCTTCAAGATAGCCTCTGCCGAGTACACAGGCAAAAGGAAACAGAAGCCGATGGGCGCGCTGTAGCAAAAACCTATTAGCGCGCTGAAAAAAACGCCGGCCAAAAAGCGCCGGCGTTTTTGTTCTTGCACTGCCCTGCCTACATGAAGATGTACTCCATCACGAAGGTATAGACGCTGAAGTCCTTGTCCTCCATGACCGCCCTGTACTGGGCTTCCCACACGTCCTGCACTTCGTCAGGCCGTTCCTTTACATAGGCGTCATAATCCAGCAAATACTTGCTCTCTATCGTCATATCATCCACCTCCTCTAGCCCACAAACTCGAGGCCTTTTTTGACCGACGCCGCCGCGTTCTTGCTCCAGTAGTCGGCGCCGACAAACTCACACGTCTCCGCGCTGACCGCGTTGCCGCCGATCATGACTTTGACGCCGTCACGCAGCCCCTCTGCCTTCAGCGCTTCGATGATGTCCTTCATGGACGCGATCGACAGCGTCAGGACGCCGGAAAGGCCTACGATCTGCGGGTTGTTGGCCTTGACCGCGTCGATGAACGCGCCGGCCGGCTGGTCGATGCCGATATCGACGACCGTAAAGCCCGCCGCCTCCGACAGCGCCTTGTAGATATTCTTGCCTATATCATGGATATCGCCCGCGACTGTGCCGAGCACGATCACGCCCTTCGGCGCCTGGCCCGCGCCCGCGCCCATGAGGGGCTTCAGCTTTTCCAGCGAAGCCGTCAGTATCTGCGCGGCGAACATCAGGTCGCCGACAAAATACGTGCCGGCCTCGAAGTTGTCCCCGACTATCTCCATGCCCTGCTGGCAGGCTTCCACCACCTGCTGTGCCTCGTCCGCGGAAGGGCCTCCGGCGATAAATTCGTCCAGTATCCCCTCGACCTTGTCCTCTTCGAGGTCGCCGAGCGCCTGCTTTAGAATCGCAACATCTATCATTCCTGTCCCTCCTTCCGTCAGCGCGCGTTGTCACGCAGCCATTCGAGCACTGCCTGAAGCTTGCCGACATCCACGCTGTTGATATCCATGACGCCCTTGTTGAACGTGAAGTAGAAATGGTCGCTCTTCATGCAGATGTCGCACATCTCCTTCACGACGTCGATACACTCTTCCTTCGTCTTTGAAAGCGTGATCGTGGGATCGAAGAAACCGCCGAAAATGTGATCCTTTCCGAATGTCTCCGTGTACTTTCGCATATCGCCGTCCTCGACCCATACGGCCGTGGATTTCGGGAGCCTCTCCAGGAAGCCCAGATACCTGGTCCAATCGTTTTCCGCGAATATCGTCGCGCCGACGCCCTGCTTGTCCATCTCGACGACGAGCTCCTCGAATGTCGGCCACCACAGGCGTTCGAACTGCTGCGGGTTCATGTACGGCGCCAGGTGGAGCGGTATGAAGCCCTGCATGCCCGGGTATGGATGCAGGGGTATCGCGAGCTTGAGCATGAACGGGAGCACGGCCTCGCAGGCGGCTTCCACCTTGTCCGGTATCCTGCGGCAGTCCATAAGGATGGCTTTGAAGCCGCGCAGCTGGTCAGCCAGGAAATCGAACGGCGCCTCGGTCATCGGCGCCGTTATGGTGCCCGCGGAATAGCCGTATTTCTGCGACAAGGCGCCCATTATGCCAAAATGCGAACCCACCTGGTGAACCCATTCCTGGTATGCCTTCGCGAACACAATGCTGCTGTTGACCGGGTCCGTGTCGAGCGCGGAACATACGCGCGGCAGGAATTTCTCCATGATGGTCTCGTGCGGCTTCTCGATGAATTCGTCGTAGTCCTCCGCGTACATGGTCTCGATCTCCGGGTGCTGCACCGTGCCGTTTGACGCCAGGATCCAGTTCTTCGCGCCCAGGAGCTGGTAGGCCGGCGGGTACCTCAGGTTCCCCGACGGCATGCAATCCGAATAGAACGTCTCGCAAATCTTTTCGTGCGCCTTCGCCGTAAGCTCAAGGTCGTAGTGCGCGTCGAGGAGCGATATGCCCGCAAGCCCGCAAGCAGCCTCAAGCGTGAACGAGGCGTAGACCGGCACCCTCCCGGGGCGCTTGCCCGCAAACAAGTCGTTTCTGATCTCATTGCGTTCAGCAAACAATTCTGCTGTATTGCTCAATAATCTCACCTGCCTTTCCAACAAATGTAGTTATGCTTCCGCGTATCATTATATGCCAAGATACGCCTGTTTGATATAGTCGTCTTCGATCAGCGACCTGCCCTCGCCCTCTATGACGATCCGGCCGTTTTCGATGACGTACGCGTAGTCCGCGATCTCCAGCGTCTGGCGCACGTTCTGCTCGACGAGGAAGATCGTGATGCCCTCCTCGTGCAGCTGCCTGACGATCCGGAAGACCGACTGCGCCATGACGGGCGAAAGCCCGTAGGACAGCTCGTCGAAGAAGCAGAGCACGGGGTTGCTCATGAGCGCGCGGCCCATCGCGAGCATCTGGCGCTCGCCGCCGCTCATGGTCCGCGAAAGCTGGTTCTTGCGCTCCTCGAGGATGGGGAACAGCTTGTAGATCCGCTCCAGGTCGGGCCCTCGCTTCGCCCAAAGCTTCCTCGGGTAGGCACCCATCTCGAGGTTTTCCTTGATGGTCATCTCGGGGAACAGCCGCCCGCCCTCGGGCAGGTAGGCAATCCCCTTCTCTATGATCCTGTCGGACGGCAGGCAGTCGATCCGCTCGCCCTTGAAGCGCACCTCGCCCGACTGGGGACGCAGTATCCCCGTCATGGTGTTGAGCAGCGTCGTCTTGCCCGCGCCGTTCGCGCCGAGAAGCGCGACGATCCTGCCCTCCTCGATGCTGAGGCTGACGTCCCACAGGACCTGCAGGTTGCCGTAGCTAACGTTGATGTCCTTTACTTCCAAAATCGCCATGGCTACGCCTCCCCTCCGAGATAGACCTCGATGACCTGCGGGTCGTTCGCGATCTCGCCGGGCGCGCCCTCGGCGATGAGCTGCCCGTGGTGCAGCACTATGATGCGGTCGCAGATAGCCATGATGGCCTTCATGACATGCTCGATCATGAGCACCGTGACGCCCGAATCCCTGATCCTGCGCACGATTTCCATGGCTTCGCCGACCTCGGCCGGGTTCAGGCCCGCCATGAGCTCGTCAAGCATCATTATTGACGGCTTCGTCGCGAGGGCGCGCGCGACCTCGAGCCTCTTCTGGAGCGCGAGGGGCATGTCGGGCACGGCGGCCCCGGCATGCCTGTCCAGGCCGAAGAACGCCATCGTCTCGTCCGTGAGCGCCTCCGCCTCCGCGTAGCCCATGCCGCGCTGCCCGAACAGCGCCCCCATGCGCACGTTCTCGCGCACGGTCATGTCCGGGAAGTTCTTCGCCGCCTGGAAGGTCCGCCCGAGCCCAAGGTGGCAGATCTTGTCGGGGTTGAGCCTGCCTGTCCTCGCCCCGTTCACCGTGATCGTCCCCTCGTCCGCCCTCAGGAACCCCGAGATGCAGTTGAAGAGCGTCGTCTTGCCGGCGCCGTTGGGCCCTATGAGGCCGAGTATCTCGCCCTTGCGAAGCTCGAAGCTGACGCCGTTTACGGCCACCATGCCGCCGAAGCGCTTGGTGACGCCCTCGCCCGTGATCACCTTTTCGATATCAGGCATCGAGGCTCACCTCCCCGCCATATTTGCGGCGCGCCCTGGCCGCCATTATGTCGACAATGCCAAACACGCCCTTGGGCATTATCATGATAACGACTATCATCACCGCCCCGAATATGATCATGTATTTGTCCGTCTTCATGAGCAGGTAGTGCTGCAGCGAGTAAAAGACGACCGCGCCCACGATCGGCCCGTAGAGGTTGCGCATGCCGCCGAAGATAGCCATGAGCACCGGGAAGAAGCTCGTAAGTATCCGAAACGCGATTTCCGGGTCCACGTAGCCGATCGTCGTGGCCATCACCGCGCCCGTGGCGCCGACGGGCGCCGCGCTTATCGCGAAGGCGAGCACCTTCGTCATGGTCGTGTTGACGCCGATGTGCTGCGCGCTGTCCTCGTTTTGCCCTATGCAGTCGAGTGCCTGGCCGAACCTTGACTTGTTCAGTATTATTATCCCGAAGAGCGTCACGGCAAGGACGGCTGCCATCGCGAGGAAAATCAGATCGTTGTCGTAGGCCTTCACCATGCGCCCCTTCGTGAACGTATAGGTCACCTCGTACCAGCGTATCGCCTTGTTCAGGAAGAGCGCGAGCCCGAACGTGAATATCGTGAAATACACGCCGCGCAGGCGCAGCGTGACGATGCCGATGCCAAAGGCGGCCCCGAACGCGACGACGGCCGACAGGAGCATGGTGGCCGGCAGGGGCACGTCCTTGCCGAGCAGGGCCTGCAGGTACATGCCTATTCCGCAGAACGCCGCGGACGCGAGCGAGATATAGCCCGTCTTGCCCGAGAAGAACGTCCACGCGACCGACATGACGGCATAGGCTATGATCCACGCGGGAAGCGACAGGACGATCGGGATGAAATTCGGGAGGGCGAACAGCACGATCAGCGCGGCGACGATGGCGCCGGTCTGTATCTTTGTGGATTTTGAGGACCACAGGGCCTCTTTCACGAGTTCCATGCCATCACCTCCCAAGAAGGCCCTTTGGCCTCACGATCAAAAGGACCAATACGATCAAATAGAATACCGAGTACATCAGCCCCGTGTCGTAGGAGCTGACCGCGAAGCCGACTATCCCGAGGATGAAGCCCCCGAGGATGGCGCCCCTCACGCTGCCGAGGCCGCCGAGCACGACGATAATGATCGCGACCGTCGTATAGCTCATGCCGGACGTCGCCGAGAACGGCTCCTTCATGCTGATCAGCACGCCCGCGCAGGCCGCCAAAAGGCCGCCGATCGCGAAGCAGAGGGCCATGACGGAGTTTATCTTCACCCCGAGCATCGCCGCCGCCTGCGGATCCTGGGCAGCAGCCCTTATCGCCTTCCCGGCCCGCGTCCGCGACAGGAATATGTTGTAGGCGACGCAGATGGCGATGGCTATCAGCATGACGAAAAGGCTGCCGGCGGCAATGTTCGCCGGCCCTATGGCGATGGAATACGCCATGAACGGGTATGCCGTGGTAGCCGAGCCCATATTCGTCTGCAACAGGTTTTGGACGATGAAGTAAACGCCAAACGCGACCAGGATCGCGTTGCCCTCGAAAATCCCCATGTTCGGGGAGAGCCTTTTTACCCGCCTGTACAGCGTGATATGCAGGCCGTACGAGATGCCAAACGCTATCGGCCCGCCGATCGCGAGCGCGATGAGAGGATGCAGGCCCGTGCCCGTGTAGAAGGCATACGTGATCAAGGCGGCGAGCACGATGAACTCGCCATGCGCGATATTCAGGATGCGCGCCACGCCATACTGCGTACTCAGCCCCATCGCCATGAGCGCGTAAAGGCTGCCGAGTATGCACCCGTTGATGAGGATGGTGAGAAAGAGCGCCATGGATCCCCCTCCCTTACATAATGGCAATGCCAAAGGGCAACCCCGGAAACCCTTTTTCAGGCTTCCGGGGATGCTGCTTATCGATAAAATTCAGGCCACAAAGGTTTTGCGGCGCTATTCCTGCGGCCACGCCGGTTTCGGGTACCACGGGTCGGCCGTCCTGCGGTCGTCTACGTCGATGACTTCAAAGACGCCGCCCTGCCACTGGCCGATATTGCCCAGGTACATGTCGTCGAGCAGGATATTGTTCGTGAAGCGAAGCTCCGTATGCATTACCGTATCGAAGCTGTTGTTCGCTATGTAATCGACAAGCGTCAGGTTGTTGATGCGCCCGTCGTCCATCAGCTCGCCGGCATTTTCGAGGGCCTGCTGCAAGATCTGCATCACGGAGTAATAGCAGATGTGCCCCCACCAATCCTGGAATACCGTGTCCCCGCCGCCAATATCGCCAAAGGAGCCGTCGGCGTTCTTCCAGAACAGCCCCTTCTCGATCCAGTACTGCTGGAAGTGCTCGCTGTATTCCTTTGCCTTCGTGCCGTGCGCCGTGCTCTTCTCGTTCCACGCGCCCCAGCCGATCATGCCGTCGAGCGCGATATTGGTGGGATCGCCCAGGGAGAACGCCCCGAAGAAGTCATAGCAGCCGCCCGGGCCCACGAGGTACATCTTCGGGTTGTAGCCGAGCTTGGCCGCGGACGCCGTGATCGGGATGGAGTTGCCCGGGTACGTATACACCAGGAACGCGTCCGCATCGCTCCGCATAGCGTTGTTCACGACCGCGTCGGCGTCGAAGTCGCCTTCGAGCGGCGCGGACTCGGAGCCCTTGATGTCGATCCCGATCTTTTCAAGCTCCGACTTCGTATAGCCCCAGTACTCGGTGCCGTGCAGGTCGTCCACGTATACGCAGTAGACAGACTCGACGCCCTGCTCCTCGAAGAACTTGATGAGCGCCGGGACCTGCGTCTCGGAATAGCTCAGGATCGAGAAGGTGTTCGTGTTGTCGCCGAGGGGCGGGAGATAGTTCTCGAGCTCCTTGGCGCCGCCTTCGGCCGCGAGCAGCAGGTAGTCATACTTCTGCGCGATCGGCGAGCACGCGAAGAGCGACGCGGTGCCTTCGGGCGCGAGGACCAGGTCCGGCTTCTCGCTCGCCACGATTTGTTCGAAGAGCTGCGTCGTCTTAGTGATGTCGGAGCCGTCGTCATAGACCTGGACGTCCACCATGACCTGGCGGTCGAGCGATTTCACGTAGACGCCCCCCGCCTGGTTGATTTCGTCTGCCCACATCCTGTACTGGGGGCCGAAAGACGTCTGCTCAAAGATAGCGTTGACGCCCGTGGACGGGCGGACCGCGCGGATGGTGATAACGTCTTTCTCCGCGTCGGCCTGGTAGCCCTTCTCGACCTCGCCGCCGCCTCCGCCGCCTCCGCCGCCCGACTGGGCAGGCTGCGATGGCGTGTCGCCGCCGGACTGCCCGCCGCCGCACGCCGACAGCACAAGCGCGACGGCCATCGCGATCGCCAGCGCCATAGTGATATACCTTCTTTTCATTTTCTTTCCCTCCTGTCCTTCATGCCTCAAAGATAAACCGTTTTCCGCATTAAATCCAAGTGATTTTCCTCTTGGTTCCTTTTGCCTTGTATGCCTTGAGGGATTGCCGGCCTTCATCCGCGGCCCGCGCGGCATCCGCTACATAAAGATATATTCCATCACGAAGGTATAGACGCTGAAGTCCTTGTCCTCCACGAGGTTCTTGTACTGCGCTTCCCAGGCGTCCTGGACCTCGTCCGGGCGCGCCTTCACATATGCGTCATAATCCAGCAAATACTTGCTCTCGGTCGTCATTTCATCACCTCCTCAGCCCACGTACTCGAGGCCTTTTTTAACCGACGCCGCCGCGTTCTTGCTCCAGTAGTCGGCGCCGACAAACTCGCTTGTCTCCGCGCTGACCGCGTTGCCGCCGATCATGACCTTGACGCCGTCACGCAGCCCCTCTGCCTT
>Ga0082212_10004088_pt1 | contig 20413 bp, 22 predicted proteins | sample TergutNt197P3_FD_71548 | JGI IMG/M metagenome (GOLD analysis project Ga0082212, IMG submission 71548) | Neocapritermes taracua P3 segment gut microbial communities from Petit-Saut dam, French Guiana - Nt197 P3 | ecosystem: Host-associated > Arthropoda: Insects > Digestive system > Gut ... | reverse complement strand
TCCATCACAAAGCTTTTTAGATACTTTTCATTTAATTTAACCGCCATATTTATAACCATTCCTTTCTGGAATTTTTCCGGTTTGAAAGATTTATCTTTCAAACCTTGTTCTATCTTATTCTAACAGAGATTGTAAAATATTTCAATCATAAATCAATATTTAACATTAATTTGGTTATTTAGTACAAATTTCAACGGGAAACCTTATTACTAAAAACGGAAAAAACTTTTAAGCATTAATTTAAGGCTTTTTATAAATGTCAACTCTTCCACGGCGTGAAGTGCGGTCAATTCGGTTTGTGCTACTTGTTTTCCGCTCATATGAACTGTCAGCGTGCCGATAACCTGTCCTTCTTCAACAGGCGCAGTTATGCTTTCGGGCACGGAATATTCATATTTGGCGGATTTTCCGCCTTGTCCTTTAGGCGCGATGAATTTTACCGGTGTTCGGGGCGCGGCTTCAACAAGCTTTTCAATCCCGCGCTCAACCTTTACGGGCGAAAACTGCGTTGTGTCAAGCTCCGGCGTGAACAGTTCAAAATCCCTGAAACCGTTATCAAGCAGGGTTTCACATAGATTTACGCGGTCTTCTTCGGTTTTCGCGCCGAGAATAACAGATATAAGCCGCATTTCGCTTCTTTCGGCGCAGTTTAAAAGACAGAAGCCGGCTTCCGCGGACTGCCCTGCTTTTCCGCCGAGAAGCCCGTTATACCAATGCGCAAGTTTATTGGTGTTCACAAGCTGGGTTTCCCGTTCCGTGCCTGTGCGGACGGAATCAAGGCGGATGGTGTAAAAATGATTGAAAACGTCATGTTTGAAGAGCACGGCGGTCATAACGGCAATATCGGCGGCTGTAGAATAACCGCCGGCGGAAATACCGCAGGGGTCTGAAAAAAGCGTGTCGTTCATGTTCAGTTCTGCGGCGCGTCGGTTCATCAGCGCGGTGAATTCTTCCGTATTTCCGGCGATATATTCGGCAAGGGCAATGGTTGCGTCGTTGGAAGATGCAATCACAACAGACTTAACAAGCTCTGAAAGCGGCAGGATTTCACCCGCGTTCAGCCAGATGACAGAGCCGGCCGCCGCACTTGCCGCGGCGGAAGCGGGAACATCGTCGGACATGGAAATTCTGCCCGCTTCGAGTTCTTCGGCGATAATCAGAAGCGTCATTATTTTCGCAAGCGACGAAACGGGTAAACGCTCGTTCGGGTTATGAACAAAAAGCATTTCACCCGTTTCGGCTTCAATCAGGATAAAGGATTTTGCTTCGGGGAGGTTGGATTCTTCTGCGGTATAGGCAAAAACAGGGGCTGAAAAGCTGTAAAACAACATAGCCGCTGTTAAAAAAGAAATTAAATTTTTCATAAATTATAACCATTCCTTATATATTTTTCATTAGTTTTTGTAATCGGCGTTTTTTTATGTATAAAGGTTAAAACAAGAGCAAAAATAAAATTGAACGAAAAAGATTAAGAACTTATATTCAATAATCGAAATGTTCAGATTTTAAGCGGATTTTGTACCAATTAAGGCAAATTTTCGCAGAAATAATTTGTTTATTTCAAGAAAATTTAACGAAAAGTGGTGCAAAATGCGCTAAAATATGAGCGTTGAGCGTTATTGAATACATGTTCTAAAGAGGCGGTGCTTATGAAATTTCCCATATTATTTTTAACGGGCGGATTTATTTACGGAGCGATAGAAGTGATTGCAAAAGGCGGGGACACGCATTTATCAATGTTTATCGTAGGCGGGCTGTGCTTTTTGATTATCGGCGCGCTGAACAAAAAAATACCCCTGCTTCTGCGGATGCTTACGGGGGCTGTGATTATTACGGCTCTTGAATTCATCAGCGGGCTGATTGTCAATATTTGGCTGGGGCTTCGCGTGTGGGATTATTCGCACTTACCGCTGAACATCATGGGGCAGATTTGCCTTTTATTTACTTTGTTCTGGTTTTTACTGTCCTTGCCCGGAATCTGGCTCGGGGGGTGGCTGAAGTGGCGGTTGTTCGGGGAGAAAAAGCCGGTTTACCGGAAGGCGAGGAAAGATATAAAAAATTTTTATTTGCCTATTGACAAAATTTGAAAAACATGGTATAATCGCAAAGTGAATAAACAAAGCAGAGATATTCTCTCACCCGCCGGTTGCGTTTCGTAATTTGAAGCAAGATACCGCCGTGGTCGTTTATGTAATCGTTTTCTGTCGGCTTGAAGCAAGAAAATAGTTATATATACGCGGGAGAAGCATCTCCCGCGGTTTCGTTTATAAACACGTCAATCATTTGGAGGGAGAGTGTAAGTTATCAGCGCTAACAATAAGGAATTGCTCATCAATGATGAAATTAAAACCGATGAAGTACGCGTTTTGGGAGAGGACAACGAAGCGCTCGGCATTATGAAGCGCAGACAGGCGCAGGACATGGCGGACGCAAAAAACTTAGACCTTGTGCTAATTGCGCCGCAGGGGAATCCGCCCGTATGCAGAATTATGGATTACGGCAAATTCCGCTTCGAACAGTCTAAACGCGAAAAGGAACTGCGTAAGAACCAAAAGCATGTTGAGCTTAAAGAAGTGCGCATGTCGCTCAATATTGATACAAACGACTTTAATACCAAGGTCGGCAGCGCGGCGAAGTTTTTGAAAGCGGGCGACAAGGTAAAGGTTACGATTCGGTTTAAAGGCAGGGAGATGACGCACCCGAAGCTCGGCGAACAATTAATGGTGAAGTTCGTTGAAGCCTGCGCGGAACACGGCACATCCGAAAAACCTTCAAAGTTTGAAGGGCGTAATTTGAATGTAATACTCGCTCCGCGGCGAGCCGCCGCACCCACTATTTCGGCAAACAGCTCAACATCTGCGGAATCGAAAGAGTTAAAGAATCAAGGAGGTAATGAAAACAATGGCAAAGGCAGCAAAACCCAAGATTAAAACGCACAGCGGGGCAAAAAAGCGGTTTAAGATTACGAAAAACGGGAAAATAAAATACCGCCGCACCAACCGTATACACAGGCTTACGCAGAAAGCAACCAAACGTAAGCGCACGAGCCGCAAGGCTAATTATTGCGACAAAACCAACGTCGCGGAAGTAAAAGCTTTACTTCCCTACAAATAGAAATTGCATGGGTAATCCATTATAATTACCCGAATAACGAATAATTATCAGGAGGATATAAATCATGGCTCGTGTAAAAGGCGCGCTTGCTACGCGCAAAAGAAGAAATAAAACGTTAAAATTAGCGAAAGGCTACTGGGGCGGAAAAAGCAGGCTTTTTAAAACCGCTAAGGAAGCCGTATGGAAATCCGGACAATATGCCTATATCAGCAGAAAGCTCAAGAAAAGGGATTTCAGAAAGCTTTGGATAACAAGAATTTCCGCCGCTTGCAGGAATAACGGCATGAACTATTCAACGTTCATCAACGGTTTAAAAAAAGCTGAAATCAGCCTTAACCGCAAAATGCTTTCAGAAATAGCAATCAATGACGCAGACGGCTTCGCCGCGCTTTGCGAAAAGGCGAAAGCGGGCGCGTAAATTTAATTAAAAGTATACCGCGCCGCCTTTTAAATAAAGTGCGGCGCGGCGGATTTATTATAAGGACGTACATTGTGTGTTCGGTTTTAAAGGTATAAAAATTTCTTCCAATACAAGGTGAAATAAAATGCAAACAGAGATAATCACATCACGTCAAAACCCGAAAATCGCCCGCTTCCGCGCTTTAATGAATAACCGCAAAGCCCGCCTTGATTCGGGAGAATTCGCTGTTGAGGGCGGAAAATTATTTCACGAAGCCGTGAATTCGGGACTAAAACCCCTACATTTGTTAATTTCGGAAAAATTTTCCGAAAAAAATAACAATTTTTGCAAAACTGCTTCAAATTTATGCAATATAGACATAATAAGTACCGATTTAGCCGAATATATATCCGATACCAAATCACCGCAGGGGGTATTTTTTACCCTTTCGGTTAAATCGCTTCTTGACAAATTTTCAAAATTGACTACAATTATAAATGATACCGCTAATAAATCCCGCTTGATTATTCTTGACGGTGTTCAAGACCCCGGCAACGTCGGAGCAATCATCAGAAGCTGTGACGCTTTCGGTATTGCGGGGTTGATTTTATCCGAAACCTGCGCCGACATCACTTCACCGAAAGTCATCAGAAGCGCAATGGGCTCTGTGTTCAGACTGCCTGTCGTCAGAGAGGATTTAACACAGATAATTACTTTGTTAAAGGAAAAAGGTTATATGGTTGCGGGTGCGGATTTAAACGAAAACGCAAAAAATTTAAAGGATTTTGCTTTTCCCGGTAAATGCGCTGTTGTAATCGGTTCGGAAGGCGCGGGAATCAGCGGAGAAGTTAAAAGCTTATGTGACGATTTGATTTATATTCCCATTCAAAATGCGGAATCCTTGAACGCGGCAGTCGCCGCTTCGGTTATTATATACGAATTACAGAAAATGTAGGGGACGGAGGTCAGTGTCTTGTCTGATTTAATTATAGTGGAATCGCCCGCAAAAGCGAAAACAATCGGAAAATATCTCGGCAAAAATTTTAAAGTGATGGCATCTGTCGGGCATATCCGCGACTTGCCGAAATCCAAGCTCGGTGTGGATATAGACAACGGGTTTCAGCCGATTTATGAAAATAAAAAAGATAAAGCAACATTAATTAAAGACTTAAAAAAAGAAGCCGGAAAATCAGAAACCGTGTATTTAGCAACCGACCCTGACCGCGAAGGAGAAGCGATTTCGTGGCATTTGGCGTATATTTTAGGCTTAGACGGCGCACAGCCCATTCGGGTAACGTTCAACGAAATTACAAAAACCGGCGTAAAGGACGGCATGGCGCGTCCGCGCAGTCTTGATATGGGGCTTGTGAACGCCCAGCAGGCAAGGCGTATTTTAGACCGTATCGTCGGATATAAACTCAGCCCGTTTTTATGGAAGAAAGTCCGCAGAGGGCTGTCCGCAGGGCGTGTGCAGTCGGTTGCGGTCAGAATTGTGGTAGACAGGGAAAAAGAAATTGAAAGCTTTAAGAGCAAGGAATACTGGAGCATTGACGCTTCGCTGTTCGCGGCAGAGGGAAAGAAACCTTTCCCCGCAAAATTAGTTGAAGCTGACGGCGAAAAGATTGAACTGAACAGCAAGAAAGACGCTGATAAAGTTTTAAAACGCCTTGAGGGCGCGGAATTTAAAGTATCGGCTATTAAAAAATCCACACGCAAAAAGCTCCCCGCACCGCCGTTCACCACCTCTACCCTACAGCAGGAAGCGTCGCGGAAATTATTCTTTAATTCACGCCGAACCATGAAAACAGCGCAGGAATTATACGAGGGCATTGAACTGCCCGAACACGGCGCAATCGGTTTAATCACCTACATGAGAACCGACAGTCTACGCGTTTCCAATGAAGCCAAACAAGCGGCAAGAGAGCTGATTGAGCAGAAATTCGGCGCGGATTATATTTATAAAGGCGAAAGGGTATTCAAATCAAAGGCGAATTCGCAGGATGCGCACGAAGCCATCCGCCCCAGTGTGCCGCACATTACGCCGGAGCAGGTGAAAAAGCATGTAACAACCGACCAGTATAAATTATATAAATTAATTTGGGAACGCTTCATGGCAAGCCAAATGGAAAACGCGCAGTTAAACACGGTTTCTGTTGACATATGTGCCGGCAAAACCGACACTGCCGGCAAAACCGACACTGCCGGCAATTGCCTTTTTAAAGCCAACGGTTACACGGTAAAATTTGACGGTTTTATGAAGCTGTATGTTGAGGAAAGCGAAAATCACGAGAATCAGGAAAATCAAAGCGGCAATGAACCGGAGGTTTCGGGAAAGGCGGCGGCTTTACCGAAATTAGAGCAGGGCGAGGTTTTAAAACTTGAAAGCATTGCGGGGAATCAGCACTTTACACAGCCGCCCGCGCGTTTTTCGGAAGCAAGCTTAATCAAAGCACTTGAAGAAAACGGAATCGGCAGACCGTCAACGTATGCGCCGACCATTACGACCATTCTTGACAGGCAATATGTGGAAAGAGTGCAGAAGCAGTTAAAGCCTACGATTTTAGGCAGGGTGATTACCGAATTGCTTCAGGAGCATTTTGACAATATTGTCGATACAAAATTTACTGCGCAGATGGAAACCGACCTTGATAAAATCGAAATCGGTTCTGAGGAATGGACAAAGGTTTTAAGCGGCTTTTACGGTAATTTTGAACAGACCTTAACCAAAGCTGAAAAGGAAATGGAAGGCAAGCGCGTAAAAATCCCCGATGAACCAACTGATATTCCGTGTGAGCTTTGCGGGAAGATGATGTCAATAAAAATCGGACCTTTCGGGAAGTTTTTAGGGTGTTCCGGATTCCCCGAATGTAAAAGCACGAAGAAAATTATCAACGAAGCCGGCGGGGAGTGCCCCAAATGCGGCGGCAAGATGATTAATAAAAAATCAAAAAAAGGTAAGCCCTATTTCGGATGCGAAAACGGCAAGGACTGCGGCTTTATGACGTGGGACACGCCCGTATCGGAAATATGCCCCGACTGCGGGAAGAAGCTGTTCAAAAAAGGAAAGCTGTACTGCGCGGCGGAAAACTGCGGGTATAAAGCGGAAGCTGATAAAGAAACAGCGGAGGCGGAAGATTGAACACAGGTTCTGATATTATAAATTTATCAACAGGAGGAAATATAAATGGCAAAAAAACGCTTTGAAAAAGTGCAAAGAGAAGGTGCGTTAGAGGGTGCTTTAGTTTTGAAAGACACCGAAACCGGTGTATTATATCTGTTCTACGCGGCAGGATATGCGGGCGGTTTAACACCGTTGCTTGATAAAGACGGCAAGCCGCTGACGGATAATTGACAGTTTCGGTAATCGGCGCGGGGCTTGCGGGGGTTGAAGCCGCTCACGCTTTGTCAAGGCAGGGGTTTCATGTAAAACTGCATGAAATGAAGCCGCAGAAATACTCCCCCGCGCATAAATTTCACGGCTTCGCGGAGCTTGTCTGCTCTAATTCGCTTAAATCAAACGAGTTTTCAAGCGCGGCCGGGCTTTTAAAAGCCGAAATGCGGCTTCTCGGTTCGCTTGTTTTAGAGGTTGCGGAGCAGACGAAAGTAAATGCCGGCGGAGCTTTAGCAGTTGACAGAGAAGCGTTTTCGGAAGAAATTACAAGGCGGATTCATTCTAATCCGAACATAGAGGTTATCGCAGGGGAAATCAGTGATTTCCCGAATGAAAATGCCGTTATTTGCACAGGACCGCTGACAAGCGATACTTTCGCGGCGGAAATTAATAAAAAGTGCAAATTCCTGCATTTCTACGACGCCGCTGCTCCGATAGTTACGCTTGAAAGCATAAATTTAAACAAGGCGTTTTTCGGCAACAGGTACGGGAAAAACGGTAATGACTATCTTAATTGCCCTTTTACGGAAGAAGAATATAATGTTTTTTACAACGCTTTAATCAGCGCGGAAACCGCGCCGTTGAAAAGCTTTGACCGACCGGCGGTCGGCGGCGGTATTTCGGGGTTGCCAAATGAAGAAAAAGATTTCCGGCGAAACGAAATTCAAGTCTACGAAGGCTGTATGCCGGTTGAAATTCTTGCGAAACGCGGCAGGGACAGCGTTCGTTACGGTTGTATGAAGCCTGTTGGGTTTACTTATGCGAGTGGAGCTTCCACCCCGAATACCGGTAAACGACCGTATGCTTTAGTTCAGCTCCGCACCGAAAACAACAGAAACACACTTTTTAATATCGTCGGCTTTCAAACGAATTTGAAATTCGGGGAGCAGGAAAGGGTTTTCCGGTTGATTCCGGGGCTCGAAAACGCAGAATTCGTGCGGTTCGGCGTCATGCACCGGAATACTTTCCTTGACAGCCCGCGTTTATTGGACAGGTGTTTTTGTCTGAAAGGCTCTGATAATGTTTATTTCGCAGGGCAGATTACCGGAACCGAGGGTTATACCGAAAGCGCGGCGGGCGGTATTATTGCGGGGCTTGCTTTAGCGGCAAGACTTAAAGGGGAAAACCCGCTTGTTTTTCCGGAAACGACTATGCTTGGCGCGCTGTCGCATTACATCAGCGATGAAAGCATTTTGAATTTTCAGCCTATGGGCGCGAATATGGGGCTTTTGCCGCCGCTTAATGAACGTATAAAAGGAAAAAAAGAGCGGTATGAAGTGCTGGCACAGCGGGCATTAAAAGATTTTAAAGCTATATTGTAGGGGTGATTTTTATTAAAATAGCATTAGACGCTTTCGGCGGCGACCACGCGCCCGATAAAGTCATTCTCGGCGCGGCGGCGGCAGTTGCTGAACTTGACGTCGAAATAATACTAACAGGCAATGAAGAAATTATAAAATCCCGCATGAACGCGCTCGGTGTTTCCGATAAAAACATCACAGTCGTAAACGCGGACGGCATCATTGAAATTGAAGACGACCCCGTGAGCATACGCACTGCAAAGAAGAATTCCTCTATGGGTATGGCGTTTCAGCTTGTAGCGAACGGTACAGCCGACGCTTTTGTCAGTGCAGGAAGCACCGCGGCTTTGGTAGTCGGCGCAACCATGCTTGTAGGACGGATTAAAGGCGTAAAAAGACCCGCGCTTGCGCCGCTCATGCCGGGAATCAGCAATACATATATGCTCCTTGACGGCGGCGCGAATTTGGATTGCCGCGCGGAAATGCTTGCACAATTCGGCGTGATGGGCAGTATATTCATGCAGAAAATCATGGGTATTAATAAACCCCGCGTAGGCTTGCTGAATGTAGGCACAGAGCAGGGTAAAGGACGTGAGCTTGAACACAAGGCGTATGAAGCGTTACAGAACGCACCTGTTAATTTTATCGGCAACATTGAGGGGCGCGACCCTATGCTGAACCTATGCGATGTAGCGGTGACGGACGGGTTTACCGGAAACGTGTATTTAAAAGCGGTTGAGGGCATGGGTGCGTTTATGAAATCGTCCCTTACGGACTTATTTAAAACCAATTTCGCTTCCAATATCGGTTATTTACTTTCCAAAAAAGGCGTAAAAAACCTCAGTAAGAAAACCGATTATAAAGAAGTCGGCGGCTCTCCTTTGCTGGGAATTAAAAAGCCGGTAATTAAAGCGCACGGTTCAAGCGACGAACGCGCTTTCAAGAACGCAATCAAACAGGCGGTCAGCTTTTGCGGAGCAATCGGGGAAATTGAAAAAGCAATTGCGGCACTGAAAGAGGAAAAATAAAAATGTCAGCATCATTGGAGAAAAAAATTAAATATACTTTTAAAAATAGAGCATTGCTGAACGAAGCGTTGACCCATTCGTCGCACACTTCAAATAAAAAGCGCGTCAGCAACGAGCGTTTAGAGTTTTTAGGGGACAGCGTTTTATCGTTGGTAACTTCAAAATATTTGTTTGAACAGCTTCGGAATATGCCGGAGGGACAGCTTACAAAGCTGCGCTCCGGCATCGTCTGCGAACAATCGCTCTTCGGCTTTGCCCAAAAGATAGACCTTGGAAACGAGCTTTTTTTGGGCAAGGGCGAAGAAAACACCGGCGGACGCGGGCGCCGCTCAATTCTTGCGGACGCCTTTGAAGCATTAATTGCGGCGATTTACCTTGACGGCGGCTTGGAGCAGGCGGAAAAGTTCGTGCTTGGTTTTATTCCGGCGGGCGAAACGCTGAAAGATTCAAAGCCGCTTGTCAATGATTATAAAACCTTATTACAGGAAATCATTCAGCAGAATCCGGAAGAAAAAATCACTTATTTGCTTGAAAACGAAAGCGGAGAAGCGCATAACAAAACCTTTACGGCAAGCGTGCTGTTAAACAGCCGGCGAATCGGCACGGGAACAGGCAAAAGTAAAAAAGAAGCCGAGCAGAACGCGGCAAAGGATGCAATGAAGTTAATGGGTTACAATGAAGAATAAAACTAACGCCGCAGTTTTTATTCCGCATCTCGGCTGTCCGCATAAATGCTCTTTCTGCGACCAGAACAGCATTATAAAGCAAGACCGGCGCATCACCGCCGGCGACATTTCAGCAATACTTGAAAAACATGTTTTATCGCTTCAAAAACGCGGATTAACCGCGGAAATCGCCTTTTTCGGCGGAACATTCACCGCGCTCGAACCGCAGTACAGAGAAGAATTACTTAGTATTGCAAATCATTATTTACAAAAACACCGTGATATTTTCACCGGAATCCGCTGTTCAACCCGCCCCGATTATATCGATGAAATAGTTTTAAATCAATTAAAAAATTACAGCGTTACCGCAATCGAACTCGGCGCGCAGAGTATGGACAATGAAATTTTGAAACTTAACGAACGCGGGCATATTGCTGATGATGTGCGAAAAAGTGCAAAGCTGATTAAGAGTTTCGGGTTTGAATTAGGATTGCAAATGATGACGGGCTTATACGGCGACACACCCGAAAAATGTTTATATACCGCTGATGAATTGATTAAACTAAATCCTGATACGGCGCGGATTTACCCGACTGTAATTTTAAAAAATACAAAACTCGGCGGTTTATATGAATCGGGAGAATATCAAACTTTTACGTTTGAAGAAACGATTGAACTTTGCGCGGAAATTTACGGGCGTTTCACCGAAAATAATATAAAAATAATCCGGCTGGGATTAAATATAAAAGAAGATGAAAGAATCATAGGCGGGAATTACAGTCTGCAAATGGGTGAGCTTTGTATCGGGCGGTATTACTTTAAAAAGATGAAAAGCTTCATGGAGAACAGCGGCGCGAAAAAATTCCGCGTATATACCGATAAGCGCAATATCAGCAAAATAGGCGGACATAAAGGCGAAAATAAATTGAAGTTAGAACAATTGGGCTTTACGTATAGAATCAAGGAAAAGCAAGGAGAAGCACTCAAAATCGAGGCTTTAGGAATATAGATGTTTTTTAAATCGCTTGAAATTCACGGGTTTAAATCTTTTCCGGACAAAACAGTTTTGAATTTCGATTCAAAAATGACCGCGCTTATCGGAAGCAACGGCAACGGGAAAAGCAATATAAGCGACGCACTGCGCTGGGTTATGGGGGAGCAGGGCGCGAAAACCCTGCGCGGCGATAAGATGGAGGACGTGATTTTTCACGGTACGCAAAGCCGTAAGCAAATGGGGTTTGCACGCGTCGCACTTTTAATCGACAACACCGACCGCGCACTTAATATCAACAGCGATGAAATCGGAATCACCCGCAAGCTTTACCGCGACGGCGAGAGCGAATATTTAATCAACGGCGAAAAATCGCGCTTGAAGGACATTCACGAACTTTTAATGGGAACAGGTCTGGGGCGTGAGGGGTATTCGATTGTCGGGCAGGGCAGAGTTGCGGAAATCATCAACAGCAAAGGCAAAGAACGCCGCGAAATCTTTGAAGAAGCGGCGGGCGTGACAAAATTCCTGCATAAAAAAGAACAGGCGGAGCGTGAACTGAACCGCGCAAACGATAATATTCTGCGCCTTTTGGATATTAGCAAGGAACTTGAAGACAGGCTTCCCGTTTTAGAAAAGCAAGCGGAAAAGGCTAAAAAAGCGGTTTTGCTTATGGAGCGGGAAAAGAAAATCGAAATTTCGGTCAGCATTGCGGAGCTTAAAAAAATCGACGAGAATATGCTTGACGTTGAAAATAAAATTTTGCAGAACGAGGGCGAATGTGAGCATTTCGACCGCGAAATTGCTTTGCTTGAGGAGAAGAACGAGCAACGGCTTGAAAAGAAGATGGCGCTTTCCGCCGCAATGAGCGAGCTGACGAGAGCCAATGAAAGCGCGCGTGACAAAATCGCGGAAACCGATAAGCAAATCGCGGTTTCGGAGGGCGAAACCGTGCATAACAACGGGCGCGTATCTGCCCTGCGCGAACAGCTTGAAGGCACGAAAAAAAGTGCGGAAGAATTTGACAGACAAATTGAAAATTATAAACTTGAAATTAAAGATAAAAATGATACGCTTGAAAAAATAAACGAAGAAGCAATGAAACAGAATCAATTGCTGACAGAAAGAACCGCGGAAAATTCTGAACTTGACGAAGGTGCGAAGGAATTAGAACGCGAAATTGTTTCGCTGTACGCAAAGCAGACGGAAGCGCGGCTTTCTCTTTCAAACGCGGAGCAGATGTGTGAGGATTTAAACAAACAGCTTGATGAAATTCAGGAACAGGCACAGAACCGTGAAAATTTATTCAAAAGTTATCAGGAAAATAAATTAAAACTGCAAAAATATGCAGAGGAATTACAAGAAGAAAAAAAAGAAAACGATAATAAATCAGCAGGTTATTCTAAACTTTTAGACGGCAAACGCGAAAAACTGAACGCGGCGGAAATTGAACTTGAAAAACTGCGCCGTGAGCATGTTCAGAAAAAATCACGTTTTGATGTTTTATCGGACGTTGAAAAAAATATGACGGGGTATTTCGCCAGCGTAAAAGCGGTTATTTCCGCGTCAAAAACAAAACAACTCAGTAACATTCACGGCACGGTTGCGGATATAATCAGCGTGCGCGGAAAGTATTCAACAGCGTTTGAAATCGCGTTGGGCTCGGCTTTACAGCATATCATCGTAGAAAACGAAGAAACCGCAAAAAGGTGCATAAGGTTCTTAAAAGAGAACAACGCCGGACGGGCGACTTTTCTGCCCTTAACATCTATTAAAGGACGAGAACTTGACCTTTCCGCTTTTCCGGAGCTTTCGGAAGAAGACGGTTATCTCGGCTTAGGGCATGAGTTAATTGACTACGAACAAAAATACGGCGAAATTATAAAATCCCTGCTCGGCAGAACGGTGATTGCCGAAGACATTGACACCGCTACGTACCTTTCCAAAAAGCACGGTTATAAATTTAAAATCGTGACCTTAGACGGTCAGGTGATTAACGCGGGCGGCTCGTTTACGGGCGGCTCGGTGAAGGAAACTGCCGGAATTATCAGCCGCAAACAGGAAATCGAAAGCCTTGGAAAAGAGCTTGTAAAGCTTGATGAAAAACTTGCTTTCCTGAAGCAGGATTTTTCCTTGCTGAACGCGGAAGTCAATAAAATGGCAATCGAAACAGAGGGGTTCAGGGAAAAAGCCGTTTCAATCCAAAATGAGAAAATCCGCGTAAACGCGGAAATCAGCGGTGTTGACAATTTAATTGAACAGTATGAAGAGCAAAATAAAAACGCGGTTTTAATCATTGACCGCAATAAAAGTCAAAAAGCGGCACAGGAAGCATTAATTCAAAACTGCGGGCAGATTTTGGAAGAAACCGCAAATTTAATAAAAACAAAAGAAGCGGAAGCTGAAAAGCTGAACGCGCTTCAAGCGGATTCCGCGCAGAAACGAAGCGAAGCCGGCGATGAAATCACCCGCCTTAACTTAGAAACATTGTCCGTGAAAAAAGACATTGAAAACCTTGCGCAAAAAATAGAAAGCGTTTTAGAAAGTAAACAAAGGCTCGGCGAAGACAGCGGGATTTTAAAAGAGGAAACAGAAAACCTGCTGAAAAGAAACGCTGAACTTGAAGCAGAAATTATAAAAAATAAAGAGCAGATTGCGCAAATCAATGCAAGTTTTTCGGAAAACCGCAAAGAATATGAAAAAGCAAGCTTGCAAATCAGCGCGGCAGAGCAGGAAATTACGGCGGCGACCCGCGAAATCCGCGAAAAAAGCACGGAAAAAGAACGGTTCTCCAACGCGCTTGCGGCGGCAAGAGAACGCAAAACAACTGCGGAAACGGAAACCAACAGAATTAAGGAAGAGCTTTGGGAAAAGTATGAACTTGCTCCGAGCGAGGCGGCGAATTTGGCAGAGCCGATTGAAAACGTGCGCGCTTCTAAAACCGAGCTTGCGGACGTGAGGAAGCAAATCACCGCGCTCGGGAACGTGAACTTTGCGGCGATTGAGGAATTCACAGAGGTGGGCGAACGGCACAAAACCCTGACAGAACAGCTTGGTGACGTTGAACATTCCAAGGCAGAGCTTGAAAAGCTGATTGCCGAATTAACAGTAAATATAAAAGAAAAATTCTTAACCAGTTTCAATGAAATTAATTATCACTTCGAGCGGATTTTCACCGAAATATTCGGCGGCGGAAAGGCGCGTTTGGAGCTGACTGACCCCGATGATGTTTTAGGTTCCGGGATTGAAATTTTCGCCGCGCCGCCGGGGAAATTAATTAAAAATTTAATTTCGCTGTCGGGCGGAGAACAGGCGATGGTCGCTATTACGATTTATTTTGCCATACTTCTGCACAGACCTACGCCGTTTTGTATGCTTGACGAGGTTGACGCGGCTTTAGACGAAGTGAATATTATCAAGTATATTACATACCTGAAACGGTTTTCGGCGCGGACGCAGTTAATGCTGATTACCCACAGGCGCGGGACGATTGAGGGGTGTGACGTGCTTTACGGCGTGTTTATGCAGGAAAAAGGAGTTTCAAGGATGCTAAGGCAGGAGATTACGGACGAGTTTGATGTGGAAATCAATTAAGGAGAATAAATGGGATTATTCAGTAAATTTAAAAGCGGCTTAACTAAAACCAAGGACGCGCTTGCAAACAAGGTCGAGGGCATTATCGGCGCGTTCACAAAAATCGATGAGGATTTCTTTGAGGAACTTGAGGAAATTTTAATCCTGTCGGACTTAGGCGCGAAAACTTCTGGCGACATTTGCGAAAGGCTCCGCGGTGAAGTCAAACGCGGGCGGCTGACAGAACCCGCAGAAATTAAAACGCTTCTGCGTGATATTATCGTAGAGTTAATTGACGGCGGCAATGAATTAAACCTTTCAACAACGCCGTCTGCGATTCTGATTATCGGTGTGAACGGCGCGGGAAAAACTACCACCATCGGGAAGCTTGCCGCGAACCTGAACGCAGAGGGTAAAAAGGTTTTAATCGCGGCGGCAGACACGTTCAGAGCGGCGGCAATCGAACAGCTTGACGAGTGGGCGCGCCGTGCCGGTGTTGACATCATTAAAAAACAAGAGGGTTGTGACCCCGCGTCAGTGGTTTTTGACGCCTGTAAGGCGGCGGAGGCGCGTAAATCCGACGTCCTGATTATTGACACGGCGGGGCGGCTTCATAATAAAAAGCACCTCATGGACGAGCTGAAAAAAATCGTTGCCACCGTGAATAAACAGCTTCCTGATTCTTCGGTTGAAACGCTTTTGGTGCTTGACGCAACAACGGGTCAAAATGCGGTGAATCAGGCAAAATTATTCAAGGAAGTTGCGGGCATATCCGGAATTGTACTGACAAAGCTTGACGGTACGGCAAAGGGCGGTATTGTGATTCCGATTAAAAATGAACTCAATATCCCTGTTAAATTTATCGGCGTAGGCGAAAAAATCGACGATTTACAACCGTTTGACGCAAAAATGTTCGCAGACGCATTACTTGGTGAATAAAATGAATAATGATATTATTGCCGCAACCAATAATAAAGGCAAGCTTACCGAATTAAAAAGTATATTAAATCCATACGGGTTTGAAGTCAAATCGCTTGCGGACATGGGTATAACCGCCGATATTGAAGAAACCGGAAAAACCTTTGAGGAAAATGCGCGCATAAAAGCGCGTGAGATATTTAATCTTGTTGACAAAAACGCAGAAAACATTGCGTCCGGCGGATTTTCGGTAATAGCGGACGACAGCGGGCTTGAGGTTGACGCACTGAACGGCGAACCGGGTATATATTCGGCGCGGTATGCAGAGCCGGGTAAAAGGCGTTTAACCATTCTTGAAAAATTAAAAAACGTACCTTACGAAAAGCGCACAGCGCGGTTTGTCTGCTGTATTTGTTATATTGATGAAAATGGTCACGAAAGAATCTTTCAGGGTGAGGTTCAGGGACATATCGGGTTTGAAAATAAAGGCGAAAACGGTTTCGGGTACGACCCGATTTTTGAGGTTAAGCAGGGTGTTACCATGGCAATGCTTACAGATGATGAAAAAAATCAAATCAGCCATAGAGGAATCGCGCTTAGAAAACTTGCGGAGGAATTGGAGAAAACTAAAAAATGACAGAAAGTAAATTAACAAGCAAACAGCGCGCCGAACTGCGCAGTTTGGCAAATCAATATGACGCGGTTTTCCAAATCGGCAAAGAGGGCTTGGACGGGAACGAAAATTTAATAAAAGCAGTTAATGACGCGCTTGAAGCGCGGGAATTGATTAAGCTCAGCGTTTTGAACAACAGCGGCGTAACCGCGAAAGAAGCCGCATTGAATATAAGCGAAAAAACCCGCGCTGAAATCATTCAGGTCATCGGCAATAAGTTTATTCTTTACAGGAAAAACCCCGATAGTAAAAAAAGAAAAATCGAATTAAAATAAACCGGAGAGGAAGTATTATCCTTATGAAAATGTTGAAAATAGGCATATTCGGCGGTTCTTTCAACCCGCCTCATAACGGGCATATCAATATTGCTGTTCAGGCAAAGGAGCATTTAAGCCTTGATAAAATGCTGATTATGCCTACTAAAACTTCTCCGCACAAGGGTACGTCGGCGGTGGGGTTTAATTCGCGTGAATACATGTGCCGGCTTGCGTTTGAGGGGTTAAGCGGTTTTGAGGTAACGGATATTGAAAATAAGCTGACAGGCAAAAGCTATACGATTAATTCATTGCATTTGCTTAAAGGGATTTACCCGAAGAACACGGAGTTTTATTTACTAATCGGCGCGGATATGCTGTTTCATTTTGACCGGTGGAACAGTTATGAAACGATTTTGAATGAGTGCCATGTTATTGCGGCGGCAAGAGAACCCGGGCAGTTTACAAACATGTATGAATATGCAACCGAAATCGGTAAAATTAAGGTTTTAAACCTTGAAGTAAAGCAGGTTTCCTCCAGTGAGGTCAGGGAGAAAATTTCAAAAGACCAAGACGTAAGCGAGCTTGTACCGCAAAAGGTTTTTAATTATATTAAACAGAAAAGGTTTTACAGTTTAAATGAGGGATAAAACAGCGTTTTACATTGAATTCATCAGCGGCAGATTGTCGGAAAAGCGGTTCGTGCACAGCGTAAAAACCGCTGAAATGTGCCGGGAACTTGCGCTGAAGCACGGTTATAATGATCCTGAAAAAGCATATATAACAGGAATTCTTCACGATGTATGCAAAGAAGCGCAGGCAGATGAAATAAAAAAGTTAATCTCGTCAAAACTATTGAAAAAGCCGGAGTTTGCGCTTGACCCGCTCGAAAAGGAAGAGCCGAAGCTTTGGCACGCGCCGGCGGGTGCGGTTTATATCCGCGAAATACTCGGTATAGATGATGATGAAATGTTTTCGGCAATCAGGTTTCACACGGTGGCAAGAGCTAAAATGACTAAGCTTGAAAAAATCATATACCTTGGCGATTTGGTTGCTTTCGGCAGAGAATATCCCGAAGTGCAGAAATACAGGGATTTTGCGCTTGCGGATTTGAACACGGGCATGCTTCACGCGCTTGTTTGGGCGCTTGCGGAGGATTTGGAACGGAAAAAGCAGATTTCACTCAACACGCATGAAGCGTATAATTATTACTTATACTAATCCCTCATTAAAAGCTTTCTAAAAAATCCGCACAAAAACCCATAAACGCAAGCTTTTTGTGCGGATTTTTAAGAGCTTTTATAATCGATATTAGTATTGCTCCCCCAATTAAACCTTGCCATTTTCACTTGTTTTATTACCGCCATACTGCGTTAATTTTTCCTTAAATATCAACGGATATTCGCGTCAAAATTGCCTTGTCTGACGATAATAATCCTGCGTGACAATTTTGGTAAGGTTTAATTTTGGGGAGCAATATTACGTAAAACAACGGAAACAGAAAGGAATTAAAATATGGAAAGCAAAGAACTTTTAAAAATCGCGGTGAACGCGCTAAGCAGCAAAAAAGCAAAAAACATGGAAATCATCAAAGTCGGGGATTTAACCGTCGTGGCGGATTATTTCCTGATTGCAAGCGGTTCAAGCTCAACGCAGGTGAAGGCTTTAGCGGACGAAGTTGAACATAAGCTGTCCGAAAAGGGCGACGCACCGAAGCGCACGGAGGGTTATAAGGGCGCGAATTGGATAGTTTTAGATTATATTGACGTTGTCGTGCATATTTTTCATCAGGAAACAAGGGAATTCTATGACCTTGAAAGGCTTTGGCAGGACGGGGAGTTTATAAATCCGGAAGAGTTTCTTAATCAATAAGCTGTATAAAAAAGAAGAAAATGAAAATAAAGTGAAAAATTTACTTGTCAGCTATTGACAAGAGCAAGCATATATTGTATAATATTAAAGGTGCAATACTATGCGACAGCGTATTTTAACATTTTACGTCGATTTATATAGAGAATCCACCGGAAAAGGGAGGGATATATGTGGCTGAAATTCGTCTTGGAAAGAACGAATCTTTAGACACGGCTTTAAAGCGTTTCAAACGTTCGTGCGCCAGAGACGGCGTTCTTGCCGAAGTCCGCAAGAGAGAGCATTACGAAAAGCCTTCGGTTAAACGCAAGAAAAAGTCCGAAGCCGCTCGCAAGCGCAAGTTCAAGTAAGAAAACATTTAAGCGGACTTTTTATAAAAAAGCCCGCTTATTTAATTTATGAGGTGTTTTTCCGAGGTGTTTTTTCTGTTTAAACCGAATATTTGGATTCAAAACATTTTCGCCATAAATGAAGAATTTTTAAATAAACGCGGTATCGAAGGTTTAATTTTAGACCTTGACAACACGCTTTCCATGCACGGAAGCCCCGCCGCGGAAGCGGGCGTTCCCGAATGGCTCAGTATTATGCGCGGGCTTGACGTAAAAATGATGATTGTGTCCAATAATAACGCGAAACGAGTTGCGCCGCTCGCCGGGGAATTGGGTTTGGATTTTATTTCGTTCGGGTGCAAGCCGCTGACTTTCGGGATTAATAAGGCGGCGAAGAAATTAGGCTTGCCGAAAAAGAACCTTGCAGTTGTGGGTGATCAGATTTTTACCGACGTAATGGGCGGGAATTTAAGCGGGATTACAACGGTTTTGGTTGAACCGTTTTACCTTGAAAGCGGGAAATTGTTCAGGTTTAAGCGTAAAATAGAAAGCGCGTTTTTCAAGCGGGATTTTTCAAGAATGAATAAAGATTTATAAAGGATGTATGTTATGCCGATTTCATTCGGACCGGGCGGAAATTCAGACAGTTTCACGAACGCAAAGAAGAGATTTCCGGAAGATTTGCCGGAATACCTGCGCGGCTTCGGGCTGAACGCTTATGAAATCGAGTGCGGCAGGGGCGTGAATATCAGCGCGAAAATGTACGCGTTTTTACCGGAGCTTGCGACTGAAAACAACATTGAAGTAACGCTTCATACACCTTATTATATATCGCTTTCGAGTGAACAGGAAGAAATCAGGCAAAAAAGTGCAAATTATATCCTGCAATCGGCAGAAGCGGCAATGAAACTCGGTGCGCGTAAAATTGTCGTTCATTCCGGCTCGTGCGCGAAAATGTCAAGGGAAGAAGCACTTGCATTAGCAAAGGAAACTTTAAAAAAATCAAGGAAGCTGTTAATTGAGAATAATCTTTCCGGCATTATTATCTGCCCTGAAACCATGGGAAAAATCAATCAGCTTGGGACTTTAGAAGAAGTAATTGAACTTTGCAAGGTTGATGAAAGTTTTCTGCCCTGCGTAGACTTCGGGCATTTGAATGCGCGCAGTCACGGCGGGATTAAAACCAAATCAGACTACAGAAGAATATTCGATACGCTTGAGGACGAGCTTGGTTTTAAACGTGCGCAGAATCTGCATATTCATTTCAGTAAAATTCAATACACCGAGGGCGGGGAGAAAACCCATTTAACCTTTACAGACACCGAATACGGACCGGATTATGAACCGTTAATGGAAGTTATAGCGGAGCAGGATTATCAGCCGTCCATCATCTGCGAATCTGACGGAACACAGGCTGAAGACGCACAGGCAATGAAAGAATATTATAAGAGGTTTATAATGGGAGGCTTTTATTAATGAACATTCTAATTATAAATGGCTGTAATTTAAACATGCTCGGAACACGAGAGCCTGAAATTTACGGAAGCGAAACGCTTTCGGACATAAATGAGCGGATTGTTAATAAATTCCGCGAAAACGGCTGTGCGTGCGAATTTGAATTTTTCCAATCCAATCACGAGGGTGCGATTACAGATAAAATCCATGAATCTTGCCGTTGTGCCGAAGGCACAACGACGCCAAAAGCTGACGGTATTATTTTGAACCCGGGCGCGTTTACCCATTACAGCTACGCAATCCGCGACGCGATTTCGTCTGTCAGCGTTCCTGTAATAGAAGTTCATCTGTCCAATATATATGCACGGGAAGAGTTCAGGCATAAATCGGTGATTTCCGCAGTCTGCAAGGGTACAATCTGCGGGCTCGGAAGCGCGGGTTATATAATGGCG
>Ga0082212_10004087_pt1 | contig 20416 bp, 20 predicted proteins | sample TergutNt197P3_FD_71548 | JGI IMG/M metagenome (GOLD analysis project Ga0082212, IMG submission 71548) | Neocapritermes taracua P3 segment gut microbial communities from Petit-Saut dam, French Guiana - Nt197 P3 | ecosystem: Host-associated > Arthropoda: Insects > Digestive system > Gut ... | reverse complement strand
GATCCTAATAGCTAAGGCTTCAGTTTGTCCTTCTACAAGAGCGTAGTACCCTACGCCCTTACTTAATCATTTGAATCGATTATTCTGGCTCGCACTATCTGGTTGTCAAAGATCTGGACGGATGTAAAACCAACTTACCGCCGTTCTTCTGTATCTCAATGAACTAAACAACAAACGTTTACCAGCGTCAATTTCATATCAAACGCCGGTTTTTTATACTCACCTATTGTTGCTTGGCTGATGTTTCTATCAGAAGAACGACCACATGGTAAACCTCCTCGCGCAAACTGTCAAGAAGTTTTTTAATATTTTTTTATTGAGATAGTTGCAAAACCTTAACAAAGTATCAGCCGAGACCGAAAATACCCCTCTTACGAAATAAATGGAAGCTCTGTTACCGCGGAACGGCAGTCCCGCCGCTTCCTCCACCGGAATAACCGGAAGGAGACGCAGAAGTTCCACTGGAAACTGAACCACCGCCCGATGAAGACGACACGGCACCCGCGCTATAGCTTGAGCTTGATGAAACATATCCCGCTCCCGTGCCGGAGTAACCTGCCCCGCGGCCTGACGGCGTCGCATATCCTGCGGCGCCTGGCGCGACGCTTCCGCGCGGCACAGCCTGGTGTCCGGTATTACCCGGGGTTATCTGTACATATCCGCTTCCGGAAGAAAGACGCCCCCCCGAATAGTCGGATGATCCACCACCCGTACCGTTGCCTCCACCGCTGCCGCTTCCTCCTCCGCCTGTATCGTTGCCGCCGCCAATGCTTCCTCCTCCGGCAATAAAACCGGGGTAATACGCATAAATCGGGTATCCCCACCAAAACGGAGAGTTATAGCTCCAGTAGTAACTCCACGGAAAATAGTATCCGTAATAATAAGGCGACTCCATTCTGTAAGCATACGAATAGGCTTCGCTGTTCTGTAGCCTTGAAGGAGAAGCCGCCTCAACCGCAATTTGCTCGTTCTTTTCGATTCTGAATTTATTCGGAGCGGACATCGCCACCAGCAGATCGATAATTGAATCGGGCGTTCCGGTCGATTTCATCTTCCTCAGCGATTTCGAGTCCAGTTTTACCTGGAGATTTTTTTCGAGCAGGGCCGCTTCCAGAACAACGGTCTCAACTGTTTTGGACAGACTTATGATTTTGTCCAGATCCCACGGCGCGGATTGATTTGTACGCAATACCATGGATTCCCGTGCCTGAAAAAAATCTCCAGCAGCCGACAGCTCTTTTTCAAACGCAAAGCGCCGCACAGCCAGTCTGGTCTGGTCAGATGTTTTGATAACCAGGATATCGGCCATACGATCAGCCGACGTCATCATTTTAAGGTTGAAAATGCTAAAGGACGCCTCGCCCTGACACGCTATCTCCGACGTTCCCAGAAGAACACCGGCTTGTTTTTCCCATTGATATACACGTGTTCCGGTACAGTTTTTGGATTCAACCGGCCTTGAAACTCCGTCGGGAATGATGTTTTCGCTGACGGGCTGATCCGTGTCTTTTGTTACAATATCGAAGCTTCCGACATCCGCGCCAGGACGAATTTCAAGAGTCGTCATTTGGGACGCGGGATTTTCATCCATAGCTTTCCATATTCCCAGCCAGGGCAGGATCGCCATGTCGACAGCCGCTTCCGTATCTGTCTGCGCAACGGACGCCTCCGGAATCAGAAGCAGTAGCGGCGCCAGAAGAAAAACCCAACTTTTTTTCGATAAAAACGATAATGTGGTTTTCATGTGAACCTCCTCACTGACAGCTAAAATCGGAAATATATGCCTCCAAGAATTCTGACGCCCGAAAGATCAATTGGATCAAAACCGGTGAAGGAATCAGAAAGATCGGCGCGCGCAAATGAGTACCCAACCTCCCCATTCACAAAAAGCCAGGTAGTCAGGTTTATATCCATTCCGCCAACTATGTGTGCCGTCGGCGTCCAGCCTTCGCTTTTCAAATTCGTCGAAAAAATATTCATGGTTGATGTATCGACGAATCTTCCCGACTGGCTAAGGTTGTAACCGAGCACTCCGCCGCCCCCGCCAATATAAGGATTCAACCGTGTCGGAATCCATGCGTAACTTCCCACAAATTCCCCGGTTTTTACAGGATAATAACGAAAGGTCGCCGTAATGGGAAACCGGCTGAGTTTAGTGGTCTGTTCAATGGGATCTCCGTTGTCTTCCACATAATCGCGGGATTCCGACTTGGTTTTGGAACTTGAGTATTCAAAACCGGCCACAACCGCGAAATGCGAAGAAATCAGAAAACCAAAATCTCCTCCAAAGACAGGCGCGCGGAAATCGCTTTTTTCCAGCGTCAATTCGCGGGTCATCATATCGTATACGTCGCTGCCGGCTTTGGGTATGCCAAATCCAATGTGGCCGCCGGCGAATACTTTTGGTTTTCGTGGATTAAAATCCGAAGAAGATTTTACCTGGGCGTGCGCGGCCGTATTAGCGAAAACGATCGTAAAAAACACGATCCCCGTGAGAAAAAACCGGATAAATCCAAAAGAACACCCATGTTTCAATGTTTTCATGGCTGACTCCTTTTTCATGCGGGACGCGCGTTACGGGACGCCATCCCGTGAATGTTAGCGCAACAATACACATAGTATCATATGAATTGGATGGAACTCCATACAAATGGGTTCACGTCTGTTAATATTAAATTGTTTATGTACACGCAACTGACAGGAAAAGACAATCCACTGCTTAAAACACTCCGGAAACTGAACCGCAACCCCGAAAAGTGCCCCGGTGAACAGATGGCGATTGAAGGCGTCCGCGTGCTCGAAGAAGCGGAAAATGCCGGATGTAAAGTTGACGCCGTTGTAATCACGGAAGGGTTCGGCAATGAATCCAGGGAAAAAAAACTGCTCGAACGGTGGCTGGCGCGCAAGATACGCGTATTTCAGGTCAGTGAAAAAAACTTCGCCTCAATTTCAGCCGTGCGTACGCCGCAGGGAGCAATGGCTCTGGCGCGAGCGCCGCGATACTCCCTGAACGAAATTCAACCCAAAGAACGCGGCCTGATTCTATGCGCTTGCGGCATCCAGGATCCGGGCAACCTGGGAACATTGATCCGCACAGGCGCGGCGGCGGGTGCGGATATGGTATTGACGGCAGAGGGAACCGTATCCGCGCTCAACCCGAAAACCCTGCGCGCGAGCGCCGGCGCTTTTTTCAATGTTCCGGTTATCGAACATCTTAAAACCGGAGAACTGATTTCGTATTGCGAGCGGAACAATATTCGTATGTACAGGACGGATGCGGGCGCGGGCGTCCCTTATACAAAGGCCGACCTGGCTTCTTCATGCGCCATTTTTCTGGGCAACGAAGGTGCGGGCATTAGCAACGCAGCGTTTGCCGGTCTTCCGGTTATTCATATTCCCATGCCTGGAAACACGGAATCGCTGAATGTTGCGGCGGCGGGCGCGATTCTCCTGTTTGAGGCCGCAAGGCAGCGATCGGAACGTATCAGGAACATGGAGGCGCAACTGTGAACGAAACGCTGTTTCCGGAAAATGACGAAGCGAATGAACGAAAAGACGCGCCTCTGGCGGAACGTCTCAGACCGCGCACACTGGATGAAATCGTCGGTCAGGATCATCTGATCGGCCCGGACAAAGTGCTTCGCCTGATGGTCGAGCGCGACCAGCTCGCCTCGATCATTCTCTGGGGGCCGCCCGGAACCGGAAAAACAACGCTGGCGCGCGTCATAGCGCGTCAGACGCGCGTATCATTTGTCGCTTACAGCGCCGTCCTTTCGGGAATAAAGGAAATCAAGGGCGTAATGGCGGAAGCTGAAAACCGTTTCAGGAAAACCGGCGGACGCACTATTGTTTTTGTGGATGAAATTCACAGATTTAACAAAGCCCAGCAGGACGCGTTTTTACCCTATGTTGAATCGGGCGTAATCATTCTGATAGGCGCTACAACGGAAAATCCGTCGTTTGAAGTAATCAGCGCCCTTCTGTCACGCTGCAAGGTTTATGTCCTTAATCCGCTGGATCCGCCCGTTATCCAGGAAATCCTGCGCCGTGCGCTGGCCGACGCGGAGCGCGGTCTGGGAAGCGTCAATGTCGCCGTCGCGGACGAAGTATTAAATCGGCTCGCGGTTTTCTCAAACGGCGACGCGCGCAGCGCGCTCAACACGCTTGAACTTGCCGTTTCGCTCGTAGACCGCCGCGTCCGCCTTAACCGCCCTGACGGTCTCAACGGTCTTAACAGCCTTAACAGTCTTAACGATGACAAACCCGCGTCGCTTGGCATTGCCGACCTCGAATCAGCCCTGCAGCGAAAACTCCCGCAATACGACAAGGGCGGAGACGAGCATTACAACCTGATTTCGGCGCTGCATAAATCCATGCGCAACAGCGACCCTGACGCCGCGCTTTACTGGATGGGCAGGATGCTTGAAGCGGGCGAGGATCCGGTTTATATAGCCCGCCGCATGACGCGCTTCGCCTCGGAAGACGTTGGTCTGGCCGACGTCAGGGCGCTTTCAGTAGCGCTTAACGCGGTGGAAGCAGTACGCCTCATCGGTCTTCCGGAGTGCAAACTGGCGCTGGCCCAGGCTGCCGTGTATCTTTCGGTCGCGCCGAAATCCAACGCTCTTTACACCGCCTACACGATGGTCGCCAACGACGTTCAGCGCACGTTTAACGAACCGCCGCCGCTGCATATCCGCAACGCGCCTACCGGCCTCATGAAGGAACTCGGCTACGGCAAAGGTTACCAGTACGCGCATGACCTTGATAATAAGGTCGCCGACATGGATTGTCTGCCTGAATCGCTATGCGGACGCAGGTACTACCATCCCACGGCACAGGGAATGGAGCGGCGCATCGGCGAGATAATCGCGGAAATCAAACAACGCAAAAAAAATAAAAATACGGGATAACAATAAGCGTTTGCGTAGAATAACGTTGCTATCTGGGCAAATTCCGCAGTAAAATTAACTTTTGGCATTGCAAGGCGGCTTCAGGCGGTTTCTGAGCCAAAAAAGTTGACCCAACTGAAAAATCTTGTAAACGACAACGGAGCTTGAGGGATATGCACATATTGCAGGTTACGATAAGCGAAGACAAAATGCAGGCGTTTTTAGAGTGCAAGGCGGTCGACGAAAACGAGCCCCTTACAAAAAACAATATTATCTCGGCGTTCGAAGAACGGGGCGTCGTTTATGGCATGAAAGACGATGCCATTGAGAGCTTTTTGCAAAATATCGTCTACGACACGCCCGTCCTGCTTGCTGAAGGCACGGAAGTACAAGACGGGACGGAAGGGCACGTAGAGTATTGCGTTGTGGTTGAAAAAGAATACAAGCCGGTCATTCTGGAAAACGGCAATGTCGACTACAAACAGCGCAACCTGATTCACAACATTCAAAAAGACGCCGTAATCGCGATCATACACGAGACTGTTCAGGGCGGCGAGGGAACAAATGTTCTCGGAAAACTCCTGATGCCCACAATCGTCAAAGCGACAAAACTGCCCAAGCTAAAAAACGCCGCAGTGACGCCGGATGGCAATAAAATCGTGGCGACCTGCGATGGGGCGCTGACTTTAGACGAAAACGCGCTTTCAGTCACCCCGCATTTCGAAGTGAACAATGTCGATAATACCACGGGAAACATAAAGTTCGTGGGCGACCTTTTGGTAAAGGGAAACGTAATATCAGGCATGGTCGTTGAAGCTGGGGGCAAAGTAGAAGTTTTGGGCGCGGTCGAAGACGCGGTGATAAAAGCCGGGGGCGACATAATCCTGCGAAGCGGCATGCACGGCGATACTTCAAGGGTCGGTCTGGTAAGCGGCGGGAGCATTGTCGCCAAATACCTTCAAAGCTGTAATGTCTTGGCAAAAAAAGACGTTTCCGCCGACACTATTGTGCACTCCATAATAAGGTGCGGGCGCGTAGTGAACGTAAAAGGCAGCAAGGGGCTTTTAATGGGCGGGAGTACAAAATCGGTACTCGGCGTAAGCGCCATAACGATAGGGTCTCCTTCCAATATACGTACTGAGGTATACGCCGGTATCGACGTCGCCCTGCTTGATGAAAGGGAGGCGCTGAAAAAGGCGATAGCCGCATGCGGCAAAGAATTGACATCGCTTGGACAGATAGTAAATTTCCTTGCGCCGGCATACAGGGCGGGCACTCTTGCCGACGACAAAAAAGAAACTTTGAAGAAAGCCCTTTCGCAGCAGAAATACTCGACGCAAATACTTGAAGATATGGAAGCGCGCGCTTCAGAGATCGATGAAATATTTGAAGTCAAAACAAACGGCAAGGTTCAGGCAAGCAGGACCATATTCCACGGGGTTGTTATAAGCATCGGGAAAATAATATATACCGTAAGTGAAGATTTGAATAACAGCGCCGTTATTTTAAAGGACAACGAAATTTGCATAGGGGCGTGTTCGCGCAGTTAAAAATTATTTTAGGCAGTGCTTTGCCTAAGTCCGGAGGTTGCCGTGGCAGACGAGTTTGATGAAATAGAAGAGGAAATGGCTAAAGAACTCGCGGAACTTGAAACCGAGTACAGCAAGGTTTGCGGAGAATGGGAGGATTTGGGCAAGGCTCGCGATATTGTCTGGCTTACGCATGAAAAGATTAATGAAGAGTATCATACGGCAAACGCCGCCGCGCTTCGAAAAAAGAAGGAAAAAAACGCGCTGACTGACAAACTTAGAATATTGCGTAATGAAATCAAAATAACAAAAGAAAGAAAAAAATAAGGCGACCTCCGAAAACCCCGAAATCAAGGCTTGCGACCGAGACAAAAGCGATGTAGGGGCGCGATAAATCGCGCCCAGCCAAGGTAAATGAGCATTTTGTCGAGGGAGCGTAACGCGGAGTTCGGGGTTTTCGGAGGTCGCCGTAAGGAGTAATCTCATTCCCGCTTTTTAAGATACAGCGGGAATGAGATTGCTTCGGCGGGGCACGCGTCAGAGCATTCGCGGCATTTCGTACATTCGGTCATGGGCCGGGATTTTTCGGAATGATGCAAATCGATATTTTCCTCGCATACATTTTTGCAAAACCCGCAATCCATCGTTTTTGAAACGTGTCGGCAAAGGCCCCGGTTGACGCGGGGTCGAAACAATTGATTCAGTCCGCTGAGAATTGACAGGAGAGCGCCAAGCGGGCATATCTTGCGGCACCATTTCCGGCAAATCACTATTTCCACGATTAAAATCATCGGAAAAACAAGAAGCATCCATGACGGCTCGTTATACTGAAAAAGCCGCCAGATGCCAATGAAAGTCGCGAATATCAATCCCACGGGACAAACCAGGCAAAAGACCGGGAATCCGAAAATCGCCGACGACAAAAGCGCTCCGCCAAGAATGAAATGGCGGGAATCAATCGTAGGGGCGGACCTATGTGTCCGCCCAACTTGTGTCCGCCCGACCTGTGTCCGCCCAACCTGTGTCCGCCCAACCTGCTCTACGGCGGCAGAATCCTCATGAGATTTCCGGGCCGGCCCGGAAATCCAATCGCGGAAAATCGGCGCCGGACAGATCCACGCGCAGAAAAAACGCCCCAACACAGCAACAACAAAGACGGCGCACGCAAACGCAACCAGCGTCCGCAACTGGAACGCCCGGCTCGCCAAAGCGGTTTCCAGCGCGCCAAGCGGACAGATTACGGAAATCGCCCCATAACCCAGATTGCAAAGCGTGCCAAACCCGGTTTTGAAAGCAAAACCAGCAGCGGTTAGTCCGAAAAAAAACAGCATTGTAATGACGCGAAGGCGGCTTGCTCGTATTTTAGGCATCAGGCGGTTCCCTGCGGACGAACTACAATGCCCCTGATAGTACCGCCGGGATAAGAACGAAGTATGAGAGCGGGGCATACATTTTCACAAACGCCGCAACCGTTGCATTTTGCGGTATCGACCACAGGCCGGCGCTGTCCGTCAAAAACTATCGCCTGGTACGGACATTGTTCCACGCAGATGGTGCAGCCGCCGGAATTCCATGCTATGCAGCGATCCGTAATTTCCGCCAGGCCGATGCAAACTGATTTTTTGTCGAAATGACGCAGCGCTTCCGTGGGACAAACTTCGGTACATAGACCGCAAAAGTCGCAATATCCAAGACGGAAATTCATAACAGGCGTGCGAGCCGCCGCGAAACCATCCCCGACGCCTATCACTGAAGTCGGGCAAACGCCCCGGCAGCGGCCGCACCGGACGCAGCGGGAAAGGAAGGATTTTTCATCCTGCACGCCGGGCGGGCGAATATATTCTCCGCCTGAAACAAACCGCGCAATACATCCCGCCGCAATAAGCGAAGCGACTCCTCCGGCCGTCGTAATAAAATCCCTGCGGGTAAAATGTAGTTTGTTTTTTCTCAAGTAATGTAGGGGCGCGATAGTAACGGGAATAACTTAAACGCGTGTCAGGCGTCTTGTGAAAATGTCGGGTGAACGGAAGCCTCCGCGTTGAATGTTCCATCCGGTTGATATGGCCCTGCGGCGTTTGAAAAGATCGACAGCAATCCTTCTGCGTACCGCAGTGGTTTTTCGACCAGGCCGCTGTTGCGCGCGCCAATAACCTGCACGTTTTGCACGACATTGCGCAACAATTCGGCGTATTCTTTGAGTTCCTGCGGATTATTGAGTGATTCCGCGAGGCGCGTCAGAGTGAATTCATTTTTGGGAATCCCAAGTTCCACACAAAGTTTTTCGCAAAGCCGCACGCGTTTTGCTTCGAGATCCCGTAGACGGACGACTCTGTCTTCTTCGGTTCTGTTGCATTCCACCAGTTCTTCCAGACGGCCGCCGGTCAGTAGCGTGGTTTTAAGCTGCTCGCATTCAAGCAGATCGTGGTAGAAACGAATTTCGTCCCGGATTATTACAAGCAGTTCGGAAATCTGTTCTTTCATTTGCGGGGACCTCCTTGCAACTTACTCATGCCCTGAGATCGAGGCGGCGTTCCTCTGTTCCGTCTTCTTCGGATGTGTTTATATCTTCGGGCGGCGTGTCGCCTGAATTTTTCTTTTCAGGTTTATCCTGAGCGTGATACCGCTTCCGTGGCAAATTGTCGTGAATCCGTTCTCCCCGCTGGATCCTGTCCAGGACGCTCGGCGAAGTGACAAAACCGGGTGAAAAAATATCAGAAGCCATAAATCAGACGCCTCCATGCGTCACGGGAAACGCTGAGTAAATGTCCGTGCATATCAAGGGCGGTTCGCGAACCGCCCCTACACAGCATTTCCCTAAAATTTTAAATCCGTTCGTTCAATAAATCGCCTTTCATGATTTTTTCGGCAATTTGTTCCGCCTTGACATTGTAATACGTGCCGCTTCCAATTGAAGATAAAACTTCTTCCACTATTAATTCCCCGGCGTCGGGAACGGTACAAATCATGTCGTCGTCCGCGCCGGCCTTGTCGCCGCGCTTTTCGTCATTCCGTACAGCGGATTGGGATTCTTTCCCCAGCGACGCAAAATAATTCGTACAGGTAATAATGCTCATATTGCACCCGTGTAATGGAAGCTGCCCGTTTATACGCTTACCCTTATCGGTTTTTATGAGCAATACATTAAGGAAACGCAAATAACGCAAATGAACCATCCGTGCCTGGTTAAACGAAAAGCGTTTAACCAGGCACGGATGGTTCATCTTTTGCCTAAACCCAGCCGCGCAATTTGACGGCATCGGCCACCCGTTTAATGGCAATGATATACGCGGCGTCCCTCATGTATATGCCGCCGCGTTCCTGCGCCAGATCATAGACGGCACGGAACGCGCCGCTCATCGCCCGGTCAAGCTTGTCCAGCGCCTCGTCGCGGCTCCAGAAATAGTTCATATTGCATTGCACCTGTTCAAAATAGCTGCATGTTACGCCCCCGGCGTTGCAGAGGAAATCGGGAATCATGAAAATGCCGCTCTTATGAATAAGCTCATCGCAATCCGGAGTGGTGGGGCCGTTGGCGCCTTCGCAGATGATTTTTACCTTTTTTGATATCTGCGGGAATACTTCAGGCGTGATCTGGTTTTCCAGAGCCGACGGCATCAGTATGTCAACGTCTTCGGAAAGCCACGCGCCGCCTGGGAGGACTTCGTATCCAAGAGATTTGGCCTTATCCTTGTCTATGCTGCCAAATGAATCTTTGATGCCGACAAGTTCGGGTATATTGCAACCATCCTTTTTACGGAAAGTGTATGCCGCGGAGTCGGCCTGGTTCCACGATGAAACGCAGATTACCTTTCCGCCCATTTCGGTGTAAAGCCGCGCGGCGTACTCAGCGACGTTTCCAAAGCCCTGAATGCTTGCCGTTGTATTTTTCGCGTCAATATTTTTGGCTTTCAGCAGTTCCCTCAGCATATAGATAACGCCGAAACCGGTCGCCTCCGTGCGGCCAAGCGAACCGCCCATGCCGACGGGTTTTCCGGTGATAACGCTGGGATAGCGACCGCCCGCCATGGCTTCATATTCGTCAAGCATCCAAAGCATATGCTGCCCGTTGGTCATAACGTCGGGCGCGGGCACGTCAAGATTAGGCCCAACCTGGCTGAAAAGGCCGCGCATATAGCCGCGGCACAACCGTTCCTGCTCGGCCAAAGACATTGTGGGTGGGTCGCAGACCACGCCGCCCTTGCCGCCGCCCAGCGGGATATCCACCACGGCGCACTTCCACGTCATCCACATCGACAGCGCGCGCACAGTGTCGGCGGTTTCGTGCGGATGGAAACGTATGCCGCCCTTCGCGGGGCCTCTGGCGTCGTTGTGCCTGATGCGATAGGCTTGAAATACCTTCGTCGTCCCGTTATCCATTTTCACCGGGATGGTGAAATGAAATTCCCTCATCGGCCGGCGCAGCAAATCCCGGACCCCCTGATCCAGCCCTAAAGTCTGCGCCACCTTGTCGAATTGAATTTGAGCGTTTTCAAACGGGTTGTATGATGTCTTTGTCATAAACGACCTCCTTGTAAACAAACATTTATTGCCGGCCCGCAACCGGGCACATAAGTATAATCATCGGAAAACTCATGTCAACTTTATGTAGGGGCGCGATTTATCGCGCCCTTTGTTCTGTAGACGCCGGCGGGAACGCCGGCGTTCCCATGTCACAGCCGTCTGCGGTTGCCGGATTCGGTTCTTTCAACCAGAACGACATTTTTCCGTATACGTTCCTTGCCTCTATACAGAGTGACCGATACGGTTTCCCCGGGTTTTTTCGCTTCAAGGAAAAGATTCAGCTCTTCCTGCGATTTTACGGCTTTGCCGTCGATTTCGGTTATGATATCGCCGCCCACCCCGATACGGCTGTTGAACCAGCGCACTATCTCGCTTGCGCCCTTTATCTCCGCCTTTTCAGCGGAACCGCCGCTATTGACGCGGTAAACCAGAATGCCTTCGGAAACCGGGAGACTCAGAAGTTTGGACAGTTCCGCGTTAAGCGTATAACCGTCTATGCCGAACCAGGGGCGGCGGACGCGCCCGTCGCGTATTAAATCAGTGGCAACCCGGCGTATGGTGTCGGACGGAATCGCAAATCCTATTCCGATGTTTCCGCCGCCGATTGTAAAAATAGAGGTGTTTATGCCGATCATTTCGCCGGCGGTATTCAGCAACGGGCCACCGGAATTCCCCGGATTTATGGCGGCATCGGTTTGAATGACGTTATCCACGAGATCCCCGCTCTGCGTTTCGATCCTGCGCCCGATGGAGCTTATTATTCCGACCGTCAGCGTGTTTTGCAGACCCAGGGGGTTGCCTATAGCCAGCACCTTCTGCCCGACTTTCAGCCCGTCGGACGCGCCAAGCGAAATGGGATGAAGCCGTTCAGCAGGAGCGTTTTCAAGTTTCAGAACGGCGAGATCGTTCTGCCGGTCGGTTCCCACCAGCGTTGCGCGGTACTTCGTGAGATCCGGAAGTGAAACCTCAAGGCTGGATGCGTTTTCGATCACATGGTAGTTGGTTAATACGTGCCCGTCCTTATCAAGCACGCACCCGCTTCCGGTTCCGCTTTCCTCGCGTATAATCGCGCGGAAAAAGAAACGGTCTTCCACCATGACCCGCGTTGTGATATTGGCAACGCCGGGGCTTACCTGTTCGTAAACCCTGACGTTTGTTTCTTCTTCGCTGCTGAGCACAGGCGATCCGGCCGGGCCGAAGGCGAAGGCTTTCCTGTCAGTGTCCCGAACATGGAATCCGGGAACCATATCCCACCGCAGCGCGGCCAGAGTAGCCGCCACCGTCAGCAGTGCCGTAATAATAACCAGACGAACCGGATGATTCCGCATGTAAATTTCGGCGGCCTTCCGCCGCTCGCGACGACCGGAAAGCCACCCCCTCCTGACTAGCGTAACTATCTGAACGTTATGGTTACATTCGAGGCAATATTTACAGTCATGGACAGCGATGTTTTTTCATATTCGGGAACAGGCACTTTAGTAGTCACACCCAGAATGTCTATATTCATGGTGTATTCCCCTGGAGGCACCGGCTGGTTGAACCGGCATTCTCCACGGTTTCCTTCCGTTAGAATCGGCGTTGACCGATAGGTGCCGTTAGCGCCCTGGATTACAAACTGGAACCCGTCGAGGCGCTCCATGGCCCAGTTGCCGCTGCCGCTCTGTTTGTTGATGACCACGCTAATGGTCTTGGGCGCTCTTTTGAGCTCTTCTTTCTCACGGTCGCCGGAAGCGCGCGCGTGCGCCCGTTCTTTGATGTCGCCTATCCATTTCGTATCCATCTGGGCAAGTTCGTCTGAGCTTTTCAGGCGCGAAATGGTTTCGTTGATTTTCGCGAGCAATTTGGCGTCTCCCTTGCGCACGGCAACCGCGTAGGAATACTTATTTATAATCGTATTCATGATGTTGGTATTCTGGAAGCTCTGAACGCTGCTGTAGTTAAGCAGAATTTCATCGCCGACAACCGCGTCGATCTCTTTGCGGTTCAGAAAGCCCAAAGCCTCGTCTATGCTTGAGTACCTGTTAATCGTCACGTTCTTTGCCGTGGTCTGCGACGACATGAAGATATCCGCAGGGCGTCCCGCCACCACGCCTACCTGTTTGCCTGACAAAGACGCAAGATCAGTGATGCCGAATTCAGTGCGGTCGTGGGCGATAACATCGCCGGTTTCATAATAAGATTCGGAAAAATCGAAATCTTCGGCTCTCCGCGGATCGTTCGCGACGGAAGAAATAATCATATCCACGGTCGTTCCTTCTCTGAGTACGTCAAACAGATGATCGACGCCGTTGGACTTCACCCATTTCAGGGGATAACCGAGATCTTTTGCGATTTCTTCGCCGATGTCCGCGCCAAAGCCCTGAAATCCGGTGTCTTTGCCGTATTCAAAAGGCGCGTTTATGCCCTCGGTAAGAATATGCACTTCTCTGTTCCTTGTAATTGTGTCAAGGGAATTCGGAGCCTTTGTCCCCTCTCCGCATCCTGCAAATAAAAGCGCAGCCGCGCCAATGAACAACAACCATTTAATACTTCGCAAAGCATACCTCCTTAAAGTTTTACGTGATGGAATATGACATCATCCTCAAAAAACGGACAATTATTAATTTTAGCTAAATTGTGCCTTCTTCCCAAATGAAAAATTAGCGTGCGCGGAGACGGTCAAAATATTTGTCCATCGCCTGCAATTTCTCCATATTGGGATACTCTTCAGCCGCGCCGGCCCCATTGCTGAAAATCATCGCCTGGGGCGAGGCGTCGGAATAAGCCGGCCACTCGGGGAGCCCGTCCGCGTTGGGATCGCCGGTTTTGGTGAAATTCACCCAGTATGAGCTTATTACATCAGACAGAGCCGCGTCCGACGCGTCAGGCTGCGCGCCGTCTCTTCCGGCAAGCGTCTGGAAAGCGTATGGAACGTCCGAGCCATGCCCTGCGCCGTCGGGCGATGTCGGCGCGTGGTGGTCGAAATAGTAGGCGAAAGCCTTGCCCTTCCCGTTCTGCGTCTGCATACGCGCCCACGTCCAGGTGTTCCACGCGAACGTATTGTCGCGCGAAAGCTGTTTGGAAGAAAGCGACGCTTCGTCGTCGTTGGCGTGAGGGTACGCCGCAAGAATGCCGGCAGCATCGGGGCCGTAGCTTGAATTAACCTGTTTTACGAATTCCGCGGCTGTCGTCCTTCGCGCGCCAAAACTCGCCGATTCATCGGACGTGCTTCCCAGCAAAATCGGCGTGTCGTTAAACCGGCCGGCCTTGTACATAAGATATTGATCGTCAAGGATAATATGGTCGTCGGCTGCCGGGCGGAAAGAAACGCCGCTCCCGGCGATGGAGTTCTGGATTTCTTCGGCGCTTATGCCGCGCGCGGCCGCGATGTCCGCCGCGCCCAGCTTTCCGAGAAACGCCGCGCCTTCGGTTTCAGCCAGTGAAAGCGTCGTGACGCGCGCTCCCGTGCCGCCGCGCGTGCCCGTTCGCAATGGCGCCATTGAAGCGCCGCTCATGGCTATCACTCCCCTGAAAAGCCTGGCGGCTTCCGGCGATGCCGCCAGCATGCTTACCGCCATCCCTCCAGCCGAATGTCCGAAAATCGTTACTTTGGACGGATCGCCGCCGAACTTATCGACATTGTTTTTTACCCATTTAAGACCGGCGATCATGTCTTCGAGTCCGAAGTTGCCGGATCCGTCGCCGGATTCGGCGCTTAGTTCGGAATGAGCCAGAAATCCAAAAGGCCCCACGCGATAGGCGGTGCTTACAACAACCACTCCTTTTTTCGCGAGATTTTCGCCGTTATACATCGGAACGCTGGTCATGCCTCCGGTAAAACCGCCGCCGTAGATCCAGACAAGGACGGGCAGACGGTCGGACGCGCTGGCGGCCGGACTCCAGACATTAAGATAAAGGCAGTCTTCGCTGATCTCGGAAGTGTCGCCCATGGAACGGGCCGTGCCGAGATCCTGCATACAGGAGTTGCCGAAAGCGACGGTCTGTTTGACATCAGTCCATGGAGCGACCGGCTGCGGCGATTTCCAGCGCAGTTCGCCGACGGGCGGCGCGGCAAAGGGAATGCCTTTGAAGATGGAAAGACCGTCAGTCACGGTTCCCTCGACCATACCGCCTGTCACATGGGCGGCTGGTATTCCATTGACTTCAGGGGCAGTGGACGCACAGGCCGAAAAAACCGCGGCGAACGCCGGCACAAGCATGAAACATAACAATTTCTTCATAATTTACTCCTTTGATATAATCACGAAACCTGACATGGGAGCGCGGGCGTCCCCGCCGGCGTGTAAAAATAAAACGCGCGCGGCCGCGCGCTTCAAAATTGCAGTGGCGGTTCGCGAACCGCCCTTTTATCAATTACACGCCGACGAGGACGACCGCGCTCCCAATGTCTGTGCGAACGCTGATTTTATAATGGAATCGCACAGAATGGTATCAAAATTTCCAGGACGGATAATTCATAGATATAAACTATTGTATGAGGATGAAATACGGCATCCCCTGCCCTTCCCGGCTTCGGTATAATGCTTTGCGAAAAGACACGGCAATGTGCGCGGTGTATCGAACCATTGCTGAAGAAATATAGAGGAAATATAAAAATATGAGTCACGGAGGAAATTTACGAGGTTTGGCCGCGGCGTCCGGGAAACCGGCGGATGAGATTATTGATTTTTCCGCCAATTTGAATCCGCTCGGCCCGCCGTCCTGGCTGCGTCCTCTGATAAGCTCTCAAATCGCTTCGCTTTCGCATTACCCGGATCCGGATTGTACGGAACTGCGTGAAAACGCAGCCGAACGATACGGAGTTTCTCCCGATGAAATCATTGCGGGCAATGGTTCAGTCGAACTCATGTATCTGATTCCGCGGATCACGCAAATCATGGAGAAGCGCTGTCTGATTCCGGTTCCTTCATATATCGACTACGCGTGTGCCTGCGCCGCGGCGGGTCGGCACGTCGAGTTTTTCCAAATGCCGGAATCTGAGGATTTTTCGCTGAACGTAAATACGCTTGACGACGCGCTTACGAAAGACGCGCTGGTATTCATTGGACAACCGAACAATCCGACCGGCGCGGTATGCGATTCCGAATCATTGCGGCAACTGGCGCGCCGGCATCCGGATTCGTTTTTTGTAGTAGACGAAGCCTTCGCGGATTTCGTCGGAGGTCTTGATAGATTAACGCGGGATCGTCCCGCCAATATGATAGCGCTGCTTTCGCTGACGAAATGTTTCGCTATTCCGGGGCTGCGCTTAGGCATAGCGGTCGCGGACGCCGCCATAATAAACCGTCTGCGCGAAATCCAGCCGCCATGGTCGGTGAACACTCTGGCTCTGGCCGTAGGCGTGAAAGCATTGCGCGATCATGAATATCTGGCCGGAACGCGTGAATATGTGGATCAACAGCGCGAGCGGATGCTGCGGGAGTTGAGAGAAATCAAGGGTTTTACCGTGTATCCGGGCCGGGCGAATTTTCTATTGCTGCGCGTTGATCGTCCGGACGCGCCGGAACTGACGGGAAAACTTTTAGCAAAGGGTATCGCCGTACGTGACTGCCAAAATTTCACGGGACTGGATAGCCGTTTTATCCGCGTCGCGGTACGTACTGAGGAAGAAAATGCCCGATTGATTGAAGCCTTGAATGATTCCCGCCGTCCGCATAAAGCGGCGCGCAAGACGCCGGCAATCATGTTTCAGGGTACAAGTTCCAACGCCGGAAAAAGTATTCTTACCGCGGCGTTGTGCCGTATTCTGTTGCAGGACGGATTTAGAGTCGCGCCGTTTAAATCGCAGAATATGTCTCTTAATTCTTTTGTGACGCGCGACGGCGGCGAGATGGGACGCGCCCAGGTGGTACAGGCGCAGGCCTGCCGCGTAGAGCCGGAAACACGTATGAATCCGATACTCATGAAACCGAATTCGGATGTCGGTTCACAGGTAATTGTCCGCGGGCGTCCCGCCGGAAATATGAACGTCGAGGAATACATCCGCTTCAAACCGGAAGCGTTTCGCGCAGCTAAAGAAGCGTACGACAGTTTGGCGCGCGAATATGACGTCATCGTGCTGGAAGGCGCGGGCAGTCCGGCTGAGGTCAATCTCAAAAGCCACGATATTGTGAATATGAATATGGCGCGTTGCGCCGGAGCGCCTGTGTTGCTGGTTGGCGACATTGATCGCGGCGGCGTGTTCGCGTCGTTTGTCGGAACAATGGAAGTGCTTGAAGAATGGGAAAGGGCGCTTGTGGCCGGTTTTGTCGTCAACCGTTTCCGGGGAAGAGCTTCGCTGCTGCGCGACGCTTTCGACTATACCGAACGGCATACCGGCAAGCCTGTTTATGGCGTGGTTCCGTATCTTGCGCGACTCGGTCTGCCTGAAGAGGATTCCGTTACGTTTAAGGAAGCAGTTTTCAGCAATGAGACTGTCTCGCGTGACGTAGTGGAAATCGCCCTTATTGATCTGCCGCACATTTCAAACTTTACGGATTTCGACGCGCTCAGGAATGAACCGGATGTTGCCGTTCGCGTTGTACGCGCGCCTGAAGAACTGCGCTCTCCTGACGCGATTATTCTCCCTGGAAGTAAAAATGTTCTGGAGGATATGGCGCGTCTGCGTGATGCCGAACTTGACCAGGCTATTATCAGGCAATCACAAACCGCGGAGATTATCGGCATTTGCGGCGGCTATCAGATGCTTGGCACGCGGATTGACGACGACGCCTGCGTGGAATCGTCTATCCGTTCGACGCCGGGACTCGGGCTGCTGGAACTGACGACAACGATGGCGGCTGAAAAAACATTGCTGCGCGTTGACGCAAGGCATGTTTCCGGGCTGAATCTGCGTGGTTATGAGATTCATCACGGGCGCAGTGAAGGCGGCGGATTGCAGCCAGTTGTTTTCCGCTCGGACAATACCGTGATCGGTTACGGGCGTGATAATGTCTGGGGAACATATCTGCACGGCATTTTCGACGCTGATGAATTCCGGCGCTGGTTCATAGACCGTCTGCGTGAACGGCGCGGGCTAGAACCGTTGCGCGAAGTTCGCGCCGCTTACGATCTGGAACCTGCTTTGGATAGACTGGCGGAAACCGTGCGGCAAAGTCTTCGTATTAATGATCTATATAAAATGATCGGCATCGGATAATCAGACAATGGAACAGCGATGAAACCGGAATATCAACTGCTTGCCGCCTTTGGCCTTGATCTGCTTCTTGGCGATCCCCGTTGGCTGCCGCATCCTGTGAAACTGATGGGACGTTTCGCGCTGGCGTTGGAAGCGCCTTTACGTCGGCGGATAACAAACGCCCGCGCGGCAGGGATTGCCGCCGCCGTGCTGGTTGTCGGTTCCACGGGGCTTATTACATGGGCGGCGATTCGCGGCGCGAAAATGGCGCATCCTGTCGCCGGAGACGTGGTCTCTATTCTGCTGCTTTATATGACATTTGCCGCCCGTGATCTGTTGCGGCACAGTCAGCGGGTGTATCTGGCGCTTAGGGACGGCGACCTGCCGGGTGCGCGCCTCGCGGTTTCCATGCTTGTTGGACGCGATACGGACAAACTGGATGAGCAGGGCGTTTCCCGCGCGGCGGTGGAAAGCGTCGCGGAAAATCTGATAGATGGCGTAACAGCGCCGATTTTCTTCGCCGCGCTGGGCGGCCCGGTAGCGGCCATGATGTATAAGGCGGCCAGCACTCTCGACTCCACGTTCGGATATAAAAACGAACGCTATCTGTTTTTCGGCTGGGCATCGGCGCGGCTGGACGACGTCGCGAACTATCTGCCGGCGCGGATTACCGTACCTTTTATCGCGCTGGCCGCGGCGATTTCGGGATTCCGCCCTCTGGGAACGCTGCGTATCTGTATGCGGGACGGCCGGAAGCATCCGAGTCCGAATTCGGGACTTGGAGAAGCCGCCGTTGCCGGCGCTTTGGGCGTTCAACTTGGCGGATTGAATTATTACGACGGCGAACCGGAGGAAGGCGCGCTTCTGGGAGACGTTGTCCGTCCGTTGAGCAGAAAAACCATTCTATCGGCCAACATTCTGGCTTTTGTCACCGCAATTTTATTTTTACTGGCCTGTGTTCTGGTAACGCATGAATTAGCGTATCGCATATGGGCATAAAAGAATTCATGTTAGATCAATCACTGAATTTTGTCGGTAGGTTATTTGTTCTTTCAACCAAAATGGATAAAAGAAGCGACCAACGGCACTGTCTTCAAGCCATTGATCGTTCTCAAAGTATTCGAGCGTATATTTATATTTACAATGCCCGCGCATGTGTACTTTCAATCTGCAATACTTACTCAGTCCCATCACGAAGCACTCTCCCGCTTCTCTGGTTGAAGTGAATGACTCATGCCAGCCGTCGAACGAAACTATCGCACTATCTGTGTCTACTTCGATTGACACCGAAAATCCAGTTGGCGTGGGCGCGGCAATGTGTACGTGATTTGATGATGCGGAGTATCTAAGTTGAGGATATTTCAGCAATTTTTGCCGAATTTCCGCTATGACATTTGTGAAATCGGAGTCGATCATACGCTTGTTTTGACTTCGCCCAATTCGCGCTTCGCGGTGTCGTAAACCGTTTCAGCGTCAGGTGTGAAACGGTAGCCGTTGGGAAGATTTTGCGTTTTCATAACTGAAACTATCGCGGGAAACCGCCGTGATTGCAAGTTCAAAGATGTATATTGCCAGAACTTTACCGTTTGACAATCAACCATATCGCAATATACAAACGGTTTAACCGCTAGGGCTAGTAGGCGTCCTTGCCCTGTCTTATCCGTTATCCGCGTTGACATCAGGCGCACAATAGCGCACGATAGGCACAAAGGAGTGACAAACCATGACACGAATCAGTATACGAATGGATGATGAATTAAGAAAAGAAGCGGACACCATTCTTAATGAATTGGGGTTAAATATGTCGTCCGCAGTTAATCTTTTTGTGAAACAGCTTGTCCGTTAAGGCGGTCTGCCATTTACGCCCACGCTTGAAACGAAACGTGGTGTTGAGCATAAGCGGCAGGAAAGACTAAACTCGCTGCTGGGTTTTGCCGTGCAAAACAAAAGGATTGAAAGCGGTTATAAATTTAACAGGGACGACTGTTATGACAGATAAGATATTCGTGGACAGTAACATTTGGGTATATCTTTTCACCAACGACGATGGTGTTAAAAGCGAGGTTGCGAATAAATACATTACAAAAAGCGTATACCCTCTCATATCAACGTTTTCGACTCTGTAACCGCCTGGAAGCCGCTTCCGCCACGCGGAAACTCAAATCTTATTTTGGAATTCCAAAAACCGCAACGGATTTTTCTTGGACTATCCCCATTTTTTGAAGTGAGTACCAGAGAAGAGTTTCTAAATAAAAGAGTTATCCATTTACATAAGAGAAATGCGCAATAAGATCAATGCAGGAGACTTCTGCCGTAGACATGGGATCGCGGGCGTAGACATGGGATCGCGGGCGTAGACA
>Ga0082212_10004086_pt1 | contig 20423 bp, 17 predicted proteins | sample TergutNt197P3_FD_71548 | JGI IMG/M metagenome (GOLD analysis project Ga0082212, IMG submission 71548) | Neocapritermes taracua P3 segment gut microbial communities from Petit-Saut dam, French Guiana - Nt197 P3 | ecosystem: Host-associated > Arthropoda: Insects > Digestive system > Gut ... | reverse complement strand
GAGGAACGACGAGTTGTGGTAATGCTCGAAAACCGCCGCCTGCCGCGAAAAGCAGAACGCCGCCGACAGCCGCACCTTGTATTCCGGTTTGTCCTCCCGGTCCCGCCCGCGCCGCTCGGCCTGCCAGAATACCGGCTCGGTGATATAGGGGCTTGCTCCCTCCGGCTCTTCGGAACCGCCCTCCTCTTGGAGGGGGCTTCCGCCCTTGGGCGGGTGGGGGAGAATACGTTCCCTTATATAGTCGATGATGCCGTTTTGATAGAAAAACGACTGCTTTTGGCCTTGATAGTCGAGCAGAAAGGTCACGCCGGGGTTGACGACCGCCTGTTTGCGCAGCGTGCCGGCGAAATAGTCCAGCGGCACGGCCACGTCGGTGAAGACGTCCCGGTCCGGTTTCCAGCGGTGGCGCGAACCGGTCTTCCGGCCGGTATACGGCTCCTTTTTCAGCCCGCCGATATTCCGCCCCTTTTCGAAGCGCAGCGTATACTGAAACCCGTCGCGCAGGACGGTCACGTCCATCCATTCCGAGGCGTACTGCGTGGCGCACGCGCCCAAGCCGTTCAGGCCGAGCGAGAACTCATAGTTCTCGTCGGCCTCGTTGTGATACTTTCCCCCGGCGTACAGCTCGCAGAAGACCAGTTCCCAGTTATACCGCCCTTCCCGCTCGTTCCAGTCCACCGGGCAGCCCCGCCCGTCGTCGGTGATCTCGATCGAGTGATCGGCAAAGACGGCGACGCGGATCGATTTGCCGTGACCCTCCCGCGCCTCGTCGATCGAGTTGGAGAGGATCTCAAAAACCGCGTGCTGGCAGCCTTCCAGCCCGTCGGAGCCGAAGATGACGCCGGGGCGCTTCCTCACCCGGTCCTCGTCTTTGAGCTGGGTGATGGAGGAGTTGTCATATGTTTTGCGGGTAGGCAAAATCAGTCATTCCTTTCAGGGTAATCGTTCTTAGGCGGGCAGGCCGGCTTCGTAGGCGTCGATCAGTTTTCCGGCCGCCGCCAGCACGTCTTCGCCGCCGGACAGTTTCAGCGAAAGGTGCGGTTCGCTGCCGGCCGAGAAGAGGATCCGGCCTTTGTATTCCGGCAGGCCGCAGATCCGGGCGACGCGGGTAAAATCCGGCTCCGGCAGCCGGGCCAGCAGCCGCCCGCCCTTCTGGGCCAGTTCGCAAAAGCCCTGCCGCGACGCGGCGGCCCGCACCAGCGCCACCTTCAGCAGCGTGTGCGTCTCGTCGGGCAGGTCGCCGAAACGGTCGATCAGTTCGTCGATCATGTCGGAGGCTTCGCCGGCGTTGGTGACGGCGGCGATCCGGCGGTAAAAGTCCATCCGGATGCCGGCGTGGGCGATGTAATGCTCCGGCAGCCCCGCCCGGACCGGCAGGTCGGCCACGCAGTCCGCCTTCGGCCTGGCCGGCGCGCCCTGCTCCTCCAGCACGGCCTCCTCCAGCAGGCGGAGATACATCTCGTACCCCACACTGAGCATATGGCCCGACTGCTCCGCGCCCAGCAGGTTGCCGGCGCCGCGTATCTCCAGGTCGCGCATGGCGATTTTCAGGCCGGAGCCGAACTCGGCAAACTCGCGGATGGCGGCCAGCCTCTTGGCGGCGACCTCCTGCAAAACCTTCCCCCGCCGGTAGGTCAGATAGGCGAACGCGTGGCGGTTGCTCCGTCCCACCCGGCCCCGTATCTGGTGGAGCTGCGCCAGGCCCAGCCGGTCGGCGTCCTCGATAATCAGCGTGTTGACGTTGGGGATGTCCAGCCCCGCCTCGATGATGGTGGTGCAGACCAGCACCTGCACCTCGCCGTCCACCACCCGCCGCATGATGTCGGAGAGCTCCGCCTCCTTCATCTGCCCATGGGCGACGGCGACCGTCACGTCCGGCAGGGCGCGGGCCAGTTCGGCGGCCGTCCGGTCGATCGTTTCGACGCGGTTGTGCAGATAGTAGACCTGCCCGCCCCGGCCGGCCTCCCGGCGGACGGCGTCGTGCAGCAGCGAGCGGTCGTACTCCAGCACATAGGTCTGCACCGGCGTGCGGTCGCGCGGGGCCTCCTCGATGCTGGACATATCGCGGATGCCGGACAGCGCCATATGCAGCGTGCGGGGGATCGGCGTCGCGGTCAGCGTCAGCACGTCCACCTGACGGGCCAGTTCTTTCAGCCGTTCCTTGTGGGTGACGCCGAACCGCTGCTCCTCGTCTACGACCAGCAGCCCGAGATTGGCGAATTTCAAGTCCTTTTGCAGGAGTTTGTGGGTGCCGATGACGAAATCAAGCTGGCCGGAGCGGAGTTTCTTCTTGACGTCGGCCGCCTGCGCCGGGGTGCGGAACCGGCTCAACACGTCCACCCGGACCGGGTAGCCGGCGAAGCGGCGGGCCGCCGTCTGCCCGTGCTGCTGCGCTAAAACCGTCGTCGGGACCAGCATCGCCGCCTGTTTGCCGCCCAGCACGCATTTCATCACGGCCCGCAGGGCGACTTCGGTTTTGCCGAAGCCGACGTCGCCGCAGAGGAGGCGGTCCATCGGCGTCTTCCGCCGCATATCGGCCTTGATCTCGCCGGCGCAGCGGAGCTGGTCCTCCGTCTCCTCGTATTCAAACGCGTCCTCAAAGCCGGCCTGCCAGTCGTCGTCGGCCGGGAAGGCGAAGCCCTCCCGCCGTTTCCGTTCGGCGTAGAGTTTGACCAGCCCGCCGGCCAGTTCTTTGGCGGCGGCCTTGGCCCGCGCCTTGGCTTTGGTCCATTCGGCGCCGCCCAGCTTGTGGAGCCGCGCGACCGAATCCTCGCCGCCGCCGATGTATTTGGCGACCAGATGAAGCTGCGTAACCGGCACGTACAGCGTGTCGGCCCCAGCGTATGAAAGCTTGATGTAATCGCGCTTCAGCCCGTCCACCGTCATCGGCACGATGCCGATAAACCGCCCGATCCCATGGTGTTCATGGACGACCAGGCCGCCCGGCTCCAGATCGGTATACGACACCAGTTTCTTCTTCGCCGAGTCTTTTTTCGAAACGATCCGCCTCTTCACCCCGCCCCGGGCCGCCTGGCCCTCGGTCAGGATCGCCAGCTTGACGCCGGGGTATTCCAGTCCCGACGAGAGGGTGCCGGTGCAGAGGAAGACGCCGCCGCCCTCCGCCGAGGCGGGCATCCCAAGCGACGCCGGCAGCCCGCGGTCCCGCAGCAGTTCTTCCAGGTGTTTCGCCTGCCGCCCGGTCGGGACGAAGACCACCGCCGTGGTGCCGCCGTCGCGGTAGTGGGCAATGTCGCCGACCGCCGTTTCGAGGCTCGCGCCGAACGACGGGAGCTGCTTCGCCGTCACGTTCATCATCGCGTGGGGCCGCAGCGGGTAAGACGGCGCGAGGAAGAGGTCAAGCATCACGCAGTCAAACCGCCCGAGCGCCCGCCATAAGTCTATGTCGTCGATCCCGAACGAACCGGCCATATTGTGTAGGGGCGGCCATTGGCCGTCCGGTTTGCTGCCTGCGGGCGCTTTTCCATCCCCGGACGCGCCATGCGCGGACGTGCCATCCCCGGACGCGCCATGCGCGCCCCTGCGTTCCAGCATCCGCTCCGTCTCTTCCCGCCACATCCAGAGGGTGTTTTTGATCCGCTCGTCCACGCGGCCCTGTTCGACGATGAAGACCAGCGCCGTCCGGGGCAAACAGTCCAGCGCGGTATACACCTCCCCGGCCAGCGGCGGCTCGCGGCAGGGCAGAATGGTACACGACGGGAGCGGTCCCGTCCGGAGCTGGCTCGCCGTGTCAAACGAGTGCAGCGTGTCGGCCTCGTCGCCGAACAGTTCGATCCGGACGGGGCTGTCCATCCCGGGGGAGAAGACGTCGATGATGCCGCCGCGGACGGCGAACTGGCCGATCCCCTCCACCTGCTCGCAGCGGGTGTAGCCGATCGAGACGAGACGGGCGGGCAGATCCGGCGCGCCGGACCCTGCCTTGACCGTGACCGCCTGTTCCCGCAGGGCGTTCGGCGAAAGGGTACACTGCATGAACGCGTCGGCCGTGCCGATGATGACCGGGGCGGAGCCTCTCACGGCGCGGTGGAGGACGGCCAGCCGCGCGTGTTCCCACTCTCTGGACATGGTATCGACGCTGACAAACGAAAACTCGCGGCAGGGGAGGATCAGCGCCTCCTCCTCGGCGAATACGGCGCAGTCGGACGCGATCCGCGCCGCCTCCGCCTCGTCGGGGCAGAGGACGGCGACCGGGCGGCCGGTCTTCCGCCGCGCCGCCGCGATGAAATGGGCCTTATGGGCGGACGAAAGCCCGCCCATCGCCACCGGGCAGCCCCCGGATTTGACGCGCGACAGCAATTCCCGCGCTTCGGGCAATGCCCAAAGCGCCTCACACAGGGGAAGCAAGCGTTCAATCCCTCACTTCTGGATTATATTGATTCATGGCGGTTTCCACGCCTTTGGCGATAATACATTCCGCCGCGTCGGCGGCGCGGGGGATTATGCCGTCCAGCGCCTTCCGGCCGTCCGGGTCGATCGGGGCGAGCACCCAGTCGGCCAGATCCATCTCCGGATGGGGCGGGCCGCCCACGCCGACCCGGACGCGGGGAAATTGGTCCGACCGCAAGTGGTAGAGGATGTCCTTCATGCCGTTGTGTCCGCCGTCGGAACCGGAGGCGCGGAGCCGCAGCCGTCCCGGCGGCAGCGCCGCCTCGTCGTATACGACGACGATCCGTTCGGGCGGGAGTTTATAAAACGCCGCCGCGTCGCGCACCGCCTGTCCCGAACGGTTCATAAAGGTCTGCGGTTTCAGCAGCAGCAGGTTTTCAACCGTCGCGTACGCCGAATGGAATTTCAGCTTTTGGATCTTCTTGACGCCGGCGCGGCGCGCCAGTTCGTCCAGTACCCAAAAGCCGGCGTTGTGGCGCGTGTTGTCATATTGGGCGCCGGGGTTGCCCAGCCCGGCGATCATCCATTCAACCATCCGCCCGTGCCTTCGGGCTTTTCCAGTTTTCCTTGTTGACCTGCCGCGCCCGGGCGATCGCCAGCGAACGGGGCGGCACGTCCTCCGTCACCGTGGACCCGGCGGCGGTGTACGCTCCCTCGCCGACCGTCACCGGCGCGACGAGGTTGGTATTGCAGCCGATGAACGCGCCGTCTTCGACGACGGCGCGGCGCTTGTTCGCCCCGTCGTAATTGACCGTCACCGTGCCGCAGCCGAAGTTGACGTTCCGGCCCACGTCGGCGTCGCCCACATAGGTCAGATGCCCGGCGTGGGTCCCGTCGCCCAGCGCGCTGTTCTTGATCTCCACAAACGCGCCGGCCTTGACCGCCCTGCCCAGCGTCACATTCGGGCGGATGTGGGTGAACGGGCCGATTTCGCAGCCCTCGCCGATGACGCAGCCCTCCCGGATCACGACGAACGGCAGGATGACCGTATCCCGGCCGATCACCGCGTCGGGGCTGATAAAGGTCGTCGCGGGGTCTGTGATCGTTACCCCGTTCTCGATATGCCGCCGGACGGCGGCGTCACGGTCTTCCATTATCCCAACACCTTTGTCTCGATTTCCTCTTCAAACTGCCTTGTGTATAACTCATAATAATGCCCCCGCGCCCGCAAAAGTTCCTTGTGCGTCCCGCGCTCGATGATTTTTCCGTCTTTGACGACCAGGATCACGTCGGCGGCGCGGACGGTGGACAGGCGGTGGGCGATGACAAAGCTGGTCCGGCCCTTGAGCAGGTGGGCGACGGCCTTTTGGATCAGCAGTTCCGTTTCGGTGTCGATGCTGGAGGTGGCCTCGTCTAAGACAAAGATCCGCGGGTCGGCCAGGATCGCGCGGGCAAACGAGATCAATTGCTTCTCGCCGGTGGAGAGGCGGTCGCCTCCCTCGCCCACGTCGGCGTCCATCCCGCCCTCCAGCTTGGCGATCACCTTATCGGCCGAGACCAGCCGCGCGGCCTCCTCCACCTCCGCGTCGGACGCGTCCAGCCGCCCGTAGCGGATGTTTTCCCGCACCGTGCCGGAGAAGAGGTGGGGGCTTTGCAGCACATAGCCGATCGAACTGTGCAGCCAGAGCTGGCTGCGCTCCCGGCTGTCCCGCCCGTCGATTTCCACAACGCCCCCGGTCGGCTCGAAGAAGCGGCAGACGAGGTTGACCAGCGTCGATTTGCCCGCGCCGGTCTCGCCGACGATGGCGACATAGGTTCCGGCCGGGACGGTGAGGTTGAAATGTTCCAATACGTTTTCGGTCCCGTCGGGGTACATGAAGGTCACGTCGCGAAATTCGATCCGGCCTTCGATCGGCTCCCAGTTTTCCCGTTTCGGATGAAAGCTGTCGCCGTATTTCTCGATGACCTCCGGGCTGTCGGTGACGTCCGGCTGCCGCTCCAGCATGGCCGAGACGCGCTCGATGTTGACCTGCGTCGCCACAAAATCGCTGATGACGTGCGCCAGCTGCGAGATCGGCTCAAAGATGTTGGTGGTGTAGCTGATAAAGGCGGTCAGGACGCCGAACGACACGCCGAACAGTCCGCCGGTGACCCAGCCGCCGCCCCGCGTCAGCACAAACGCCGCCGCGATCGAGCCGATGAACATAATCAGAGGCCCGAACGCGCCGCGCATCAGCGCGATACGGGTGTTGTTGCGTTTCAGGTCGCCGGTGACGGCGCGGAAGTCGCGGTTGTTCTGCTCCTCGATGACCAGCGTCTTGGTGGTCCGCGCCCCGGTGATCCCCTCGTTCATCGCGCCGGTCATCCGCGAGTTGAGTTTGCGGGCCTTGCGGTTGAGCCGCAGGATACGGCTTTGGAAAAACCAGGTGGCAATGGCCAGCGGCGGCAGGGTGCATAAGACGATCAGCGCCAGCCGCCAGTTGAGGATAAACATCGAGATAAAGACGCCGATGGCATAGAGCAGCGACCAGCTGGCGTCTACCAGCCCCCACGCCACCATCTCGCCGATCCGCCCGGTGTCGCTGGTGGCGCGGGCCATCATGTAGCCGACCGGGGTGGTGTTGTAATAGGAGAACGACAGTTTTTGCAGATGGTTGAAGACGGCGCCGCGCAGGTCCTGCCCGATCCGGACGTCGATCCGCATCGCCACCCGCACGAAGAGGTAGACGCCGAACGCCTGCGTGACCGCCAGCCCGCAGGAGAGGAAGATGAACGGCCACATCCCCTCCGAGACGCCCGGCGTCACAAACCGGTCGATGATGACCGCGCTGACAATCGGCATGAAGACGTCGATCACCGCCACCAGCAGCATCGAGACGGCGGCCCCGCCGATCTTTTTGCGGTGGGGCTTGATAAACGGGGCCATCTTGAGCCACATCCGGGGGGAGAAGGGCTGGTTGTAGTCGTGGTCTTCGTAATAGGTCATGGACTGCTCCTTTGCCAAATCCAAGGCACATCATACTTTTGAATATTTTCATCAACTGTGATGATAGTTAAATCATCCGCGAGAGCGGCTGCGATAAGCAGGCGGTCAAAGGGGTCTTTATGGATAAACGGCAATGATGAGAGGCCCTGTAAATACGTATCTTCAATTTGCAGAATACCAAAATCTCTATTTTTTATGTCCTTAATCAACTCGTCGAAAGCAATGTCTAATTTTAATTTCTTCAAGTTTACTTTAATGGCTATTTCCCATAGAGAAATCGAACAGATATATACGTCGTTTTCGGTAGATTGAATGATTTCCATTATTTCCTGCGGCAATTCAGAAGAATTTTGAAAATACCAGATAACGGCGTGAGTATCCAGCAAATACCTCATTCCATATACTCCTTCATTTCCTCAAGCGGCTCGTTAAAATCATCAGACATCCATATTTTATCTTTCCAAAGACCCTTCGCTGTTGCGCGGGGCAATTTGCCGGGTTGGTTTCTCTTCTCTGAATCATCTTTTACAGGCTCTATAAATGTGATAACGACTTCGTAATTCTCCTTTACGGGGATCGGCTGTATAGGCTTGAAGCCGTTTCCGTCGTATATGGCTTTGATAGCGTACATGAAATACTCCTCCTAAATATCCAAAGACTGCCTGTCAAGCCAAGCAATACTCGCTTCTCAATATCCGCATCATGACAAAATCGCTGTATGCGCCGTCATGGAAATATCCCTGTTCCTGAATCCCCTCTTTTATAAAGCCCAGCCGTTCCCAATACCTTACAGCCTGTCTGTTCAGTTCCACCACGCCGACAGACACTCGGTTGACGTTATAATGCCGGAAAGCCCTGTCCAGCATCAACCGCCCGGCCTCGCTGCCATATCCCTTGCCCTGATCGTCCGGATCGGGGATAATCATCGACATATCGGTACAGCGCCAATGAGGCCACATGCGCAGAAGGCCGGCTTCCCCTATCAGCCTGCCCGACAGATCCGTCACGGCGTACCAATCCATGTCCGCGTCTTCCGGCGCGCGGATCCTTTTGATTTCCGCTTCCAAAGTGGTGGGTTGATGAAAACCGCATTCAAACATGACTTCCGGCTCGTTGTACCAGCGGGCAAAAAACGCCGCGTCGCCCTCTCGAAGCGCCCGCAGAATGACCCTATCCCCCATGATCGGCTCTTTCAAGGATCATGCAACCTCCATTATACGAACTAAATATCCACAGACTGCCTATACTGCAACGCTTCGGCCAAATGCGCCGGGGCTATGTCGCCGCACCCCGCCAGGTCGGCGATCGTCCGGGCCACCTTGAGGACGCGGTTGTGCGCCCGGGCGGTCAGGCCCAGGCGGCCGAACGCGCTCTTCATCAGTTTGCCGCCCGCTTCGTCGAGGACGCAGGCTTCCCGCAGCTGCTCCTCGGTCATATGGGCCGGCGGCGGGCCGTTGCCGCCGAACCGCGCCCGCTGGCGCTCCCTTGCCGCATAGACCCGTTCGCGCACGGCGGCCGAACTCTCGCCCCGCCCCTTGCCCGACAGTTCCTCATAAGATACGGCCGGCACTTCGATGACAATATCCATTCTGTCCAGCACCGGACCCGAAATACGCCCGTAGTATGCCTTGACCGACTCCGGCGAACAGCGGCAGCGGTCCTGCGCGTGTCCGTACCACCCGCACCGGCAGGGGTTTAACGCGCACAATAACATGAAGCGGGCCGGATAGGTCAGCGTTCCCCCCACCCGGGAGATCGTCACCTGCCCGTCCTCCATCGGCTGGCGCAAGGATTCCAGCGCGTCACGGTGAAACTCCGGCAACTCGTCTAAAAACAGCACCCCGTTGTGGGCCAAGCTCATCTCGCCCGGCCTCGGCACACGGCCCCCGCCCACCAGCGCGGCGGCGGAGACGGTGTGATGCGGCGAGCGGAACGGGCGGCTTTGCAGCAGCGGCTCGTCGCGGCCGGTCAGCCCGACGACCGAATGGATGCCGGTCGATTCCAGCGCTTCGGCGCCCGTCATCTCCGGCAGGATCCCCGGCAGGCGGCGCGCCAGCATCGACTTGCCCGCGCCCGGCGGGCCAACCATCAACACGTTGTGCGCCCCGGCGGCGGCCACCTCCAGCGCCCGCTTGACGTTGTCCTGGCCCCGCACGTCGGCGAAATCCGGTCCGGCGAACGGGGGCGGCTCGCTCCGGTACGGCAGCGCTTTTTGGAGCAGCGGGTTGCCGGAGAGATGCTCGATCAGGTCGCGGACGTGCGGGACGGGGACAACGTCCAGCCCCTCCACCAGCGAGGCCTCCCGCGCGTTGGCCTCCGGGACAAAGACCGTCCTGACGCCGCCGTTCCGCGCCGCCAGCGCCATCGGCAGCATCCCGGTCACCGGGCGGGCCTTGCCCTCCAGCGACAACTCCCCGATAAACGCGGCGTCCTCCGGCAGCGCCGGGAGTTCGCCGGCCGCCGCCATCAGCCCGAGGAAGATCGGCAGGTCGTAGACCGGGCCTTCCTTGCGCACGTCGGCGGGGGCCAGGTTGACGACGATCCGCCGCACCGGGAACTCATAGCCGCAGTTTTTCATCGCGGCCCGCACCCGCTCGCGGGATTCGCGCACGGCGGCGTCGGGCAGGCCGACGACCTCAAAGGCGGGCATCCCCTGCGACAGGAAACACTCCACCGAAACGGCAAAGCCGCCCAGCCCGAACAGACCCATCGACCGTATGGCACAGACCATGGCTACCCCCGCTTATATGTTTTGGTCACGTTCAGCAATTGCTCCGCCACGCTTTCGTTCAGCGCCTCTTCCCGGACCCGCCAGCGCCAGTTGGTTCCGCCGACCGTCGCCGGGATATTGATCCGGGCGTCTTTGCCCAGGCCGAGTATATCCTGAAACGGCGCCATCGCCAGATAGGCGGGGCTGCCCCACGCCCCCTTGACCGCGCCCCAGCCCAGCCCCTCGTCCTCCCGCAGACGCAGATAGGCGGCCGCCAGCGCCCGCTCGCGCTCGCCCGCCTCGCCGGTAAGCCAGTCCACAAAGGCGGGGGAATCGTGGGTGGAGGTATAGCAGACGCTGTTTTTCGGCGCGTTGTGCGGCAGGTAGTCGGAGTCGTTGTCGGGGTCAAACGCGTAGACCAGCACCTTCATCCCGGGCAGCCCTGTGTCGGCGAAAAACTTCTTCACCGTGCCGCCGAGATCGCCGAGGTCTTCCGCGATCAGGCTGCCGGGCGGCAGCTGCGCCGCCAGCTTATCCACAAACGGCAGGCCCGGGCCTTTGACCCAGCGTCCGGCCATCGCCGTCTTCGCGCCGGCGGCGACCGACCAATAGGTGTGGAACCCCCGGAAGTGATCGATCCGGATGACGTCGTAGAAGGCGTGGGCGTGGCGGATCCGCTCTTTCCACCACTTGTAGCCGGTTTTCTCGTGATACGCCCACTCGTAGAGCGGGTTGCCCCAAAGCTGGCCGGAGGCCGAGTAGAAATCGGGCGGCACCCCGGCCACCCGGGACGGTTTCGCCGGCCCTTTCAGCTGGAACAGTTCCGGCCGCGACCAGACGTCGGCGCTGTCTTCGGCGACATAGATGGGCAAGTCGCCCATAATCAAAACGTCCCGTTCCCCGGCGTAAGCCTTGAGGGCTTTCCACTGCCGGAAAAACAAGAACTGCGCGTAGCTGTGGAAGCGGATCTCCTCCGCGAACGTCTCCCCGGCTTTTTTCAGCGCGGCGGCCTCGCGGGCAATCACCGCCTTGTCGGGCCATTTGTTCAGCCCGATCATGCCGTAATGCTCTTTCAGCGCCATATACAGCGCGTAATCCCGCAGCCAGCCCTTATGCTCTTCGGCAAACGCCTCCGCCGCCGGGCCGTCTTTGCCGCGCCGGTAGGCTTTATGCAGCAAGGCGAGGCGGTTTTGGTAAATCAGGCCGTAGTCCACATAATCGGGGTCGCCGCCGAAATCGCAGCCGTCCGCCTCTTCCCTTGTGAGCAGGCCGTCCTCAATCAGCGTGTCCAGATCAATCAGATAGGGGTTGCCGGCCCAGGCCGAGCAGGATTGGTAAGGCGAATCGGCATAACCGGTCGGCGAGAGCGGCAGGATTTGCCACACCCGCTGTCCGGCGCTGTGCAGAAAGTCGATGAAACGCCGCGCCCCCGCCCCCATCGTCCCGACGCCGTAACGGCCCGGCAGCGACGTGATGGGCAGCACGATCCCCGACATGCGCCGCTGATTCATAATGGCATCGCCCCCCTAATCTGGAAGTATAGCACATTTTCCCCCGGGTGCATAGGTATAAACGGAAAAAATTCCGTGGATAATAGAAACAAACCATCCTGAATACGGGAAGGGAGGTGACCGGTGTGGCAAAGAAGAAGAAAAAGCGTCCGGACGGCGGCGGCGGGGCCGCGCAATCGTCCCGCGGGGAGGGAAGCCCCGGTACACAGCAGGTCCAATAAGCAAAGGACCCCCCGTGCCGTAACCGGCGCGGGGGGCCTGTTTATGCGGGAAGCTTATAAACGGAACAAAATTTCGAAAAACCCCTTGCAACGCGAACAATCATTCTGTATACTGAGGAGACTAAGAGAGAGAGGGTGGTTCGCAAATGAACCGGATCCGTGAATTGCGCAAGCGGAAGGGGCTTACCCAGACGCAGCTGGCCTGTCAGATGAAGGTGAGCCAGGGGACGCTGTCGTATTGGGAGCGGGGCGACTATGAGCCGGATTTCAACGCGCTTAGATGGATGGCCGACTTTTTTCAGGTCTCCCTGGACTATCTGCTCTGCCGCACCGACAACCCGTCGTTTTACCCGCCCGGCGGCCCGGACTAAAGATGGATTACGTAGGGGCGGATGGCAATCCGCCCGATCTTGACGAAAATTATCAATAATTCTCCGGGACGATTGCATTTCTATGGTTTTACGGGACGATCGCCATCGTCCCCTACAATCGCACGCAACCTAAATCGCGGCGTAGGGGCGGCCATTGGCCGTCCGTATCGTGTAATAATTCTCCGTATCGTGTGATAATTCGCGTTTTCAGCACCGGACGCGCCATGCGCGCCCCTGCAAGCCGCAAAACTCGCGCTTGACAAGCCCCCCAAAAGATGCTAAACTCTCCCTATCGGGAAGGCTGGCAAAAGCGAAGCCCCCGCGGCAGACTTTGGCGCGTCAACACCAAAGCCCTGTGAAGGTGGTAAAGGCACCTTACACAACCGTTTTCCGGCGCCACAGGAGCAGCTTCATTATACCCCACATTTCCGGAACGGTCAAGTCCGCGTCCCAAAACGCGCGCGTTGTAAGGTGAAACGGCGGCGACAGGCCGCCCATCTTAAACGCGCGCTTACTTATTGCCGGCCTCCCGTCTGTCTGTAGACGGGAGGTAAGCCCTTATGTACTGCGAATGTATATCCTGCCTCTATAACAAGGAGATGGCCTGCACCCGGAAGGTAAACCATATCGGTCCAAGGGGGCTGTGTATAGACCACGCCGAAATCCCCATCCCCGAAAACATCTGGGACTGGCTGAAGGAGACGCACAGGGAATCCTGCGCCTGTAGGGGCGAACTGTGTTCGCCCGTCAACCCGTAGGGGCGGATTCTATATCCGCCCGTCAAAAGGTAAGGACAGGCGGGAAAACCGGGAGAAGCGGGCGAACACAGTTCGCCCCTACGAAAAACCACGGCGATTTGTAGGGGACGATGGCAATCGTCCCGCAAAATCATTGAAAATGGCAGACAGGATCGGGCGGATTTCCATCCGCCCCTACGTCCAAATCAGAATCGGTTACAAAACAAAATCGCCGTGCCGTCGGAATGTCCGTTACAGCAACTCGCCGTACCGGCGGACAAACAGCTTTTTAATCAGCGTTACCAGCAGCATATAGCCTAAGATGATGGCGATCAGATAGGGGAAGAACTCGCCCGGCAGGCGGTGCATTCCCAGCGCCCCGCCGACGAACGGGATGAACGGCACGGCTGTCCCGATGGCGATGCCCAGCGTCGTCAGGCCGGTGACCTGCCAGGACGCGCGGCTCTGGATGAACGGCACCTTCGGGGTCCGGATCATGTGGATGACAAGGGTCTGCGACCACAGCGACTCAACAAACCAGCCCGCGTGGAAGAGCGCCATGAACGAAACCTGCGCCGCCGGTTCCAGCGTCCCGTACCCGCCGCCGAAAACGCGGGGGCAGATCGCCCAGAAGAGCAGGGCATAGGTGGTGATGTCGAACAGCGAACTGGTCGGCCCGATCCAGAGCATGAATTTGGTGATGCTGGACGCTTCCCATGTCCGCGGCTTTTTGAGGTATTCCATATCCACGTTGTCCCACGGGACGGTGACGCAGGAGAGGTCGTAGATAAGGTTGAGGACCAGAATTTGCAGCGGCATCATCGGCAGGAAGGGGAGGAACGCGCTGGCGGCCAGCACCGAGAACATATTGCCGAAATTGGAACTGGCGGTCATTTTGATATACTTGATGATGTTGGCGTAGATTTTCCGCCCTTCGATGACGCCCTGCTCCAGCACCATCAGGTCTTTTTCCATCAGGATGATATTCGCGCTCTCTTTGGCGATGTCCACGGCGGTATCGACCGATATGCCGACGTCGGCGGCCCGCATCGCGGCGGCGTCGTTGATGCCGTCGCCCATAAACCCGACGGCGTGTCCGTTTTCGCGCAGCGCCGTGACGACGCGCACCTTCTGCTGCGGGCTGAGTTTGGCGAATACCGTGACGTCCTCCACCGCGCCCTTTAGCTGCTCGTCGCTCATCTCCTCGACGTCGGCGCCGAGCAGGAGGCGGTCGGTCTTGATCCCCACCTGCTTGCAGACGCAGCGGGTGACGGCGTCGTTGTCGCCGGTCAGCACCTTGACGTCCACGCCGAAATCGTGCAGCGCGGCGATCGCCTCCTCGGCGCTCTCCTTCGGCGGGTCGAGGAAGGCGAGATACCCGATCAGCACCATGTCGCTCTCGTCGTCCACCGAAAACGCGCCGGCCGGGGACGGGTTTGTCTTCTGCGCGAGTCCCAGTATACGGAGGCCGTCCGCGTTGTAATCGCGGCAGCCGTCCAAGATTTTTTCGCGTATTTCGTCGGTCACCGGCACGACCTCGCCGCCCACCTCCGCGTATTTGGAAACGGACAGCATCTCCTCGATGGCGCCTTTGGTAATCAATTGCGTCTTGCCGTTTTGGTCGCTGACGACCACGCTCATCCGGCGGCGGTTGAAGTCAAACGGGATCTCGTCCACCTTTTGGTAGGTTTTCCAGTTCTCCGACTGCTCGTATTCCTCCGCCGTCTGGATGATCGAGACGTCCATCAGGTTTTTCAGGCCGGTTTGGTGGTAGCTGTTCAGGAAAGCGTGGCGGAGGACCCGCTCGCTCTCCTCGCCCTCGATGTTGAGGTGGTATTCGAGGATGATTTTGTCCTGGGTGATGGTGCCGGTCTTGTCGGTGCAGAGGATGTCCATCGCGCCGAAGTTCTGGATCGAGTTCAGGTCTTTGACGATGACCTGCTTTTTCGACATCGACACCGCGCCTTTGGCCAGATTGGCCGACACGATCATCGGCAGCATCTCCGGCGTCAGGCCGACGGCGACCGACAGGCCGAACAGCAGCGCCTCCATCCAGTCTCCTTTGGTAAAGCCGTTGACGAACAGGACGATCGGCACCATAATCATCATAAAGCGGATCAGCACCCACGAAACCGAGCGGATCCCCTTCTCAAAGCTGGTCTCGGGGCGTTTTTCCTGCAGCTGCCGCGCGATCTGCCCGAAGTTGGTCTCGTCGCCGACGGCCAGCACCAGCGCCGCCGCCGAGCCGGAGACGACGTTGCTGCCCATAAAGGCCAGGTTGTTCAGTTCCAGCGGCTGGCGGGATTTCCCTTTGATCGGCGCGGAGAATTTCTCCACCGGCTCGCTCTCGCCGGTCAGCGACGCCTGGCTGACAAAGAGGTCTTTGGCTTGCAGGACGCGGACGTCGGCCGGGATCATGTCGCCGGCGGCCAGATAGATGACGTCGCCGACCACCAGTTCGTCCAGCGGGATCTCCTCCCGGCGCGACTCCTGGACGTCCTCGTCGTCCTCGTCTGTATACGCGCGCTGCACCGCGACGGTCGTTTCGACCATCTCGGTCAGTTTTTCGGCCGCCTTCCCGCTGCGGAACTCCTGAATAAAGCGCAAAAGCCCGCTGACCGTAATCATTGTCGTAACAATGACCACAGCCGTCAGGTCTTTGCCGGCGGCGGGCAGTATAAAGTCGGTGACGAACGACACCGAAGCGAGGATGAACAGGACGACGGTGAACGGGTTGACAAAGGCGTCGAACAGCTTTTTGAAAACCGTTTCCTTTTTGGCTTTGGTGATCTCGTTGACGCCGTATTGGTCGCGCATGTCCTCGATCTTTTCCTCGTCGAAGCCTTCGTAGGAGGTATCGTATTGGATCAGCAGCGTTTCCGGGGTTTTCTGCGCCGCGTTCAGCAGGCGGCGGCGCACCTTGACGGCGCGCTGCGCGGCGAGCGCGGCCTGAGACTTCTTCGGGGCCATAAGTCTCCCTCCTCTATATGTTGTTTGGGGGGCTTGCTACTGCCTATAGGTTCCATTCCGCGTTCACCTCGCTTTTTGGTAAAGTCATTGAAAAACCCCGTCATGCCGATATGTATGACAAGGGTCCCTGTAACCAGTATATGCCCCGGCGGGGGACTTGTCAATCTATTTTTACACCTTCCGGTAATACTGAAAGTATACCACCACCGTGCGTTCCCGTCCGGCGGTTTCGTCGTATCCCGTCAGGACCGCGCCCTCCAGGCTCATCAGCAGCGCGGCGCGGACGGCGTCCGCGGCGGCGGAAAAGACTTCGGTCCCGCAGACGACCTTCAGCTTCCCCCCGGCGGTGATGCTGACCGAGCCGCGCCGGCCGATCACCGATTCCGCGCCGGTGACCGGGTCCCGTTCGGTCGCGTATTTCAGCCGCTGTCCGGCGATGTGCCGCAGGGCGCCGCCGTCTTTCCGCTTCTTCCCAAACGCCATCCTACGCTCCCGCGACGGTGCAGGCGACCGTGGCCCGGGCGTTGGCGAAAAACGCCTCCTTGGGCTGATAACTCAGCAGGACCTCGCTGGCGTACCGCCGATAGAACGCCTCCAGCATCTCCGCTTCGCCCTTTTCCTTCATCCCGAGGATAAAATCGCGGCAGGCGGCGTTGGCGGCCAGGGCTTTGTCAAAGAAGCCGTCCGTATTGTCCGTGATCCCCCGGTGCGGCAGCGCCAGCGCCCGGTACCCGATCCGGCGGCATTTCCCGATCGAGCGGACCGTATCGTGATAGCTTGTCAGGTAGCAGGGATAGACCGTCCCGTCCGGCATCAAAACGCCCGGGGTTTCGCACAGGATGAGCAGTTCAAGCCCGGCGATGAAAAAAGAGAGCGAATCCCGGGTATGCCCCGGCGTTTCCAGCACCCCGACCGACAGCCCGCCCAGCGGGACCGCGTCGCCGTCCTTCACGGTGACGTCGGCCCGGAACGCGTCGTCGCTGTATGAAAAATCACACGGGGCGCCCTGGGCTTTCGCCGCGACCGACGACAGTTCGCGGATCACCCGGCGGGGGGTGTCTTTTAGCAGGACCGCCGCGCCGGCCTCCGACGTGACGGCCCGGACCTCCGGCCACGCCTCCCGGAAAAACGGCAGGGCGCCGATGTGGTCGTAATGGGTGTGGGTCAGGAAGATATAGTCCAGCGGACGGCCCCCAAGGGCGTTTTTGACCCTTTCTACCGTCTCCCCGGCGCAAAACGCCATGCCGCAGTCAAAGAGGGCGGCGCGGTCCCCGCCTATGACAAGCTGGCCCTCGCTGGAATTGTGCGCGATACAGTTGATATACATTCTCTACCTCCGGCCGCCGGCGGCGCTGATAAAGGGGAAAATCTGACGGTCCGCGTCGATCCCGGGATATACCTCTTTCAGCGTCAGCCCCTGTTCGGTCAGCTCGAAGACGCACCGCTCGGTCACATACAGCACCCGCTGGCCGCGCTTTAACGCGTTCGCGCCGGAAAAGCTGACGGCGGCGATTTCCTCCTTGAATTTCGGCACCGCGCCCTCCTGTAGGATCCGCACCCCGCCGTCCTCCCGGACCGCCACCAGCCCTTTGGTGGTGAAACTCATGCAGAAAACGACCGTTTTGGTGGCGTGGGTGATGTTGGCGAAGCCGCCGATCCCGGCGTAGCCGCCCGGCAGCTTGTGCGCGTTGACGTTCCCCCGGCCGTCCGCTTCCAGGCCGCCCAGGAAACAGATGTCCAGGCCGCCGCCGTCGTAGAAATCGAACTGGGTCGCCATATCGCAGATCATATCGGCGCCGATCGTCGCGCCGAAGGCCACGCCCGGGGCGGGCAGCCCGCCCACGCCGCCGGACTCCACCGTGATCGAGATGTCTTTCAAGAGGCCCAGTTTCGACGCGTACTTGCCGACCAGTTCGGAGATGCCGATCCCGATGTTGACGATCTGGCCGGGGCGGAGTTCCCGGGCGGCGCGCTCGCCGATGATCCCGGCGGTTTCGTCGCCGGAGGCCCTGCTTTTGCGGGAGGCGAGTTTGTTGACAAAATAGTCCATATGGGTCGCCGGGACGTGCATATCGCCCGATAAGGCGGGATTGTAATCCTCTGTACGCTCCCCGCCGCCGCCTCCGGCGGCACGCCGGTCGCTGACGACCACCGCGTCGACCAGCAGCCCCGGCACGATGACGTTGCGCGGGCGGGCGAACTTGTGGCTGACCTGTTCCACCTGCACGATCACCTTGCCGCCGTTGCGCTTGGCCGCCTGCGCCATCGCCAGCGCGTCCACCGTCAGATATTCCTTTTCAAACGAGATGTTGCCGTTCGGGTCAACGGTGGTGCCTTTGATAAAGGCGACGTCGATCTTCGGCGTTTTGTACAGGAGAAACTCCCGGCCCTCCACTTCCCGGACGGCGACGAGTTCTTTCTTCGAGTTGCCGTTCAGCGCGCAGGTGTCCACGCGGGGATCGGCGTACAGCCCAAGCCCTACCTCGCTGAGGAGCCAGTCCCGGCCGGCCGCCGCCGCGCGGATCGCGTGGGACAGCACGCCCAACGGGAGGCAGTACGCCTCGATCTCGCCGGCCAGCGCCTTTTCGATCGCGGCCGGCATACTGTTGTAATGCCCCGCGACGATCTCCCGGACCGCGCCCGCCGTGATATAGCGGTCGGCAAACCGGTTTTTGTCCCAAACGCCGAACCCCGCCGCGCAGAAAAGCCGCAATTCCTTGGGGGAACCGGTCTCTATATAACGTTCATACAGGGCGTCGTGGAGCGCCTCGGGGTTGCAGAGCGCCAGAAACGAATTGACGGCGACGCAGTCTCCGTCCCGGATAACGTCCACCGCCTCGCGGGCGGAGATGATTTTGAACATGATCCCTACCCCGCCCTGTTGCCGGTCAGCAACTCCCACAGGGCGCGGTCGATGGCAAACCCGTCCATCTGTTCATAGACGGCGCCCGGCCTGCCGTGTTCCGCAACGCCGAAAGCGCCGGCGAAGTTCCACAGCGCGTATCCCCACCCAAACTCGCGGAAGACGCCGAGCAGGTCGCCCAGCCACGCCAGCGCCACGCCGTTGGGCGTTTTGTTGTAGCAGCCGAACTCGCCGATGTGGACCTTGACGCCGGTTTTCTCCACTTCGCGCCACGGGCGGTAATGCTCAATCAGCGCGCCGCGGTCCCACACCCGCCCGTCCAGCGCGCAGGGATAGGACGGCGGCTGCCACTCGCGCCCCAAATCGACCCACTCGGCGCGGTAATGGCTGACGGTAAACGGGCTGTAACCCCGGCCGCTGTGTATGGTCCCGGTATCGGCCAGTTCCGGGATGGCTTCGCTGCCCCCGGATACGCCGTCCAGCACGATCTCCCGATCCGGGTCGATCGCCCGGATCGCGTTTATCGTTCTCCGCATGACTTCCTCATGCCGCTCGCGGGTAAAATCCCGCTCCCCGGGGGAGGGCGGCTCGTTGAGCAGGTCGAAACTCAGCGCTTCGTTCGGCACGCCCTTGTATTTGCGCGCGAAATACTCCCACAGGAAAACAAACCCGTCCCGCGCCGCCGCGTCGGTCCAGAGGCAGTGCGGCTCGGCCGGCTTGTTGATGCAGTACCCCGGCGCGCGGTGGAGATTGAGGCTCATATGCAGCCCCCGTTCGCGGCAGGCGTCCAAGTAGGTATCGATTATGGCAAGCGTCTTTTCGTCGGGACGGGTATAGTCCTGACCCGCCGTCCAGAAACGGTAGTCGGTAGGTATACGGATGAAGTTAAAGCCGTGTTTGGCGATGAAATCCAGCTGCTTTAAGTCCGGGGCCGCCGGGGGGCTGCCTCTGTATGAGAACATCCAGAGCATGTTAAAACCGTATCTGGGCATATTACCGCCGCCTTTCAAACCGATTCAGCACTCCGCCAAAAACGCGTCAAGCTGCTCCCTCGTCACGCCCACGCCTTCCTTCGCGTCGAGGCGCTTTTCCCCGCACACAAAGGTGGGTACGGCCCAGACGCTGTTTTGGCCGTACGCGTAATCGTTGGCCTCCCGCTGGGCTTTTTGATATTGGCCGCTCCGCAGCGCGTCCGCGAAGGCCGCCGGGTCGGCGCCGATCTCCCCGGCGCATTGGGCCAGCACGGCGATGTCGTCCGGCGCCCGGCGCTCGTCGAAATAGGCCCGGTAGACCCTCTCGTGATAGGCCAGCTCGTCCAGGCCCGCGCCGCGGACAAAGAGGCTTCCCTGCACCGCGAGGTCGGCGTAAGGCTTGTGGTCCGGCTCCTCCGTCTTCGGATGAGCCTCGACCGGCCGCCACTCAATGGCCGCCGCCGGATACTTCGGCAGCAGTTCCATCAGGATCTTGTGTCCCCGGTGGCAATAGGGGCAGGTGTGGTCGAAAAACATTTCGATTTTAGGCATGGCGCGATCCCTCCCGAAAAAATAATTGTTGGCATGATTATAACACGTCCGGCGCCAGACGCGCAAGCGCGAGTTACGGCTGGGAGTGGCTTCATCGCGCAGATAATTGTAGGGGCGCGCATTTGGCGGCTGTCTTTACGCATTGATTCTTCGCTCATTGCGGACGGCCAATGGCCGCCCCTCCGGG
>Ga0082212_10004085_pt1 | contig 20427 bp, 20 predicted proteins | sample TergutNt197P3_FD_71548 | JGI IMG/M metagenome (GOLD analysis project Ga0082212, IMG submission 71548) | Neocapritermes taracua P3 segment gut microbial communities from Petit-Saut dam, French Guiana - Nt197 P3 | ecosystem: Host-associated > Arthropoda: Insects > Digestive system > Gut ... | reverse complement strand
TAGACACCCCTGGAAAACTGGGGTATAAATAGGGGTAGAAAAACTCTTTAAGGAGATGTACCCCTATGCCCCTCACAGATACCGCTATTCGCGCCGTCAAGCCGTCGGAGAATCAACAAAAGCTCTTTGACGGCAACGGCCTTTTTCTCCTGCTGGCTCCGTCAGGATCGAAAATCTGGCGCTTCAAATATCGTTTCCAGGGAAAGGAAAAACTCATCTCGTTCGGGCATTATCCCGCTGTTTCCTTGAAAGACGCAAGGGAAAAAGCCGTTGAAGCCCGCAAGACCTTGGGGGGCGGCATAGACCCTTCGGCGGAAAGAAAGGCGTCCAAGCTGCAACTTGCCAATTCCTTTGAGCTTGTAGCGAGGGAATGGCACGGCAAGCAATCCTTGGCGTGGTCAGACAAGCATCGCAAGAAGATATTGCATGACATGGAAAAGAATCTCTTTCCATATATCGGCTCAAGACCCGTTGGCGGGATTATGCCGTCCGAACTTTTGCCGGTCATGCGCAGGATGGAAGACCGGGGGGCCATCAACTTGGCGCATGTCATGCGCGGGGTATGCACCAATATTTTCCGCTATGCCGTCATCACCGGCAGGGCTGAACGCGATCCGGCGGCTGATATCAAGGGGGCCATTTCCACCTACGTCAGAAAAAACCGCGCGGCCATCACCGACCCAATGGAAGTGGGCAAGCTGCTTCTCGCCATCGACGGGTATCACGGCTCCTTTATTACCCGAAATTCCCTGCTCCTGCTGTCCCTCACTTTCTGCCGCCCCGGAGAGGTGCGCTATGCCGAATGGTCGGAATTTGACCTTGAGGACAAACTCTGGCGCATTCCGGCAACCAGGATGAAAATGTCCCGCGATCATCTTGTGCCCCTCAGTCCGCAGGCAATCGCCATACTGGAAGAAATGCGCCCCTATTCCGGCAGCAGAGTCTATGTGTTTCCAAGCACACGGGAGGGGAAGCCCGTGTTGACCCATAATGTGTATAACAACGCTCTCCGGTCTATGGGCATCCCTAAAGAAGCAATGTGTCCCCACGGTTTCCGGGCGATGGCCTCCACCTTGCTCAATGAGCGGGGCTATCCCCCGGACGTGATAGAACGCCAGCTTGCCCATGTTCCGAACAACCAGGTCAGGGCAGCTTACAACCGGGCGGAGTATTTGCCTGAACGTAGGAAGATGATGGACGAATGGGCCGAGTATTTGGATGCCTTACGGGGAAGGGCAAAGCGGGAAGTGAAGCAATAAGCGCCCTCCGTCCATCGCGCCCGCAACCCTGCCGGAAGCGGCGGGCAGCGTCAAGGCAACCCTTCGGGCAGCTTCGCTGGCCTTGACCCTGCCGCCGTTCTTCCGGCCTTTTCGTATTGCGGGCGATGGCGGGGATGCTCCGCAGGGGGCTTAAAACAGGGATACCGTATTGAGGATTCTTATTGATTCTTCTGGATACGCAAAAAGGCAGATGGACAATTTGAAGGTTTTTTGTTATACTGCGTTCATGTTTCAGTATTGATATACTGATTTTGACAATTTGTAGCGGGCCTCGCGCCCACTAACGTACAAAACGGAACATTTGAAGAGGGCCTAGCGCCCCTGTATCCGTTAGAGAGCCACGCGCACCTTTGTACTTTACAGTCCAAGGGTGCGCGTTTTTGTTTTTTAACGTCCAACAAAGGAGCATTACAATGAACACGTCTATTCCAACAACCGGCTTTCTGCGTTTGCCTCAAGTTCTGCACATCGTTCCCATCAGTAAAAGCGCATGGTGGGACGGATGCAAAACCGGACGCTTCCCCAAGCCCGTCAAACTCGGGCCACGCACAACAGCATGGAAGACGGAGGACATTGCCGCCCTGGTGCAACAGTTGGGCGGGGAGGTGCGTACATAAGGGAGTATTGCAAAAAATTGAAAGCAATTGAAACTTATTGCAACCTATTGAAGGATTTTTTGCACAATATTGAAAGAATTTAACGAAACATGAAACTATATGAAACTTATTGACAGATATTGAAAATTTTCTATGCCGATGGAAAAATTTCAATATGTTTCAAAAGTCTTCAATAGTTTTCAATAATCCGCAAAAGGAGGTCACGTATGACTCTGTTTTTTCAGTGGAATCGCACAGGGCCAGACAGCCGGCGTGAAGTCCTCCCGATGACATTCTATTACAGCGGATCGCAGCCGATTACAGCGGATGATGCACCAATCACATCCGATTGCAGCCGATCACATTCTATTGCAGCGGATCACAGCGCATTACATCTCGAATGCGATCCGCTGTGATGCGCTGTAATCGTATGCAATCGGATGATTGCTTTCGGGGGCAGGACAGGCACGGTACATGTACCGTGCGTCCTGCCCTCTGGGGGTAAGAGAGGCTTATTCACGGCGGAGCCGTTCAACGCCCAAAAGAGGAAAGGCACGATGCCATCCAAGAAACAGCGCATTACCGTCTACCTTGGCCCGGAGGAATACAGCCGGATTCAGGAAAGCGCAAACAGGGCCGGGCTTTCCCTGTCCACGTTCTGTAAAAGGGTATGTATCGGCACTCCGGTTCCAGGGCTGGAGCATCGGCAGGCGGTCAAGGACATCTTGAAGGCCAATGCCGACCTTGGCCGCTTGGGAGGTTTGTTCAAGCTGGCGCTTTCCTCCACGCTGGGAGGCCATGACCGGCTTACCCTGCAACAGCACTTGCGGGAAATCGAAGCCTGTACGTCCCTGCTGAAAACCGCAGCCAGGAAAATCGCATGATAAGCAAACATGTGTCTTGCAAGGCCAAAAACGACGACTACGGACGTTTGGCGCGATATATTGCCGATGCGGGACATGAAGGCGAAAAGTGCCTTGTGAGCTGGTCAGCCGGATGCTGGTCAGGCGATGATTACGACATGGGCATCCTGGAGGCCGAAGCCGTACAGGACTTGAACACCCGCAGCGCCAGGGAAAAAACCTATCACCTGCTGATCAGTTTCAGGCCGGAGGATGAGGCGAAGCTGACGCCGGAGGCATTCAGGGCCATTGAGGAACGCTTTGCCCAGGCTTTGGGTTTTTCCGAACATCAGCGCCATTGCGGGGTACACAAGAACACCAACAATCTCCACCTCCACGTTGCGTATAACATGATTCACCCGGAGCGACAGGCCCGGCATGAGCCGTTTCGGGATTATCACAAGCGGGATCGCCTTTGCCGGGAACTGGAAAAGGAGCACGGCCTTGTCATGGACAATGGCCGGGAGCAAGCCAGAGCGGATCGCCTTTCGGAAAAAGCCGCCGCCATTGAAGCGCAGACCGGGCAGGAATCTTTTGAAGGCTATGCCAAGCGGCACAAGGGGGTTATTCTGCAAGCCCTGGAAGTCTCCCAAAACTGGCAGGACTTCCATGAGGCTTTACGGGGTGCGGGCATGGAAGCGAAACCCCACGGCAACGGGCTTGTCATCAAAAACCTGTACGGCGACCATGCCGCCAAGGCCAGCGCCATAGATCGCGCCTTGTCCATGAAGAAGCTGGAAAGCCGTTTTTGGGGATATAAGCCATACCAGAGTTTGCTGCCCGTTCAGGAGTTTTCACGCTACCAAGCTGTTCCCTTACACCGAGGCCCGGCGCGCGGAGAGCTCTTTGCCAAGTACCGCCAAGGCATCCAGAGCCGCAAGACACGGCTGGAGGCTGTCAAAGAGCGGGAAGGCGCGGCCCTTGCCGCCATTCGGAAGCAATGGGCGGACAAGCGGGCGGAAATTGAACGCATGGACATCGCCAAAAGGAACAGGCGCAATCTGTTGGCCTTGGCTCGTAGGCATGAGGCTGAGGCCATAGCCAAGGCCAGACTTGCCATGCTGCCGGAGCGGGAGGCTGTGCGCCAGGACATTCCTTTTTCATCATGGAGCGGCTTTCTCCGGCATGAGGCCGGGCAAGGCAGCGAAATCGCCTTGGCTGTCTTGCGCTCCAAGTGGGAAACGATAGAACCGGAACGGGAGGCGCCGCCGAAAGACTCTTGGATGCGGCACGGTACGGAACTGTATTTGTCCCGCAAGGCCGATCATGCCGCCAAGGAACGCGCCTTGCTGGAACGTGAGGACATCTCCGCCAAGGCCAAAAAGCCCTTGCAGGCGTTTTTGCGGATGGAACGGGTCGCGGCGGAAGCCAAGACCAAGGGTAATGACCTCGGCGACATCGCCCGGCGCATTGACGGCAAGGGCGTGGTTATCTTCACCCTCACAAGCGGCGGCAGTATTCGGGATACCGGCAAGGAGCTTTTCTATTCCACCCATGATGAAAAGGCGCTGGATGTCGCTCATGCTTACGCCGTGCTGAAATGGGGGAAAAACATTACCCAGGAGCAGGGCAAAATCCTGTTTCACAAAGTACCAGAGGTGCAACGGGGGCAAGATCGAGGCTGGAGCCGATAGCAGACAAGCTCTCTTTCAGCGTCTTTCCAGCCGTCAACTTCACGGCTCTTCTGGCAGGGACGCAATCTGGTCGCACACTGAGGCATGCGGAGTCCGGCCTGCCGCAGATCACGCGCCGGGCTGCGGTCCCTTGCGCCCTTTGCTCTTTGTTCCGGCTATCAGGGCGGGTACCGTTTTTTCCGGTACGGCTTTCGGCTGTTTTCTCTGGGTCGGAACGGGGGCGTCTTTAGCCACGGCCTTCTTCAGATCGCTCGCAGAGATGTGTCCCAAAAAATCGGCTATTTCTTTATAGGTATAGCCCTGCTCCAAAAAAATCTTCACATGGGGCAGCATTTGCCGGACAAACTCCTTGCGAGCAAGCGCGTTGATCTTCCGGGGCATTTCGCCCTGCTCTATCCGGGCACACAGATCCTCGACGTACTCAACAGTGATATTCTTGGCGCTCATGGGTCCTCCTTGCCTGTTATAGTGTATTGTTCAGACTGTTTAGACAGTTACGGCGCATTCCGCCAGAGCCATGCTTTTTTTGTGCAAATCCCTGATTAAGCCGTCCACAAGGCCTATTTTGGGAACGTATATGCCTAGCAGGGAGGGGGCTGTCTTACCGATTTCAAGAAAGATCTCCAAGGCCGGCACAATGACGTCCGCCCTGTAGTCGTTCAGGCTGAAAACCCGCATCCTCTCCTCGAAACTTAGCGCCTGGAGTCTGGCGCACAGCGTTGCCAGTTCTTTGAACTGAAGCGGGGTTCCGTCTTTTTTGCCGAGTATTTTATAGATCTTGTTGATGTTCCCGCCGGAAGCCACAAGGTATGCCGGAGCATATTTTTCGTGAATATGCTTCAAGCAGCGGGTAAATCGCTTTTTTTCAGCCGTTTCGACGGCATTACTGAGCATGCGTAGCGTGCCTATCTGGAAAGAGCCGTGGAAGCGCATCCGTTGATCCGCATATATGACTAATTCCGTGCTGCCGCCGCCCACATCGACGTGCAAACAGGCGTCATCGTCGCGTAATGCCGTTTGCGGAACGTAAGCGCCCGCTGCATAAATAAGGTCAGCTTCCTGTACGCCGCTGACAATTTCAATATCAATGCCGGTTTTTTCCCTGATGGCCGCGATCAGCGTTTCTCCATTGGCGGCATCCCGCATGGCGCTGGTCGCACAGGCCCGAAACTCGGAAACCGCACAGGCCCGCATGATATAGCTGAAACCCTGCATGGCTTCCACAAGCCGGACAGTCTTGGCATCGCTGACCCGGCGCTGGGTAAAGACATCTTCGCCAAGCCGAAGGGGAACCCGCAGATAGGCGATTTTTTTGAACGTATAGCCGACGCCGTTGGCTGCCACACTGTTGATGAGGAGCCGCACGGCATTTGAGCCGATATCAATGGCTGCAAGGGTTGATGACTTCACAAGTCTGCCTCGGGCGCGTGGTGTGCATAAAATTCGTAAAGAGCCGCCTGCGCTCGCACCGGCGCGGCATCGGCAGCGGAAACGTAGCGATTCTCGCCGGGAAAGGCTAGGTCTCTGGCCTTGACGTTGTCCGACCACTGGGTTTCGAAAAAATGGCGCAGTTCTTTTCTCATGTGTTTGTCCAAAACGGGAGCGGCAATTTCCACACGACGATCCAGGTTGCGGGTCATCAGATCCGCGCTGGATATATAGACAACTTCATCGCCTTTGTTGCCGAAAAACATGAGCCGGGCATGTTCCAGGTAATTATCGACGATGCTGATGGCCCGTATGTTGTCGCTCAGACCGGGAACCTGCGGACTTACGCAGCAGGCCCCCCGCACGATAAGGCGAATCTGCACGCCGTGTTGGCTTGCCTTGTACAGAAGCAGCACCATTTTTTCATCTGTCAGACTGTTGCATTTTATCCATATATACGCCCTCTTCCCTTTTTTTGCGGCATCTATCTCGCGCTCTATGAGTTTTACAACTGATTTACGTAGATCGTACGGCGCAACATGAAGTTTTTTGCAAGTGAACCTATGATGCATATCGTTCAAGAACATAAAAATAGATCGCACATCATCGGAAAAAGATGGATTTACTGTCATAATACCAATGTCGCTATATATTTTCGCCGTATCCTCGTTAAAATTTCCTGTTCCTATATACACATAATTTTTGCTTTTATTTTTTTGCTCATTGTATTGCACCAGAATAAGCTTGCAGTGGATTTTCAACGCGGACGCACTGTGTATGACCTGAACGCCAGCTTCCTGCAGCGTATCAATGACGCTGACGTTATGCTGTTCATTGAAGCGGGCGAAGAGTTCCACATAGGCTACCACTTTTTTTCCGTTTTGCGCGGCGCTGACCAGCGCGGTGACGATCTTTGAATCAGTCGCCAGCCTATACAGCGTGATGTGGATGGATTTCACCTTGGGATCAATCGCTGCTTCGCGCAGGAAATCAATGACATGATTAAAGCTTTGGTAGGGAAAGACCAACAGGATGTCCCGGCGGTCGATCTTCCTAAATATGCTGGAGAATGGCGAAAGATTCGGATGTTGCAGCGCCGGCGTGCGCTTTTCTTCCAAATCAGGACGGATGACAGGAAATTTCATCAAATCCCTCATCATATGATAACGCCTGCCGGGCTCGAGCGCGCTTTGCTTGAGTTTCAGCCTGGAAGTGAGCGGCCGCAAAAGTGCTTCCGGCATTTCCTGATCATAGATCAGGCGCACAAGTTCTCCGCGCATGCGCTGTTCCAGCCCTTCCTCCATCTTTTTCAGGAAGCTTTTGTGCGGATCGCCGTCCAGGCTGAGGCTGGCGTCGCGCACCAGCTTGAAGGTAAATGCTTGGATGTACACACAATTGAACATGAAAAAAATATCGTCCAAACAAATACGGATGATATCGTCCAGAAAAATGATGCTGTGCTTTCCGTCTGAAGAGGGAAGCTGGACAAAGCGCGGGCAGCCGTTGTTGACCGGAATGCGGAGAATGGCGCACAGCGTTTTGCGGGAATCGCCTGACTCCATGCGGACGGCATGGTAGATTTCCGTGTCGGGCAAAAAGGGGATTTGCAGTCGTTTGCGCAGAAAAAGCGGCACAATGCCGGGGCTGACTACATCGCGAAAGTAACGGCGGCAAAACTGGCGCTGCTCCCAATTCAGCATGGTTTCGTCAAGCACCTCTATGCCCTCATCGGCCATAGCGCCCAAAACCTGCTTGTAAATATTGGTGAACAGCTCCTGGGCGGCGCACACCTCTCGGTTAACCAGATACAAAAGCTCATGCGGCTTATATCCTCCTGACATGACTGAATTCTTTGTCTTACTGCTCTGGGTCATGCGCACGAGGTCGGCGAAGCGCACCTTGATAAATTCGTCGTTATTATTGGAATAGATGCCGAGAAAACGCAGGCGCTGCATCAGGGGAACGCCAGGATCCGCGGCTTCCTGCAGAACGCGCCGGTTGAACGCAAGCCAGCTCAGCTCTCTGTTGTACAGTGAATCCATGGTCACACCTTGGCAATTTTGCGTTGTACCATAGCGGCATATTGTTACTTTTCCGTGACGAAACAGCGATAATTTGCCCATGTGGCAGCTACCCCGGCGGGCGGGGTGTACACTGCACAATAATGTGCTGAAATTGACGCACATAACTCATAAAGACGTCGTTGTGCCGCAATATGTCTGTCATGCGGATTTTCTAGTGTACATGGCGTGCTGACAGAAGGTCTGTTCGCACGTTTTGGACACTGACAATCCTTACAGAGAGGAAGTTCGCATGGAAACAGGCAATGTCGGACCTACCTTTAGTTTCGCTCCTCCGAATTCTGGAGGCGATTTCTTCACCCCTGTACTTGCTGCGCTTTGTGCGCCTTTAGACAGACTGCTCGGTCTGCATGAACTTGAACATATGTATCGTGAACTTGCCCCCAGCGAAGGTGCATACAGCTTCATTTCCCTTGTACTATCGAAGCTCGGTGTCAGCTACTCTATCTCTCAGGAAGATTTGCAGCGCATCCCGCAGGAGGGACCACTGATTGTGGCGGCCAACCATCCGTATGGGGGCCTTGATGGACTGATTCTGGGACATATTCTGCTTGCGCGCCGGGCGGATGTGAAAATTATGGCCAATCATCTGCTGGGCTGCGTGCGCGAACTGCGGCAACTGCTCCTGCTCGTTGATCCCTATGCGCGGGCCTCGTCTACACAACATAATCTGAACGCATTGAAAAATGCTCTGACGTTCGTGCGCGACGGCGGCGCTTTGGGTGTCTTTCCCGCCGGAGATGTCGCGCATTTGCGCTTTCATCCCTTGGGGAACAGTGAAGGAGCATGGTCATCACAAATAGCACGGCTTGTTAAGCATACAAACGCCACTGTCGTACCGGTCTATTTCGCTGGGGGAAATGGGCCTCTTTTCCAGTTGTTGGGTTTTCTGCATCCCAGGCTGCGCACCGCGTTGCTGCCGCGAGAAATGACAAACAAACGCGGCAGACAGATTCGCATTGAAATCGGCAGGCCCATGCCCGCATCACGTCTGGAAAGCCTGGGCGACGATGCGCACCGCATGCACTACCTGCGCATGCGCAGTCTGCTGCTGCGTCGCCGTGCCGAAAAAGCCAAGCCCGACTTCAAACTTTTTCCGCTCAAGCTCAAAGTGCGTCAGGCGAAGTTGATCCCTCCCTCCCCGCAGCAGAGCTTGGTAATGGAAATGCGCGACTTGCCCATGCACCAAATTCTTGTTGAAAACGGCGAATTCAGCGTTGCCTATGCACAGGCGGAACAAATTCCGCTGATCCTGCGGGAAATATCGCGCTTGCGCGAGGAGACCTTCCGGCTTGTCGGCGAGGGCACAGGCGAAGAGCGCGACACTGACGAATTTGATGCCTATTATACCCATCTTTTTCTCTGGAACCGGGAGCGCAATGAACTCGCGGGCGCGTACCGTTTGGCGCGTAGCGATGAGGTGATGCAGCGTTTTGGACAAAGCGGCATGTATACGGCAACTCTTTTCAAAATGGCACCGCATTTTTTTAAGCGTCTCGGTCCTGCGTTGGAAATGGGGCGCTCCTTCGTGTGTCCTGAATATCAAAAAAATTACACCCCACTGCTTCTGCTCTGGAAAGGGATTGCAGCGTATGTACGCAAGTTTCCTAAGTACAAAACGCTCTTTGGGCCAGTGAGCATAACAAACGACTATAAAAACGCCTCGCGCCAGCTTATGGCGTCATTTTTCGAAAGCCGAAATCCCGAGAAGGAATTGGCGAGACTCGTCACGCCGCGCATCCCTTTCCACTATGCAGCTTGGGTGCGTGCACTCACTCAGAGCATGCCGAATGACGAGGCGGAACTTGTCTCTTTGCTCGGAGATATTGAAGCTGATAAAGGATTGCCTGTGCTGATACGGCAATATTTGAAGCTGGGTGGTTCCATTTTGCGTTTCAACCTTGATCCGGCTTTCTCCAATGCGCTTGATGGCCTGATTGTTGTCAACCTGCTGCAGACGGATAAAAGGCAGCTTGAACGCTACATGGGCAAGGAAGGTGTGGAAGAATTCTTTGCCTACCATCATCCACAGAGTCAGGAATGCTCCGGCAGCTTTGCACTGGCGCCCAGCGGAGCATAAAATGCTGTTCATAGGTTAAACAGAGTGTGCCACAGAGTTAACTCCGTGGCACACTCTTCATTTGATGGACGTGGTGGAAGGTGTCCGTGAGCAAAAAAACTCAAAACTACCGTCGGCAGACCCTGCTTGAAGTCTGTGCTGTCTTGCGTTTGCGGTATAGCGTGATGCCTTTGTAGGCCACAATATAGGTGATGATCATGCCCGGCACGGCCACAACCAATCCGCCCACCATCATGGCAGCAAACAAATCCCAGCCCAGTGCGAATATGTTGGAGACTTCTAGCCTGGCGAAGTCAAAAGGCTGTATTGCGAACGGCACCACCGTCTTGCCGATGCAATAACACATTATATAAAACGGAACAAAGTTGAACGGATTTATGATCCAGGTACCGAGTGCTGCCGCAATCTTGTTGCCGCGCACAATAAGCGCCAGAGTAAAAGCTACGGCTATCTGAAAGGGCACAATGGGCAATAAACCGGCAAATACACCGACCGCCAATCCCAGAGCAATGTTATGGGGAGTCGCCTGTATGCGTATTAGGCGCAAATACCAGTAGCGGGCTAAACGCTTCAGCCCCTTTTGCATGTTGGCGGGTCTGAGTTTGGATACGTATTTAACTCGCCACTTTGTATGCGCTGTGCCATTCCTGGTACAGCCGCCATTGCGCCGCAAAAGCCTGTTGCAGGGAACGCGATTGGGCATAGGCCCTGGCCTCGTGTTGTATGGTACGCAATCTAACCGGATCACGCGCCAGTTCCATCATCGCTTCGGCATAGGCTTCCGCGTTTTCCGCACGAACTATCACACCAGTGCGGCCTTCCAGAATGTTTTCCTGCGGACCGCCATGCCCGCTGACAATAACAGGCAGTCCCGAAGCTTGCGCCTCAAGCACCACATTGCCAAAGGTATCAGTGGTAGAGGGGAAAACAAAAATATCCGCCTGCTCATAGGCGGCAATCAAATCATCACCATGTAAACAACCGGTAAAATGCACCGGCAACCGGGAAGCTTTGAGTCGCAATTCTTCCAGTATCGGGCCATCGCCGACCAGAGTCAGCCGGGCTTCCGGCAGGGTATCCGAGACACGGGCAAAGGCGTCGACAAGTAAAAACAAGCCTTTTTCTTTTGAAATTCTACCAACATATAGAAAATTAAGTCCTTGCATAAGGGATAGGGTTTTGGTCTGGCATTTGCTCTCCCAAGCTGGTGCGAACTGCCCAGCATTAATTCCTCTCGGATACAGATGGATGCGTTCACGCGGCAGGCCTCTGGCTGTCAAATCGTTTGCCGTAGCTTCAGAAGGAACAAAAATGGCGTCCATCTGGCTGTAATACCAGAGCACATAGCGCCACATCGCCTCTTCAAGCGTACTGTCGTTGGTGAGCTGCAGCATGTATTGCGGAAAAGAGGTGTGATACGTGGCGTGAATAGGGAGCTTGAGCATACGGGCGGTCAGCAGCGCGACTAACCCCATCGGTCCAGGGGTCGCTGCGTGAAGAAGCGTGTATCCCTGTTCGAAGCAGTGCTGGATAATTCTTAACACAGGCGGATATTGCAAGCTGAGTACGGGATATTCAGGCAGTTCGAAACTGCCTATAGGTGTAAAATTCATTGGCGTGCCCGTCCCCTGATATTTGGCCGCTACGTTGTCAGGCATGCAGGTGAGAACTTGCAGCTTGCTGTTATGCGCTTGCGCCAAAGGCAGCAGTTCCTGGAGCGCCTTCGCCACACCATTCACATCGTCAAAAGTGTCCGTAAAATGACAGAGGTAGAGTTCCGTATCAGCTTCTTGCCCGCCGTTTTCGGACAAACAGCTTGCGGCAAACTTTGCATCACGCGCAAACAGGCTGTAACTTACACCATAGGGGATAAGCAGCATATAAAGCGAACTAGCTGCGCCAATCACTTTGAACATATTGAAAAAATTTCCTTGCAGCAGATCCCTGAGCACGCTATCCGCGCATGTTTTCTGTACTGACTCCGTAGCTCCAGCAATGAGCTCAAGAAACATCTTTTCTATCCGGGGCAGTTCCTTTAGGGGGCGAATACGCTCTATGTCGGCCGCAATAGCCCGGAGTTCCGGATTTTCACGGATAATCCGCTCCACGCTTTCCTGCAGACTTTCCCGCACGTCCAGCTCGCCGTGTTTTTTGCCGCGTCCAAAGCGCAACACCACATCAACCAAGGAAAGTAGACGATTTTTAGCGCTTTTTCGACGTGTGGCCGGCAGTCCGACCAGCATGTTTTCCATAAATTGCAGAAGCAGGCTGCTGTTTAGGTATTCGGTAATACCTGTGTGTTTTTTATAAAATTGATACCCTATGGCATAGAGATTATGCGCGAAGGCGGCAGGCGTACAGTCTATGCTGTTCACCAGCGTATCTCCCCGCATGACGGAATGCAAAAGTTCCCGTACTTCAGGCATTTCCCGCGAAACGAGGATGGTTGTTGAACTGCGGGCAATATTGCAGGAAGCATGATCATCGGATCCGGCGACAAAATACTTGTTCCATGGTTCCAGCGGCAATGCGGCGAACTTGTATTTTTCTTCCAACTCCTGAATACGCTGTGGACTGAGTTTGTCGATCATGGCGCGCAAAACTCTGTTTTGCATGGGATGCCGTGCGCCGTTTAATTCAAAAACCTTGAAAAGCAGAAAAAGCTTTTCCACATGCTGCGGCGTGAGCTTGCCGTTCATGTCGACAAGTGCATGGGCACAGGCATGCGTTATGTTATTTTCAAGAAGATACCGCGTAAGCTCATAGATATTCTCGCGGAGAGCGCCAAAATCCGCATGTTGCTTTTCCGTGATGTCCCAGGCCAAGATATGTATCTTGCAATTGTCTTCGGGAAAATACGTGGTGATTTCCTCGCTGACGAATGCATCCGGCAAATGAGCTATCTCCAGGCTTCCGTTTATCGTGTTATGATCGGTGATGGTCACATAGTCCATGCCGCGCGCCTTTGCGATGGCATAAATATCCTTGGGAGAGGCGTAACTTTCCGCACAGCCGAGCTTTTGTAGGATCCATTGGGATGGACGTGTTGAAAACATGGAATGGACGTGCAGATCTATTGTATATCGCCATGTATGCCCAGTGAGATCCTGGCTTCCCATCTCTTCAACGTCTGTGCCACAGGTGCTGTGTTCATGGTACATATACTGGTCTCCTGTTTGCTGCAGGAACTACAGACCAAATATGAATATTATGTGATAATATTGTGGTTTTTAGACGTCAATTCTCAATATCTCTGTAATATACTCATATTTCCAAGAAAATACGTGTTGCATAAAGCAGTATCGGGAGTGCCGGGTAATGGGTTGCTATGGCTTACCCGGAAGCTATATGCTAAGTAAATGGAACAGGCTGCCCAGTCAGGGACCTATCCCTATGACTTTTCTACGATTGCGTCCAGTTCAATGCTGATGATCTGAATTGAAGGACAATACGATGAACCGCCCAGGCACTTGGTTGTTGCCCGGTCTTATGCTGACTGATGCCTTGCTTACCGCATTGGCTGCCGAGTTCGAGCTGAAGATTGCGCCGGAATCCGGCGCCATGGCGGTTTATGCCGACTCTTTCGATTGGCGGCTCTATCAACGCGGTTACCTGCTCTATTGCCACGGTGGCGCCTGCTGGACCTTGTACCATGCCGACAGCGGTGAGACGACCATACAGCAGCGTGGACCTGAACTGCATACGTCCTGTTCTGTTCTTGATTTCCCTCCTGGGGGATTGCGAGCACTACTGGAGCCGGTTCTTGGCATTCGCTGCCTGTTGCCGCTGGCGGCGGTCCATTTGCACAGCAGGCCGATTTGCTTACTCAACCGGGACAAGAAGACAGTGGCCCGGATTGTGATCGAAACCCAGCAACCTGCGACTACTAACGGGGGGCGACGCTATTGCCTGTTCCACCTGTTCGGGATTCGCGGCTATGAGGATGCGCAGGCAGGCGTCCGCCGTATTCTTGCCGAAGCCGGCGTTACCGAGACCGTTTCGCCCTTGATCGGCTTTACAGAGGCGTGCCTGGCAAAAGGGCGCAGGCCCCTTGATTACAGCCCGAAATTCACACTTGAACTTGGTGGCGACGAAACAGCCCATGAGGCCATGGCTCGCGTCTATCAAACTCTGCTGGACGCGATCACCCGCAATATACCCGGAGTGCTTGCTGATCATGATCCGGAATTTCTCCATGACCTGCGGGTCGCCATCCGCCGCACCCGCTCCGGTCTGAGCCTGGTAAAGCGAGTTCTGCCTGATGCGGTCTCGAACAGGTTCAGCAGGCTGTTCCGCCGCCTCGGCACTCTCACCGGTCCTACCCGTGACCTCGACGTCTATCTTCTTGCATACGAGGACTACCTCAAGCGCTTACCTCCTTCTTTATGGCCGGGGCTGCAAGAATTTTTTGCCACCTTGCGTCGTAAGCGGCAGCTTGAACAAAAAAAATTGGCACGTGTGCTTCGCACCAAGAAAAACGAGGCGATCTTCAACGCCTGGCAACGGGCTTTCACGCGGCACTATAGGCAACCGGCGGACTTGGCCGACCTACCGGCACGGGCACTTGCCAGCCGGATTATTCTAAAACGGTATAAGCGGGTTATGCGCGACGGCCAGTTCTTGGATGTCGCCACTCCCGATACCGATGTGCATCGTGTGCGTATCCAGTGCAAAAAACTGCGCTATGCCATGGAATTTTTCGGCTCCCTCTATCCCAAACAGGAACTGCAAACCTTGCACCGGCAGCTAAAAAAGTTGCAGGAGATTCTAGGATGCTTCAACGATCTCTCAGTGCAGCAGGAGATGCTCCACCAAAGTCTGAACAACCTGCCCACAGCATCACCGGGCAATCTCGACCAGGCGGCGGCGCTCGGCGGTCTGCTACAGAGCTTGTTTCAAGAGCAGCAGAGCCTGCGCACCCATTTCGCTGAGACGTTCGCACAATTCAGCAATCAGAAGACTGCGGCGCTGTTCCATGAACTCTTTAGAACGCGACTGGAGCCTGTATGAGCATCATTGCGGTTTACAATATCAAAGGTGGGGTAGGAAAAACAGCCACTGCGGTCAATCTGGCCTATCTTGCCGCGCAACAGCCCGGCAAGACCCTGCTTCTGGACATGGATTCCCAGGCGTCAGCCTCCTTTTACTTCCGTATTCGTCCGTCCAAAAAATTCGGGGCAGAAAAGTTCCTTAAGGGCGGTCGGCATATCGCAGAAAACATCAAGGGTACAGATTATCCCGGCCTCGATATGTTGCCCGCTGCTTTTTCCTACCGCAACATCGACCTAGCCTTGGATGAACACAAAAAGTCGCACACGCGGCTGAGTAAGGTGCTGACGCCTCTGCAGACAGAGTATGACCGGATCATTCTTGATTGTCCGCCGAACCTGACCCTGGTGTCGGAGAATATTTTATTCGCGGCTGATTACATTTTAGTGCCGGTGATTCCCACCACCTTATCCCTGCTTTCGCTGGACCAATTATTTGTCTTTCTTGACAAGGTCGGTTTAGCGCATGACAAGATGGTGCTCTTTTTTTCCATGGTCGAAAAACGTAAGAAGATCCATGCAGAGATGATGCAGTCCCTGCGGGAGCGGATCCGGGTGTTGCACGCCATCATTCCCTATTCGGCGGACATTGAACGGATGGGCGTCTACCGGCAGCCGGTAGCTGCGGTCTTGCCTGCTTCAGCCGCTACAGCCGCCTATACGAGTTTGTGGCATGAAATCCAGAACCTCCTTGCAATATGATATGATCAGACTGCTGATCTGTCGCCATGCCAAATCAAGCTGGCAGGATACCAGCCTGAGCGATTTTGACCGGCCCCTGAACAAGCGCGGTGAACGCGATGCCCCGGAAATGGGCTGTCGCTTGGCACGGCATGGGGTGCTGCCCGACCTGATCATGACCAGCCCGGCGTTGCGCGCGTTTACAACAGCGCTCCACTATGCCCGTCAACTCGGGATACCCCTTGAGCATATACAGCGTAAGCCGGCGCAGTATGCAGCCACGGTTTCGGTATTAATCAGTTTGATCCGCACAGTCGACTCCGGCGTGGGCACCCTGATGCTGGTCGGCCACAATCCGGAAAGTACTGATCTGGCCAATGCCTTGGGCGGATTGAGCATCGACAATATCCCAACCAGCGGCATCGTAGCCCTTACCTTTGCCCAATGTGCGTGGGCAGACCTGACGGCAGGCAGTGGCACGCTTTTGTTTTTTGACTATCCCAAAAAACGGGAGTGAGGTTCATCCTCGTGCATGGCATCCCGCTATAGCTGTGCAATGGAAAGCGTGGGGTCAGGCATATTTTGCAGCAGCTTATCAGGCAGGAGGTGCAGACGATGGTGCCATTTCGGTACCATTTCTTCTGACAACCGTCACCGTACTGTCATATGCAGCCTTTTGTTCTGAGCTAAGTTTGCACACCGCATGCCTTGGCTCAGTAAAAGGAGTTTGCCATGGAATCTATGCATCGTAACAGAATACGTCTTGATTTGGAACAGGAGCTTGTATCTCTGAACAACTCCGCACGTATTTGCCGCTTGCCCATCGCTGGCCCCGATGAGAATGAACTGGCGTCGCGTATGGCAGAACAAAATTTAGACAACATGCTGTATAGCAGGTTGTGCAGACGGATGGACGCATTGCGGGCAGCCATTCGCCGCTTGGATGTCAATGATTATGGCGTGTGCGCTCTATGCGGCGAAAAGATAGCGCAGCGCCGTCTGCTGGCGGCGCCCACAGTGACGCTGTGTGTACAGTGCCAGGAGGAATTGGAGGAAGGAGCATTGGCAGCAGAAAATCGTCGGCAGGTCACACGTGGCGCACGTGGCTGACGGGCACATTGCAAATCCGCTACGCAATTGATTGCGGCAACAACTGAAAACTGCTATGAGAGAAAGGAGGCGGCGTAACGCCCTTCCTTCATTTGTTTGCCTTTTTATCCCCTCGTCCAAGGTCGCGCAAAAATGCCCGACCGCATCCCGGCAGTTTGGGGGTAACTCTCGGGGTAACAATATTTTTTTGTTTTTAAAATCGTATTAAATTAGACATGATATGCGACACAATCGAAGGTGTCCAGCCAGTTAAAACAAGCGTTTACGAAGTTATATCGTAAGCGCTTTTTTCGTGCCCAGGCCATTTGTGCCAGGTGTGTGCCAGTTTTTTTGCTACGGTGATGTGAAATCTAGGGAACTTATGGGAAAATTCGATGACCTTTTCCCCGTCACGCAGTCAAGTTGACGGGGGTAAGGAGCAAACCGGCAAAAGCGGCGCGTTCCAAGCCAACCACGCCTGGATGTTCACCTTGGGCAGCACATCCCATTGGCAATCCCCGCCGCGATAGAGGTGTTCCCGTTAGGCGTGTCCGGCCGGGGCAAGCTGGCTATTTTGTTCCTTGCCCCGGCATTTTCACCTTCACTCAGCTATTTTTGCACCTTGAGGCGCCATGCCCATAATCAGGATATCAATGTGTTCGTGGGCCTTCATAAGCTTATCGAAGAACGGGTTGTGTTTGACTGGCGTTTGTATATATTTGTCACGCCCTTCCGCGCCTGTTTCGAAGATTGCGTCAAGCGGGACAATACTACGCCGGACAGTTACTTTTTTGACGGCCTGCACTTTAACGCCAAAGGACATCATGTGCTTGCCACGTGCCTGGTGGCAACAGTGAGACGATTGTGGGGACTGGCGACAGTAGAAAAATGATGATAAACAACTATTTATTGAGCGGACGTCCGCATTAGAAATATATCACCCGAACGATGTAAGAGCCGCGCTTGAAACCCTGCTTTCCTCATATAACGCTGCAAAAGACTCTTTGCCTGCTGGGCGTTCTTTTTTTGCACGCGGTATTGCCTTTCACGGAAGGTAGCACTTTCTGGAAACTCTATGCTGACGAACGTAGTACGACGGCGACGCTATTGGCCTCTTTTCTCGGTGCTATTCTTATTCCGTCCTTCTTATTCGCTTCAGGTTTTCTGTTGGCTAATACACTTGAACATAGTAGACAGCGAACTTTGAAAGAACAACTGGCAAACCGGGCCAGACGTCTTCTGCGGCCTTGGTTACTGACCGTGCTTTTTTGGCTTGTACCGTTGTATACGCTGTTTGATGTGCCTTCGTTCAACCGACCTTTGCATACCACGCTGATGGAAGGCTACAGTCTTGCTTTGCGCGGCCTGTTTGCTGATCATCTCTGGTTTTTACTGGTATTATTCTGGGTCACCCTGTTCTGGCTACTGTTACTGCCCATACTACGCCAGACAAACCAGTTGATCGGACTTCTCACCGCTGTGGCTGCTGCGGCCTTGGTGCAATACTTTGGAAGAGGTCTAACTTGGTTCTGCCTCTGGGAAATAAGCGCCCCACTTTTCTTCTTTTACCTCGGATGCTTGGCATACTGGCGCAGGGAACGCATAGACCCGTTGCTCATGCGCTTTCCCTTGCTGCTTCTGTTTATACTGGCCGCTACGCTTGCCGTTTTGTCTCCGCTGTCATCAGCCTCGTTTGTCGCAACTTGCCTTGTTTCCAGCTTGGGTTGCGCCTTCAGCTATCTGTTGAGCCTTATGCTTGTCCGTCAAGGTTATCAAACCCTTCGCGTCATTGCCCCTTATAGATATTTTGAAGAACATTCCTTCAGGTTTTACTTGTTCCATATGCCGACAGGTCTACTAGCCTTCAAGTTCGTGAACAACACCACTGAACTGCCGACGTTTCTACAGATTGTCGTCATTTTTATCCTTTGCTTTGCTGCTACAAGTGTTGTTGTCTTCGCAACCTGCCATCTGGAAAGGATATTTCGCGAGTGGCGATCCTGATGCAGGCGAGAGTTTTGCCCTCGGCATGATTCCCGTGAGGGCCGAAGTGGCTATATCGTATGAAGTAGTTGCTTTACACAGAGGAGCGCGTTACACAGGGAAAAAGTTTTAGTATATCAATTACAGTTCGCAAAAATTCCCTGTGTTATTGAGTCAAAAAAGAATATGGGGGTAGTTTGGGGGTATCAGACGCTACAAATATTTGAATAACTGATAAAAGACAAAATGTTAAATGTATAATTCAGTAGTGTCCAGACCAGTTTTTTCGTGCGATAGTGTGAAATCAAGGGCACTTATGGGAAGAATCCAGGCGGCTGACAGGCTCGAAACTCAAGTTGCCCCCTGTCCATAGTGTTCAGCCCTTGTCGTAATGATAGCGGCATTGCAGGATGGTCAAGGTATCCGCCTTTTCGTCCCAGGCGTAGATGAGGCGGTGTTCCTGATCAATACGGCGCGACCAGCATCCGGCAAGCTGGAAGCGTAAAAGCTCGGGCTTGCCTTCACCCTCGGTGGGAGTGCGCAGGGCAGAAGTGATCAGGACATTGATACGTCGGAGTTTCTTTTTATCTTGCTCCTGCCAGTACAAATACTCTTTCCAAGCGCTCGGAGTCCATACGAGGTTTGCCATCAGTCATTTTCCGGTATGATGAGCGGATGCGGCGCTACATTGCCCTTCCGCATATCGGCAATACTTTCCAGAAGACGCTCGGCATTAGCGGGATTACGCAACAGATATCCAGTTTCCTGGATACTGTTGTAATCATCCAGCGACATCATGACCACTGGACGGGCCTTGCGGCGTGTGATGACAATTACGTCACTGTCATCACACACACTCTCCATGAGTGCGGCCAGTTTTTTTCTGGCTTCCGAATAATTAACGGCGTCAAGCATGGCATACCTCTTTTGTACAGTTAATAGTACAAGATTAAGCCGAAGTCAACTGGCCCGGAAAATCGCATGATCACAAGCATGTTTCCTGTAAGGCTAAAAACGGCGATTTCATGTGAAAGAGGCCCCCCAGCGCAAGTACGCCTGATGGCTTCCGTCTTGCCGGTGCGTTTGGCTTCCCGTAGCTTGGCAAGCTCCACGCGGGCTTTTTCCAAGGTGATCCCTTCAGATTCCCAGCCGAGGGCTTCTTGACGCATTACGCCGTCCACCGCTATACGGATGACGTAATAACGGTCAAGGCGGCGCGGCACGCCATGCTTCCGCGTGGGGTGTTCGCGGTATCGGATTCCACACTCGACCTTTATCCAGTTGTCCATGTAACACCTCTCAATTTAATGTGGTTAAAAATAAAAAGGGCTCCCGAGTGGGGAGCCTGCACTGTGCCATCTCAGCGCCAATTTTGTCAGAGCGATAAAAGGATGGAACGGGTACTTGAACGAAACCCGTCTTGATGCAAGCCTGGCTGGAAGTGGATGTGTTATGAATCTTGATGCGGTTATTAGGAAAGTGCCTGATTTTCCAAAGCCCGGAGTTTTGTTTTACGATATAACTTCTCTTTTTATGAATCCAGACGCAGTTGAATATATTTCAAAAAAAATGTTTGATGCATTTGAACATACAAAGATAGATGCCGTTATTTCTATTGAGAGCCG
>Ga0082212_10004084_pt1 | contig 20432 bp, 10 predicted proteins | sample TergutNt197P3_FD_71548 | JGI IMG/M metagenome (GOLD analysis project Ga0082212, IMG submission 71548) | Neocapritermes taracua P3 segment gut microbial communities from Petit-Saut dam, French Guiana - Nt197 P3 | ecosystem: Host-associated > Arthropoda: Insects > Digestive system > Gut ... | reverse complement strand
GGCATAGCGGAACAGGCCAACATCAAACTGTTCGTCATCATCGACGAATACGACCATTTTGCCAACGACCTGATAGCCATGGGCGTGAATGATGTATACAAGGAGATGGTACAGGCCAATGGCATTGTTCGCGACTTCTACGAGACGCTTAAAATCGGTACCAAGTCGGTACTCGACCGCATTTTCATCACCGGTATTTCGCCCGTGATGATCGACGACCTCACAAGCGGGTTTAATATCGCCGTCAACCTGACCCCTCTGGAGCGGTATAACAGCATGATGGGTTTCACGCACAGCGAAGTAGACTGGCTGATGGACGCGACGGGCGTCAACCGCGACTTCATTACGGTGGATATGGAATGGTATTACAACGGGTATCTTTTTCATCGGGATGCCGCTGACAGGGTATACAATCCGTCGATGATGCTTTATTTCTTCGACCAGATCATCAGCGAGCGGAATGTGCCGAGAAATATCATCGACGACAACCTGAAAACGGATTACGGCCGCCTGCGCCGCCTGACACGGAATGAATCCAACCGCGAGATGCTTCTTCAGATTGTCAAAGACGGAGGTATCGTGACCGAAGTGCAGTCGAAATTTTCCATTGACCGTCTCTACGATGACAAATATTTTGTATCGCTGCTGTTCTACATGGGCCTGCTTACTATAGAGAAGCCTGTCATGGCCAAAGTGAGGCTCTGTATTCCCAACTATTCCATCAGAACCGTATATTGGGAGTATATCATGGAAGAGGTACAGACCAGTTCCGCTTTTTCGATCAACACCGCCGAACTCGACCGGTCGATTACCGCGCTGGCGCTCGACGGGCAGGCCGGGCCATTTGTGGAATACATTTCCCGGAATATTTTCAACAGGCTGTCGAACCGCGATCTGCGTCAGTTCGATGAGAAATATATCAAAATCATGCTGCTGCACTGCCTGTTCCAAAGCAGGGTGTATGTTCCGGTCAGCGAGATGGAAACCGACAACGGATACGTCGACATCTTCCTGCGCCGCAGCCCGTTGGTGCCGGAAGTGAAATACGAATGGCTTTTCGAACTCAAGTATTTCAAGGCAAGCGAAAAGGCGCTGGATGTTCACCGCCTTGACGCCCAAAAGCAGTTAAGCGACTACAGCCGCTCCGAACAGATGAAAGACGACAGGGATGTAAAAAAGGCAGTGATCATGTTCATCGGTAAAAACAAATACGAACTGTTTGAAAATTAACCGTTATGCGTAAAATCCTATTTTTTTGCCTGTTACTGCTTCCGGCGATCCTCTCCGGCCAGACGCGGGAACCGAAAAAATGGATACATTCCTATACCTACCGGTATTTTGGCGTTCGCGAAGGGCTGGTACAATCGCAGGCGCTGGTGTCTTTTCAGGATTCTTTCGGCTATTTATGGTTTGCAACCAACGAGGGCGTAAGCCGTTTCGACGGCTTGCACTTCGAGAATTTCAGCCAGGCGGATTTGGGTATTACTTCGCGCGTGAAATACTTCAATCAATTCGAATCGGCGATATACATGATGACGGCTAACAGCATCATTTTTGTAAATCCCGACCGGACGATTGAACATTATCCGTTTCCTGACTCATTACTGGCGCTCGGATGGTATAACGAAACGACAGTCAACGGAAACGGTCTTTATATTTTCGAATGTCAGTCGCCCACCCAAAAAGACAGGACTCTTTTTACATTCCTTCGATTTGACTTGAAAAATAAAACATTCATCCGAATAGCGGATAATTTGCCCTGGCTTAGCACATTTACTATCGGGCAAAAGGTATATGCCGTCACGAACTATCATATTAAAAACAATCGTTTAACGTTTTATCGCATTGACGGTGATCGTATTAATATCGTGCATAATATTCAAATGGATCCGGACGATTACCAGGTAGCTTTCAGGAAAACAAACAGGAATGAATGGTTTGCAATCATAGATAAAGGGCCGGAAATCAGTACTGTATGTCATCTCTATCAGTGTTATGTTGAAAACGATAGCCTCCGGATGGATTACAGGATGGAATTGTTTTCCAATTCAGGACGGCATGTGCGTTTGGAAAGATGGGATGAACATCGTTTGTTAGTAAAGTCAAATATGCAAGACGATAAATCGTATCTGCTGGATACGGATACCTGGCGTTTTTCTGAATTTCCTTTGAATATGCTTTATTTAAATCAGATTTTGTTCGACAGGGACGGAAATGTCTGGTTTTCTTCTGAAGACGGCGTTTTTCAGTGTGGCCGAACCTTTTTCGAATACTATCAGCTGGGTTTGGGACGCAACGACAATATTTGGGGCGTCATCAAAGATTCAGGCGACAATGTATGGTTTTCATCTTATTCGTATGGTTTTTGGCGGGTTGATGTCAGAGGTAACATTTTTCCGGCAAAAATCAATTATAATCAAGGAGATATACCCGTTTATTATGGCTATATGAGTAATTGCGAAGACAGTCGGGGACGGGTTTATCAAACGCACAATGAGGGAATAGCCATTTTCGATCCGGCACAGGGTGATCCGAACCGGCTGAATAATATCCAGACAGGCGTTTCACTTGCCGTTTATCACGACAGGGAAAGCGGAAACACCTATTTTGGCGGCGAAAACAAAGATGGCTACAAGACATTGAGTGTTCTGGATTCAAATAGAAAGTTATCCACTTATCTATCCGATTTCCGGTTTCCCATATCCATCTGCCGCGATGGCGCCCGCAAACTGCGGATAGGCTATTTCAAAGGTGAAGCATGGTTCGACGAAGAAAACAGGGTCGTTGTGCCCGACACGATTCCACGCGCATATACCGGCATTGTTTCCATGGCGTTGGACGATCAGGGCGTTTTATGGAAAGGAACCACCAACGGGATGTTTGCTGAAGACCGGCAGGGCATCGACCGGCAAATATCCGACCAGTCGGTCAATTTTGTGCTGCACTACCGCGATAAATACATTATCTGGGGATTGAAAAACAATTTGTACCTGCTGGATTTGCCGGCATACCGCAGCGATTCGACGGTTCGTATCCGCGAGTTCGGTTATTACGACGGCTTCGACGTACTGGAGACCGGTCAAAACGGGGCGAGCATCGACCATGAAGGTTATGTCTGGCTGACCGGCGGCGACAGGGTGATTCGTTTCCTGCCGGACGAAATCATGAAAACACCACCCTTGAAACCCTTTGCGCCCTATTTGTCAGCCATTTACAATGCCAATAAAGATTCCGAATGGTCGCTGATACCGGCTTCTGCGTTGACTGTTTCCACGTTGAGCGCTGCAACGTCGGCTATTTTCGAATCAGCTGTTTCCGAACCGGCTGTTTCCGAACCGGCTTCAGCAGGCGCATTGCCGGCTTTTGACCGCGCTGACAACTATTTGCGTTTCGACTGGCTGCAGGCTTCCGCGAGCGCTCCCGACAAGCTTGTGTTCCGCTACCGCCTCAACGGATACAGCGAACACTGGTCAACCACGCGCGAACGGACGGCCATTTTCCAGAATCTGCCCTTCGGGAAATTCAGTTTCGAGCTGCAATCGTCCGTTGACGACGGCCTGCAATGGTCGGAAAGCGTCCATTCGCCTGCCCTTACAATCCGCAAACCTTTCCTGCTGACTTTACCGGGCTTGTTGCTGATTTTTGCGTTGCTGGCCGGAATCTGCTTTCTCATGTATTACCTAACACGGAAAGTCATTATCCGCAAAGAGGAAGAAAAACAGCACATCGCACAATTGAAACACAGGGTGGTACAGGCGAAATTCATTCCGCACTTTACCGGCAACGTCCTTAATTCCATCAGTTACCTCATATTGAAGAACCCCGATTCGGCCCGTAAATACATTTCAAAATTCAGCGATTTCTCGAATCAGACCCTGCGAATATCCGACCGGCAATATCGCAGTTTGCAGGAAGAGCTTGACTATTCGCAACTGTATCTTGAACTGGAGAAACTGCGTTTTGAGGAGAAATTAGATTACACCGTGTCGACAGACCCGGCGGTGAACCTGCAAAAAATGATACCGACGATGGTCTTGCAGACCTTTTGCGAAAATGCCATCAAGCACGGTCTGCGTCCCAAACCCGGAGGAGGTCGCATCGAAATCAGCGTCTACACGGAAGCAGGCTTTACGGTGATTGCGGTCGAAGACAACGGCATCGGCAGGCGCGCGGCCGAAACCGCAGGGACACAAGGCTCAAAAGAGGGATTGAAAATCGTCCGGCAGCAATTAGATATCTTCAACAGAAACCGGTTAACGGATGCAAACATGCAAATTATTGATCTGTTCGACAGTAACGGACAACCGGCAGGGACGCGGTTTGAACTGTATATACCTTAACCGGCATATCTTCATCCGGGTGCATTTTTGTATTTTCTTTTTTTTATATATATTTGCACAAAAATTAATTATTATGGCAGACAGGATATTCAAACGGTTGCCTTATGGTAATTCAAACTTCGAATCCATTCGAACAGAAAACTATGCTTACGTGGATAAAACACAGTATGTCGAGATGCTTGAAAACGAGAGCAACAAGTATCAGTTTTTCATTCGTCCGCGCAAGTTCGGCAAGAGCCTGTTTTTGTCGCTGTTAGCCAATTATTATGATATCCGGAAAACTGAACGGTTTGAACGGCTGTTCGGCGATTTGTACATCGGCAAAAATCCTACGCCGCGCAGAAACAGTTATGCGGTCATTGAGTTTGATTTTTCGGAACTTGATACATCCGGCAAGGATGATTTTAAAAAATCCTTTTCAAAGCGGGTACAGGATACGGTATTGGCATTCCTTGCCGATTACAGGGATTTTATTCCCGACGCTGACAAACAGATTCATCGAATGGTCAGTGATAAGTCGGGAATCGGCGCGTTATATGCCTTATTTGGAATAGTTAAACAGGCAGACATCAAACTGTTCGCCATCGTCGACGAGCATGACCATTTTGCCAACGACCTGATAGCCACGGGCGTAAATGATGAGTACAAAGAGATGGAACAGGCCAACGGCGTCATTCGTGACTTTTACGAAACGCTCAAAATCGGCACATCCTCAATTCTCGACCGCATTTTCATCACCGGTATTTCGCCCGTGATGATCGACGACCTCACCAGCGGGTTTAACATTGCCGTCAACCTGACCATCGAAGAACGGTATAACAGCATGATGGGTTTCACGCACCGGGAAGTAGACTGGCTGATGGACGAGACGGGCGTCAACCGCGACCATATCACGGTAGATATGGAATGGTACTATAACGGATATCTATTCCATCAGGATGCTACCGACAGGGTATATAATCCATCGATGATGCTTTATTTCTTCAATCAGATCCTCAATACGCGGAAAGTCCCGAAAAAGATCATCGACGACAACCTGAAAACGGATTACGGCCGCTTGCAGCGCCTGACACGGAATGAATCCAACCGCGAGATGCTTCTTCAGATTGTCAAGGACGGAGGTATCGTGACCGAAGTGCAGTCGAAATTTTCCATTGACCGTCTCTATGATGACGATTATTTTGTATCGCTTCTATTTTATATGGGCTTGCTCACCATTGAGAAGCCTGTCATGGCAAAAGTGAGGCTCTGTATACCCAATTATTCCATCAGAACCGTATATTGGGAGTATATCATGAAAGAGGTACAGACCAGTTCCGCTTTTTCGATCAACACCGCCGAACTCGACCGGTCGATTACCGTGCTGGCGCTCGACGGGCAGGCCAGGCCGTTTGTGGAATACATCTCCCGGAATATTTTCAACAAACTGTCGAACCGCGATCTGCGTCAGTTCGATGAGAAATATATCAAAATCATGCTGCTGCACTGCCTGTTCCAAAGCAGGGTGTATATTCCGGTCAGCGAGATGGAAACGAGCAACGGATACGTCGACATCTTCCTGCGCCGCAGCCCGTTAGTGCCGGAGGTGAAATACGAATGGCTATTCGAACTCAAGTATTTTAAGGCAAGCGAAAAGGCGCTGGATGTTCACCGCCTTGACGCCCAAAAGCAGCTAAGCGACTACAGCCGCTCCGAACTGATGAAAGACGACAGGGATGTAAAAAAGGCGGTGATCATGTTCATCGGCAAAAATAAATACGAACTGTTTGAAAGTTGAGCGCGTTTATTTTTTTGAATAGTATTGAATATAGCCATGCACAAAGTATTGATAGTAGACGACGAGCGACCGGCGAGGAATTTAATTGCCGATTTAATCGTCGGCTACCTCCCCGATTCAAAAATATTACAGGCGGAGAATGCACAAAAAGCGTTATATTATCTGCTGACGGTCGATATCGATTTGATGTTTGTCGACATCGAAATGCCGGGCATGACAGGACTGCAAATGCTCGAAAATCAACTGAATGACAGATACATAAAACAGCAGCCGTATACGTTTATTATCACCGCTTTTCGCAAATATGAGTATGCGCTAAAAGGATTCAGGCTGGGAATCCTGGACTATATTGAAAAGCCGTTGCATGAAGAAAAGATATACAATGCCGTAAATATGTATTTGGACAGGATAAAATCCGATACGGTTGAGTTCAAGGTGAGCGACGGGCTGTGCAGGATACAAACCAACCGGCTGTTAGCCCTCAAAGCGGTTGGCCGCCGAAAGGTCATGGTTTATAGCGCCGACGCCATTCTGCCCGAAGTCGCCCATTCGCTGAAGCAAATCCATCCGCTATTACCTTCAAATTTTCACTACATCAGGCGCGACTGTATAGTTAATGTACGCGAAGTAAAGCGTTACAATCTGAAAGCAAGAGAAATATCCGTCATTTGCCAAAACCGGGAATATGTGTTTACCGTCAGCCGTGAAAACATGAAAAATCTGGCTTCTCTGTTAAAAACCTCGCCGGTCAGGAACGATGAAGAATAAAATGAACGAAATGATCAAACTTATAGCAACAGTTGCTACTGCATTATCCTTACTGCAATGTACGGGAAGCGGATATTCCATTGATATGGATTCGGATGAGCAAATAAGCAGGATTGATTCAATGATTCAGACAACAAAAAACAGTATCACAGTCAATCCTGATTCTGCGCGAATTGCATTTGAGCAATTGCTGCTAACAACCAAAAATAAACTTACGAAAAAGCAGGAAGGTACCATCTATCTTCAAATGGGGATAATCTGCTCCATGAAAATGGAACTGGAAAAAAGCGATTCACTTCATCAGAAGGCGGCGCTTATTTTCAACACAATAGGCGAACTTTGCCTGTTGGCGTCGGCATATACAAATTTAGGTATTAATCAAAGTAAAAGAGGGAATTATGCCTCTTCAATCGATTTGTATAAAAATGTGGAAAAGACGATTGAAAATCAGCATGACAGATGCGGCAATCTGCAGGAAGGCAACTATAACAATACAGGACTTGCCTATATGAATATCGGTAAAATGGACTCTGCAAGGTTTTATTATGAAAAATGTCTTGAAGCTGCCAGAAAAAATAACAATAAAAATATGATGGCTAATGCTTTAATAAATATTGGCAATCTTTTACAACTTTTTAATGAATATAAGAAAGGAACTGATTATTTTTTAGAGGCAATCGGCCTGTACGAAGAAGTTAATAATAAAACCGGCCTTCTTGGCGCATTTGTTAATATAGCCTCTACCTATGTTAATATAAATAATTATGAAAGCGCCTTGCTGTTTTTTCAAAAAGCGGACAGTCTTTCTACTGCGTTGAATCTGCCAAACAGAAAGGCGTCAATTTATCATAACATGGGTTTATTGTATTTCGAGCAGGAGAATTATGATAAAAGTCTGGAATATGTAAAAAAATCATTGGCTATTAAATTGCAGTTTAGCGATTCGGTTGGAATTGCATCTTCACAGAATGCATTAAGTGCTATTTTCAATAAGAATGGCAATCATATAAGCGCGAAGGAAAATGCAACGAAGGCATTAGATTATGCATTACGAACAAATAATACAAATTTACTTTTATTGGCATACAACAATTTATATACCGCACAATTCTATTTAGGTGAATTTGAGAAAGCGCTTGAATTGCTTTCAAAAAGAGACGAATTACGGGATTCTATTTTTTCGCAACAAAAAATCGAAGCCGTACAGGAATGGCAGGTGAAGTATGAAACAGCACAAAAAGAAGCGGAAATCCAATTGTTGAGAGAGCATCAAATGGCGCAGCAAAAAATCACATCACTGTACATTGGAATTATCATTCTGCTGATTATTGTCGTAATATTAGGTATCTTATGGATAGGAAATCATCAAAAAAAGACATTTCTACTTTTGGAACAAATGAAATACCGTACCATAAAATCGAAATTCATTCCCCATTTTACCGGAAACGTCCTAAATTCCATCAATTATCTTATTTCTAAAAATCCGATTGCCGCCAAGCGATATATTGCTGATTTTTCACTGTTTACAAATCAGTCGCTACTTAACGCGGACAAGTTTTGCTGCACATTGAAAGAAGAAATTGCGTATGCTGAAAATTATCTGAAACTTGAAAAATTACGCCTTGAAGATAATCTGGATTACGCAATCCATCTTTCATCAGAAATAGATATCCAAATGGAAATCCCGACGATGATCCTGCAAACTTTTTGCGAAAATGCGCTGAAACATGGAATTCGCCCCAAAAATAGTCGGGGTTCCATAAAAATCAGCGCCTATAACCACAATGGATTTGATGTTGTAACTGTTGAAGATGATGGTGTTGGGCGTGAAAAAGCAAAACTGTTAAGAACTGAAGGAAACAGGGAAGGGCTTAAAATTGTGGAACAGCAAATCAAACTGTTCAACAAAAAAAATAAAACTACAACCTATCTGGAAATCGTTGATTTATATACAGCTGACAATATTCCTGCCGGCGCTCGTTTTGAATTGCATATTCCGTCCGCAGGTGTTACAAAATAACAAACACTTTCCCTCCACATTAAAACGGTTAAAAAACTTTCAGGTGCGCATCGTTAATAATTACCGTATCGCCCACCTGCTTAACTATCGCAATACCCTGATTGATACACTCCTGTTCCAAGTCGGGATAAAACGCCATGGTCGCCAGTCCAAGATAGACTTTATGATTTATGTAATCGGGAAAGTTTGCTCTGAATGTTTCGGCTTTTCTGATCACTTTAGGGATATCGTTTTCATGCGCTTTATACTTGACTTCAATAATCCCGACCGACTTGCCATTGATTAACAGGATGTCGTATTCATCCTGATACCCTTTTTTGATGCCTTTGGCGTTCTTTTCCATGTCATCAAATTTCTCGCCAAAAAAATTTCTTTTGCCGGCCTCAAATGAATTTGTGAAATATTCTTCGGCGAAAGCCCCGTGATTGTGAGCCCAGGAGCCTAAAGTCTCTTCAAATTTTTTCATTCGCCGGTCGAAATCGGCATTGATTTCTTTCAGTTGCCTGTCGGTTTCTTTCTGTCGCCTGTCGGTTTCACTGAACGCTGCCCATACGCTTTCAAGCGTTGCTGTCGGATATGTAATGTTATTTTCCATTTACAGAAATTCTTTATTGATTGGATGTGCAAATACAGGTCATATTTATTAAATTTCAAAAAATCACTTACAGCAAACTGAATTAAGGTTTTTTTCTGGAAAAACTTTTTTTAACGGGCTTATCTCCTACGCTTTCAATGATTTTTCGGCAATCATTCAATGAGAGCGATGCAGGGTCAGTTCCTTTCGGCAAACGGTAATTTACGCCCTTAAATGCGATATAGGGGCCAAATCTGCCATTCAGTATCTCCAGGTCAGGTTCTTCGGTAAACGACCTGATATTTCGTTCCTGACTTTTAAGCCGTTTGTTTTCAATCAGTTCAATCGCTTCTTCCGGCAGGATGCTCATGGGATCAATCGTCTTGGGAATGGCGATGAAAACGCCATCATGGCGTACAAACGGGCCAAACCGTCCGATGCCGATCACCATTTCCGATCCTTCGTATTCGCCGATAACGCGCGGAAGTTCGAATAGCGTTAGCGCTTCTTCGAGAGTGATGGTTTCAATTGATTGCCCTTTCAGTAGCGAAGCAAACTGCGGTTTTTCATTTTTATCTTCCGATTTTGCATGTCCGATTTGTGCGATAGGGCCAAAACGTCCAATTTTTACGAAAATTGGTTTGCCGCTTTTAGGGTCGAGGCCTAATTCACGTTCACCTACCTTACGTTCTGTTTTTATAGCCGATGCAGCCTCAACCGTTGGATGAAATTTCGTATAGAACTGATCGATTACCTTTGTCCAGTCCAAAAGACCTTCGGCAATGGTGTCAAATTCTTTTTCGACGCTTGCCGTAAAATTGTAATCCAGGATGTCGGGGAAATATTCAATCAGAAAGTCATTGACAACTGCACCGATGTCTGTGGGTATCAATTTATTGCGATCCATTCCGATGGTTTCAGACTTGTCGGTGTCGGTGATCCGATTATTTTTAAGTTTAAGCATATTGTAGTTCCGTGCGATATTTTCCTTGTCGCTCCGCGTCACATATTCGCGGTTTTGAATCGTTTGAATGGTGGGAGCATAGGTTGAGGGGCGTCCGATTCCCAATTCTTCCAGGTGATGCACTAAGCTGGCTTCTGAATACCGAGGCGGTCGTTGTGTAAAACGTTCGGTAGCCGACATATCTCGTATCGTCAACAGGTCGTTATCACTGACCGGCGGTAGCAGTCCGTTTTCAAACTCGCTTTCGGGCTCTTCGTCGATGCTTTCCATGTAGACATGCAGGAAGCCGTCGAAAGTAATAATTTCGCCGGAAGCGATGAATTTCTCATGCTCTTTGCCGCTGATACGGATGGAGATAGTCGTTCGTTCAAGTTCAGCGTCGGCCATCTGACAGGCGATGGTACGTTTGTAAATCAAGTCATACAGTTTTTTTTCCTGCGCATTACCGCTTATCTCCGGTGCGTTCATATAGGTTGGGCGGATCGCCTCGTGCGCTTCCTGTGCACCTTTGCTTTTCGTCTGATATTTCCGGAACTGATAATACCTGTCGCTGTACGAATTGACAATCACTTCCTTACTTGCATTCAATGCAAGATTGCTAAGATTGACCGAATCGGTTCGCATATAGGTGATGAATCCCGATTCATATAACCGTTGCGCGATGATCATGGTTTGGGAAACCGAGAATCCGAGTTTTCGTGCGGCCTCTTGTTGTAGCGTGGACGTTGTGAACGGCGGGGCAGGCGATTTTTTGGCAGGCTTTTTATTAACGTCTTCGATTTGAAATGTACATCCTTTGCATGATTCTAAAAAGGCTATCGCTTCCTGTTTGTCTTTCAGCCGTTTGTTCAGTCTGGCGTTCAACAGGGTAGTTCCGTCGGGCAGAATGAAAGTAGCTGTTACGCGGTAGGAGGCCTCCGAAACAAACTGGTTAATCTCGCGCTCGCGATCAACGATCAGGCGCACGGCGACCGACTGAACGCGTCCGGCGGATAAGGCCGGTTTTATTTTGCGCCACAGGATGGGTGATACCTCAAAACCGACGATACGGTCGAGAGCGCGTCGCGCCTGTTGTGCATTAACGAGGTTCATGTCAATATCCCGCGGATGTTGCAATGCACTTACGATGGCGTTTTTTGTTATTTCATGAAAAACAATACGTTTAGAGTTTTGTGTGGAAAGATCCAACGCCACGAACAGATGCCATGCAATGGCTTCACCTTCACGGTCTTCGTCGGAAGCAAGCAGAATCTCCTTCGACGAAGCCGCCTCTTTTTTCAATTCCGATACCAGCTTCCGCTTTTCAGGCGGAATGGCATATTCCGGTGCATAGTTGTTTTCGACGTCAATGCCGAACTCTTTTGTCTTCAGATCGCGTATATGGCCGTAACTGGACATTACTTTGAAATCTTTTCCCAAAAACTTTTCAATCGTCTTCGCTTTGGCGGGCGATTCCACGATAACAAGATTTTTTTGCATATTTTCTTTATTTATAACGGCGCAAAAATACAAATTAAAAATCATATATCAGGAATTATAAATTGAGAAAAAAATATTTTTCAATTTTCAACTTTCAATTTTCAATTAAAAACCCTACTTTTGCAGGGTGAATTAAAAAATGGCATGTATTGAAATATGGAATTAGCTACAAAGTACGACCCTGCACGGATTGAAGAAAAATGGTACCGGTATTGGATGGAAAACGGTTTTTTCAAGTCAAAACCCGATCACCGCGAACCTTACACAATTGTGATCCCCCCCCCCAATGTGACCGGAGTGTTGCATATGGGACATATGTTGAACAATACAATTCAGGATATTCTTGTCCGTCGGGCGCGCCTGATGGGAAAAAATGCGTGTTGGGTGCCGGGAACCGACCATGCTTCGATCGCAACAGAGGCGAAAGTAGTTGCCAAATTAGCTGCTGAAGGAATAAATAAATCAGACATTACCCGCGAAGAATTTCTCGAACATGCCTGGGAATGGACACGAAAGCACGGGGGTATTATCCTCGAACAGTTAAAAAAACTCGGCGCTTCGTGCGATTGGGACCGTACCTGTTTTACCATGGACATACGTCGTTCGCAAAGCGTGATCAAAGTATTTGTTGATCTGTATAATAAAGGTAAGATATATCGCGGCGTCAGGATGGTCAACTGGGATCCGAAAGCGCTCACAGCACTTTCGGACGAGGAAGTGATATACCGCGAACAACAGGGCAAACTGTATTACCTGAAGTATAAAATCGTAGGCGATGACGGATATGCCGTTGTTGCCACCACACGTCCCGAAACGATCATGGGCGATACGGCCATGTGCATCCACCCGGACGACCCGAAAAACAGTCATCTACGTGGTAAAAAAGTCGTTGTCCCGTTAGTGAACCGCGTCGTTCCGGTGATTGAGGATACGTATGTCGATAGGGAGTTCGGGACAGGTTGCCTGAAAGTGACGCCCGCACACGATATTAACGACTATTTACTTGGCGAAAAGCATCATCTCCCCTCCATTGATATTTTTAATGACAATGGAACGGTTAGCGAGGCGGGCAAGATTTATATCGGAATGGATCGTTTTGAGGTGCGTAAGCAGATCGTGACCGACCTCGCCGCCGCCGGATTACTCGAAAAAGAAGAAAATTACACGAATAAAGTCGGCTTTTCCGAACGGACAGACGCGCCTATCGAACCGAAACTGTCCATGCAATGGTTCCTTGATATGGAAAAAATCACCAAACCGGCATTGGATGCGGTCGAGAATGATACGATCAGGTTTTATCCGGCCAAGTTCAAGAACACCTATCGCTACTGGATGGTAAATATCAGGAACTGGTGTATCAGTCGCCAGTTGTGGTGGGGTCACCGTATACCGGCCTGGTATATAGAGGAAGCCCCCCCCGCCCCCCCCCATAGGGGCGAGGAGGATTCTGGGCTGCTCGTTGGTAAGAACGCCTTTGTGGTGGCTGAAACTGAAGCGGAAGCATACGAAAAGGCGCTTGTACAATTCCCCGCTTTGGGAGGGGTTAGGGGAGGCTTTACCCTCCGTCAGGATGACGATTGCCTGGATACCTGGTTTTCGTCCTGGTTATGGCCAATCTCTGTCTTCGACGGAATCAATCAGCCGGATAACGAAGATGTCAATTATTATTACCCTACAAACGACCTGGTTACCGCGCCCGAAATCATCTTTTTCTGGGTGGCGCGCATGATCATGTCGGGATACGAATATCGCAATAGGCCCTGTTTTTATAATGTATATTTCACAGGTATTGTTCGGGATAAACTCGGACGGAAGATGTCAAAATCGCTCGGTAATTCGCCTGATCCAATTGAGTTAATGAATAAATATGGCGCCGATGGCGTCCGGATGGGTATGCTGCTTGCATCGCCTGCCGGTAACGATCTGCTTTTTGATGAAACGCTATGCGAGCAGGGGCGTAACTTTAACAATAAGATATGGAACGCATTCCGGTTGGTGAAAGGATGGGAAGTATCCGACGAGCTGTCGCAACCCGATTCCGCACGTATCGCCGGTGCGTGGTTTAATGCGATACTGAGCGCAACCATCGCCGATATCAATGCCGACTTTGAAAAATACCGCATTTCGGAGGCATTAATGACCGTTTATAAACTCATTTGGGACGAATTTTCTTCCTGGTATCTTGAAATGGTGAAACCTGCCTATCAAATGCCGATTGATCATGCTACTTACCGGATGACGCTCGCTATTTTTGAAAAACTGACGGTTCTGCTTCACCCATTCATGCCGTTCATCACCGAAGAAATATGGCAGTCGATCGCCGACCGGCAAACCGGCGAGAGTATCATGGTTGCCTCCATGCCGGAACAGGGTACTATCAACGAGATGTTGGTGGCTGAATTTGAGATAGTTAAACAGATTGTGGCTGGTATTCGTTCGATTCGCCTCGAACGGAATATCCCGAACAGGGACGAACTCGTTTTGCATATTGTTTCGGGCGATTACAACGCCGATTACAATGATATTATCATAAAGATGTGTAACCTGAAACATATCGGTCGAACCGACATAAAAACTGCTACTACCTCTCCCCTGTTAGCGGGTTCGGATGGGGCCTTTATGGTAGGAACTACTGCCTTTTCCATTCCGCTCGAAAGCGCTTTGAATATCGATGAAGAAATTAATCATATTGAAAAAGAAATAAGGTATCTTGAAGGCTTCCTGCAATCGGTAGAAAAAAAGCTGGGAAATGAAAAATTTATCGCGAAAGCTGATCCGAAAGTAGTTGAAAATGAGCGAAAAAAGCAAACTGACGCGATTCGGAAAATGACCAATTACAAATTACGAATGTCGAAGATTTGGGAAATGACGAATTATACCAATGAAATGCTGTAAAGTGATAAAAAGAAGTAGTTGTCTTTCAGTTGCATTGTTCATAGCGCTTAGCTTTTGTTCGTGTCTGTCGTACCGGATGGTAGGCATTGAGATGTATCAACCTGCATCCATCACTTTCTCGCCTGAAATCCGAACGGTTATGATTGTTAACAATGCAGCACAGCAACCGGATGACTATGGGCATCAGTTTATTTACTTTCAACATAAGGATTCTACCCTGTCGGTTTCGGCTGATAGCATGGCGTATTACTTTTGCCGTTCGCTGGGAGGAGCCATTGCCGAATCGCCATTGTTCGATGATGTGCGGTTATGCGATGACACTTTGCGGCACGATTCGCTTTTTTATATCACCCAACCGTTAACGGTTCGTGATGTTGAATCGTTGTGTGAACAATACGATGTAGATGCGCTTATTACTTTGGACAAAATCGTTTTCAAAACCGTATTGGTTTGCGAAGACAAGAATACATATATCGACTGGAACATGCTTAACGTCGAGGTTACTGGCGAGTTGAAAGCGCTGTGGCCGGGTAAAAATATAGCGCACACCATACCGTTCATCGATTCATTAGTATGGGCTGTGGATTATTATCATCCGGCAGAGACGTTTACAGTACACGATTTGCAATCCTGTATGCGTTATTTATCGGAACATACAGGTCATAACATGCACATGCATTTTGTTCCGTATTGGTTAAGCAGCAAGCGGTGGTACTATACCAGCGTTAGTTCCGATTGGAAACGGGCTACAGCATATGCGGTAGTCGAAAAATGGGAACAGGCGGCTGAGATATGGCAATCGTTGTATCATAAAACAACCCCCAAAAATCAAAAAGCGCGGCTGGCATCCAATCTTGCCTTATTTCATGAAATGAAAGGCGATTTTCCAAAAGCCATCGAATATGCAGACCAGGCGCATACGATTTTTCAGGAAATTACCGTAGAGGATGATATGTACCGAAAAATGCAAAAAAGTTACCTTGAAATCCTCAATAAAAGGTTGGAAGACGAACGGGTATTGACGGAGCAACTGAGAGAAAAAAAATGACAGCCCTCCCCCTCCATAGGGAGGGATGCCAATAAACAGTGGTTTGATTGTATAAAAGGGTAAAAAAATTACTTCAACTTTCAGTTTTCAATTGATATTGCAATTTATCGAGTAAAAAAGGTATTTCGCCGACAGGAATATTGGCTGCCCTCAGATTGGGTATGTCATTGATAAATGCTGCACGGAAGGTTTCATAATCATCTTTGGCGGCACGAATGGATTGAGTATAATAATCGAAAGCGCTCTGAAGCTGCCGGAGCGCCCATTCAGTATGACCGGCATTCGTATAGTCCTGAAAGTCGGGGTCGGATGAAAGAATCTTATGATAATAATTCCGAGCTTGCTCGAATTTCCCCATCAGGAACGAGCACCAGGCAATAGGGCGCCAAGCCTTGCCGCTGTCGGGGTCTAAATAATCAACCTTAAAATAATATTTCAACGCTTCCGCATAATTTTTCATTTCCATGTAACAGGCGCCGATACTCAGGTTTACAGAGATGGATTGTTTCGCTCCTTTTAATGATGTTGAGGTTTGCGCGTCAGGATTGGATTTTTCCAAAAGAAAGTAGTATTCAAGCGCTTTTTCCGGTTTTTTTACGGCGCGGTAACATTGTGCTGTCCGTCGGAAAAGCCATTTGCTATCCGGATTAATCATTTCTGCTTTGGCATATTCGTTCAATGCACTGGTAAAATCGCCGGTCATCTGGTGGCAATAACCCTTTTTCTGAAAAAGCATTTCATCGCCTTCAAAGCTGTCCGACAGGCGAATATAGATTGTCAATGCGTCCTCAAAATAATTTTTGCGCAGGTAATATTCCGCTATATTCAACAGGTCGTTTCTATCGGAAAAATAACGTTGTACGATGGGTAAATTGTGAAAATCAAGGTTTTGAGCAAAAATGTCCGAAAACTCCTTCTTGCGGGGAAACAGTTTGAAAAAACGGTATAGGTCCTGGATATAATGACCAATGATACGTTCCGTTCTGTCATTATTTGTTTGCAGGGAGGCGTTTTGTTGCTGTTGCCACTCGGCCAACTGGCTTTCGAACTGCAGAAGCATCCCCTCGCGTCCTTCACTGTGAATCGTTTTCATGCTGAAGTAGAACGAATACAGGTCGGAATTACACATCAGCCCTACTTTTGTCATTATGTCTAACGACTTGGTAACGATATTCGTATCGGAGAGTAGAGATAGTCCGCTATAAAACGGCAGAAACCAATGACTGATCTCGCTGAAGAACGGAAAATGTTTGAGGTTGACAAAACTGAAAAGCATCACGTCAGCCCCTTCTTCCTGCAACTGGCTGAACTCTTCCAATTTTTTTCCCAGTCCGGTGCGCTCGAATTTCTCCATCCATTCCGGATTCATCTCAAAGTCAATATTTTCGAAGAAAATCTCATTTTTATGCTTTTTTGGATCAAACTTGGGATTTAATTTCATCATCTCGGGAACAATCTCTTCTTTCATCCGGTTGGTAATATTTTCTGTTTCCCTTGCAAGTATGAAACGCAGGATCACAAAGTAAACGATTTTATTAAATTCCTCCCGTTCCGAAAGTGCGTCGATACGGTATTTAAGATCAGGATAATGTTCCAGCCGGTTTTTGTACCGGTAAAGGGTAATCATAATACCGGTATAAGCGCGAATCTTGACCTGTTCATCGTCACTGCCGGCTGCGGTGATAAGCAGTTGTATTTTTCGCCTGTCGAAAAGTGTTTGTAATCCGAGGATGAGAGCAGAGACTAACTGGCAGTTCAGGATAGTCCTGTACCCTGATGGATCATCATTTTCGGATGGCGGTTCGGGGTTGAGCAGCGAGCGCTGAAGGCTATTCATATCGGCTTCCTGAAGAGAGACCGATGTCCATATTGATTTAAAAAGTTGTATTGTCAGCGATTCGGCCTGGGTGATGTTTTGGATTTCGTAAGATGAACGGATGGTATCGGTTAATTTTGAAATGCTTTCCGGGTGAATTGCCAGCGTTCGCCGGACGGAATAATATAAATCGGGCGAATCGACAGTAAGATGTTTTTGCCTGATTTTGTCTGTTATTTCATAGCCGGACGCTATCAATTCCGAAAAAATCTTCTGCCGCATCGGATCGTTCGAACCTGTCAAATAATAATGTAGCAGGCGCTTGTATGTTTCTTCCAGTTTCACTAATTCGTCCTGAAACTGAAAAAAAAGCGTTTCGGCAATATATTGATGTAAGAGTTCGAAGGCAGCCCTTAGCTCTCTTTGGTCGAGCGACCCTGTGATTCGCTCATATAGGGGTTGGATAACTTTTGACATCACGAGATAGAATTACGAATTACGTAGCTGAATATGCAGGGGCAAAATTACTAAATTTCATTGATATTTCAACCATACACGCCCTAAAAAAATCGACTTTCATCCTTAATGTTTGGAAAATCCTGAAATTTCACCTAATTTTGCCCTCGTAATTTAGACTTGATATGACTGTATATGACTGAATTATAATGGATTGCTTCGTTTACTGCAATGACGCAGTCCCATCATTTATCATTCATAATTCATAAATAATTGATATGTATCACATTCGGAACTTTTGTATCATCGCGCATATCGACCACGGGAAGAGTACGTTGGCTGACAGGCTACTTGAGTATACCCACACGATTGACGTTAAAAATATGCAAAATCAGGTGTTGGACAATATGGACCTTGAGCGCGAACGCGGCATTACCATAAAAAGCCATGCCATTCAGATGGCGTATGCTTATCGGGATGAACAGTATATTCTTAATCTGATTGATACGCCGGGACATGTTGATTTTTCGTATGAAGTATCGCGCTCGATTGCAGCCTGCGAGGGAGCGCTTTTGATCGTCGATGCGGCGCAGGGGATACAGGCGCAAACGATTTCAAACCTGTACATGGCTATCGAGCATGATTTGGAGATCATACCGGTGATCAATAAAATCGATCTCCCAAGCGCCTTGCCCGATGAGGTAGAGGACCAGATAGTCGAGTTGCTCGGATGTCGGCGCGATACGATCATACGCGCCAGCGGCAAGACAGGCGAAGGCGTCTATGACATCATGGATGCGATCATCGAGCGGATACCGGCGCCGAAAGGCGATCCGGATGCGCCATTACAATGCCTTATTTTCGATTCTGTTTTTAATCCGTTTCGGGGGATCATCGCTTATTTTAAAGTCGTGAACGGCGTCATCCGAAAAGGCGACATGGTGAAGTTTGTAGCCACTGAAAAAGAATATGATGCCGATGAAGTAGGCGTACTGAAGTTAGAACTGAGCCCGCGCAATGAGGTATGTACAGGCGATGTGGGATATATCATTTCCGGCATCAAAACATCCAAAGAGGTGAGGGTAGGCGATACGATAACCCACCTGAAGAACGGGGCGACCGAAGGCATTGCCGGCTTCGAAGATGTGAAACCCATGGTCTTTGCCGGCGTCTACCCCATTGACCCCGAAGAGTTTGAGAATCTGAGAAATTCGCTTGAAAAACTGCAGCTCAACGATGCCTCGCTGACGTTTCAGCCCGAAAGCTCGGTCGCCTTAGGTTTTGGATTCCGCTGTGGGTTTTTGGGGCTGTTACACATGGAGATCATACAGGAACGCCTTGACCGCGAATTTAATATGGATGTGATTACAACCGTCCCAAATGTATCGTACCTTGTTTATGACCGTAAAGGTGTATGCACCGAAGTACATAACCCCGGCGGACTGCCCGATCCGACGCTCATCGAACGTATCGACGAGCCGTTCATACGCGCATCCATCATTACGCAAACAACGTATATCGGCCCGATCATGACGTTGTGCCTCGGTAAGCGGGGCGTACTGATCCGGCAGGAGTATATTACCGGGAACCGAATCGAAATAATCTACGACATGCCGTTGGGCGAGATCGTCATTGACTTCTACGACAAATTGAAAAGCATTTCCAAAGGATACGCCTCGTTTGATTATCATTTACACGACTACCGTCCAAGTAAATTAGTCAAGCTGGATATCCTGCTGAACGGCGAATCGGTCGATGCGCTCTCCACGTTAACACATTTTGATAACAGCATTGCTTTTGGTCGGCGGATGTGCGAAAAACTGAAAGAACTCATACCGCGCCAGCAGTTCGACATAGCCATTCAGGCAGCGATCGGCGCCAAGATCATCGCCCGCGAAACCGTGAAAGCAGTTCGCAAGGATGTGACTGCCAAGTGCTACGGTGGCGATGTGTCGCGTAAACGCAAACTGCTCGAAAAACAAAAGGAAGGGAAGAAGCGGATGAAACAGATAGGTACGGTCGAAGTGCCCCAAAAAGCCTTTCTGGCGGTACTGAAACTGGACTGAAATCAATTAGGAATTAGGAATAAAAGTACTAATATAACCAATTTAATAACAGTGATTGCTGATAAAATAAGTGGTAATAACCTGAAACGCAAGTACAGCTTGTTTATTAAACAACTGAACCCTTCCTTATTCGCATGGATTGGCCTTTCATATATTAGCATTTTTTCGGTAATAGCTCAGACTTCCGAAAAGCTTCCTGCGACTACCATTATCGGGACTGAAATAAGTG
>Ga0082212_10004083_pt1 | contig 20432 bp, 14 predicted proteins | sample TergutNt197P3_FD_71548 | JGI IMG/M metagenome (GOLD analysis project Ga0082212, IMG submission 71548) | Neocapritermes taracua P3 segment gut microbial communities from Petit-Saut dam, French Guiana - Nt197 P3 | ecosystem: Host-associated > Arthropoda: Insects > Digestive system > Gut ... | reverse complement strand
CCGAGGTTGCCTTGATATTTTGGCGCTTGCTTAAAGATCCGGCGAAAAACAGACCGACAAGTAATACCTTTAGGGATACAGCAGGTAACGAGTGGTACTCACAGGCAATAAACTATCTGGCAGCAATTAATATCCTCACAGGCTATCCGGATGGAACTTTCAGACCTCAGCAAAGCATTACCCGCGCTGAATTTGCGGCAATTGTGACCAGGTTTGACGAAATCTACAAAAACGCCGAAAGCCCTTTTGCTGATATCTATACAGGCTATTGGGCCTATGACTATATCGCATCGGCTTATCTTAATGATTGGATCAGCGGCTATCCGGATGGCACCTATAAACCAAATAATAGGATAAGCCGCGCCGAAGTGGTAACGGTTATTAATCGTATGCTAGGCAGACGGGTTGAAAAAGAGGACATTCCAGCCGCATTATCTAACCGTTACCCTGATTTACTAACAACCCACTGGGCATTTGCTGTTATGCTGGAAGCAGCAATCGAACACGAATATACCTGGAAGAGAAACGGCTATGAAAAGTGGATCTTAATAAATGGAAAAATATGGAAACAATAAGTCAGGCTTTTTTCTTCAGCCGCCAATTTGGAACAAAAAAGCGGCGCCTGTCAGCGATAATTAATATTTGAGACTTTGATCCACTTTAGTACCTGAAATTGCCACAGCCTCAAAACGTATTATAATGCCCTATGATGGAATTATAATACTGAATTCGAATCTGCATTCATGAACTGAAAACAGGGTTTTCGGTTTATGAATACAGGTTACTTTACGAGGAGGTTGAAAATGATTAAGAAAATAACTACAATCATCTTAGTTTTAAGTATGCTTTTGTCAGCAACACCGGCAACACTGGCGACGACTGCTGATCCGTCGGCTATCAATATTGAAGCGCCGGAATCGTCTATCTTGGCAGCGGTAAATTCAGACGAGGAAACCATAATGTCTTTCATCGGCCTTTATTATGGTTCGATAGCGGATTCGCAAGGTTTTCAAACTTTTGAGTGGAACAATTTAGGTGAAGCCGGACAGAGGGCGATAGCCCGGATCATCAAGTCCCATCAACCATATTCCAGAATCGAGGATGTAATAAGTGTTGAAAGAGCTGCCGCCTGGGCTCTGGGAAATATTAAAAATGAGCTCTATAGCAAAGATAGATCCCGCATTCGGGCAGGAATCGTTAATTTAGTCGAGATGTATGGTGAATACTTTGACATTAGCCCCAGCAAATGGACTGGAATGCCCAAGTGGAAAAAAGATGCATATATAGCAGTTTTTGAAAATCATTCCGATCGCAGCATCAAGGATTTGAGCGATGTGATAAAAAAAGAGACTGCCCGTCTTTATAAGGCGGATGATATGGTAAATGTTTTCCGTTATAGTGATGCTGAACATGTCTGGACCTTCATCAACAAGAATTATAAAGAGATCCGCAGCAACTTTGGTTTTGAGGCAAATGACTGGACAGATCTTGGCAAGTATGCCCAGGACCTGTTAGTACAGCTTATTGTCAATAACCGGGAGATCTTAACAGATTATGAAAGTATAACTTCAGCCGGCAGAGCTCTGGCCAGACAGCTGAAAATTGTGGCGGTGCATATTGATTCCGGCAACGACAAGGGTCTTGACACGGCGGTAGGGGCTTTTGTAGATTCTTTCGGCAAGTATCTGAATGTAAAACCGGCTGCCTGGAAAGACCTTGATCATTGGAAAAAAGAAGCAATTATGAGGATAATCAGCGAAAGCAGGGAAAGCGGCAAAAGCAAAACAATTTATCAAATTGTAAATGACGTTTTCTCGGAAGTTGATAAATGGAAAAACGGGCATACCAGCGTGATTTATAACGGTAATGGTGCGGAAGGAAGCACCGATGCCCATTCGGATATTATGTACGGATCGACAGTAAGTCTGCAAAACAGCACCTTTACAGCGCCTCAAGGAAAAAGATTCAGGGGCTGGGCAACAAATCCGGAAGGTACCGGCAATATCTACAATGAGGGCGAACCCTTTTTAGTAAGCTCAACAGATCTGGAGCTGTACGCAGTTTGGGATAATATGGATGCCGGCAGCTATAATGTCAACTTTTTTGCGGGAGGCGCAAAGGCAATACCACCGGCAACCGTCCGCGAAAACGAGCGCTTAAGGCGGCCGGAGACGCCGGAAAGAGAAGGATATCAATTCGGCGGCTGGTTTTACGACAGTAATTTTACCACACCGTATGATTTTGACACCCCGATAGCAAAAGACACCGACCTCCATGCCAGGTGGGATCAGGCGCCTGCCGGGGAAAATAATCAGGATATGGCCCTGGACCTGAATCCTTTACAGGAAACGGATCAAAACAGCCCAAGGGCCGGACGGCAAAGTACAAGGGTTGCTCCCAATAGGAGCAGCAGAGAAGATGATAGCATTAATCAGAATATTGCACCAAATACAGGTAATAGATCTGACCGCAATCCTGCCCCAAACCGCGGCACGACCAATAAACGCCTAAGGCGTATCGCGCCGAATAGCGGCAGAATCAACAGAGGCGTCAATCAAAATACCGCACAGGATACCGGTAGGATAAACAGAGGTGTCAATCGAAATATTGCAGCGGATACCGATAGAATAAATAGAGGTATCAGTCAGGATACCGCTCCTGATACCGGCAACAGAACAACCCGCAATACTGTGCAGAACCGCGGTATAACCGGCAATAGAGCAACAAATAATATTGCCCCGGATATCGGTATAACCAATAACAGGATGTCAGGTAATATTACGCCGGGTCGTGGTATTATGACCAGTAGGGGTACTAATCGCGCTGTACCAAATACCGGCATGGCTAATAGAAGCCTAAACCGCGCTGTACCGAATACCGGTATGGCTAATAGAAGCCTAAACCGTGCTGTACCGAATACCGGCTTGATAAATTATAATGCTAACCGGTATATTGAGCCGAATACCGGCATGATGAATTATGGTGTGAACCGGTATACTGAACCGAATACCGGCATGATGAATTATGGTGTGAACCGGTATGCTGAGCCGAATACCGGCATGATGAATTATGGTGTGAACCGGTATACTGAACCGAATGCCGGTATGATGGAGTATAGTGTGAACCGGTATGCTGAACCGAACACCGGCATGATGGATTATGGCGTGAACCGGTATGTTGAACCGAACACCGGCATGATGAATTATGGTGCGAACCAATATATTGACCCGAATACCGGTATGGTAAATTATGGTGCAAACCAGTATACTGAACCGAATGCCGGCATGTTGAATTACGGCGCGGATCAATATATTGAACCGAACCCCGGTATGGTAAACTATGGCGAAAATCAAAGTATCGATCCAAATATTGGCATAACAAATCGTGGTATAAATCGTAATACTGCGCCGAACAGGGGGATCGCCGGAAATAATGCAAACTTCAATACTGTGCCGAACGCCGGTATCACAAGAAATAGCGTAAATCGCAATGCCATGCCAAACAGGGGCATCGCCGGAAATAACGCAAATATCAATACCATACCGGACACCGGTATCACAGGGAACAATGCGAACCTTAACACTGTGCCGAACACCGGTATCACAAGAAACAACGCAAACCTCAACAACGTACCGAACACCGGTATAACGAGAAATAACGCAAACCTCAATAATGTACCGAACACCGGTATAACGAGAAATAACGCAAACCTCAACAACGTACCGAACACCGGTATAACGAGAAATAATGCAAACCTCAACAATGTACCGAACACCGGTATAACGAGAAATAACGCAAACCTTAATACCGTGCCAAACACCGGTATAACCAATAACAGTGCGAATCAAAATGCCGTACCGAATACCGGTATGACAAATGAAAGCCAGAATCGTAATGCTGCGCCGAATAGAGGCGCAACGCCAGGATCCGGAGCTTCCGGTTTGGGCCGGATAACTCGTGCTGAAGTTGCCGAGCTGCTGTATATCCTGTTTGCTGACAGCAACAATAGCGGCAGTATCAGCCAAAACAGGAACATTCCCGGTGGAACAACAACAAGCTCCCGGGACGAAGCAATCATGTGGTCTATAGGAAACGGCTACCTTATGAACGCAAGCGGCGGAACAGAGCGTCTTAATGAGGGCCTGGATGCAGATATAAGCCGTGGGGAGGTAGCAGCAATTTTAGATCGTGTCAGCCAGGCCCAAGGCCTGACCGGGAATAGCGTCAGCCAGGCCCAAGACCTGACCGGGAATAGCGGGCAACCGGCTGCTTTTAATGATACTCAAAACCATTGGGCTAATAACAGCATAGCAAGAATGGCGGAGTATAATATTATCAACAGTGATCAAGGCTCACAGTACAGGCCTGATCAAGCGGCGACAAAAGAAGAAGTAGCTTCGATGATAGGCCGGCTCCTTCTCAGTATGGGCAATGAAAACAATCAAAACGCCCGTCAAGCCAACGCCCTTCCGGCTGAGCATTGGGCTCATGATGTTATTGCAAATATAACCAGCTTCTAGCAATCATAAAAGAGGGGGCGCTGCGAAATAAAGCCGCAGCGCCCCCTCATTATTTTATTTTATTGCCGGATCAAGTTTTGGTATTACCGTGGTGTAGCTCTCGTTACAGTGAATGCAAGTATGTGTCTTAACACCTTCTGTTTCAAAAGTGGGCGGAACAGTTATTTTGCTCTTAAAATAGTGTTCAAGTTTGAGGAAAATAGTCTCTTCCTCATAATCGCAGCATGAGCAGTTTGCGGTAATGCTTCCGTATCGTTCACATGTCGGTTCAATGATTACTTCATTGATTAAATCATGGCCAAGCGCCGCGATAATGATCATATCCTCATAGTCACAGCGCAAGCAGGTTGTGGCTATTCTTCCCACATCTTCACATGTGGGTCTGATGGTAATGACGATGAGGTCATGACCAAGTTTCTCGCAAATAGTGACGTCCTTTATTACGGGCTCCTGATTGTTAGCCATTACCGCAGCTGGTGAAAGCACGGTAAATATCATTGTTAGAATGATGAGCAAAGATTTGAATTTTTTCATCATTATGATCATTCCTTTCAAATTTTTTTGTTTTTCTGATTAGAACATAAGTAAAGCAAGCTCTGCTAACTAAAAGCAAAGAGAAGGGTTGCTTTCCCAATATACGGCGCTGGAAAGCTATTTTGAAGCATGCAACACTAATATTATCCTCTATTTGCCATCCCTTCCGCAAGTGATTGGAATCACAAAATTCCATGACTTCAGTCACAAAAAAAACGTGACTGAAGTCATAGTAAATGGATAATAAGCTGTTTACCTGGCTTTAGTAACTTATTTCCGTTGAACATCAATAAAAAATAAGAGTTTAACAGATACAATCAGCCGCTATTTCCGAAGGCCCGAAAAAATTCATGATCATATCCTTTTCTAAATTATATTATTTTGTCGATCCTGGCGGCTGATACCTTGTATTCAGGGATCTTTGCTTCAGGGTCCAAAAATTCTCCACCGGTCAGAAGATTGGCCGCCGTCTCGGCGAAATGGAAAGTCATAAAAACTACTTGCGGAGCTACCCTTTCCGTGATCTTGGCTGCTATTTCCAAGCTGCCCCGGCGGGTCGATATTTTTACCGTTTCGCCCGCGCTGATATTCAATTTTGCGGCTAAGGCCGGGTTGATTTCCAATTCTGCATGGGGAACATATTCATTGAGCGCTTGAGATCTGCGGGTCATGGTTCCGGTATGATAATGGAAAAGGTTTCTTCCCGTGGTAAGAATCAAGGGATAGTTTGGATCAGGTATTTCTCCCGGCAAAATAAATTCAACAGGCACAAAGGCGCCTTTGCCGCGGCTAAATTTACCAACTTTATGCAGAATTTTTGTTCCCATATGGTTTTCATCAGGACAAGGCCACTGAATACCGGCGCGTTCGAGCCGGGAGTAAGAGATGCCCGCATAGGATGGAGTAAGGGTTCTGATTTCTTCAAAAATCTCCTCCGCCGACCGATAGGCCATTTCATAACCCATGCGCGCAGCTAAGCCGCTTATGATTTCCCAATCCGCTTTGGCCTTGCCGGGAGGGGAAACCGCCTTTCTGATTCTTTGCACCCGGCGTTCGGTATTGGTAAAAGTACCGTCTTTTTCCGCAAAGGAAGCTCCCGGCAGAACTATATCAGCCAACGCCGCCGTTTCCGTTAGAAAAATATCCTGTACTACCAAAAAGTCCAGATTTTTCAAAGCCTCTTTTGTGTGATGAGTATCCGGATCACTTAATAAAGGGTTTTCACCGATCACATAAAGAGACTTGATTTCTCCTTCATGCGCCTTAGCAATGATTTCGGTCAGCATCAGCCCGTTATTATCCGGCAAGCTTACCTGCCAGGCTCCTGCAAATTTAGCCCGGACGGCTTCGTTGCCAATTTGTTGGTAGGCGGTATAAACATTAGGCAAACATCCCATATCGCAAGCGCCTTGAACATTATTCTGTCCCCGCAAAGGATCAACGCCGGTTCCCGGCCTACCGATATTACCGGTCAAAAGAGCTAAATTGCACACGGATTTTACATTATCTGTTCCGGTACGGTGCTGAGTAAGTCCCATGGCATAGCAAATGACCGCAGCTTCGCTTTGAGCAAAAATACGTGCTGCCTGTCGAATTGTGTCTGCGGGAACTCCGGTAATATTTTCCAGTGATTCCGGAGTATAGCGGGCCACTACCTCTTTCATTGCTTCATAGCCTTCGGTATGATCTGCTATAAACCCATTATCGGCCAGCCCTTCATTGATGATCACATTCATCATAGCATTTAATAAGGCCGCATCAGAGCCGGGCGATTGTCTCATATGCACATCGGCTAAATCGGCTAAATCTATTTTGCGGGGATCAGCCACAATCAGCCGGGCGCCGTTTTTTCGCACATTTTTCTTTATCTTCATGCTGATAACCGGATGATTTTCACTGGTGTTGGAACCGATAATAAAAATGCACTTGGCATCATTTTCCAGCTCTTCGAGAGAATTTGTCATTGCACCGCTTCCAAATGATGTCCCCAGACCGGCGACAGTGACGGAGTGTCAGAGACGGGCGCAATGATCAATATTATTAGTCCCCAATACTGCCCGGGTGAATTTTTGAGCCAGGTAATTTTCTTCGTTGCTGATCCGGGCGGAAGTAAAGACTGCCAGGGCTTTTGCACCGTATCCGGCTTTTATTGCCTGAAAACGTGAAGCGACCAGATCAAGGGCTTCATCCCAGGATGCTTCCCTAAAGCTACCGTTTTCTTTGATCAAAGGGCTGGTCAAACGATCTTCGGCCTGAATAAAATCCCAACCGAAACGGCCTTTGACACATAAAGCCCCCTTATTGACCGGGCTAAGTTCCGCCGAACGGGCAGAAGTGACGCCTACCACCTTATCATCCTTAACATTAAGCTCAAAGGTGCAGCCTGTTCCGCAGTAGGAGCAGGTGGTGAGAACTTTTTCCACTTCATAGCTGCGGCCTTTACCGGCGCTGACTTTGCCGGTCAAAGCCCCTACCGGACAAACCATCACGCATTGGCCGCAAAAAACGCAAGTTGAATCACTTAAATCAGCGTCATGCGCCGCGGCTATTTTGGCATGATGACCGCGCCGGCTGATGCTTATGGCCCGTTCCTGGCTGATTTCTTCACAAACTCGTACGCAACGGGTACACATAATACATTTATTATAATCTCTTTCCAAAAAGGGGTTGGGATCAGAGGCGGCATAAACGATCCGGCCTTCATTACTAAAAGGGCTTTCTTTAATGCCATATCGGTAACAATAGTCCTGGAAACGGCAGTCACCGTTCTTTTCACAGATATGGCAGCTAAAATCATGACGGGCCGCCAGCAATTCCAGGATCACCCGCCGCGCTTCAACTATGGCCGGACTCTCTGTTTCTATTACCATACCGTTTTCAGCCGGCGCAACGCAGGAAGCGGGAAAAAGATGCCTTCCCGCCACTTCCACCACACAGATCCGGCAAGATCCGACTGAACATAAATCAGGATCATAGCAGAAAGTAGGAATATTGATCCCGTTTTGCCGGCACACTTCCAAGATAGTACTCCCGGCGGCAGCCTGAACTGCTTTTCCATTGATCACAAGATTCAACACTATTTTCCTCCTATCAGTTTTGCACGCATGCGGCGTATTCGTCGTAAAAATGCTTCAGGGTAGAAAGTATAGGTTCCGGCGCTGCCTGGCCCAAACCGCATAAGGAGGCCCTTTGCATGACCCTGGACAATCGGGTCAAACCGGTTATGTCACAGATTTTGGCTTTACCGGAATTGATTTTTTTCAGCAGCTGATAACTGTGCCGGGTCCCCTCGCGGCAAGGGTTACATTTACCGCAGGATTCATGCTCGAAGAATTTGGCTATCCTGGTAACGATGTCTACGATATTGCGCGTATCATCAATGACGAAAACCGCGCCGGTACCTAAAGTTGCTCCTATAGCGCCCAGAGAATCAAAATCCAAGGCTGTATCTAAAAGTCCCTCCGGAATAAAGCCGCCGGAGGCGCCGCCGATCTGAACCGCTTTGAATTTGCGGTCGTTTCTCATCCCTTTGCCCAGGCCGAATATCAATTCTCTGATGGTATGCTGTTGACAGTAATAACAGGTGTTTCCTGACACTGTCCCACGCATTCGGTCAATTCCAGGGTAAATTTTTCATCCGCTGTGGTTTCGCCAACCTTGATGCCCAGTTTTTCTTCAAAGGCTTTGATGATGTCATCCGCACCTTCTATATAGCAGGGGGCGCTTTCACAGATCCGGATAATATAACGCCCCCTTTTTTTGAGCGACAGATAGGAATAAAAAGTGGCTACGCCGTAGGCTTGGGCTTCAGAAACCTTAAATGCCCGGGCCGCTTTGGAAATCGCTGCTTCGGGGAGATAATTAAATTCTTTTTGCAAGGCATGATAAGCTTCGATCAGCCCGCCTTGCTTATTACTATAGCGCTCAATAATAGTCTGAATGATTTTTGTATCCATCAAAATCTATCCCCTCAAGATATAATGCGCTGCCGGCCGCTATAGATATTGATCCTTTCCCTGCGGGTAAATCCGCATAAAGTAACATTATTACGCAACGCCAGCCTGATCGCGCTATCTGTGGGCGCAGAACGGGAAGCGACTATCTGTAGTTGCGATTGAATGATTTTCAGCATCATATCTTTTGGCACACGCCCGCTTGTCAGTACAGCTGCACGGTCCAAGGGGGTTTTTTTTAACAGCGCTGCCCCGATGGTTTTGTCAAAAGCATTGTGACGTCCAATATCTTCCATAAAGTGTAAAAGCTGACCGTCTACGATCAAGGCGCAGGAATGCACGGCGCCGGTGTCGGTAAATAGGCTGCTTTTGCGCAAAAACTGATCCATATTGGTAAGTATATCGTCAAGGGGCATGCAGAGACCATCCGCAACAGCCATCGGCATAACCTTGCCGCCGGCTGTTTCGACCTGAACTGTCTGTAATTCGCTATCTGTTGTCAACTGCTTAACATCCGCAAGCTTACGGATCGATCCTGAGCTGAGTAAATGCCCCAGGACCAGCTCTTCTATATTTTGGGGAATAGCGGTCAAAACCGCGTGGCGCCGGCCGTTAAGACATAAATGTACCGTATTCTCAACTACAACTGTTTCCTTTTTGTAAATCGGAACTCCGCTTTCTACCAGGAGGATATCAACTTCTTTTATTATATCACCTGTATTCATTATGCCACCATATCTCCTAAATATTCCGGACAAGAAATAAAGGGACGGTTCTCTTGTGCAATAAATACAAAAGAACCGTCCCCCTATAGAAAAAATGGATAAACAACCTGAAAAATATGCAAGCGCATAGTAGTTTTCCCCGATATTATTTGTGCCATAGCAATAACAAACCCCTATAAAATATGCTTAATACCTTGACATGGTGCGGTTTAGGTGCTAAAATATAGTGGGTGGTGGTTTATGATGCTTGAGCGCAAAATAGAAAAAAAGCTATTTGAATGGAAAAATAACCATAACAAGAAGTGCTTGCTTGTGAAAGGTGCACGGCAGGTTGGAAAAACATTTAGCATAGAGAAATTCTGTAAAGAAAACTATCAGAATTATGTTTATCTTAATTTTGATATCAGTGATGAATACAAAAAGATTTTTGCCGGTGAACTGGATGTCGAAACTCTGATTATGCAGATTTCTTTGCGGATTAAGGGAGCGAAATTAGTTCCGAAAGAAACAGTAATATTTTTAGATGAGATCCAAAACTGTCCGAGGGCGAGAACAGCTCTTAAATTCCTTGCTATCGACGGGCGTTTCGATATTATTGCTTCAGGATCGCTGCTTGGCATTAATTATAAAGAAGTGCCGTCTTTTCCGGTTGGATATGTCAATCATCTGGAAATGCACTCGCTTGATTTTGAAGAATTCTGTTGGGCAAGCGGGCTGGCGGTTGAGGGACTGGAATATATCAAAGGTTTTTATGCTAAAAAAGAAGCGGTCCCGGCGGCATCTCATGACCGGATGATGGAGTTATTCAAACAATATATAGTTGTCGGAGGCATGCCGGCTGTTGTCGCGACATTTGTCAATACCCATAATTTTGCGGATGTGCTTGAGGTGCAGCGCGAGATAATAGAGGATTATCTTGATGATATCGCAAAATATGCCGAAGGCAGTGAAAAAGCAAAGGCAAGGGCCTGTTTTCTCTCCATACCGAAGAATTTAGCAAAAGATCATAAGAAATTTCAATACAGTGTTGTCCAAAAAGGCGGCTCGGCCCGCAAATTCGGCGGTTCGCTGATGTGGCTTTATGACGCGGGGATCATAAATTTTTGCTATAATCTCTCAGCCCCCGAATTGCCGCTGGAAGGAAATAGCAGAAGTGATGAATTCAAAGTATACATGCGCGATACGGGCTTGCTGATGGCAATGCTTGAGGACGGCTCCCAAAAGGATATTATTGACGGTAATTTGGGGATATATAAAGGTGCGGTTTATGAGAATATCATTGCTGATATTTTTACGAAACTGGGCAAAAAGCTTTACTATTTTGAACGCACCAACCGGATCGGGGTAGACTTTGTCATCCGTAAAGATGGTATCGCGACTGTGGTTGAAGTAAAATCGGCGGATAATACAAGGTCGAAATCTATGGATACCCTTATTGATTATTACGGTGTCAAGTGCGGCATCAGATTGTCAAGCAAGAATGTGGGCAAATCCTCAAAAGCGGACAGTTTTCCGCTTTATATGGCCATTTTTTTGTAAAAGCTCATAGGGGGACGGTCCTAACCCGGACAAGCCGGAGTTTTGAGTGTTGAGTGTTGAGTGTTGAGTAGGAGCTGGAATACGGCGGCACGAAAATTTTGCCATTTTACGCAGAATTTCGGGAGTAAGTGCCTAATATGTCCTAAACACAATTGCTATAAGAGGAGGTAGAGTGTGATGTGTAGATATGAAGGTATGGTGAAATTGTGGCAAAGTTGGAATGTTATAACAGAGGCAGATATTGACCGTTGCTTGGAAAATTTCCGGATTCTTTTTGCCTACAACTCCGGCAAGATAGAAAATGGAGCTGTCACATACAGTGATACCAGAGAAATTTTTGAAAATGGGCGGATTTTAAACTACTCAGGTGATCCCCGGACTGTGTTTGAGTTGTCTAACCAGCGGATCTGCTATGAATTCCTTAAACCCAAGCTGGCGGCAAAGGAACCGTTGACCATCGGGCTGATCAAGGAAATACACGGCACATTAACAAGCGGTACCTATGATGAGCGTCGGTATGTAGAGCAGGGGGAGCGCCCCGGTGAATTTAAGAAACATGATTATGTGACGGGGGTGGCTGAGGTTGGTTCATTACCGGAGGATGTGGAAAATGATCTTGATGAACTTCTGGATGAGCTAAAAGACTATGAGGATAAAGACACATTAAAGGTAGCTGCCTATTTTCACGCCCGATTTGAATATATCCACCCCTTTGCGGACGGCAATGGGCGTACCGGGCGAACGCTGCTGAATTACTACTTGATGCTTCATAACCATCCGCCGATTATTATTCACGATGATGATAAGCACGGATACTATGATGCTCTTGCCCGCTATGACGAGTCGGAGGAGTTGGAGCCAATGAGATCATTTCTCAGGCAACAGGCTGAGCGGACCTGGGAAAAATCGCTGGAAAGAGAGCAACGGCGATGCAGCGGTTTGAACAAATAATGAGGATGGTGACAACTGCGAAAAAGACTTTTTGCACTATCTCTATATTCCATTATCTGCCATTTTTTTATTCTTCATCTCCGTTTTGCCGTACTCTTTTCGCTCGTTAGTAGCTTACGGACTCGTTTCGTAAATAAAAAACAAGAATTTCGTTCAATAATTTTCGCGAAGCGAAAAGTTACCCTCATTCTGATTTCTGAATACTGAATCCTGAATACTTGCGGCTGAAAGCCGCTTTAGTACAAATGAATGGGAGCTACAACATAACATCAAATATACGTCTGCCATTGTCAAAGTCTACCCATTCAGCATGCCTGAGCTTATTTGTCTCTTTGCGGAAATCAAAAGTCAGCAGATAGCCTGTGGAGGCCTTTTTACTCTCCATATAGCCCAAAAGCTGATCGTAAGCCTCCTGATGCCGGGAATTGCCGCGCCAGAGTTTGAGTTCTATGATGAATTGATCGCGCCCGAAATCAACTACAATATCCATGCGGCGCAGGTCAAGTAACTGGCTTTCAATATGATAAAAGCCCTGTCCGTTGATCAGCGGTTGCAGGTACAAGAGAAATAGCAGCCGCCCCTGTTTTTCGATAAATTTAAAATCACAGCCGCCAAATATTTCGACATAGTATTCCGCGAATTTTAAGAGGCACAATTCCATATCAAATTTGCCATATCTGACCACATCTTGCTGTAAAACTCCTGTGATCTTTGGTATTTCTTTGCTGTCTTCATTTTCTGAAACAAAATAGTTATAAATACGAGTTTCAAAAATTCTGTTGGCAACCTTTACCTTTCCGTCCGATTCTTTGAAAAACCCATACATACAACCCAGATTCACCAAGGAATTATCAGGATTAAAGTTCTTCTCTATTCCTATGAATAGCAGGTCATAGAGAAAATCGGCTAGTTTTTTGTTGTTTTTAATGTTTTTAAATAAATCCTCAAACAGGGTGTTTTGTTCTTTAAGGATCATTTTTACTGAACTATGCACACCCTTTATTGTCCAGTTTTTGCCTAGCTCCTCATCTATAGCTTGACAAATTCTTGAGACAAGAAAAGGATAACCGCCGGTAAATCTATATATCTCATCAGATATTGCCATAATATCCATGCCGGTATTAAAATCGGCTTCATACTCCCCGAGCATGACAGCTATCTCATGCGGGGCAAAAGACATATCCACTTTGAAGCTGACGGCTATGTTCCACGGTGAATTATAAATCTTATTTTCTTCGCCAGACAGCGCAAGAGTCCTCTCGCTCGCCATTTTCAATTTGATATTCTTGATATCGTACACCCCTGCCAGAATCACGCTGTGGAATGTAAAATCTTTTCTATTTTTCCTCAGCAGAAACTTATCTCGCAGCATTCCCAAAAAGTGCAGAAATACTTGATTGTTACTTGTCTTATCTACCTCGTCTATCATCAGTACAATCTTTTTATCTTTGCACATTTTCGTGATATGCCTATTTAATAATTCAAAAGTTGTTGCCTTATTATTTTGCCAGCTACTTGCGTATTCTTCAGATACTAATGCAAATTCCAGCGCGTCTGACACTTTCCTTAAAAACATAGGGCAAAAGACTTCAGGTGATTCAAAACTCTCATCACCAATCCCCTCAAAGCTGATTGAGGCAACAATATATCTGTCCCTAAGCGCATTTTCAAGACCAGCTAAAGTAGTAGTCTTTCCATATTGCCTGGCCCGGTTTATGGTAAAATAAGAGCGCTTGTCTATTAATTCAATAATCTGTTCCAGCTTGCCGCTGATATCGACCATATAGTCTTCTTCCGGAACACATAATCCTGTTACATTAAATCTCCGCATATTCTTGCCCCCTTTTTTTTATTATACTCCGTTTCTTTGCGTCTTTTAAATTACAATCCAGCGGCCATTTTTTTGTAATGCAAGGGGCACGATCATTTTAAAAACATTACCCTCAATCAGTTCGGGTTCACTGCCACCTGTATAAATATCCGTGTATTCGTAAAGATTACGCACGCCGGAGCCAAGTTCGTCAGAACGCCCAATGTTGACAAAGAATTTAGCCAGTATCGGGTTTTTGGAATGCGGTGTGAAGTCGTTTGGGTTTATCCGTCCTTCAAAATGCGGGCGGCTCCAATTGTCTGTCACGATCCTGCCGCCTTCAATAATTACCCTTGATCTGTACGAGCTTGAGTATTCCCAATGTACCAAAATATTGCTGACAATCTCACGGGCAATGCGGGAACGGATGCTGACACTTTGCCGGCCGATAATAAAGAATCTGTCCAGAGTATGTTTTTCGATAAATTCAAAAATTCTGTCATAGGCTTCAATCAAGTTGGTCTCAACAATCAAGCGGTCGTCATAACGATCCAGATTTTCCCGGCGCAGCAGGCAGTCAGTAGTATATCCCGGCGCGCAGGATTGGATCACATCATCTTTGCCAAATAAAAGGATACCCGCGAGGTTGAAGCCTTTTTTGCCGCTCATTTTGTCTTCTTCATACAGCCCGGCGCTGCGGAAAAGCTCCATGTCGGTCAGATCCTTCCAAGGATGCTTGTCATTCCGCGAGAGCGCGAGTTGTTTGGCAACCGGTACTAAATCAAGCCGCAGATCAGCCAAAGTGGCATACGGAAATATCCGCCGCTCTGTAAACTGTCCTGACTTTTGACTGATAAGCTGTGCCGCAAGCTCACCTGAATTTGTGATGTCTACATCCGCTTCGTTATTACGGTCATAAATGCGTCCGGAACAAAATTCAACCTGCGAAGTAGGCGGCACGTATACATAGAGAATGATTTGGCCGTCAATTTCAATCTCATTAAGGGTAAGCATCAATGTTGGGGAAATCTTCTGCGGGTTATTAAGCATATTAATAAAGTTTTTTTGATATCCGAAACACATTTTGGGTTCACGCCAAGAATTTCGCCGGAATCGCGGACACCTAAAAGTAGATGGCCGCCATAGCGGTTGGAAAATGAGCATACAGTTTCAAACACTGAATTGTTCAAGGAATTTGCGCATTCCTTAAATTCAACAGTGAAACCTTCGCCCTCTTTCAGTAGTTTTCGGACATGCTCAACTGTCATTAGATTTTGCCTCCTCTTACTCAAATGCACTTTTGCTGTCAGTTATTACAAAGTAATTTTGCCTTAATGCTTTCGTTTCTCCAAATTCGGCAGTTGGCAACTGCCGAATTAAGCGTTATCTCTCTAATGCGGGCTTTACCCGCAAGAGGCCAGAAGCCAGAGGACAGAGTGTGTAGAAAAGCGCGAAAAAGACGCTTTTCTTTAATTGTTGTTTTTTATTGGTGCTTCTGGCCCGTAAGCTACTAAATATTTTTTTGCTGTCGGTTAGTACAAAATAATTATGCCACAAATAAGGAAAAGTTTCAATAAAAATATGATAAAAAGATCATGGAGTTTTATGCTCGCAAGGAGTATAAAATGGATTTCGGAGGTGTTATGAATGAATAATCCGGCGATAGATTATAGAAATCCGGTTATGCTGCGAAAAATGGGTATAGAAGCCCTCTCAAAAGCCCTATCCCCTGTGGGCATGGCCTATTTTTTGCGGCAATATGAAATCGGCGAAGGGGATTATACCCGGGAACGAGGAGAAATGTTGAAGGATTTCACCACAGAATCTATCCTTGCAGGGATAGGCAAACAGAAATAATGGGAGATGAACCATATTATAAATAGGTGCTGTCAATGCGTGATCCTTATTATCCACGATGATGACAAGCATGGATATTATGATGCTTTTGCCCGATATGACGGGTCTGAGGAATTGGAGCCAATGAGATTATTCCTCAGACAACAGGCAGAACGGACATGGGAAAAGTCACTGGAACAGGAGTTGCGGCGATGTAGTGGCTTGGATAATAAAAAATAATATAAAAACAATAAAAAATCCGGACCCTCAATGAGGTTCTGGGTTTTTTATTGTTTAAAAAAAGCATTTTTTTACTTTTACTCCTGCTTAAAGCAGGGGAGACCAAGACGTCGTACTGTAACGCTTCATTCTACTGGTGAAAAATATCTACCTATTTAAAATCTTTTGGTATTCTTAGAGTATTAAGAGTAAAGGAAAATTTTACCAAAAAGGTTTACGAGCTGAGTTCTGTCATAGTATAATACTCCGCGGTATGCTTTTTTCGGTGGCTGAGTCAGTTACCGGCATCTGATAGATTTTGTTAATGTGAGCAGTTTATCTAAAAAATATGGAAAGTAACGGAGGAACGATCATGAGGACTACACTCAAAGGATTACTAAAAATTACAGCAGGGATGATTCTGGCGGCAGTTCTATTAATTTGTTGCATAACCTATGCCGGGCCTTTGTCGGTAATGGCGCAGAATTATGATGGCTTATCGGATATTTCCGAGTTAGAGCTTTCTTTTAAGTCAGTCCCAAATTCTAATTCCTGTGGAATTTCACATGTATTTATTATGCCTGGCGAAAGGATAGCGGTTGGGACTGGTTTTGGAATTGTCGGGGGTTGGCAGGATATTGGTAAAATTATGCTGGAAGAAAGTAATATTGCAAATGATATAGAGTACCCGGAGATCGAAGTTATGGTTGCCGCCGATGCAACTGCTAATAACCTGGATTTAACAGGTTTAGATAAACTATTAAAAGATCAGTTGGAAGAACTGGGACTACAAAGAAATAAGGTTTATGTCAATTCGACGAATGTAAATTATATAACCAATGAATTTAACTGGAAAAGAGTCGACCATACAAATGTAGCAACACGGGCAGAGAACAATGAGCAAAATCTAATACAAAATTACAATGATCCGCATATCAGCCAGCGATTTGATTATCATATCGACTATAGAGAAAATGAGATATGGTTTTATGGTTATGGCGTTCCGGCTTTCAAGGATTTTTTATTTACAGATAATAATGTGGCTGATAATAAGGTCTTTACTTTTACGCTTGACGAGTCAAGGGTAAATTACCATTCTGAAGAGGGTTTTGGATTTTTGTTTAATTCAGAGTTTACATATTCAGAAGGCGCACGACTCTTAACGGGCTATTTGGTTTTGTTTAGTCAGACTACAGTTGCTTTATATCAGTTGAGCAATATTGATGTAAACCGTTTTGCAGCTGAAACAAGTTTAACAATAACTTCAGCAGCAAGTCAAAGTTCTCCCTGGGGTGGTAGAGTAACAAGGCTTGTCAATGTAAGTAAACCTGCGGCTGCTGGAAATAAGCGTCATATAAAAATCGTATCAACTCCAAATGTTGTTTCTGTATATCAATTTACCGATGATACCCACAGTATTGTGCAGAATAGGATAATCGACCAATATAGTCTTCCGGTAAGGTACTATCATTATGGTTTTGGCCCAATTAACGCGAATGTAGGTCACAGTTGCACCATATTAACCCAAATTGGATTGCAAAACTTTAAAATGTCAACGGACAGCTCCAGTACGCTGACAGATGTGGTTATGAATACGACTTGGAAGTTTGATGATTCCCTGAAGATACTAGCCAATGTTGACAATGATGGTGTTACAGATTTGGATGCGCTCAATAACTTGTCCAGCGTATTGTATTATCTGGGGAAGGAAAAAGTTCATTATGTCGGATGGGGCTTGAATAATACGATCAGCGGTAGTGTTTATTCTGATGTAAAAGAACAAGCCGAGGCTATCATAGCCAGAAACCTTGATCGGGGATTCTTTATAAATAGAAGCGAGGAAGACAGTTTTTCACTGCAGCAAGGCGCCAATAAGATCGCAGAGTATATAAACCGGCTAATTGAAGAACTCCCACTGGGAAAACCTGCTATGCCGAGCCTCACATCAAAAATATCAGGAGATAAGGCAATAGTTATGGCTGTGGATAACCTCACCTCCCTTGGTAATCCGATTGCGGATTATGCCTGGAGGTGGATGGACGTTGAAGAAGGAAAATGGAATAATATGGAGGAAAATGCCCAATCTATCAGCATTACTCTAGAGAAAGAAAAATACTATATTGTCTCACTAAAAGTAAAAGATGCTCTTACAGGACAATATAGCGATGAAGCTACCTGCTTTGTTACCTTGATTGATGTGAATCCCTTGGCAAGCTTCACTATTGACAATAAAGAGTTGTTTGATATTGCAAAATACCCCGAGCTTAGCACATCAAAAATAGTCAAAGCCAGTGATTTTTCTTACAGCCCTTCCGGAGCGGAAATAATAGAGTATGACTGGAAGGTATATAATGATTCTATGGTTGAACAGAATATCATTATCGGTGGTTCTGATAATGAACCCATATTTGATTTTTCCAGCTCACCTAGAGGTAAATATACTGTTCAGCTAATAGTAAGGGATGAAAACGAAAATCAGTCGAGCGCCTTTATTCAGACAGTGATGAGATATGTTGAAAGCGGCGCCGATAATTCTATATCGGTCGCAAAGGCCAGCCAGCCTTTTGATAATAACTATACGCTGTATAAAAACAATATTTTGGTAGAAGCCTCCGTAACAAGCCTTTATCCTGGTTCTTTAAACTACCGAATAATACGCAGGAGTGGAAATGGCGATGTTATTATAGATCAATGGAGTTCTCTTGAAAGTGAAGGAGGTCTTGTCAGTTTTACATTAGAGGATGGAGTATGTGACTTGTATCTGCAAGTAGTAAGGGTTGATGACGGTGTTAATATAAAAACAGAATACCTTGGCTTCTATTCGTCGCAATTAAATGAAGACGATAAAATCAAACCTTCTGTAGTCATTACCCCAGCCGGCTCCGCCTTTATTGGCCCCAATACAGTAATAAGAGTTGACGCTACTGATGAAACCGATCTTTATCAAGTCATTTTGGAAGAAAAAATTCAGGACGAATGGAAAATTGTGAGGGTAGAAGCTGGCTTGAGCCAAGAAAAATCATTTACATATAAGCCAACGCTAGATGTAAGCGCAACTGAGGTTGAGTTTAGGGCCTATGCCTTTGACAAGGCTTTGAACCAAAGCGATTATGCAGGCGGTAACTATACTATTGATATAGTTGCTCCCAGCATAGCGGGTTTCTCTTTGGAGCAAAAAACGGGCGTACTCTTTGAATGGAGCGCTTCTGCAAGTGATGATAACCTTGTTGGATATATAATAATAGAGTATTCAGTAAATATGAGCAATTGGCAGGAAATACTCAACAAGAGCTTGGATACGGCTGGCCAAGATGTTTCCGTTTCGGATGTTCTTGATATGGGCAGATTAGCAGCAGGCACCTATTATCTGAGGGCAGTAGCTGTTGACAGCGCCCAAAACAGAAGTATTCCAACGGAAGCACAACAGGTCAAAATCGACAAAACAGCACCAAGGCTCACGATCACTCAGCCCAGGAATAATGCCTACATAAATGGGGAAGTAGACTTTTTGATCAGGGTTGAGGGAAATCTTAACCTGTCCAAAATGGCCTTTGAGTACTCCCTTGATAATGCCAATTGGATAAAAGTGGGAGAAAATGAGATTAATGCTGATACAGTAAGTGTTATTTATACAATTGATACAACGGAACTAGAGGATGGAGCTATAGTAGTTCGTGCCCTTGCATATGACAGATATGGCGAATTTCTTGACAATCCACCTATCCATAACTATACCATTAATAACGATCCACCTGATGCGCCAACGGGCTTTTCTGCCACTGGTGGCGATGCACATATATACCTGTTATGGGATTCGATTTATAGACCTACCCTTGATAAATTCATTCTCTATCGTGCTCTTGTGACGGATGAAGTAACTGGGGAATTTGAAAAAATATATGAAACCGGGATATATTCGGAATATTACGACAGAGATATAAATATTGAGGAGACATATAGTTACTATTTGACGGCTATAAGCAAAACAGGTAAAGAAAGTGAGTCCACGCCTATAAAAACCGCCAAGGCTTTGCCAGATACTACTCCGCCCGAGATAACTGCAATCAGCCCTGCTGGCAATTCCATAATTTCCGGCATAATTAGTGTCACAGTCACAGCAAAGGATAATATCTGCCTTAGCAAGATTGAATTGCAAACTTCAGTAGACGGTGGATCAACATGGCAGATATATGACTCGGTTGAAACACCAAAAGTATCACTATATACCGCCAGTTTTAAACTGGATACTGCAGATTTTTCCAATGGAGCATTGCGCGTGCGGGCTATTGCATACGACACATCTGACAATGAAAGCGGCGGTTTTCCCATCCGCTTATACACCATT
>Ga0082212_10004082_pt1 | contig 20440 bp, 16 predicted proteins | sample TergutNt197P3_FD_71548 | JGI IMG/M metagenome (GOLD analysis project Ga0082212, IMG submission 71548) | Neocapritermes taracua P3 segment gut microbial communities from Petit-Saut dam, French Guiana - Nt197 P3 | ecosystem: Host-associated > Arthropoda: Insects > Digestive system > Gut ... | reverse complement strand
TGGCGGTGCAGGTTTGGGTGGTGGCGGAGGTGGCGGTGCAGGTTTGGGTGGTGGCGGAGGTGGCGGTGCAGGTTTGGGTGATGGCGGAGGAGGCGGTGCAGGTTTGGGTGGTGGCGGAGGTGGCGGTGCAGGTTTGGGTGATGGCGGAGGAGGCGGTGCAGGTTTGGGTGGTTGTTGCGTAGCGGGCTGACCGTAGGTCGTTTGCCCCGGCATGGGCGGTGGCGGTATAGGCTGACGCCTCGCGCCGTGTGCGGCAAGTTCAGAGCCGGGCGGCGGCGGCGGCGGTATAGGTTGTCGCTGTCCCGGACGCGCAGGCGGAGCCTGACCGGGCATAGGCGGCGGCGGTATAGGCTGGCGGCGTTCCCGAGTGGCCGCAGGGCGTGATTCGCGTTCCTCTGCCGCTTCAAGCAGAGGGTGTACTTTTCCGAATTCGCGCTTTTTAGGCGGCTGTACAGGAGGGCGCGGCGCGGCTGACCCTCGCCCGACAGGACGACTGGGTGTAGTTGAGCGTTCCTCCGCTTGCGCCAACAGAGGGTGTACCTTAACGTCTTTGCCTTTTTTTTGCGGTTTAGCCGCTTTAGGCGGTGTCGGTGCTTTCACAGGCGGTGGTGCTTTCGCAGGCTTAGGCGCAATAGGAGGCGCGTTCATGTGAGGCGGCGCGGCTTGCCCCATAGGTTGCATCATGGGTGGAGGCGGCGGAACTTTTCCGCGTTTCGGCGGTGCGTTCATGGGAGCTGGCGCGGCTTGCCCCCCAGGAACACCGCCCATAGGCGGTGCGCCTGTTGGTGCGGGCGGCATTTTCGGTGCTTTTGGCGGCGCGTAAATACTCGCCGTGTCGATTTCGGGCAAAACTAACGCATTGTCGCCGAATTTCCCCGTGAGTTGTGCAAACGTATCACTCACAGACGAATACTCAAACGGTTTATCTAACTTGATAAAGTCGCATATATCATCTTGTTGTTGTGAATTCAAAACGTATTTGTAATACCACTGGTTGATAGCTTTTTTGCCCGCTTCGTCTTTGTGTTTTTTGCCGAATAATCCTCCTTTTTTTGCGTCCTCGTCAACGAAAGGAACACTGACCAATATCGCGCCTTTAAGCGGAACCGGACAGTTGAGCAGTTCTTGTTGTACTTGTTGTTCGTTGAGTTCGAGTATGATTTCTTTAATTGCGTTGTCGGTTTTTTCGGCAATCATGCCGTTCTCGTACAGCTTTACACCCGTAGGATAAAACTCCGACGGCAAACAAGTCAACACACCGCTCACGGGGTATGCAGAGGCGGCGAAAGCACGCGCCATACCCTCGAGTTTCTCTTTATAAATGGGCTGTGCATTTATGTCATTCACGTTCAGGCGAGACAGCGTGTCATAATCGACAGCTTCGTTTTTCGTGCTGCCCGGAACTTCCATAGTGAGCAAATAACACAAACTCTCGATTTCGAGCCACATAGTACGAACATCGGCGAGCGGCGTATAGAACCCGTACAACTCGGGTACTGCCGCCCCAGGCATTTTATCGACGATTTTGAACAAAACAGTCCCGCCGCTAAGGCAGAAATGCCCGATATGATGACGCATAAGCGTAGGAGGCGCGAACTTCGTACCGTCCATCTTTGTTTCGTCGATGATTTTCCTAAAAAAGTTAAGCATTGCGTTGAAGTCATCATCGCTAATCGCGGAAGGGCGTTGCGCCTCATAATTCCTGAGTGTCGGTGTATCCCCCACCCCAGGCAGTTTCTTACCCGGCGTATGCTTGAAACGCAAAATATCACGATTAAACAAACTCATACTACTTCACCTCCCGTTGGAAAATGTCTTTCTCGAACCGTAGTCCGTATCGCTGTTTCGTCCAGCCGCTGTTTAACAAAAACTTACGAATCGCCTCTTTTTGCAGCTCTAATCGGGATAGCTCAATCTGGTTGGTTACGTCATAAAACTTTGTGGAATAGCGTACGCGATTACCGTCTTTCACGCTGGAATCCCACGGCATAATGACCCATTTATAGCGGTGCGTATTCTCGCCTGTTTCCTGAATAAACAGATTAACCGCAACCTTATCCTGACCTGTGGCAATGGGTGCATTATAATCAATCGTGAGCGGTTTATAATTGTCCGTGAACGAATTTTCGTCCACACCGGGCGACTCGGGCTTGTCATAATCGAAAACAAATTCCAATTTAAGGTTTGCTTTGCTGACATAATTCGCGAAGTTGTTCATACCCTTGCCAAACATGAACCCCGTTCGGTTATTCGTGAACGCTATAAACTTCAGCAAATGCGCGAACGCCGTATTATTCTTGAGCGCAGGGTGAATCACCGAAGGCAACTCCGTCGCGAAAGGTTTGAGAACCATTTCTTCATCAGTCAATTGAATTGTTCCCTCAAGTGAGCCTGTTTCGTCATACTTTGTGCGAAAACTTCGTGCAGGCGGAAAAAATTTGTTAATCAAATTCGGGATATTGTAAAACAAAAGCCGTTCATCAAGCGCGCGGACACAAACGCCTTCAAAGGATATAATCGGCTCATCGTTGCGGTCAAGATAAACTGTCTTAGCGACGCGCGCCAAAAGGCAACAGCCGTCCACTCTGAGGTAATAGAACCCTGAACACCAGTCACTTTCGCTTATTGCGGCAAATGAATCATTGCGCGCCAAATTGATGATACTCTGGCAGGTTTTCTGAACTTTATCGGGCATATAATCGGGCTTGACAACCCACCCATAGTCGGCATCAAACGTCCGAGTCCACATGAAAACATCATACTTCATAACATTACCTCCTCAGTTACCGAATCGCCCTGCGATTCATAATTGTCAAAATCTGCCGCGCGCTGTTCCGCCGATTGCCGTTCGCGGTACAACGCCTCCCCCTCCAGCAGGTCATCATCGCTCAACCGATAAATCCGCACCGCTTCGGGGAACGTATCGTTAAGCGTTTTGATAACATCAGGGCTGAGATTGCCGTAAACCCCCACACAAAACATATCATAGACGGCTTTTTCGGCTTCCCGTAAAATCGAAAGAATGCGCGCCTCAAGCCGCTCAGGGACCGCGATTGAACCCTCTCTAACAATGCTGATTGTTTTGTTATTGTCACGGCGTTTATACTCGTAAAAACCCATTTCGTAGGTATAACCGTCGCTCTCGCAGAAAAGCGCGTCTCCGTCAACGCCGTAGACCGCATCACAGTAACACAAAGCGGCTGTCGTTCGCGGAATCGTCAACGCGCTCTGTGCCGTTCGCGCGGCTTTGAGTGTTTCGGGGCTGTACTTGAAGTTAGACAAATTCGGCTCATCTGACTCTTTGGCAACAAGCGAATCATCAATATCGGCGCGCACAAAAGCAACTTCGCTTTTCGCGCTCACTTCTTGTGTAGATTTCTTGACTGCGTTGCTCCAACGCCCCTCGCTTGAATAAGCGACTTTGAGTTTGTATTGTTTTTTTATCAATCGAAAAGGAATCAAAATCGGCTCAACGGACAACGGTGCGACCGTTACCCAGTTAATGACGTATTCATTCTCCGGAATAAACTTGTATGACTCACAGGAGGCGAACGAACGCGTAATCTCCTTGTGACACTCCTGCGACAACTCGTTCTCGAGTATAATCCCGAATTTGCATATGTTATCGTTGAGCGACTCGGTCACCTGCCGCAACGTCGGGCGAGGCGTCGGGTCATACGACGTCATGCGTTCCATCAACAGCGAAATCGCCTTGGAATCTTTAGCGCGAACCACTGACCCGTCATTGAACCGCCGCGCCTTGCGAAAAGGATTCTGCGACACCGTACGAATGACTTTAGGGGTTTCGTTCTCTAAAATGAAACACAACAGCATTCCTGCCGAAAAAACGTCGCTCTTGTCTGTCGGTTTCGCGCCGTCGGGAAGCTCCGGCGCGGCGAACGCCTTACAAAACTCATCATACTTGCGTTCGTCTTGCGGCAATCCGACATAGGTCACGTCGTTCGCGTCATTCACTTCGTATAGGGTAGGCGAAACATACCCCCGACCTTTTCCGTTTTCCAAAAGGCGGACGATTTGCCAAAATATATCCAATCTTTCGCTTTCCGTGCGAGTTTCGCTGACCCAATCCGCTAACTTCATTGCTCGACTTCCTTAGAATCGTTCCTATCCTTACTACTATATCACATTTTTAAGTAAATGTAAACATATTATTTGTAATTTTTCATGAATATCATCAAAATCTTTTGGAAATCGCTCTTGTTTTGCCAAAACGTCAAGCTGTCGGAGCGGCGGAGCCACCCCTTAAAGCTCTTGTTTTGCCAAAACGTCAAGCTGTCGGAGCGGCGGAGCCACCCCTTAAAGCTCTTGTTTTGCCTATAAATCAAACAACGACATCTGCGCTGAAACAGGTAAATCACCGAAAAATCCCGTATTTGTCAGCTTTTCGAGTACGGTTTTGTTCAATGATGATTTGCTTTGAATGTCTTCAATACAAATAAAATCGCCGCCTTGAATCACTTCATGAATACGCCGCGCCGCATTCTCACCGCAACCCTCAATCGCCGAATAGGGCAGGCGGAGTGCGTCATCCTCGATTATATAGCGCGTGGGGTGGGAGCTTTTATAGTAAGGCGCGAGCATACGGAACCCCCGCAACTGCATTTCGTACACCATCAACAGCGCGTCATACGTGCCGCGTTCTTTGGGCGTCTTTTCTTTGTCAGGAATCGCCGCAATGCTCTCTAACCGCTTACGAACCGCGTCTTTACCTGCCGTTGCCGCCGTAACGTCGATATTCTCGGTATGCCGCATGAGTGCCGCCGCATAGAATTCCTTAGGGCGGTAGACTTTGAACCAACCGAGTTTCACCGCGCCCATAACGTATGCCGCCGCGTGCGCTTTAGGGAACATATACTTGATTTTTTTGCAAGAGTCCACGTACCAATCGGGCACGTCATGCGCTTTAAACGCCGCGTAAATCTCGTCGTCGAAGAACTTCGCCGCGCCGCCTTTTCGCGTAATCTCGGTAATTTTGAACGCCAAAGTCGGCTCCATACCTTTCTTGATTAAGTACACCATGATGTTGTCGCGCGTTCCTATGACGTTGGAAATGGTACACGTTCCGGCGGCAATCAGGTCACGCGCATTGCCCAACCACACGTCCGTACCGTGGGACAACCCCGACACCTGCAACAAGTCCGCAAAAGTCTTAGGCTGTGCTTCTTTGAGCATCTGAATGGTGAACCCCGTCCCGAATTCAGGCAGTCCGTATGTCCCCGTAGTAAACAGCGGGTCATCAATGCCGAGAGGTTTCGGCGTTGTGAAAAGCTCCATAACCGATTTGTCGGCGTTGGGCACGTCGGCGATTTTAACCCCTGTCATATCCTCAAGATACTTATACAAAGTCGGGACATCATGCCCGAGTATGTCTAACTTGACAATTGTGTCATGCAATGCTTTGAAACTGAAGTGCGTGGTAACAATGTCCGAGTCGGTTTTGCCGGCAGGGCGTTGAACAGGCGTAAAGTCATACACTTCATGCGTCGTCGGTACAACAATCATGCCACCGGGGTGTTGACCTGTGGTGTTCTTGACTCCCACACACCCCGCCACAAGCCGATTCGTTTCTGCTTTGCCGAGAGTCAGCCCGCGCTCGTCCAAAAATTTGCGGACGAACCCGTAGGCGTTCTTGTCCTGCAATCCCGCAATCGTCCCTGCCTTAAAAACGTATTCTTTCCCAAACAGCTCTTCGGTATACTTATGCGCGTTCGCCTGATACTCGCCGCTAAAGTTTAAGTCTATATCAGGGACTTTATCGCCCTCGAATCCCAAGAAAGTCTCGAAAGGAATGTCGTGACCGTCCCGCATAAAATCCGCGCCGCATTTCGGGCATTGCTTTTCGGGTAAGTCAAACCCCGAACCTACCGAGTTGTCGAATTCGGTGTACTTGCAATCAGGACAGCGGTAATGCGGCGGCAGGGGATTTACCTCCGATATACCAGACAGGTACGCCGCTACTGACGAGCCTACAGAACCACGCGAACCGACTAAATAACCATCGTTCTCAGATTTCTTGACTAACTTCTGAGAAATAACGTACAGCACAGAATACCCGTGCTTGATAATCGCGCCAAGCTCCTTATCCACTCGCGCCTGAATGGTCTCGTGAAGCGGCTCACCGTATAAATCCGCCGCCTTGGTGCGACACAGCCGCTCTAACTCTTCCTCCGCGCCTTGTATGAACGGACGATACTCACCCTTAGGAATGGGGCGAATGGCATCGCTTTCCACCATATCGGCAATCAAGTTAGGGTTGTCGATAACAACTTCGCGCGCTATATCTTCGCCGAGGTAGTCAAACTCCGCGAGCATTTCCGCAGTTGTGCGAAAGTATAACGGTGCTTGATTCCCCGCGTCCTTGAATCCCTGCCCCGCCTGTAGAATTTCGCGGAAAATCGCGTCGTCTTTATTCATGAAATGCACGTCGCCCGTAGCGACTACTAATTTACCCAACCGCTTGCCTAACTCGTAGATTTTCTTGTTATAGAGTTGCAGTTTCAGCTCATTAGGCACATCACCGTTGCGAATAAGAAACGCATTCACGCCGAGCGGCATAATCTCCAAAAAGTCATACAATTCCGCGATTTGCTCCAACTCCGCCTGCGGTTTGCCTGCAATGACCGCTTGGAACAACTCCCCCGCCTCACAAGCAGAGCCCAGCAACAACCCCTCGCGGTGGCGTGACAACTCTGACAAAGGAATACGCGGTTTGCCGTAAAAATAGTCGAGATTAGCGTAAGAAATGAGTTTGTACAGATTCTTCAACCCCGCTTTACTTTTCACGAGAATAGTCATGTGGCGATACTTGTCTTTCTTGACATCAATGCCGCCGAACACGCTGTTCAAGTCCCCGACTGTTTCAAGCCCGCCGACCTTGTTCTTTTTAGCGTCGTCGATAATTCGTGTGAACAGTTTCGCAGTCACCTGCGCGTCATTGAGCGCACGGTGGTGCTTAAACTCACCGAGTTTATAGTGTTCAACCATGAGGTTGAGTTTGTGCGATTTAAGTTCAGGAGCCGCCGCACGGCTTAGTGCAAGAGTATCCACTGCGGCGAAAGCACACTCTATATTACAGCGTGACATTACTGAACGCAGAAATCCCATATCAAAATCGGCATTATGCGCGATTAAACACCGACAATTTCCGCAGAACGCCAGAAACTTGCTCAACGCCTCCGATTCTTCAGGCGCGTCGCGCAGCATATCGTCGGTAATTCCCGTAATCTCGATGATTTTCGCAGGAAGCGGTTCGCCGATGTTGATAAACGTCGAGAACTCCTCAACTACCTGCATATCACGAATCTTCACCGCGCCAATCTCGGTGATTTTACAATCAGCAGGAGTCAACCCCGTAGTCTCAACGTCAAACACGACAAACTCCGCGTCGTCGCCGTACAGCGGGAATCGCGCCCCCTCGGTAATGAGCGGCTTGCCGTCGTTGACGAAGTACGCCTCCATACCGTAAATCACCTTGAAATCGGCGTCGGGGTTGGCTTTCATGATTTTTTCATAGGTGTCCATCATAGCAGGGAAAGCCTGTACGTTCCCATGGTCAGTGACTGCCACGGCTCTGTGACCCCACTTGTAGGCTAACTGAATGTATTCTTCTGCGGTATTTGTCGCGTCCATGTCGGACATTTTGGTGTGCAAATGCAGTTCGACACGTTTACCCTCTGTATAATCGTCCTGTCTTTCTACAGTTTCGACACGAACAATCGACAACGGTTCAAGCACACAATCCTTCTCGAACTCATCGCGCAGATACTTTCCGTGAACCAACAACGACATACCCTTCTTGATTGACGCCTCTGCGTCGATTTTGGGCTTAGAACTCGTGAAAAATTTCATAGTCACTGACGAGGTTTTGTCAGTGAGGCTCATCACCGTGACCGTTTTGCCGCCTTTGAGCGTGCGCGTGTCTTTAGCGAAAACTTCACCCTGCACGACAACTTCACTGCCGCTCGCACTCGCCAAATATTCCATTGCAGTGGGCTTTTCGGTGATTCGCTTGCCTAATAACACGTCTCCCACGGCGAAATCACGCGGCGGCGCGTCTGACTTAGGCGGTTTAGCCGCCACAGGCTTAGGCGCGGGCGGCGGTGCGGTAATCACCACGACATTCTCCGCAGGGCGAGAAGGAGGTGGCGGAACCGGTGGAGGTTCTATATCAAACGGCGGAGCATCGTCAACAGGTGCAATTGTCGTAACAGGTGGAGCGTCCGCAACAGGCGAAACAGTCACGACAGGCGCGACGGATTCAATCTTCGGAGTTTTTGCCACAATTCTTGTGTCTGCGAGTTCCAAATAAGCCTTAATCGCATTTTCGCTATCCGTCAAATCCGCAAACCCGACGGGTGTTTGCGACAGAATATGTAAAGTCAGCACGTTGCGCCTCTCGTCAAATTGCACTTCCGTCAGCTCACAATCCACCACGCACTGCGGCAGATTCGCGCCGCTCAAAAAAGCCCCCAAAACCTTGTCACGATTTGTCATAATTCATTTATCAGCTCAGCTAATGCCGACATTAACTGGCTTTCCTCCACTTTTTTCACAATCTCACCCTGTCTGAACACAAGTCCCACGCCGTCGCCGCCCGTAATACCCAAGTCCGCATCTTTACACTCACCTGGTCCGTTGACCGCGCACCCCATGACGGCGATTTTCAACGGCTTGTCCACTCCGCGCAACAGCGTTTCGACTTGTTCGGCAAGACCTGCAACGTCGATTTTGCACCGCCCGCAAGTGGGGCAGGAAACCACCTGCGCGCCCTTGCGCTTGCCCACTGCCCGAAGAATGTCCTGAGCCGCAGTGACTTCACGCTCAAGCTCATGCGGTGTCGTTGTCAGCGAAACGCGAATGGTGTCGCCGATGTTGTCGCACAACAGCGCGCCTATGCCAATCGCCGATTTAATCAGCCCCATACGCGCCGTCCCCGCTTCCGTAACGCCGAGGTGGAGAGGGTAGGGGACTGCTTGCGCGAGCGCGCGATACGCCGCGATTGTATTCGTCACACTTGAAGACTTCACCGACACTACAATGTCATGAAAATCCAATGCCTCAAGCAAGCGCGTGTTGGCGATTGCCGACTCGACTAACCCGCCCGACACGCTCCCCGAATTCACACCCACTCGTATGGGGACTCCTTTGTTACAGCAGGCGTCGGCGACTGCCTTAACGCGCTCATTATCCCCGATATTGCCGGGGTTTATGCGAATCTTGTCCGCACCCGCGCTGACCGCCTCAAGCGCGATTCGATAATCAAAATGAATATCGGCGACAATCGGAACGCTTACCGCGTTTTTCAGTGCGTCAATCAATCGAACGTCCCGCACATCAGGCACTGCTACACGAATAACGTCGCACCCCACCTCCGCGAGCCGCATCGCTTGCGCGACATTTCCCGACACGTCCTGCGCGGACACGTTCAACATGGACTGCACGTAGACGTTGCCGTCACCAAACGGCAAGTCTCCTACTTTGACGATACGTTTACTCAAACTACTACTCCATTAACATTAAATTATTTGAATGTTGAATCACTCCAAAATGTGTTGTCGTCAAGCTACGGATTGGCAAAGCCAATCCTTAAAGCTCTTGTTTTGCTTCAGCCACCTGTCACCAATTTCCGTATATCGTTGAACGTCACGATGACGATGAGCAACATCAACAGCGCGAACCCAATAAAGTGGATTGTCGCTTCGACGTTTTGATTAAGCGGTTTACGCCGTACGCCCTCCACAGCAAGGAATATAATCCGTCCGCCGTCAAGCGCGGGAATGGGCATAAGGTTGACAATCCCTAAGTTAATGGTGATAAACGTGGATATGCTCACGATTGTGAGGATTAGCTCGCCGAAACTTTCGGTGTACGTAGCAGCCTCGCTGACGATTCCGCCAATCCCGACAGGACCCGACAAATCGTTCAACCCGTACGTTCCGCGCACAATGTCACCGAGCGTAAGCCAAATAATGCGCCCGTATCCCACCGACTCACGCAAGGAATATTCCATGACTGTTTTGAATGACTTTTTCGCCTCCCACACGCGGAAGTCCTTGACATACGAAATCCCGCCGCGTTCATTAGGAGCCGCCGCAAACGTGACTTGAGGGAGAGTGACTTTCTCACCGTCCCGAATCACCACAAACTCATACGCCGCCTGCACGAAAAAATCGCGCAAGTGCGTAGCGTTTCCCTCCTCGTCAATCGTCACGGGAATGCGCGCATTAGACAGCGTAACTTTCAACGGAACACCGACGCGCCACACCTCCAACTCTGTTTCTACGTAGGTGTGCGTACGCGTTCCTGCCGCCGCCTCGTCATTTTCGTCCACTTCGTTCCCCTTTTCGTCAATGTGCACTGTAACGGTAATCTGCGCGTCCTGCGCCGTTTTTTCTGCGGCAACACGCTGAAGTTCGTCATACAGCGCAATTGCAGACTTTACCTCAACGCCGCCAACCGAAACAATCCTGTCGCCCGATTGTAACGCGCCTTCCCCGGTCTTGCTGATTGCATTGTCGCCGAAAATGGACACGGTGGTGGAGTGTTCATCAGAGTCACCGCCCCGCATGAGCGTATTGTCCATGATATATAAAATCTCGTTGGAGGAGATAATTTTCATGCCGCTGACGCTCACAATCCTGTCGTCAACCATAAGCGCGCTGTCCCCTTTATCACTGAGAGGCTGTGCCACATGAAAATCCCCCACAGTGAGGGAAGATATAGGCGTAAGCGAACAGATAATCACCGCAAGAACCCACCCCAACACCAAGTTAAGAACTGCGCCGCCCGAAATGACAATAATGCGCTGCCACACAGGCTTGTTACGAAATTCATTAGGGTCAAGCAGACGTTTCGCGTTCGCGCTTAACGGCAGAAATCGGGGGTCATTGACCATAGTTTCGGGGTCACAGCCTTTGAGGTCTTGTATAATGTTCAGCTCTTCGGGGTTCTCGATAATATCGTCCTCTCCGAGCATACACGAGCCTCCAATCGGAAACGCTTTGATTGCCCAAACCGTCCCTTTCCACTTTTTCTTGATTAACGACGGGCCCATACCGAGGTTGAACTGATACACGTTCATACCGAACAGTTTCGCCGCTCCGTAATGTCCTAATTCGTGAATCAAAATGATGATACACAACGCGATAACAGCAATTACTATAGACAAAGTTTTGTACTCCTTATAATATAATCTGGTATTTCGCAAAACGCAATCTCGCCGCCGAGAAACGCCGTGACTGCCTCTTCGTTGGCTTGATTAAGCCGACGCGGTGCGTCACCGCCGAGACGTGCCGCCTCCCGCGCTAACGCGAGGCAGGGGAACGTGTCAACATCGGGCGCGCTGAACGTCAGCTTGCCTGACTCAATCAGCGACAGCGGCTTGACCGCACAGGGAAACCGTTCGGGGTAGGTTAGTGCGTACTGAATGGGCAGGCGCATATCAGGCACGCTCATCTGTGCGATAACCGCGCCGTCCGCAAACTCCACCGCTGAATGTACGATACTCTGCGGGTGAATCACCACTTCGATTTGGCTCTCGTCCAAGTCAAACAGATACATCGCCTCAATCAGCTCCAAGCCTTTGTTCATGAGCGTCGCCGAATCCACGCTGATTTTCGCGCCCATGCTCCAGTTGGGATTGCGGACTGCCTGTTCGCGTGTAACTTCACGCAACTGCGCTTTAGTGTAGCCTAAAAACGCACCGCCTGATGCAGTCAGAAAGACTTTGCGTATACGCCCGCGACTGCTGACAAGGGAGGTATGGGGGGAACCCCCTCCCATTTGGAGGCACTGCCAAATCGCCGAGTGTTCGCTGTCAACGGGAATCACGGGCACACCGCGTTCGCGTGACTCGCGCATGACTTCCTCGCCCCCTGCCACCAACGATTCTTTATTGGCAAGCGCGACGGTGTTCCCCGCCCGAATCGCCGCTAACGTAGGCGGCAACCCTGCCGCGCCGACTATGGCGTTGACGACCGTGCAATCGGGAATCGCCGCAAGCTCACACAACCGCGCAGGATTAACCGACGACAAGCAGACATTCCCGACCGCCACGCCGAACTCCTGCCGCTGACGCTCCAGCAATTCCGCATTAGCGTGGGCGGACAAACCCACTACTTCTATATTATGCGCCCGCGCGACTTGTAATGTCTGCGTTCCGATTGAACCTGTCGAACCAAGTAAAACGATTGGATTTTTCATTACTCTACCACCACATAAACCGAATCGGAACGTATTGCAAAAATACGAGGTATGCAAAGGGCGCGGAGAATAACACGCTGTCGAATCGGTCAACGAATCCGCCGTGACCGGGCATAATCTTACCAAAATCCTTGACTGCACACTCTCGCTTGAGTATGGACGCCGATAAGTCCCCTAATACACCGAGAATCGCGCAAGGAACCGCCATTGCCGACAAAAACCATACATTGACTTTGATTTCACCCATAACACTCGCGCTGTTATCCATGATATAATGATTGTAGAGATACTCGTATCCGAATCCGAGACCTGCACCGAACACCGCCGCTACGACAAGACCGCCTGCAAACCCCACCCACGTCTTGTTAGGGCTAATCACAGGAGCCATTTTGCGTTTGCCTTTCCCGAAAAGCGTCCCTGCGAAATACGCACCCGAATCGCTCACCCATGTTACCACACAAGTATACAGTACGATAAAAAGTCGGTGTTGTTCAGGCAATGTCGTGTATATGAACGCCAAGCAGGACAGCGAGAAAGGAATACACAGCGATACGACCGCTACAAGTGACAACTGAGCATACTTGATTTTTTGATGATTGAACAACATCACGGTGAATAACCCTATGATAAACGCGAACGCAATATAGCGCATATGGTTTATGTCGTAGTTCAGCACAAACGGCACGGCGGCTACAAATGCCAAGCTGACCGCCGCAAGCGCAATGTTCTTGATGTATTTCGTGGCGACTAATATTTCATACACCGCGCCCACGGATATAAGCGCGACGCCGATTACAAACGCCTCCTTACGGTCAATCCACAAGAACAGCAGCCCGACCGCCACCCCCACGACACCCGACAACACTTTTTTAAGCATAAAACCGTCCTTACCTGCTGTTTAATGTACCTTTTATCGTATTCGGCAACACGATTTTCCCGAACTTCGTTTTCGTTAATATGAACTCACTGCTGACCGACATTTCCTTAATACACATCTGACGCGACCCTAACTCTTGTCCCATTACCTTGTGTATCGTTGTACACTAATTGATACACCGTCTTGCTGCCGCCACTGCCTGACTGTTCTTTTTTCACGACTTCGCAGAGGAAGTATTTGAAATTCTCGTAATTCTTGCTCTTGGAATAAGCACCGTAAGCTATCAAAGCAACGCCGAACAAAACAACGGGCATTGGCGCAAAACCGCTTGTAACGAGTATTAGATTGAAGGCGAAATCGTCAATGTTCGTTCTGTCTGCCGTAAAAAGGGCGGCAATGACTAAGACAACGGTAACTGCTCCCACGAATATAGACATAGCTCCAAAAAATGTGAATCGCATTTTTGCCGCTTTTTGCAACCCTTCCGCCAACTGCTCACTTTGAATGCGCGTAGGTTCAAATTCTCTCATTGAAGATTACCTCTCTTGTTTGTTATTATTTCCCGATTCGCCTTTCTCTTTTAGCGTACTCGCTTAATGCCTTGTCCAATTCGCCGCTGTCGAAATCGCACCACAGCGTATCCGTAAAGTACAACTCCGCATACGCCGCTTGCCACAACAAAAAGTTAGACAGACGTTTCTCGCCGCCCGTGCGTATAATCAAATCCACATCAGGCGCGTCAGCGGTGTACAACTGCGCCGCAAACGCCGACTCTGTAAACGCAGAACCGTCGCCCCTCATCGCAAGATTACGCGCCGCCCGAACAATCTCGGCTTTGCCGCCGTAATTGAGCGCGATTCGACAAACTAACCCCGCATTCCTGCACGACTTACGCGCCGCTTCGTCCATGCGCGACTGCAGTTTCTCGGGAAACACCGACAAATCGCCGATAAACGCGAGACGAATGTCCTCGTCGTCAGTAATTCGCGCCAACTCGTCCAACTTAACGTCAAACAACCGCATGAGATTCTCGACTTCGTCGGCACTGCGGTTGAGATTTTCGGTAGACAGCGCGTAAAACGTCGCGTTTGCTACGCCGCGTTTTGCTAAATCAATGACGCGCTCGCGCAGAACCTCCGCGCCCTTTTTATGCCCCGCCACAACAGGAAGCAGGCGTTTCTTAGCCCAACGCCTGTTCCCGTCCATAATCACGCCTATGTGTTTAGGTAATCGTTCACTTTGCATTCTTCTGCTGTTTTTCCCAATCTGCGAATCTTTTCACAACATCTTCGACATCTTCTGCGTCCATAGCCGCTTCCGCTTGAACAATCGCCATATCAATTCCGCCGCCGAGTGCTCTTACCGCATACAAAGCCGACAAATTCGTTTTCTTAGTATCCTTTATTTCGGGTGAATTAGCCATACTTATGACCATTCCTTTCTGCGAAAGGCACAAAAGGCTAATGAAACAAGCCTTGCCTAACACTGTAAAACTTGATATACTTGTGATTGAGGAAACAGGCACACTACAGAGTACGTGGAGGTGAGTGCGACAAATTATCAACGAATTTGTCCGTATATTTATGTGTACCGAATGTTCTTTCAAGCACGATTTGATTGTCGGGAGCTTTATTCCGACTGCCGATATTCGCCAGCTTAGGGATTTAGTTCGTTATCACACAAAACTGACGAGCTACACAACAGGCGAATCTTGAATCAACAATTCTCACTATCGCAAAGAAGTTTCTGCCGCAAATCAATCTTGTTTTGACTGTTCCGGGTATCGCCGCTTTTTCCGCTGTTGCTCGTATGCTTTTAACTGCCATCTACAATATTTCTAAAAAGAATGAGCCTTACAATGCCGAACTTTACCGCCAGTCTGATAAACCGCCTGTACAAAGGATTGTTACGCCTGAGCAAGCTGTCTTCATTCTGGGGCGTCAAGGCTATCTTGTGACTGATTCGCCTTAAAGCAGAGTTGATATATTTTTAAGCCTTTTTGTAAGGGCTTGCTTTGCTGTGGGTTGTTCTACGGCAGGGTGAATTTAATTTGTTTCAAACTTGGCTCATCTGCCTACATTATACCACCATTATTAGCATTTGTCAAGCGTTTTTCGTAACTTCTCGTAGGCTTTTTGCAAACTTCAAGCGTCGATTCTGCAAGTACCGTTTCGTCACGGAATACCTCGTATGCCGCAGAAAACTTTACGTTGCCGCTTTTGAAAAAATCTTGACATTGATTGAGGGAATGCAAACCGAGCAACAAGGAATCAAAACCGAACTTTCAGGCATACATACAAGGCTTGAAAGTATTGAAACCGAGCAACAAGGCATGAAACAGCAAATAACCTCAATTCGCATGGGATACGGCTTTAGAAATATTGATAATTTGATTGCTCTTGTTATACTTAAATGCGGTGGTGATGTTATTACGTTACCGTGTAGGTAGTCCCCCACACTATCAGGCGATGCCCCTTATTTATGCTGACCTTAGAGGAAAGGGGCGACCGATTGACGACAGCGACCTACTCATTGCGGCGCAGTGTGTTACAGGCGGTTACACACTTGTTACAAACAACACAAAGCATTACTTCATATAAAATAGCTTATAAAAAATGCCAACCTTTTCATTTCTACGAAGCCGCCGAGATACGGATAAAAGATATTCAAGCCGCCATCGATAACGACAAGGGCGGTTACTACCCCAAGCATGACATAAAAGTGCTGTGTAACCTCATGTTCAAATACGCTATGCAACACGACTATATTGAAAAAAATTACGCAGGGTTTGTCGACAGTCTGAAAGCCCGACATTGTCGGGCTTTTTGTTTATTTCCATTTCATGCTGATATCCATTGCCTTAACCGAATGTGTCAACGCGCCAATGCTGATGATATCAACACCCGTATCGGCGACTGCGGCGATGTTCTCAAGCGTGATGTTGCCGCTTGCCTCGAGTTTGGGGCGAATCCCCGACGTTTTCGCCGACTCGACAACCCTGTTCACCGCCTCACGCATTGCCTCGACGCTCATGTTATCAAGCATGACAATATCCGCGCCTGCCTCAATCGCCTGCCTAAGCTGCTCTGAATCCCGTACCTCGACTTCGACCGCGACAGTATGCCCTGCACACTGCCGAACGGCGGCGACTGCGTGAGCAATCCCGCCGCAAGCGTCGATGTGATTGTCTTTGAGCATTGCCGCTTGCGATAAGTTGAATCGGTGATTACTGCCGCCGCCGCACAACACGGCATACTTCTGCAACCCCCGCAGTCCCGGGAGCGTCTTGCGCGTATCTGCGATGACCGCCCTCGTACCTGCCACTGCGTCCGCACAAGCGCGCGTAAGCGTTGCAATCCCGCTCATATGCTGTAACAGGTTGAGGGCGGTTCGTTCGGCTTTGAGCATTGCCGCAGTGCCGCCGCGAATACTCGCAATGACATCACCGCGCGCAACGCGCTCACCGTCCGCGAACAGCGCAGTCGTGACAATATCGGCATTCAACGCGGAAAACACACGCAACGCAATGTCAATTCCTGCCAATACGCCGCTCTCCTTAGCGATGAATTCAGCCGCGCCGCGCACATCACTCGTAAACAACGAATCTGTCGCAACGTCGATATAGTTAATATCCTCCGCCAAAGCGGTTTTAATAATATCGTCCACGTAAAAATCGGGTAGTTTAGGAATCAGCATTTTTAGACCATACCTTTCCGCCACCAACGTGACATAAAAATATTTTCCCCGATAAAGAGGATTTAGTTTCAACCTTTGTTTTCCTCGTGTAATTCTTGTAAAATCAAATACGCCACCGTAGCGACAGATAACGCGTCGGAATGTTCGGCAGTCAAGCAATCCGCCGCCTCTAACTGCGCCTTAATTTGTGCAATTCGCGCCAATCCGTCGGGGATTTGTTCATGTTCCGCCCGAATGAAGAACAAACGCTGCATAATCCCGCGAACTTCCTCTGCCAATCCCTCAATTGAGCAGAGGCAATCGGCTGATTGGGCAGTTTCAGCCACAGGCGGTTCAGTTTCTGACTGCGACTGCGACCGCGCATACTCACTCACGCTTGCCGCCGTCAACCGCCCAAACACTACCGCCTCAAGCAACGAGTTGCTGGCAAGGCGATTGTTCCCATGAACGCCTGTATATGAACATTCGCCCACTGCGTACAACCCCGCGACACTCGTTTCGCCATTCTCGTTTACGGCAATCCCCCCCATGTGATAATGCTGACAAGGCGTAATCGGGAACGCCTCAACAGTCATGTCATAGCCGTTTGAGAGAAGTTTCTCGTATATTTGCGGAAATCGCTCTTTGACAAATCGGGAATCTTTGTGAGAAATGTCTAAGAATATTTTATCGGATTTTTTATTACTACTTGTCGAATTTTGCCGCGATATTTCGTCGAGTATACACCGTGACACGACATCACGCGTGCTGAGTTCCGACGCGCCGTAGCGGTGCAGAAAGGACTCACTGTCTGCGTTCAGGAGGCGCGCACCCTCTCCGCGAACCGCCTCGCTGATAAGGAACGTACCCTCTTTGGCGGCGAACGCCGTGGGGTGAAACTGAATCCACGACAATCGCGACAATCGCGCGCCAAGCTCGTACGCGAATCGAATGCCGTCCCCCGTCGCGATGGGTGAATTCGTCGTGCGTTCATACACCTGCCCGATTCCGCCCGTCGCTATGACACACGCATTTGCAATAAAGTCTTGCATTTTGTTTGTGTCTGTGGTATAATAAGCATTGTGACCCCGAGAAGCAGTTTCGTAATTAGAACAGCTATCGTCGGGCAAAACAAACTTGTTTGTGGTATAATAAGAAAAAACGACGTTAAAAATGAATTGTTCATGTTTTCGCGATATTCGGAACAAATGCGCGTTCTCGCACAGTGTCACGTTTGCGCGTTCTCTGACACGCGCGGTTAGTGCCGCCATGATAGCGTCCCCGGTACTGTCCTTACAGTGCGCGATTCGCCGCACAGAATGCCCTCCCTCAAGACCCAACGCCAATTCACCGTCAGACATTCGGTCAAACGCCACGCCAAGCCGCATCAGCTCTGCGATTTCAGCCGCGCCGCGCTCTGTGAGCAGCCGCACGTTGTCGGGATTGTTGCGGTGATTCCCAGCCGCTAACGTGTCACGCGCATGAAGCTGCGGAGTGTCCGATTCGTGGAGTACGGCGGCGATTCCCCCCTGCGCCAATGCCGAGTTGCAATGCGCTAACGTAGACTTGGACAGGACAAGCACCCGCAAATGTTCATGTATGTTGAGTGCTGTGTACAAACCCGCAATCCCTGCACCCACCACGATTACATCGTAATGTTGAGCCATTTTTCACCTCGTAATATAGCAGCTCCGCTTAACATTTACATTTTATACTTGCAAATTTTGCGTTATACTGCGTTGAAAATTTCTTAAATATAAGCGTATATTCGCGAAATTTTCGCCTTGTATAATACAAAATTTATCTGCGAATAAAACACAAATGCCAAGCGGAACTGCTATAAGGAGTATATATGCCAAGAGTAAAGTTTCACGAATCAGAAGAAGTAACACAAACCAAAGCCGTATTAGTGGGGATTGACACGGCGCAAGGGCAATCCGACGAAGCAGAAATATCGCTTGACGAGTTGGAGGAGCTTGCCCTAACCGCAGGAGCAGTAACCGTTGCGCGGGTAATTCAAAAGCGCAAGTCTCACGATTCGGCGACGGCAATCGGCGAGGGCAAGTTAGCCGAAATTGCCGAGGGGTTTGCTGACGCTGACTTGATTATTTTCGATTGTGAGCTGTCCGCAAGCCAAATCCGCAACATCGAAAAAGCGACAGACGTGCGGACAATCGACCGCACCATGCTCATTCTCGACATATTCGCGGGGCGCGCCGTGTCTAAAGAGGGCAAACTGCAAGTCGAGTTGGCGCAGTTGAAGTATCGCCTGCCGCGACTGTCGGGGCTCGGCACGTCGCTGTCGCGGCTCGGCGGCGGAATCGGCACGCGCGGTCCGGGTGAAACCAAGTTAGAGTCCGACCGACGGCATATTCAGCGCAGAATCGACAAGCTGTCCGCCGAACTGAAAGAGCTTGAGAACCGCAGGAGTTTCTCGCGCAGCCGCCGCAAAAAAGACGGCGTGCAAACTGCCGCGATTGTGGGGTACACCAACGCGGGCAAGTCAACCCTGCTAAACGCGCTCACGGGCGCGGACGCTCTCGCGGAAGACAAGCTGTTCGCGACGTTAGACCTGCTCTCACGTAAATTGCGCCTGCCTGACGGGCGAAACGTCCTGCTCATTGACACGGTGGGGCTGATTCGCCGACTGCCGCATCATTTAGTGCAGGCGTTCAAGTCAACCTTAGAGGAGGCGGCAAGCGCGGATATAATCCTGCACGTTCAGGATATTTCCGACCCTGAACATTTAGAAAAGGCGGAGGTGACTTCCCGCATATTAGCCGAACTCGGCGCAGGGGAAATCCCTGTTGTGAACGTGCTGAACAAGTGTGATTTAGTCGAGGAAGGCGGCGATTCGCAAGACCGCGCAACCGTGCGTATTTCGGCTAAAACGAAACAGGGGTTCGAGAAGTTAGCGGCGGCTATCGCGGCTAATCTGCCTAATCAGTATAACATAAATCATTGACTTTGTCAAGATTTTATGTTACACTAAAGTATGTGAGGTCTGCCATGCTAATCACAGTAGACGGTTTAGTTATATCGCGGCGGGAATTCGGTGACACGTCCTGCTTTGTCGATATTATCACCAAGGAATACGGCTTGATTGAAGCCACGGCGAAAGGCGCGAAAAAGCTCAACAGCCCGTTAGCGCAATCCACCGCGCTGTTCGCTTACTGCGCGTTCTGCCTGAACAAAAACGAACGTACGTTGCGTTATTCGATTAACTCGGCGGTGTGCAAGATGTCTTTCCACGCGCTCTCGGGCGACTTGCGGAAACTCGCGCTTGCCTCGTATTTCGCCGACGTGGTGAAACACACCGCCACGCCCGAGCAGGACAGCGGAGGCGTGCTGCGCGCGCTCCTCATGGCGTTGTATGACTTGTGCCGCGATAAGTATGATTTTACGCGCGTCAAGCACGATTTTGAGACACGGCTTGCCGCTGAGTTGGGGTTCGGCGATACTGCCGAGTGTGGCGGCAATCCCGAAAGCCACTTGTTGTATCACTTAGACCGCGAAAGTTTCAAGACTTTGGAATATTATAAATCATTGTAGACCTCTTGCGAAATTAAATGCGAGGGGATTTGCGAAGGCAATTTTTCGTCAGACAAGGCGAAAAACGCAGAAATGCTTTGTGCATTTCGAGTATTTTCAACGCAGTATGGCGGA
>Ga0082212_10004081_pt1 | contig 20443 bp, 13 predicted proteins | sample TergutNt197P3_FD_71548 | JGI IMG/M metagenome (GOLD analysis project Ga0082212, IMG submission 71548) | Neocapritermes taracua P3 segment gut microbial communities from Petit-Saut dam, French Guiana - Nt197 P3 | ecosystem: Host-associated > Arthropoda: Insects > Digestive system > Gut ... | reverse complement strand
CGCTCTGGCCGGCGCGGGCGGGACGGGGGGCGGGTTCTCGTGTCTTGCCGGCCAAAGCCCGGAGACCCGCCCCCCTGTCCTGCCCCACCGTCGTCGACGCGCGGCGGGTGACGTCGGTGCAGAGCGGGACGGCGGATGTCAGCATGTTCAGCTACTGCGAGGGCCTCGCGCGCTTCCTGGAAAAAGGCAAGTACGGCTATGTCGACATGGCGGGCAATATAGTCGTCGCGCCGCAGTACGACAGCGCTGGGGACTTCTCGCAAGGGCGCGCCGTGGTCGGCAATAACGGCAAGTTCGGCTACATCGACAAGAAAGGGGCTGTCGTCGCCCCGCTCAACTACGATACGGCGGAACCTTTCAGCGAAGGCCTGGCGGCTGTCAGCGCGGGCGGGAAGTACGGCTTTATTGACAGAAGCGGCAAAGTCGCCGTGCAGCTCAAGTACGGCTATGCATCGCCTTTCTCGGACGGGCTGGCTGCGGTGCGCGCCGCGAGCGCGGCCGCCGGGCCGACAGGCAGCGCATCTGCAAAGTACGGCTACATAGACGCCTCGGGCGCCGAAGCCATACCGCTGCAACTGGAATGCGATATGGCCTACCCATTCACCGAGGGCCTGGCGAGGATCGAGGTAGGCGGCAAGTTTGGCTTTATCGACAAGAGCGGCGAAATCATCGCGCAGCCTGCTTACGATAGCGCCGAACCGTTCACGGAAGGCCTCGCGAAGGTCTCGCGCGGCGGCAGGGAAGGCTTCGTCGGCCGGGACGGTAAGCCGGCGATAGCGATTATATACAGCTTCGCGCTCAGTTTTCGCGAGGGGATGGCGCGCGTGACCCTGGGCGAGTACCCGAACGCAAGGCACGGGTACATCGATAGGACAGGAAGGATAGTAATACCGGTCGAGTATGAAGAGGCGGCGGACTTCTCCGAAGGGCTCGCGCTGACTCGCAAGAACGGCGTGTTCGCCTTTATTGACAAAAGCGGAAACGCGGTGTTGACGCCGGACTTTGATTTCACGAGGGCGTTTTCGAATGGCCTGGCAGCGGTCGGCAAGGGCGGATTCTACGGGTTTATAGATAAGACGGGGAGCCTGGTTGTTCCCTTGGAGTACGATTATGCGTATGACTTCTCCGGCGGGCTGGCGTGGGCCGCGCAAGATGGGCGCAGGCTGCTGCTGGAGATTGTCGAGGGAGAAGCCGCCGGCTATATATACGACGGCCTCGAAGCGGAGTTTCCCGGCTATGGCTTGTCCGGGGCGGAGGGCACAGGGAACGCGGGGAACGCGGGGAACGCGGGTGAGTCCGCGCACGCGAACGGCGCGGCAGGCGCCGACGGCTTTGCGGATATTGCTTCGAAACCTTTGGAAATGCGAATTGCGATAAACGCGCTCGCCTCGCTGGGAGTAGTCAACGGGATTTCGGATACGCAGTTCAACCCGGACGGCAAGCTCACCCGCGCAGAGGCGGCGGCGCTTATTATGCGGGCGCTATCGAAGCTGGAGCCGGGCGCTGACGGAAAGTTCGAGGACGTCAGCGCGGGCGACTGGTTTTTCGGGGCGGTCGGGAGCGCGAAGAAGTACGGCATAATGGGCGGGGTGAGCGCGACTGCGTTCGATCCGCGCGGCGCGCTGCGAAAAGACCAGCTCGTGGCGGCCGCAGCCCGGGCACTGCGCACACAGACGCAGTGCGAAGACCCGCAGGACGTCGATCTGATCCTTTGCCGCTACTGGGATTCCGAACTCATTGCGGAGTGGGCGAGAACCGACGCCGCCCTCGCGGCGCAGCATGGCCTCGTGCCGCGCAGGCCTGACGGGCGCTTCGACGGCGCTTCGGCTGTGACGAGAGGCGAAGCGGCGGTAATAGTATACAGACTGGTCTGGTTGGTTAGTATATCGTAGGGGCGGACGTCCCCGGCCGCCCGCCCGTTGTAGTAGGGGCGGACGTCCCCTTGTGCTGCCCTTGTGCTGCAAAAAGGCTGCCGATGAACGGATTCACCGGCAGCCTTTTCTTCATGTCAGAGCGTTTGTGTCCAAGGCTCCTAGCAAGCCATCGCCGCAAGGCGAAACAACAACTCCTAACTACTAACTATCCTAGGAGATTCCGTTGTACTGCTTGAGCATCTTGATGAGGTCGAGGCCCTTCTGGCCAAGCTCGCCTTCAGCTTCCATCTCGGGATACAGGCTGTAAGCAATCTCGATCATCTTCTGGTTCACGTCGGAAGGCATGTCGTAGATCTCATTCAAACCTTCGGACTTGACCTGCTCGAGGTAATCCTTGCACGCGTCGATTGTGAGCGCGTAGTTCTTGTCCATGAACTTCTCGCCGCAGTACTCGAGCAGCTTCTGCTCGTCCGCGTTGAGCGTAGCCCACTTATCGCCGTTCATCAGCAGGGCGGCGAAGCCTTCGGTAATATCCGTCGTCGTGAGGTACTTCGCGACCTCGTAGATCTTCCAGCCGCCGATGATCGTCCAGCCTGTGACGACGCCTTCTACCGTATTCTTCTGGAAAGCATCGGCAAGGTTCGGGAGGGTGATGTTCGTCGCGGCGCCGCCCCAAGCTTCGACAGTCTTGGAAACCCAGGTGCCGGAAGCGCGGAACGCGAGGCCCTTGACGTCGTCGGGCTGCTTGATCTGCTTCGTGCTGCAGGCGATGACTGAGGTACCCTGATACAGGGCGCCGAGGTACTTGATGCCGTAGTCTGCGTAGATCTGCCCGACAAGGTCCTTAGTGCCGTAGGCGAAATCCAGCCAGTTATTGCCGCCGTAGTAACCGGCGATCGTGAGCGGGGAGAGGTCTTTGACAGTCGGTGAAACATAAGAGCCCATGCTGTGGATGAAGTCAACCTGGCCGTCGAGAAGCGCGTCGAAAGTCTCGGTATCCTGGACGAGGGTGCCGCCGATCTTCTCTTCGATCTTCATCTTGCCGCCGGAATGCTGCTCGACCAGCAGGCAGAACTCATGGTAGCACCTGCTGACAACGTTCTCCGGCGCCATGCCGTGCGCGAGGATGAAGTTCTGCTCCCTGATGTTGTCCGGGTTCCAGCCAAACTCGTTCACGCCGCTCGAAGCGGAGGCGGAGGCGGAAGGGGTCTCGGACGCGCTCTGGCTCGCGCTGGGCGAAGGATCCTCTTTCTTGTCGCACGCGGCGGCAAGGGCGATGAGGAGCGCGAACGCAAGGATGATGCTTAGTGCCTTTTTCATTTCATTTACTCCTTTTCTACTTTTTGCAAAGTTCCGCGATATTTACAGGTACATCGGCGCTGCGTACAGCGCCCGCACCTTACGCACGCTAGTATAGCTACCTGACGTTGAAGCCCATGAGCGTTGGCAGGAAAGTCGAGATGCCGGGGAACGCGGCAAGCACGAAGTAGCCGATAAAAAGTACCGCCACATACGGTATGCTCCCCTTGATGACGTCGCCCATTGAGACATCCGAGTTCGCCTTCAGTATGAAAAGGTTCATACCGACGGGAGGCGTAATCATTGCGATCTGCGCCGCCAGGACGGAGAGTATGCCGATATGCACGGAGTTGAAGCCCAGTTCTTTCAGCGCGCCGTGCAGGAAAGGTATCGTGAGGATAAGCATGCTCGCCGGGTCCATCAGGCAGCCCAGCAGGAACCACAGGAGGGTCAGCAGCAGGAGCACGACGTACTTGCTCAGACCGCTGCCGGCGATGGCTGAGGCGATTGTCTGCGAGATGCCGAGGTAGGAGATCATGTACGACATCGTATAGCCGCAAATCATCAGGAAGATCATCATCGTGCCGGTGCGCGCGGTATTGAGAAACACCGACGAGAACATCTTCCCTGTGAGCCTGCGCTGCGCGAGGACGATTATCAGGGCGCCGAGAACGCCGTAACCGGCTGCTTCTATGGGCGTCGCGAAACCGAAGTTCATCGAGCCGAGGACGATAAAGATAAGGACGAGGGCGGGCAGGATAGTGAAAATAGTGACGCGCTTTTCAACCTGCGGCTTTACCGCTTCGCCTGAACCGTCATCTTCAGCTTCAGCTTCGGTAACCGCTCCCGCTCCCGCCTTCGCGGCTTTCTCTTCCGCCGCGAGGGCTTTGGCAGTTCCCGCGATCTCGCGCGCTTCGGCCATCGACAGCTCCGAGGCCGCCTTGCCGCCCTCGGGGACGTGGTTCGTGAGCGCGGGGTTGACGCGCACGCGGATCAGGATGCTGATTACAAGGAAGGCGGAAAGCATGAGGCCCGGTATGAAGCCCGCCATGAGGAGCTGGACTATGCTCGTCTCCGTCAGCAGGCCGTAAAGGCACAAGGTGATGGAGGGCGGTATCATAATCCCCAGAGTGCCGCCTGCGGCGACGGTGCCGACCGCGAAGCTCGGCGCGTAGCCGCGCCTGGTCATCTCGGCGATAGAAATGCGGCCTATCGAGGCTGCGGTAGCCGGGGAGCTGCCGCAGAGCGCGGCGAATATCGTGCAGGCGAGGGTGGTCGCGATTGCGAGGCCGCCCTTGAACTTGCCGACGGCGCGGTTCAAGACGGCGAAAATATCCTCCGCCACCCGGCCTTGCGAGAGGAACTCAGACATCATTATGAACATAGGCGCGATGAGCTGGTTCTCATTGAAGCTGGCCTGGGTGTAGGCGATATTGCCGAACTGCGAGATTGTCTTGATCCCCAACCAGAGAGTCATTCCGATCATGGCCGTGAAGCCCATCGATGAAAAAACATGGCTGCCCATGAACATCAAAAAGAGCATGATGGCAAAGATGATCAGAAGCATTAAACCTTGACTCATAGTGTTGAAACCATCTCCTTTCGCGTTATTATAGGTACTTGTCGCCGCCGCCGATGAGGTCGAGCATTATGAAGACGACGGTGATCGCCATCAGCACGGCGCCGACGACGATTGCGGCGTATGAGATAATCTGCGGGAATCTGAAGTTGTACGGCGCCAGGGAGTTGAACTGGAACGCGCGCGCGCAAAGCTTCTGGCCGCCGTAGAAGAACGCGCAGCAGACGGCCAGCGCGGGGATGTAGCATAATACGGCGATGATCCTACGCGGGCGCCTGGTCGGGCTCTTGGAGTGCTTGTCAATGAGCTCGCGCACCATATCGACCGATACGTGGCCAAGTTCCTGGAACGCCCAGGGAGAGCCTAAAAACGCTGCCCAGATGAAAATGCCCATAGTCAGGTTCAGCGACCATGGGGTAGGCGCGCGGAAGATTTTGCGCAGAATGGACTCCATAACGGCCAGCACGGAAGCGCCGAGGACGATGCCCCCGCAGATATACGCGCAAATCCTGTTGATCCATGTCATGAACTTCGGGTACTTCAGTAATGGGAATCTCATCTTGCCTCACCACCATTTTGCAGAATATCACATTGTTCGTATTATTTTGGATTTTAAACTATTTTACCGAAAATTGCATCAGCAGGACTTACAAGTTTGTAAGATTTTCATTGTAGTATTCTCTGATATGGGATAGCCGCATAGTAACACATTACCAAAATCGCCGGTAAATTTCAGCGGAAATTATATTGTGAACAGGCGTCTGAATATTGTACATTAATACTATTACTTGTTACGAGGTGAAGATACATGACAACGCCGAAAGAAAACTTCCTCAGACTTGTGAGTAATGACGACCCGCAATGGCTAGGGAACCCGTTTCGCTGCTTCAATCTCGACAGCGCCTCGGGGCTGCCGTACCTGCTCGACGCGACAGCGCTCGCGCACCGGCGCACCGGGAAGGGGCACACAGGCGTCACTGATGCGTGGGGCGTTATATGGGACTGGCCGGCAGACCAGCCCGGCCCGACGCCGAACCACTCGGACTCCAACAAAGTCATCAAAGACATCACGCGCTGGAAAGAGTTCTTCGACTTCCCCGACCTCGACAGCCTCGACTGGTCGGCGACCGAAGCGCTGGCCGCCTCCGCTGACCGCGAAACGCGTATCGTGATGGCGCAGTCGCCGCGCGGTATGTTCGAGTTCTCCCACGCTATGATGGGCTTTGAAGATGCGCTCGAGAACTACCTGCTCGAACCGGACGATATGTATGAACTGCTCAGCGCCTATACCGACTGGAAAATTAAGGCCGCCGGGTTGTGCATCGACCATATGTCGCCTGACGCGATGGTAAACTTCGACGACTGGGGCAGCAAAACGCAGATGTTCCTGCCGCCGCGCGTGTGGCGCGAGATCCTCAAGCCGCTGTATGAAAGGTTCTTCGGATATATCAAGTCGCGCGGCGTAATCACAATGCAGCACTGCGACTGTTACGCAGAAGATGTCTGCGAGGATATGGTCGAAGTCGGGATCGACATTTGGCAGGGCGTGACGCCCGAGAACAACATCCCGGCCGTCGCGAGCAAGACCGGGGGCGAGCTGTTCCTCTTCGGCGGCGTCAATATGCCCGCGATAGATTACCCGGGAGTTACGCAGACCGTCGTCCGCGAGCAAATCCGTCTGACTATCGATAAATACGCGCCTACGAAAAGGTACCTGCCGATTTTCTGCAGTTGGCTGCCGATATATGAAGGCGTATACGAAGCAGCGACGGACGAAATGGATATACACGGCGCCGAAGCGGCAAAGAAGATTTTTGGCTGATTGCGCTAATTATATAGGAGCCTTGGACAAAAGTCGCGTCATTAGATAAGTGCCGATTGTTTTCGCCTGTTTTGCAGGGTTTACGCTGAACAAGTTCAGCGGGGGCGAATACTTGGCTGTATTTAACCGAAAAACGCGCAAAACAGGCGGGAAGAGGCGGTGCAAAGCCGGCTGCGCCGACTCTAGATGATGGCGGGAGTTTTGCCCAAGGCTCCTAGATCGTGAGCCTTAAAAGCCAGCATCAGCATCAAGCGGACGTCTGGATCGTCCAGCGAGACGCCCAGCATGCCGCTGATCCTCTCGATATGGTAAAGCACCGTGTTCCTGTGCATATGCAGCGAAGATGCGACTTTCGTAGCGTTGCGCTCGTTTTCGAGGAACAGCCGAAGTATCCGCTCCGTGTCCGTGTGATGCTGCGCGTCGTGCTCGCGAAGCGCGGCGATACCGCGCGAAAGGAAAGAGCTGTCAAAAACGCCCGGCGCCGCGAGCCTTGCGGCGTCAGCGAAAAAGTAGACGAGGCTCTGTGAAAACAGCCTGAAACGCGCCCGGATGCCTGCGCCCGCGGAGCCCACGCCCGCGCCGCCCGCGCCCACACCGCCCGCGCCGCCGCCCGCGCCCGCACCCACTACCGCGCCCGCGACCCTTAGCCGCGCAAGGACGCTCGATGCGATCTTTGCCTGTTCAAAAGCGGTCGGCAGCTCCCAAAGGCAGTCGAAGTCGCCGCTTATACCGCACACAAACTCAAAACCTGCCAGGGCGCCAAGCGCAGCCTCGCAGGTTTTCTCTATATCCGGTTGGATACCCGCATGGATACTCGAACCGGCAACCGAATTTCCGGGCTCGAGCATCAGGACATTATTTTCGTAGTAGAACGACACGCCGTCCCTGCAGGCCTCCGTCAGAACATGGACGAGCTGCGCGAAAGGGACGTTCTCTTCATCTTCAAAAGTGAAAACGAACAGCCGGAACCCGCCCTCGAACGGATAACCGCAGTACGTCGACCTGACCCGCGCCTCTTCCTTATTGCCCGTGGCGCCCTCGAGGATATCCTGAGCCAGCGCCTTGACCCCCGCGATGCCGCCCGTCTTCGTGATGTCGACGTTGGCATACGCTTCGATATGCTCGATCAGCATCCCGAACAGCTCGACAGTCGCGTTGTCCGCAGGCTTCTTGCAGCACTCCATGACAACGATGATGAACATCGACCCGCCGAGATGGAACGTTTTCTTGACGACGTCGTAATCGCTCGTGATCCTATCGCGGCTGACGACGATGTCGGAGATAGTCTTGTACTCCTCCAGCCTGCGGTGGCGGCGGAACAGCTCCATAGTCTCCGGCGGCTGGAACCCGTACTCGACGAGGCGCGACATAACAGGGCCGGGAGGCTCGATGTTCTTCGTGTGCGCGATCAGCTTGAACGTGCTGTCCTGGATCGTAATGAAATTGCCGAACACCGGCTCCGACAGATCCAGGAGCTCCTGGATGCCGCTATGCTTCGCGACGCTCCGCTCCATAGCCATCACCCACTCGGCCACCCTGACAAAAAGGCGCATCACGCGGTTGAACAAGTCGCGCAGCCCCGCATCTCCGGGCGCGACGCAAATGCCGGCCAGCGCAGCCTCGTCCGCGTCGGCGTCGGCCGTAGTGTCGCGCGCGCACAAGAAGCACGACCCAAAGCGCTTGTCCGCAGCCAGCGCCTCCGACAGCCTGCAAACGAGCAGCTTATCGGGCGAGTAGTAAGGCTGCCCGGGAATGAACAGCTCGGCCGAAGTGAACTTTGGGCTTGCGCCCTCGGAGATGTACCTGACCGCACCCGGGCCGAGCTCGTCCAGAATTAGCGCGAGACTTATTTCCAAGCCAATGACCTCTTTTCAAAGGACGACAGTTACTCTTTTTTCTGATCCGTGACGAGTTCCTTCACCACAGTCGAAAGGCTCGCAAGCGACTGAAGATCCGAAGGGATGACAATCTTGGTGGCCCTGCCTTCGGCGACCTTGGCAAGAGCCTCGTAGCTCTTGAGCAGGACGGCTTTGTCAGACGGGTTTGATTCGTTGATCTTCATAATACCGACGGCGACGGCCTCCTGGACTTTCATTATCGCCTCGGCCTCACCCTCAGCCTCGCGTATCTTAGCCTCGCGAACCGCGTCGGCCCTGAGTATCGCCGACTGCTTCTCGCCCTCGGCGGTGAGGATCAGGGACTCCTTCTGACCTTCGGCGACCAGGATGGCGGAACGCTTCTCGCCTTCCGCGCGCAGAATCGACTCGCGGCGCTCGCGCTCCGCTTTCATCTGCTTCTCCATGGCGTCCTGGATCTCGCGCGGCGGGATTATGCTCTTGAGCTCGACGCGGTTGACCTTGATGCCCCAGGGGTCGGTCGCTTCGTCGAGTATCACCCGCATCCTCGCGTTGATCGTATCCCTGGATGTGAGGGTCTGGTCGAGCTCGAGGTCGCCGACGATGTTACGCAGCGTCGTCGCCGTGAGGTTCTCGATGGCTTGCAGGGGGTTTTCCACGCCGTAGATGTAGAGCATGGGATCCGTGATCTGGAAGAACACGATGGTATCGATCTGCATAGTCACGTTATCTTTGGTTATGACTGGCTGCGGCGCGAAGTCCACGACCTGCTCCTTCAAAGAGACCATGCGCGACATGTGGTCGATGAACGGCGCTTTGATGTGTATGCCTGTCTGCCAGGTGAGGCGGTACGCGCCGAAACGCTCGATCAGCGCGGCCCGGGCCTGCGGGATGATTTTGATGTTCGAGATGACGATTATGAATATGATTACCGCGGGGATGCCTATTGCCAGCGTTGCTGTTGTCGGAAAATCCATAATAACTGCTCCCTTCTTCTTATACGTTCTTACTCGACGATTACTTTGACGCCCTCGATCGACTTGACAGTCACGCTCGCGCCCTCCGGCAGCACGCTGCCGTCTAAGGTACGCGCAGTCCAGATCTGCCCCATTACCTTGACTTGCCCCTCGGCGGCGTCGTTGTTGATCTCCTGGATAACGACCGCCTTCACGCCGAGTATCCTGTCAGCATTCGTGCGAACAGTCTTGCCTTTCGATAGCTTCCTTGCGAAAGGCCTCGTGGCTATCAGCAGAATGATGGTGCAAACCGGGAAAATCGTGAGCTGCAGCCACAACGGTGCGCCGAGCAATGTCGCTGCCAGAGTCACCAGCGCCGCCGCGCCGAACCAGATGCACACGAGCTGCACAGTCGCGGCTTCGATAGCCACAAAAACAACGATAGCGCAAATCCAGACAATCGCCATAGAATCCATAACTGCTAACACCTCCTCGTCGTCGCAAACTCCACTACGCGGAGTCGCTCTTATCTATTGGCAATAATATCACATCTGCGCAGCTTTGTACATATAATTCCCGCGCTAATTCCAGCAACTTTTTCATGTAAAGTTGTTGTAAAGATGAGCGAGTTGCTGTATAGTAATAAACACAAATAACGAAGGGAAAGGCGGAACCAAACCAATGAAAAAACGCATGCACGGAAAAGTCCTGTCGCTGGTACTCACCCTGGCAATGCTCGCCTCGCTGGCATTCGCGGGCGTCACAGCCTCGGCGGCGGAAGGCGACCAGTACTCGTTCCAGATTCTGTTCACGAGCGACCTGCACGGATGCTTCTACGACTGGAGCTACTCGACGAACGGCAACTACCTCGGACTCGCCAGAATAGCGACGCTTGTAGGAGACCTGCGAGATGAAAACACCATCCTGATCGACGTCGGAGACACGATCCAGGGCAACGGAACGACAATCTTCACAAGCGACGCGTGGGATGGCATGTACCCCCTGCTTGCAGGTATGGAATACCTGGAGTATGACGCCTGGGTGCTGGGCAACCACGAGTTCAACTTCGGCGTGCCCGCGCTGGAAAAAGCGTACGGCAAAGGGCAGGGCGAAGACGGCGGCAACCTCTTCACGGGTGCCATACTGGCCGGGAACCTGTTCGACGAGAACGACGACCCCGTCTATGACGCGTACATGATTAAGGAAATGCCTAACGGGCTCCGTGTCGCGATAGTCGGCATGACCAACCCGAACATTGAAAAATGGGACGTCTCCAACCTGGCCGAAGCCGGGTACACCACAGAAAGCGCCACCATTGTCACAGCGCAGACTATCAAGCATATCAAAGACAATGACCTCGCCGATATTATCATTGCCGCCGAACACCTCAGCGAAACCGGCGAGTATGAGCGCGAAGGCTCCGGAGCGGAGGACGTCCTGGCGGACGAGTACAACGCGGCGAACATCGACCTGTTCATCGGCGCGCACGGGCACCTCAACGTCAACAAAATGATAAACGGCGTGCGCTTCACGGAAGTCGCGGCGAACGGCGGCCGGCTCGGTCAGGCGACTGTTACCGTTACGCAGCAGGCGGACGGCTCCTGGAAGGTCGAAGATAAAGAAGAAGACGTAGCAGTGGAGAGTATCGTCATATCGCAGTACTCGGATAACGTCGCGTACGCCGAAGGCGACGCTGACTACAAAGAGCTTCTCAAGGAAGCGCACGAGTTCGGAGTCGAGAACTGCACGACAGTCATCGGCGAACTCATCGGCGACCCGCTTGTGCCGGATCCGGCGCTCAAATCCACATACCAGGCCTACCTGCAGGATACGGCGCTCGTTCACCTGATCAACGACGCAATGCTCTATTATACTAACGAGTACGTCGGCGGCGACGAGTTTGCGGAGGAGTACCCCGAGTATGCCGGCATGGAAGTCACGCTCTCCGGCACCGCCCCGCTCGACACCAACGCGAACCATCATGCCGGTAAAATCACGAAAGGCAGCGCCTCGACCATCTATAAATATGACAACAACACGCTCTATGTGCTCGCGATGACAGGCGGGCAGTTCAAGGCGTGGATGGAATGGGCGTATATGTTCATTGGTCCCTTTATCTCGAACGGAGTCTATGAAATGGGAGCCGCGATGGTCGACGGCGACTTGAACATACCATACGGCAACGGCAACATGGCCGGGTACAACATGGACCAGTTCGAAGGCGTCACATATAATGTAGACCTGACGCAGCCCGTCGGCTCCAGGATCGTAGACCTTAAGAACAAGGCGACCGGCGAGGATCTGGATTTGGAAGAGACGTTCCTCGTCGCCGTGAACAACTACCGCGCGGGTACGCATCTGACTGCGCCCACAGGCAACGCGATCTACGGAGACGACCCGAAGCCGGTCATCCTCTCAAAAGATATTGAAACGAAGACGCCGGGAACGGGCGAAGGCATGCTCGGCGTTATGATCGACTATATCCAAAATGTGCTCGACGGAGTTGTCGACAATACGGACGGCAAGTTCTTTGAGCCGAACTGGGCATACATCACCCCCGAAGTGAACGAAGACCTGCTGGCGATAGCTATCGAAGCCCTCGAGGCCGGCCAGATCGAACTCTTCCCGGTCAATGGCAACGCCTACGCCAGGCGCGCCATCAAGGATTCGGAAGTCGACTGGGTACTCGGATATGACGACGTTTTCGCGAAAGACTGGTTCTTCAGCGCAGTTGGGGCGGTCGTCAACTCGGGCTTGATGAACGGCACGGCGCAAGGTGTATTCTCGCCGGACGTCAGCGTCACTATCGAGATGTTCATAACGATCCTGCACCGTATCGACGGCCTTTCGGATGAGTTTGACGACGCCATCGCGGAAGAAGACGCCGAACTCTGGTACGCCGCCGCCGTCGCCTGGGGCGAAGGGACAGGCATACTGGATGGCCTATGCGTCGAGCCGATAGGCAGCAACCAGAAAGCAACGCGCCAGGATATGATGACCATGCTGTACCGCTACCTTGTATATTTGGAAGTTATTGAAGGCGTTGAGCCCGCCGACATCAGCGAATACGCCGATGGCGATGAGATTGCCGACTGGGCAAGCGACGCGTTCGCCTTCGCAGTCGGCGCGAAGCTGGTCTTCGGCATAGACGACGAGCACCTCGCGCCCGAGTCGCTGACGACCCGCGCGCAGGTGGCGACGATGTTCGTGCGCATCACGGACTACATCGACAACTACGAACCCCCGGCACAAGAAGCAGTCCCCGACACCGGAATCGCAGCATAACGCAACAAGACAGGGGGACGGTTCTCTTGTCTTGGCAAGCCAAGACAAGAGAACCGTCCCCCTGTCTTGCCTAACTAACAATGGAACATTTCCCCTCGCCTTTCGTCAAAAAGACAAAACGACAAAAGGGGTAACACAAAAATGAAAAAGATAAAACTACTCAGAACAATCGCGGCCGCCCTCGCGCTATGCCTCATACTCCCCGCGCTCGCCGCATGCGGCGCCGCAACAGCCCAACCCTCAAACACAAACGGCGCAACCAACGCCAACACCGACCCCATCACCGCAGTACCGCTGCCCGCGAAGCTGAGCGAAACCAACGTCACTCAAACGTCCTCGGGAGAAACCGCCACCGCGCTATCGCCCACGGAACTCTACCTGCACGTAGGCAGCCCGATAGCGCTCTCCGACGGCGTCATAATGCCGCTCGACAAGGAAAACCCCGGAGTAACCGCGCTCATACACATGAACAGGACGCTCGTACCGCTGAGATTCGTCAGCGAATTCTACGGCGCGAAAGTCAGCTATGACGAAAGCACCCGGACAGGCCTCATCGAAGCCGGCGGACGAATCGCAATGTTCCCGGTCGGCGAAAACCACTTTTTACTCGACGGAGACAGGATAGAACTCGACACCCAAACCCTGCTCACCGGCGGGCGCATTATGCTCCCGCTGCGAGCTCTCTGCGAGCAAGTGCTGGGGCTCTCCGTCGACTATCTTGAAGGCGTCATACAAATAGCAAAAGAAGAAACCGGGCTGACGCAAGAAGCCGGCGCGGAAGTAAAGTCGAAAATAGGAATGTACATAAAAGCAGGCAGTATCGAAGCGCTGCAACGCTACTTTGAGGAAAACGGCAACACCCATGAGTACGACTACCTCAGAGTCGAAATGGGCGCCGTTGACGATATGCCGATGGAAGAAGCTGCGCAATCCGATGGCGAAAGAGCCCCGAACACAAACGCCGAATTCTCCGGCTCGCCGCAGCCCTCGCAAACTCCGCAGGCGCCCGGAGAGGTGGCAGACAGCGATAAAGGACTCGAAAGCGACTCGCCTTCCGGAGCAGCCGGAGGCAGCGACCACTCCTCGACGAACACCCAGGTTGAAGGCATCGACGAAGCGGATATTATCAAGACGGATGGGAAGTACATCTACCTGCTCGACGCGAACCGCGTGACGATAGTGGACGCGGAAGGCGATATGAAAATCGTCGCTGTCATCGAAAAGAACGACGTCTATCCAATGGATATGTACATAGACGACGGAAGGCTCATCCTTATCGGCTCGCGCTGGCTCGACTACGCGCAGGTGTACGGCGAGCAGGTGATGCGAAACGACGGAGAAAAGTCGTCCTACCGCTACTACAGCAACGTCCAAACCGTATCGGTGCGCGTATATGACACGAGCGACATGGCAGATATAAAGCTGCTCCGTGACTTTGAAATAGAAGGAAACATGGCCACGACCAGGAAAACCGGAGGGTACCTCTACCTGCTAACGTCGATGTACAGATATGACTACAGCATCGACCTGCGCCCCTGCGTCGGTGAAAACGGCGAGTTCGAGCCCATGCCCATAGAAGATATAATGATAGCCCCGGGCCAGTACACGGATGGATTCCTGACACTATCCGCGATAAACCTGCTCGACGCGGACGAAGCGGTATCGGGCGAGACGATAACGGTGGGCGGATACTCGACCACGCAGTATATGTCGAGTAACGCAATGTACGTGGCGACGAGCGACTATATGTATGGCGACGAGATCAGCATAGCCAAGTTCGCAATCAGCGGAGGTAAGATAGGCTACGCAGGCTCGGGCAGAGTCGCCGGCAGGCTCAACAACCAGTTCTCGCTCGACGAGCATCGCGGATATCTGCGCATCGCGACGACACACTGGGACGGCGTCAGCAAGAATGACCTGTTCGTGCTGGACAGCAATATGCAAATCTGCGGCTCGGTGAAAGGCTTCGCGCCGGAAGAACGCATATACTCCGTGCGGTTCATGGGCGACCGCGGATACGTAGTGACATTCCGCGAGACAGACCCGCTGTTCGTATTCGACCTGAGCGACCCGGCAGACCCGAAAATCACCGGAGAGCTGAAAGTCCCCGGATTCTCGACATATCTCCACCCCGTATCGGAGAATACGATCCTCGGCATTGGGCGGGACGTCTATGACATATACACCCGCGACAGATACGGCGTGGAAACCGTAGTCGGGACAAGGCAGGGCGGCATCAAGCTCTCGCTGTTCGACGTGTCCGACATGGGCAAGCCCAAGGAGATAGATACGCTCATACTCGGCGACGAAGGCTACGCGGAAGCGCTGTATAACCACAAAGCCGCGATGTACAAAGCAAGCGAAGAGCTGGTCGCGTTCTGCGCGAATCTGTACGACTTCAGAGGCGACTCGTTCAGCGGAGCGTTCGTGATCTCATACGCGGAAAACAAGCTGACGGAACTCGGGCGTATCGAAAGCGGGCGCGTAGAGCGGATGTACGAAAAACAGTGGGTCGCCAGCGATGAGCGGGTCATGAGCGATGATCCTGAAGTTGAAGAATACGTCGAAGACTACTATGCTTACGGCTACTACGCCGAGAGGCTGGTATACATAGGCGACAAGCTGTACTACGCGAACAGCGGCAACCTCCGCTGCTTCGACCTGCACACCCTGGACGAAATCCAGACACTATCACTCTGGAAGTAAGCAACAAGACAGGGGGACGGTTCTCTTGTCTTGTTCGCGAACAAGACAAGAGAACCGTCCCCCTGTCTTGCTGAATTGTCCCCTGCCCTCCCTTGACAAAGCATAGTTGATAGTATATACTTGTATACACAAACACGAAAGGAGCGGGAGCGGTGGCATTAGCACGAGTCGTAAAGTGGGGGAACTCACAAGGAATAAGGATTCCACAAAATGTACTGAGAGCCGCAGGCGTTGGTGTTGAGGACAATGTTACAATTACGGTTGAGAACGGCGTCATTTTAGTCAGCCCCACAGGGAAGAAATCACTCGACTGGTATCTCGAAGGCTATGAAGGCGAGAATGAACGATACGATTGGGGTGAAACCGATGCTCCGAAAGGGCGTGAGTTACTGTGAAGCAGGGCGACATCGTGTATGTAGACTTTGACCCAACACAGGGACGTGAGCAATCGGGGCGCCGACCCGCACTGGTAATCAGCGCAGCGAAATACAATGATATGCGAGACCTTGTCTGGCTTTGCCCAATATCATCAACAGTGAAACCCCTGAGATTTCTTATTCCACTTGACGATAGGACAAAAACGCAAGGAGCGGTCATTTGCGAGCAAGTCCGGACTATTGACCTGCTAGTGCGAAAGTGCCACTACGTTGAGCCGATACCAAAAGATTTGCTGAAAAAAGTACTGGACGCCGTGTCGGCCATCATCGCTTTAGAACCAGACTAGGCAAGACAGGGGGACGGTTCTCTTGTCTTGTTCGCGAGCCCCCTTCACATAGCGTCGCTTGCGACGCATTTCGAAGGGGGAAGCTGCCGAAGGCAGCGGGGGTTGTCCCCGATAAAGACAGAGGGCGGCACTAGTACCCGCCCTCTTCCCACACCCGCACGCTAGTATATTATCACCCATTGGAAAATCACGAGCACCGAACCAGCTTGTGATGCCCGCGGGTGATATTTTTCTTTTCTTTGGGGAAAATCAACTTTTTTTCAAACTTTCGCAAAAAAGGCGGTTTATAAGACAAGACTTCGACTATCGGGGCGTATATTAGGCGACAGAGACAGATAAGAAAGCAAACAAAAAAGAAGCGTAAACCTTGGGGTTGCAATAAAACCCCCGGCCAAACGGCGAAACGCCGGAATATTTTTTGGAGGAAAGAAAATGAAAAGGAAGTTACTAACCATCATTATGTCAGTCTCATTGATACTGACAGGAGCAATCACCGCACTAGCAGCCCAGGGAGACACAATAAAAGACGACAACCCGAAAGAATACACCTTTGTTGGGAAGACCCAACCCGGATTCGTTATTTTCAAACAAGCGAATAACTACATAGCAATCTGGACGCCGACAGCGGAACATGAGAGTAAAGACGACTATTACAACTTGGCACAAGGGGTCACCGGTTCAGGCTCTCTCGATGCTTTCAAAAATGGAACTGTAGAGTTCTTCCACGGTGACAACGAATCAACCATGAACAACGGCAGCAACTGGGGAACTTACAAGGTCGTTGAGCGCGAAGATGGCTGGTATGCCTACTCGTCCGGCGGCAAGATCAGCATCGTGATCTACAGCGAAGGCGAAACACCTGACCCTGACCCTGACCCCGACCCGGACCCCGATCCCGATCCCGTACTGTACGCCAAGCTGACAATCGAGAAAAAAGTCAGCGATGACCTGGCAGCCTGGGAAGACGAGCTTAGCTTTGAAGGCAAAGCGACAGTGACATACAGAATCACTGTGAAAAACATCGGAGACGACACAGCGATATTCGAACTAAAAGACAACAAGCACAGCGGCCCGTTCTATACGGACGAAGCGTGTGAGAACGAATTCGAAGACGACCTCGATGAGCTTACCCTCGATCCCGATGATGAATTAGTACTCTACTACAGCGTTGCGCTGGAAGAGACGACAAAGAACGTCGCAAGCTACAAAATCACCTCAGACAACGTTAAGCACAAGAACCACAAAACAGGTCATGACGAAGCAAATGTTATAATAACCGACCCCGAACCGACCCCTGATCCTGATCCCGATCCTGACCCCGATCCCGACCCCGTGCTGTACGCCAAGCTGACAATCGAGAAAAAAGTCAGCGACGACTTGGTAACATGGTACGACGAGCTTAACTTTGAGGGTGCGACAGAAGTAACCTACAGAATCACTGTGAAAAACATCGGAGACGACACAGCGACATTCGAACTAGAAGACAACAAACACAGCGGCCCGTTCTATACGGACGAAGCGTGTGAGAACGAATTCGAAGACGACCTCGATGAGCTTTCCCTCGATCCCGACGATGAATTAGTACTCTATTACAAAGTCACGCTGACAGAGCCGGGAACGGTTGAGAACATAGCAACCTTCATCATCACATCAGACAACGTAGAGGATGAGAAAGACCTTAGCGGCAGCGACGAAGCACTCGTGAAGATTACTGTGCCCGAATCCAAAGAAGGCGACGGCGACGCAGACGGTGATGCAGACGGTGATGCCGACGGCGATGGCGATGGAGACGGCGACGGCGACGGTGACCTCACCACGACCCAGTTGCGCCAGAACACAGTCCTCACAGCACCCGTAGACGACGACCCCTACGAAGAGCCGCAGCAAGAAGTCCTGGGCGCATACACAGAGTTCGAGGAAGAAGAAGTACCGCTCACAGACTACCCGCCCGTAATCGTAGTCAACCTGGAAGACGACTCAATAGAGTTCGAAGAAATCTTTGACGAAGACCCACCGCTCGCAGAACTCCCGCAAACCGGAGCCTCACCGCTATACCTGTTGGTATTCCTGCTCGGCCTGCTCGTAGCAGCCTACGGAACAATAAGCCATATCCGATCAAAGTCACGCAGTAGATCAAGCAAGTAAACCAAGCCAACAGATTTTAATATAGCGAAAAACGCATCAGGACAGCCGGATACACCATCCGGCTGTCTTGATGCGCGAAAACAAGCATCTGACCCCAATCCTACAGAGCAAAACGCCGCTCCTCCCAGCCAAGCGCAAATTAAATACAACCAATGAAACGGAATGTATTGCGTTTAAACCGGCATTGTAGTACCATGAACACAAAACGACCGAACGAAGCAGCGCCCCGCCAACAACACTCTCATATTCGTGCATTGAAAGAGAGGAAAAGCCGAAAAGAAACCGTTATCCTGTTGCCATGGAGGTTAGACAAGTGGATTGGATCAAGCGGATGAACGAAGCTCTTGCATATATGGAGGACAACCTTGACGGGCAAATATCTGTCGAAAAAGCGGCGCAACTCGCCTGCTCTTCTCAATACCATTTCCAAAGAATGTTCTCCTACATAATCGGAGTGCCGTTATCAGAGTACCTGCGGCGCAGACGGCTGACGAAAGCTGCCTTTGACCTGCACAACGGCGAAAAAGTTATAGACGTGGCGCTGCGCTACGGCTACGAGTCGCCAACTGCTTTCAACAGAGCATTTCAAGCAGTACACGGTGTATCGCCATCTGCCGCGCAAAAACCTGACACCGCGCTAAAAGCATATCCGCGCGTCAACTTCCAAATAACAATACAAGGAGTAACGGAAATGGAGTATCGCATAGCGAAAAAGGAAGCCTTTAGGATTGTTGGAGTCCGCGACCCGCTGATCGCTGACGTAGAGGAAAGTTTTAAGAGGGTGCCGGTGTTCTGGCAAGAAGTAATGGGGCGCGGGACTATTCCGCAAATGATTGAGCTGGCGAACGCCGAACCGGCGGGGCTGCTCGGAGTGTGCACCTGCGAGGGCGAGAACGAGGACAATTATTACTTTATCGCCGTCAGCACAGACAAGGCTGCGCCGGAGGGCATGTTCGAGTACACTGTGCCGGAAAACACCTGGGCGATTTTTCCCGGAACCGGAGATTCAGCGAGCGTACAGGAACTACAGATGCGCATTTTCAGCGAATGGCTGCCAACGTCAGGATATGAGTGGGCGAACGCCCCTGACGTGGAAGTGTATTTGGACAACGACCCAAAAAACATGAAATATGAGGTCTGGCTACCAATAGCAAAGAAGTAGAGTGAAGTTACGCAAATAGTTCGGTATTTCGGTATTATGGAGGAATGTCGCTATGAAGACAATATCAAGGAAACTCTTATCCACCCTGCTGGCGGCAGCGATGGTGGTCACGCTGTTCGCCGCCATGCCGGCGACGGCAGGCGCGGCAAGCAGCACCGTCACAATCGTGCAAGGCGAAGGTGTATTTGATACTTCGCAAAAAATCCAAACCGCCATTAACAATGCAAGCCCCGGCGAAACCGTCACTGTTACTGGCAGCAAGACAAACTTTGGTATGGGTTTGATTGATATCCCGTCCGGCGTGACCGTACTCTGGAAAGCCGCGTGTTCGGGCAATGCGGTCGATGCGACTTACGGCCTCCTCACTGTGAACGGCGGCGGCACATTTGAAGTCGCGGCGGACGGCTCCATCAAAAACACCGGGGATGGGCCTGCCATACGTTCACTCGGCGCGTCCGCCGTAATCATAGTGAGCGGCGGCACGGTCAGCAACACAGGAATAGGAGACACTATCTATTCAGCCGGCATAAACAGCAGGATAACCGTGAGCGGCGGCTTGGTGGAAAACTCAAACGGAATAGCTATCTTGGCAGATGGCGCAAACACCAGCATTACGGTGAGCGGCGGCACGGTATCCGCAACCGGCGAAGCTCCCGGCATCTTCACTAACGGCGCGGGGGTCACTATCAGCGTGAGCAGCGGTACGGTCAGTGCCGAAAACAGAAACGCTATCCACACAGAAGGCGAGAACTCCACTGTAAATGTCAGCGGCGGCACGGTGAAAAATACAGCTACGAGTAATTATACTTCGCAGCATACTATCTACCTTGCCGGCGATACTGCTGTCATCAACATGAGCGGCGGCACTGTCAGCGCTTGGGTTAGCGCAATCAGCACCTCAGGGGTTATTAACATGAGCGGCGGCACTGTCAGCACCACAACCGGAACTAACGGACATGGTCTCAATGGGTATGGCGGTGTGAATATGAACGGCGGCACGGTCAGCGCCATCACCGGAAATGGTATCGGCGGCAG
>Ga0082212_10004080_pt1 | contig 20444 bp, 9 predicted proteins | sample TergutNt197P3_FD_71548 | JGI IMG/M metagenome (GOLD analysis project Ga0082212, IMG submission 71548) | Neocapritermes taracua P3 segment gut microbial communities from Petit-Saut dam, French Guiana - Nt197 P3 | ecosystem: Host-associated > Arthropoda: Insects > Digestive system > Gut ... | reverse complement strand
GAGAGTAATGCAACGCAAATTACTGTCCGGTGGACACTTGCCGGCGACTATGGGATGCTTCATACATCTACTGCCGGAGCACGTGGTGTCGACCTGTATATTGAATCCGGCGGAAAATGGCATTTCATACAAGCCAGCGGTCCTTCAGGTAAGACAAGCGAAGCGGTATTAACCTCCGGAGAAAAGCCGGTACAAAGGAAATATCTGCTCAACCTGCCGTTGAATGTCAACGTCGAATCGGTCTATATCGGCGTCAACAAAGAGGCTGATATAAAAAAAGTTCAATTGCCGCTTTCATCCCGGAAACCGATTGTACATTACGGGAGCAGCATTACGCAGGCGGCAAGCGCCAGTCGACCGGGGATGGCCTATACCAACATTCTTTCCAGGTGGTTGAACCGTTCGATTATCAATATGGGATTCAGTGGGCAGGGTACTTTTGACGATTCGGTCGGCGATGCCCTATGCGAAACGGACGCGGCGTTGTATATCGTCGATTGTAATCCAAACACACAAGATTCGCTGATTTGCGAACGCGCCATCAGTCTGGTTCATCAGTTGAAAAAATGCAGACCGGATGTTCCTGTTCTTTTAGTAGAAAACTTCCTTTATGCAATCAGTTATCTACGTTCGGATTATCCGGAAAACAATGAAATACCCAATCGAAAACGAATAGAACTGCGAAAAGCCTACGATACATTGATTCAGTCCGGAATAAAGGAACTGTATTATCAGAAAGGCAACGAACTGATAGGAACCGATCAGGAAGGCACTATCGATGGCGCTCATCCGAATGACTTGGGGTTGTATCGCTATGCAGAGACTATTTATCCAACTATTCAATCCATATTAAATAAATAATTCTTTTATGAAAAAATTAATTACATCATTATTGATTGTGCTGGCAAGTTTTCCTGCTATTGCACAAGAAAAAGCGACAAATGTGGCGGTTTATCCGAAAGAAATTTTCGATGTATTGAACAATCCGGGTATCGGATTTACTACTTTTCAACGTTTTAACGGTGATGAATTGAATCGGGGTCGCAAGTGGACTGAAGGGTTACCAATTGTGTACCAGGAGTTTAATGGCGACCTGACCAACAAAAACCACCCGCAGACGTCCATTGCCTATTTTCGTGTATACTGGTCGTACCTGGAACCTGAACCGGGTAAGTACAACTGGCCCATGATCGACAAGGCGTTGCGAACGGCGGCGGAACGCGGACAGACACTGATGTTTCGTGTGGCTCCTTACGGACAAGGTGAATATGATGTGCCGGCATGGTACCGTAAAATGGTAGGAAAGGAAAAGTCTGAAAAAGACCCGCATTGGCGCGTCGACCCCGAAGACCCTAATTATCTGAAATATTTTGGCGATATGATACGGGCGTTCGGACAACGCTACGACGGTCATCCCGATTTCGAATCGGTGGACATTTCATTCATCGGCTTTTGGGGCGAAGGGTCGGGAACGCATTTAGTATCTGACAGGGTACGCATAGCGCTTATTAACTGCTATTTGGATAATTTCAAGAAAACACCTTTGCATTTTCAGCCGTTGAACGGTGATACGCCTGATCCCGGAACGCTGGTGAACGGTACCAACATTACCGCGTCATGGCTCGACGGTCGAAACAACGGCACAGGACCGCAAATGCGACATGTAGGCTTTCGGATGGATTGTCTGGGCGACATCACCACCGACATCTGGAAAAAAGAAGGGTGGAGCCACATGCGCGACATCTATCCCAGAGATATTGCTAAGAGCGGATTAGCCGATGCGTGGAAAAAAGCGCCGATAACCATGGAAATATGCTGGACCTTTCTGACCTGGCTCGAAGAATTTCAATGGGAAGAGGAAGCGGTCGAATATATTTTCGCCGAAGGACTGAAATGGCACGTGTCATCGTTCAACGCCAAAAGTTCACCCGTTCCTCAAGTATGGAGCCCGTTAGTGGATAAATGGTTGAACAGGATGGGGTACCGTTATGTGCTGCGTAAATTCGAATATCCGTCTGCCGTCTGCCGTCAAGGACAATTGCCGTTTACGTCGTTATGGGAAAACATCGGCGTAGCGCCTATCTACAAGGATTACAAATTGGCGGTACGGCTTCGTAACGGACAAAAAACCATCGTAATCCCTACTATTGCCAATATGCGTGACTGGCTGCCGGGCGATATACAGTACGACGAGACACTGTATATCCCGTTCGACGCGCCATTGGGTAAATACCGGATAGAGATAGGCGTTGTAGCGCCCGTCTCGTTTGAACCGCGCGTCAGATTAGCCATCGACGGCAAAACCGACGACGACTGGTATTATTTGGGTGACATAGAGATCAGGGAAAATGATTTAAAAGAATGACAATCCTTTTACAGCAAACATGAGAAAAAAAGTATAATTAACGGTTTTAAATCTTACTGCCATGAAGTGGTTTTTATTTTTTACAATTGCATGTATTACTGTATCTGGCGCTCTGTCCGGTAATAACCAGACAGATTTGGGGATTGACGTCGTAAATGTGTCGACTCCTTCGACTTTCAATTACGGCGTGTATGTTCCTTTTTACGGCGCCAATGTCGCTGGTTCGGATCCCGGAGATTGGAGCGGTGGCATATCCCGTAACTTTTCCGGCGAATACACCACCTATGCTTTTGCAAATGGCGGAAGGCGCGGTCAGTTAAAAATCGAGTTCGATATCACACCCTCAACAGCCGGTACCGCGGGTTTCATCGCTTTCTCCAATTACTTGGCGCTGCTGCAGGGAAGTTCGGCAGGGTCGAGGCTTTTTGAAGTGGAGTTACTGGGCGACGGCGACATCCGTCTTGTCGGGGGCACGACCGGAGTGCGCATCCCCTATACGGCGGGTGTTCAAAACCATATCAAACTGAACATCAATACGGCGTCCGAAACGGCGTTTGTGACGGGTACCGTTCACGTGGGCGACATGACGCCCGTGAGTTTAGGTACGATCAACGCACGCACATTCCGCAACCAGGTGAGTCGCCTTTCGGTATCAGAACCCTACGACGATACCTATCGTGGCACGCCTCTCCAGAATATCGGTTCAATAGGCGTCCTTGCGAGCGCCATCAGTTATAAAATTGAAAATTTTCGGATTGACGGTGTTTACGAGGGTCTTGGCTTAGCCGTTGACAGGCAAAAACCTTTTGTCGAAGGCGTGGGTTACGAGATTGTGTTGCCGGAGGACGAAGGTATCCGGGATGTCTACCACATCGGACCGAACCGTAACTACAAGAAAATACAGGATGTGTTGAATAAGTTGAAAGCCGGCGACACCATTTTTGTAGATGGCGACGCTACCTATCCGGGCGGTATCTTTTTCAATACGGCATCCGGAACGGCAGATAAGCCGATCACGCTGAAAGGCATAACCGTCAATGGCAACAAACCGAAGATCAAATCGTTGAATGCACAACACATCCTGTTTTTCAACCGCTCCCACTATGTCCTGGACAACTTTGACATTGAAGGCAGCCTGCAGGAACTGCTGGGGATATTCACCTCGGTTACCGCCGAAACCATCGCGCTCACCAATCCCGACAACGCCCGTACGGAGGTTCGCGCACGCATCAACTATTCCGCCGTCTATAATCGAAGCGCACATTTGACAGTCAGATACTGTTCGATACATGATGCACGTATGGGTGTGTTCTCGTCGGACGATTTATCGGGCGACTATGTCATTGAGTATAACGACATCTACCGAAACGGAAGCCAAAATGGCGACCACAACCTTTATATCACCACCGACGGGGCGCGCTATCCGGCTGCAGCATCTGTCGTCCGGTTTAATCACATCCGCAACTCGGTATCGGGTAACGGTCTTAAAACGCGGTCGGCCAAGCATTTGGTCTATTACAATGTCTTTGAGGACAACTTCCATCAGAGCCTCGAGTTAATCGGCCCCGACGTGAACGCCACGTCGCTTCTACGGGAGATGAAGGCGTACAACCCTGATTTCCATGAGTTTTATGTACGCGAAGATGCCGACGTCGTCGGTAACCTCGTGATCCACCGCGATGCTCCCTATATCAATACGACGATGGTACGTTGCGGCGGCGACGGCACCGGCCATTCGTACGGGCGCTACCGTTTTGTCAATAACACTTTCATCATGCTGAACAGTCGGGGGAGTTACAGACGCATCATCCGTGCAGAGTTCGGCGTCGAGAGTTTTGAGATGTACAATAATGTCTTTTATGCGGTAGCGCCGGAAGCAGTCAGAATCTTTGCCGACAACGACGATACCAATCCTCCACAATGGGCCTCCATCAGCGGTGGTACTGCCGCAGGTCAGGTTGGCGACCAAAACCGTGGAAGTCAGTGGTCGTCAACATGGGCAGGCGCCGCAGGCGTTCGCGTTGTCGGCGCCAATAACTGGGTTAGCGCAGGCTCCACGCAGATACCCGACGGGTGGACAAACACGATGTATGGCGACAATCCATTTGTCGATCTGGCAGGTGGCGACTATCGTGTCGCTGCCGACGCCGACCTCCTTACAGGCGTACCTGTTGACAATGCAAACACAGTGAAGCAGTGGGAACCATGGAAGAGTAACCTGTACGGATTCAACTATGTGAACGACCGGCAATACAGAGCCCGTGGAGGCGTCAATGCCTGGTTTTTTGAAGGCGAGACCAACCGCGGTGTCACCGTCCTTGACGACGGTCATTTCAAAGGCGCGCCAGAAATGCTGAATTACGAAGCTATTAATGTGAATACTTTTATTCCAAAACCTCGTCATGACGGTTCCAAACCGACGCTTGGCGCATATTTGACCGGTACCAAACGTGTCACACAGCCTGCTTCATGCACCTATGGCGTGTATGTCCCCTTTTACGGCGCTAACGTCGCAGGTTCAGATCCCGGAGATTGGAGCGGTGGCGTCAACCGCAACTTCCCCGGCGAATATACCACATACTCCTTTGTGAACGGCGGGAGACGGGGACGGTTCACCATTGAATTTGACATCACACCGTCGGTCGCCGGTACAGCAGGCTTCATCGCTTTCTCCAATTACATGGCGCTGCTGCAGAGAAACTCGGCCGGTTCCGGACTTTTTGAAGTGGAGTTGATGCGCGACGGCGACATCCGTCTTGTCGGGGGCACGACCGGAGTGCGCGTCCCCTATACGGCAGGCGTTCAAAACCGTGTCAGACTGCACATCAACACAGCATCGGAAACGGAATGTGTATCGGGTACCGTTCAAGTGGGCGACAACATGCCCGTGAACTTAGGCACGATCAACGCACGCACTTTCCGAAACAATGTGAGTCGTCTTTCGGTATCAGAGCCCTACAACGATACCTATCGTGGCGCACCGCTCCAGAATCTCGGTTCAATAGGCGTCCTTGCGAGCGCCCATAACTTTAAAATAGAAAATTTCCGTATCAACGATGATTACGAGGGGCTCCACTTGGCGGTTGACAGGCAAAAACCTTTCGTCGAAGGCGTGGGTTATGAGATTGTAATACCGGCGGACGAAGGCATCCGGGATGTCTACCACGTCGGACAGAACTGTAATTATAAGAAGATACAGGATGTGCTCTACAAGTTGAAAGCCGGCGACACCATTTTTGTTGATGGCGACGCTACCTATCCGGGCGGTATCTTTTTCAATACGGCATCCGGAACGGCCGACAAGCCGATCACGTTAAAAGGCATAACCGTCGATGGCAACAAACCGAAGATCAAATCGTTGAATACGCGACACATCCTGTTCTTCAACCGTTCTCACTATGTCATTGACAACCTTGATATTGAAGGTAACCTGCAGGAATTGCTGACGATTTTTCCATCGGTTAGCGCAGAAACTATCGCAACGGAAAACCCTGACAATGCAAGTACCGAGATTCATTCACGCATCAACTATGCTGCCGTTTACAACCGGAGCGCGCATTTGACGGTCAGATACTGTTCTATCCATGACGCGCGTATGGGTGTATTCGCTTCTGATGACTTATCGGGCGCCTATGTCATTGAGTATAATGATATTTACCGTAACGGATGTCATTACGGTGATCACAACATCTATATTGCAACTGATGAAGCCCGCTATCCGGCTACGGCGGCTATCATCCGTTTCAACCATATCCGTAACTCGGTATCGGGCAACGGACTAAAGACACGGTCGGCTAAAAACTTAGTTTACTACAATGTCTTTGAGGATAATTTTATCCACAGCATAGAATTGATAGGGGCAGCCCCCGGCAGCGCTCTTATGCGCGACATGAAGGTTTACAATCCTGATTTTCATGAATTTTATGTGCGCGAAGACGGCGATGTCGTCGGTAACCTCGTGATCCACCGTGATGCACCCCACATTCACATGACGCTTGTGCGTTGCGGTGGCGACGGTGTCGGACAGTCATACGGGCGTTTCCGCTTTGTCAACAATACTTTCATCATGCTGAACAGGCAAGGACAATACAGACGTTTTATCCGTGCGGAGTTCGGCGTCGAGAGTTTTGAGATGTATAATAACATCTTTTACTCGACTACGCCCGATGCCTCCAGAATATTTGCCGACAACGAGACTGTCAATCCCCCGCGCTGGGCTTCAATAAGTGGTGGAACTGCTATCGGTCAGGTAGGCGACCAGAACTGGGGCAGCCAGTGGTCAACAGCATGGGCGGGAGCAGCAGGCGTTCGTGTTGCAGGCGCCAACAATTGGGTCAGCGCAGGCTCCCAACAGATACCCGGTGCGTGGATAAACACGCAATATGGCAGCAATCCGTTTGTCGACCTGACAGCCGGCGATTATAGGGTTGCTGTTGATGCCGGCCTCCATTCCGGCGTGCCGGTGGATGAAATAAACACAGTAAAGAAATGGAATCCCTGGAAAAGTAACCTGTATGGATTCAATGTAATGAATGGTAAAGAATATCCGATCTACTATGACATCAACTATGCCTCCAGCGCCAAAGCGTGGTTTTTTGAAGGAGAGACCAACCGCGGCATTACCATCCTTGATGACGGACATTATAAGGGTGCGCCAGAAATGCTTAATTATGAGGCTATTAACGTATCGTCTTTTGTCGTGTCGCCACGTACTGACCATGCCGCCCCCACGCTCGGCTCATTCATGCCCGTACCCGAAAGAAACACGCAGTCAAAATAACATCCAATCAATATCTGGAATAATAATAATAATAATAATAATCAATTAATAATCAATTCGTATGAAAACTAACTATTTATTTCAATCACGACATGTTTTTGTCGTTATGCTTTCGCTATTCATGGCGAACTTTGTTGCTTGTAACTCGACCGCTCAGAAGTCAGAGATAACCGAAGGCCAACGCGTGGAATGGACGCGTGTCGGAATCGGTGGCGGAGGCGCCAATTTTTGCCCCGAAATCAGTCCGCACAACTCAAAAGTAGCGCTTGTCACTTGCGATATGGGCGGCTCCTATCTTACCCATAATGGCGGCGATTCGTGGACAATGTTCAATTTCGGAGGAAGGGCGCGATTTTTTGTTTTTGATCCTGTTGATCCGCATGTGATGTATGCCCAGGCATCCAGACTGCTTAAGAGTACTGATAATGGACTTACATGGGATGTCTTTTATCCGAAACCTTCGAGTGAAGATCAGACAGGCGGAACGAGGTTCATGCCACGTCAATCAATTCAGTCATTTGCCATTGACCCTGCCAACTCGAAAACATTATATGCTGCTATCCGTGACGGACAGTCACTGGCGCTTTGTATAAGTATTGACGGCGGCGAGGAGTGGACGAAAGAGAAGGAATTGACAAACGATGGCAAAAATATTTTCATCGATCCCTCGTCGCCGGTTGATCAACGTACGATTTATGTTACCGGGAGTAACGGCGTCGAACAACGTCTGAACGGTAAATGGAACTTTTTTAACGTTCCTGCAAAAGATGTGAAATTCAACTTTTTTACCGCCGGATACGATGCTGCATCGAAGAAATATATCCTGTACGCCATTTCCGGAAAAGGTTATTTTAACAAAGACGATGCACAATCGGGTATATTCTTTTCGGATAACGGTGGCAGGACATGGGAAAACCGTCAGGACGGCTTGCTTGCGTATTGTATGCCCGACCGCAAAAGCGCCGAATTTAGAGGCTTGGCAACAAGCGCTTTGAATCCGGGAACTATATATGTTTCATATAACAGTCTGGCCATTCATCCCGATACAACCATTATCGGCGTTGCTAAAAGTGTGGATTTCGGCAAGACCTGGACGCTGCCATGGAAAGATAAAATGACCAAAGGAGGCGATATTGCCAGTCCTAATTATACCGGTTGCTGGATGAACGATTATTTCGGACCGGAATGGGGCGAGAATCCTTTCAACATGGCGGTATCCGCAACAAACCCCAATGTGTGTTATGGTACGGATTTCGGTCGGACTATCAAGACAGAAGACGGAGGAAAAACATGGGAACCTTTATTTTCCAATCGATTACCCGACGGCAGCTGGACGTCACGCGGTTTGGATGTGACCACCTGCTACCAGATTGTCTTCGATCCGTTCGATAAGAACCATGTTTGTATCGCAACGACAGATATCGGATTACAGGAAAGCAAAAACGGAGGTAAAGGATGGCATATCACATCGACTACCGACAGGGGCGTTCCACGACACTGGATCAATACGACGTACTGGATCGTGTTCGACCCTTCCGTGAAAGGACGAATCTGGGCTGCCATGTCAGGCATACACGATATTCCGGAAGCTAAAATGTTTCGTAACGGCGGTGTTGACAAATACAACGGCGGAGTAGTGTTCTCGGATGATGGCGGCGAAAGCTGGAAAAATGTGAGCGTTTCGATGGGTGAAGCTGCTGTGACGCATATCCTGTTAGACCCGACGAGTAAGAAAAATGCAAGAACACTGTATGCCTGCGCATTCGGTAAAGGCGTATACAAATCGACCGACGGAGGAATGACCTGGGTGCAAAAGAATAAAGGATTACCTGATGAAGAACCTTTCGCCTGGCACATCGAACGGCGCGAAACCGACGGTACCTTATTTTTGATAATGAGTCGACGCAATGAAGGCAATAATAGAAAACCTGAATGGGATGGCGCATTATTTAAATCGACCGACGGCGCCGAAACATGGACAAGGATGACGCTTCCCGAAGGATGTACCGGCCCGGCAGACATTCTCACAACGAAGAAATATCCGAACCGGCTCGTTCTGGCAACAAGATCCGGAGGTATGCCGGGTGGAAACATGTCAGGCAGTGCTGGCGGCGGGATATTTGTTTCGGACGACGAAGGAAAAACCTGGACGCATGTGTTGGATAACGAACGTTATATTTACGGCCTTACTTTTGATCCCCGTAATGGCCGGTATTATGCCGGCGGTTTCAATGCTGCCGCTTATTACTCGGAAGACGGCGCCATGACATGGACCAAAATCAAAGGTTATAATTTCAGGAGCGGACATCGGGTAGATCTTGACCCGTTTAATCCCGAAATGATCTATGTCTCTACTTTTGGAGGCGGCATTTGGTATGGCCCTGCAAAAGGCGACCCTGAAGCATCCATTTATTAGTTCTGTTTTTTTCAAATAAAATATGAAGAAACATTTATTTTTATTATTCATTCCCGGCATTTGCATCTTTTTAACGCTGACAACCATTTCCTGCAATAGCGCTTCCGGCGATTATTACATCAGCATGGTCAAACAACCGCAGGACATGGAAGCTATGGCTTTTGAACTTTCCCGGAAACTTTCAGATGACAATAACAAGATTTCGTTCACACTGACGTCCGGTACGGCAAATACTGTTGGCGATATCCGTTTCCTCCCTGAAGACCGCAGGTTGTCCAACAGAAATGATTTGATTGCCGGCCTTCGTATGCAAAACGGGCAATTCCATATATACAACACCGATAACTGGATCAACACCGGTGTTGATTGGGAAGCCGGAAAGACCTATGCCATAACTTTTACCTTTAATTTCAATGAAAGTAATTATCAGGTGTCGATTAATACAAATCAATTGCCCGCGACCTATTCATTCCGGGTTTTACCGGCAAAGCCAAGTCTCTCGGCTACAAATGTTTTCAGACCGCAGGATAATATTGGTATTATGGGCGTCGCTTGTGCAGCAGGCGCTTTCGACATAAGGTCAATTTCAGCTCCCGTCAATAATTTAGTGGACAATGATCGATTAAAGAATTTGAAAGAGACGAACCCTCGCATTAATGTCAATGGCGGCAAGACTTATCTCATCGGTCCCACCCATAAATATCAAAAAGCACAGGATGTGGCGTTGGAACTTAAGCCGGGAGACGAAGTGTTGATAGACGCTTTTGACGGCGAGTATCCCGCGCCGCTTTATCTGACCGCATGCAACGGAGCGCCCGGACGTCCTGTTACCGTCAAAGGTCTCAGGGTGAACGGGAAACGTCCCGTTATTCGATCGGCAGGGGCGAATCATCCGGTTTATGTCGGCTCACAGTACATCGTGCTGGAAGGGATCGCGTTCAAAGGTCACCTGGAACGTGCGCTGGCGGTTCGCGGTAAAACGATAGCCGACCTGCGAAAGTATTTTGATGATGGACGGCAGGGAGAAAAAGGTCCGAATGACTCGCCGTATTTCATCAGTTCGGATGCTATCTCCTATCGCGGTATCCGTTTAGACGGCGCCGATCACCTCATCATCCGCGATTGCGAGGTATATTACAATTATCATGGTATTCAGGGCGGACATGCAAACATTACGATTGAATACTGTGATGTACACAGCAACGCCATCAGTAATCAGTCGCATAATTTTTACCTTCACTCCGAGCCGGGTACCGTTGCCCGCGTGCAATATTGTTATATCCACGAGCCGTTCTTTCCCATGAACGGCCTAAAGTCGCGCGCCGGACGAAACGAGGTTTACTATAACTACTTTTACAACAACGGTCAGGCCATGGAACTGATCAGTAATAATTCGGCGACGCCTGCCACTCCTTTTGACAGCGACGTGGTAGGTAATGTGATTGTTTCGACCAACCCCCGATGCACGCAGGGCATGCGCATGAGCGGCGACAATACCGGACCCGGCACTTATGGACGCTATCGCGTAGCCAATAATACTTTTTCATTTCTGCATGATCGCAGCGCGTACATGCTACGTTTGAATCCGGTACAATGGGTTGAAAGCGTTGAGGTTTATAACAATATTTTTTATTCGTCGTGCAACGGCAATTTCAATCTTTTTACTACATCCACACAAGGCAAATGGGTAGCCGGAGGACGCGTGACAGGCATGAACAACTGGATATGTGCTAACGTCGACCAATCGTCCATTCCGGGAACCGAAGCGTTTAAGATTAACGACTGGGATGCGGGAATATATGAGTTCAAGGGCACTTATTACGGAGATGATCCCGGATTTATTAATCGTGACGGCACGCCACTGACAGGGTTGAATCTTTCACTAAGTACCGACAGTCCGCTGATAGGGGCCGGCGTCCCGATGAATACATTAAAGGAATGGCCTCCGTTTGAAGGCGGTCGGCCTCCGTTTACTTTTCCAAACCCATTGACCGTACTGAACATGCAGCCTGTTAATCCGGCTGTCACAGGCGCTGACGGCATGTACAACGTTGCCGGACGTAGCGAGAAGAATAATCCTGACATCGGCGCTTACGGCACAAACCTAATTGAAAAGAAATGAAAAATATATTTATTAGTATTATATCAGGACTTTATCTTTGTCCTTTGAGTATGATGGGAAGCGCTGACCTGGCTTCTCTCAATCATAGTTATGGCAAGCGGCTGCCCGACAGGTTCGATCCTGACATCACGGCTTATACTATCACAGTCGATAACAGGGAAAAGGCACGGAATTTTTACCTGACTGCTGTAACGGCTGACGCGAAAGCCACAATAACCGTAGACGGGATTGCCTATTCCGGAGGAACGCCTATCTTGATGGACCTCGTCGAAGGTGTGAAGCCTAACTGCCTGGTGATTGATGTCACAGCGCCCGACGGGGTGCTGAAAAAGAGTTATTCTGTAAATGTCTGTTACCGTTATCCCATCGGCGTGATTGAGCAACCGACAAGTGAATGGCTTTTCTGGGACGACTTCGAGTCGGGTGATTTCAGTCAATACGGGTCATACGTAAAATCCGGGAAGAATGGTCCTAACCAGTTTATCCCCTGGCAAGGAATAGGGCTTGGCGGTTCGCAAGGTATGCGGGCAGAGTTTCGCGAAGTCGACAGCCAGCAATATACAAACGGTTCGCTTCACGTGTTCTTTGGCGCGGTTCCAGCCGGCTCAAGCGAGTTTAAATCAGTTGCCGCTCAAGGCGAGTATCTCGACGAGATATATGCCCGTTTCTACTTCAAGTGCGACGCGTGTTGGGATTTCGGCGGCGCCGACAAACTGTGCCGGATCACTTCATTGCAAGGATCAAACTATAGCCAATCGATGATCGCTCACATCTGGAGTACGGGACATCGCGACGAAGGGAGCCGCCCCACCGGTCACTATCTTGCATTAGATCCGGCTTCAGGCGTCGACATCACAGGTGGCAGGGCGCAGACGCTCAGAGAAGGCGGCGCCAACTATCCGCCAACAAACGCGAGATTGCTTACAACCAAGTATAATGACTTCCCGAACTTGTCATGGCATGGCAGTGAAAAAATGTCTGTTCCGTTTTTCGACGCGAATCATGTAGGTCAGTGGTATTGTGTGGAGATGCACGTCAAACTGAATGATCCCGGTAAGAGCAACGGTGTTTTCGAAGCCTGGGTGGACGATCACCTTCAGGTTTCATTAACAGGCTTGAACTGGATCGGCTCATTCGCATTGGGTCCGGGCAATCTGTTCGGTATCAATGCGTTCTACCTGGAGAATTATTGTAACAGCGGCGTAAAGGGCAATCAGGTGCGTTACTTCGACAATCTGGTGATCAGTCGTAAGAAGATCGGCATGGCAACATTGATTTATGCCGACGAAAAAAGATGAATTATATATTAAAATAATAGGAGTATGAAGAAAAAATCAGTTTTTTTGCAACTTGCAATCATTGCATGTGTTGCGGTGACATCATGTCTGCTTTCATGCAGTACGGGCGCTCGGATGTCGGGCGCATCGGACGGCTCGCGCATCGAATGGAGTCATGTCGGCGCCGGAGGCGGAGGCGCACAGTTTGTCCCTACCGTCAGTCCGCACGATCCCAAGACCGTCTTCGTTACTTGCGACATGGGCGGCTCCTTCGTGACTTATGATGGAGGCGAGTCGTGGCGGATGTTCAACCTTAGCCACAGGGCGAGGTTTTTCGTTTTCGACCCGGTTGACCCGGATGTAGTTTATGCCCAGACTTATGCGCTGTTCAAAAGCACAGACAGGGGACAGACGTGGGAACTCTTTTACCCGAAGCCTTCGGATGTGTCGTGCATTGTGTCGCGGGGCGACCATGCCAGCGAATCGTTAGTTATGAAAGATGCGACGCCGAGGTACATACAGACGTTGGCAATTGATCCGGCACAATCGAAGCATATGTATGCCGCCATCCGGATCAATCAGTCCCTGGCGCTCTATATGAGCGTCGACGGCGGTCAGGAATGGGAGAAAGTGCGGGATTTCAATCACGAGGTGCAAAACATTTTCATTGACCCCTCGTCGCCGTCCGACAGTCGCACGCTTTATGTCACCTGGAACGGTGGCGTCGATCAACGTGTCGGCGGTCAATGGCACAGTCACGGCTTGCCGGGCAATAACGTCCGTTTCAACCTTTTCTCCGGCGGCTATGATGCCGGTTTGAAGAAATACATCCTCTATGCGATTTCCGGCAAGGGCTACCTCAATCGTGCGGACACGGATTTGGGCTTTTTCATATCCGAAGATGGCGGGAAAACCTGGAAAGGCCGTCAGGATGGCTTACTCAAATACTGCATGCCCGACAGGCGGACGGCGGATTTCAAGTCGATGGCGACCAGCGCGCTTCATCCCGCGACAGTGTATGTGTCATACAGCCAATTGGCTGTCCATGCCGATACGGTCTGCTTCGGTGTAGCCAAAAGCGAGGACTACGGACAAACATGGACACTCCCATGGAAAGAGCACGGCAGTGTGACCATGTCCAATTACAGCGGCTGCTGGCTGAGCGACCGTTTCGGATCGGGCTGGGGCGGTAGTCCGACCTGTTTCGGCGTCTCGGCGACCGATGCGAATGTTTGTTACGGATCGGAGTTTGGCCGTACCATCAAAACCGAAAACGGCGGAAAGACATGGGAAGCCGCATACACCCGACAACTGCCCGACGGCAGTTGGACGACGCGGGGCATAGAAGTGACAACGGGTTACGATGTCGTCTTCGACCCGTTTGACATCAACCATATCTTTTATGCGCTGACAGATATCGGATTGATGGAGAGCAGGAACGGCGGACAGGGATGGCTGAGCGCCACCCGTGACAACGGCGTACCACGTCGCTGGGTCAATACAACCTACTGGATGACGTTCGATCCCGACGTGAAAGGACGGGCTTGGGCGGTGATGAGCGGCGTACACGATTTGCCGGTTCCTAAAATGTTCCGAAACGGTGGTGTCGACAGGTATTCGGGCGGTATCACGCTTACAAACGACGGCGCCGCGACATGGCAAGTTGTGAGCGAATCCATCGGCGAAGCCGCCATGACGCATATCCTGCTTGACCCGACCAGCAAGAAAGAGGCAAGAACACTGTATGCCTGCGCATTCGGTAAAGGGGTCTATAAATCGACCGACGGGGGGTTGTCATGGGCGCAAAAGAACAACGGCATAGAAGGAACAGAACCTTTTGCCTGGCGGATCGAACGGCGCGAAAGCGACGGGACGCTGTTTCTGGTCGTGAGCCGGCGAAGCGCAGACGGCAGTATAGGCAATGACTGGGATGGTGCACTCTATCGTTCGACCGACGGCGCCGAATCATGGACCCGGATGACGCTTCCCGAAGGATGTAACGGCCCGACAAGCCTTGTCGTGACTAAAAAGAATCCGAAACGCCTTGTTTTGTCGGCATGGGGAAAAATGATGCCGGGCAGAACCGATTCCGATACGGGAGGCGGGATATTTGTTTCGGACGACGACGGCAACACCTGGACGCAGGTGATGTCGCGCGACCAGCATATCTATGCCATTTCGTTCGATCCGCGAAACAGCCGTTATTACGCCTGCGGTTTCAACGCTTCGGTCTATTATTCGGAAGATGGCGCCAGGACATGGAACCGGAGCCGTGGGTATAATTTCAAATGGGGTCATCGGGTGATACCCGATCCGCGCGACCCGGAAATGATATACGTCGTCACCTTCGGCGGCGGCGTGTGGTATGGACCGGCAAAGGGCGATCCCGAAGCGCTTGAAGACCTGCTGACACCGCTCGAAAGGAGGTGAAGCCTTTTATTATTTACCGGAATAATCTAAATAACATGAGCATGAAATATTTGAAACCTGTCGCATGGATATTGCTTCTGGCAGGATGTTTAGCTTCCTGCATGGAGAAAAACGGCGGGATTGACGAGACCCGAGTGAAAATACTTGCATCGTTCGAAGACGGACAAACAACGCCTTTTACCATGTCGGCGCCCGGTGCTGTCGTCGAAGAAACGCATTTTGCCACACACGGCAAAAAAGCATTGAAATTTTCAACCGGTTATGCGACATGGAACGATGCCGACCAGCATTGGCATGACTATGATTTTCTGTTGATAGACGCTTATCTTGACGGAGACGATGCGCTGGATTTTGACGTCACGATATTCGACAGTGAAACTGATAACTATTGGACGCGCGTCAATTATCCTACCGTGGTGATACCCGGCAAAAATACACTGAAGATTCCGCTTGACATTGCCGTGGGCGAAAAAAGCCGTCCGGGACGTCCCTTGAAAAAAGACGCTGTTACACGCATTCTGTTTTCAATCAGCAACAATGAAAGCACAAACAGGCGTTTCGTCTATGTCGACAATATCCGGTTGGAAAAAGAAGCGCCCGACAAGACGTGGTTCTACAGTTTGAAAGCGTTCAGTTTCGGCAATCCCCGATTATCCCTGATGGGCGGTTTCACCCGCGTGACTGCCGATTGTATGTATTCGTCTGAAAAAGGTTACGGATGGCAAGACGCGCAACTGTCCTATCCCCTCGACCCCTTTCAACCTGATATTTTGTACCGCAGTACAACTCATGTGAGAAGCGGCGATTTTATCATGGACCTGCCTAACGGCAAATACCATGTTTTCATGAACATCGATGCGCCGAACGGGTTCTGGGGCGAAACGTCCGTTTACCGGAATCGCCGGGTGTCAGCCAACGGGAAAGAGGTGGTTAACGACACGATGGACAGGCAAATGGCGCTCGACAGGTTTTTCCGCTATGCTGCGACCGAAGATTTGTATGACGAAGATGTGTTCGACAAATATGTCACGCCGCATTACACGGAGAAAGAATTTGAGGTGGAAGTAACGGACGGACAGTTGACGCTTTCGTTCCAAACCGAAAGCACACCGGTAAGGATGCGAGGCGACAACAACGCCATCGCTCTTTCAGCCTTGATCGTATATCCGGCTCAAAAACAGAAAGAAGGGAAGAAATTCCTGGCAAATCTTGTTGAACGTCGCCGTGAGGATTTCAATAATACTTTTCGCAAAACGCTTCATATCGACAACAACCCCGAACCGGAAATGAGTCCGACGCAAAAAAAACAGCGTTATGTGATCTTCAACCGTTCTATGGAGGAGGATATATATCCCAATTCCAAACCGGCAACAGACGAGTTGACCGAACTTGTCAGCGCAGCAGGCGCAGCAGGGACGATGGAACCCATGACCTTTGCCATTCGCTCCTATAAGGATTTCGGTGATGTCAGGGTTACCGCCGGCGATTTCAAAACCGAAGACGGCAGACGGATACCATCCGGCGCTATTCAGGTGGGATATGTCTCCAATCGGCTCACACGGCTGGAAATGGGAGGGAGCAGATACACCGTTGCACCGCGTTACCTCATGAATGACAACCGGGTTTCTTTACCTGCAAAAACCACCCGCTGGTTCTGGGCTATTATCGATGTTCCTGTGAATGTCGGTAAAGGATTATACAAGGGAGAATTTAGCCTGGATTTCGGTAATGGCGAAAAAGGAACGCTGGCGGCTTCCTTTGAAGTGGTTTACGACAAGCCTTTGCCGAAAATGGACATTCCCGTCGGGCCGTGGGGTATAGAAATAAGGACGCCCTGGTTTCAGCAGGAAATGGCAGATTTAACCCGAAAAACCGACCGTGCCAGCCTGGACCTGATGCGTAAAACGGGCTTTACTACTTTTACCACCGGCTTGCGTCTGCGACCGGAAGGGAAAGGTAAAGACTTGATACTCCATTTTGATGTTGCCGATTCCCTGATGAATCTTGCAAAAATTTACGGAATGACGGCTTTTGTCAACTATGGCGCTTTCATTTCCGGAATGAATGTGTATGGTTATCCTAACCCGACAGACCCGCAGAGTTTTGGTTTCGACAATGAAGAGGCGATGTGGAAACATGTTATCAGTCTGATCGACAAACATGCGCAGGAAAAGCATTGGTTGCCTGTTTTCATCTCTACCAGCGACGAACCGCATGTGCTCGCCGATCAGCAAAAATGTGCCGCGCTGAATACCATCTTCAAGAAATACAATACCCCGCGCGTTCGCTTTGCCGGTATTACCTCGATTACGGAAACACATAAAGGCGATTTCACGCAGGAATTTTGCGAATCGATGGATATAGCCAACCTGAACCTGCACGACCGGTGGGCAATCGATTTACTGCACAAGGCAGGTACGGACTGGGCTTTTTACAATGGCGGCAACCGGTGGACATTCGGACCTTACATGTACATGCTGGCACAGCGGTATAACATGCTGTTCCGCGTCTCCTGGCATTGGAACTGCAACAGCGGCGACCCCTATTATGCGCTGGATGGACGCGAAGACGATTACTGCTGGGCGAATATGACCCCCGACGGCGCATTGATCACTTCCATCTCGTTTGAACGCTTGCGTCGCGGGATTGTCGACTACCGGTATCTGTTGGCATTGAAGGAATTGATAGCTGAAAAACCGGATCACCCCTTAGCGGTGGAGGCAAAAACCCTGCTGGACGAAATACTTGCACTCAAGCCGGGCGCCGATCGGGGCATGTCGGAAACGGAAACAAAAAAGATGTTCCAACGTGCACAGGCATACAGGGACAAAGCAATCGCCATCCTGAGAAACGATACAGGCAGTAACCAGCGCGGACAGGGATATATGGACATGATGACAAAAAAAACGAAAGTCTTTAATTACATCGACCAACTTTACAAAAGCGAAAAGCGCGTCATCCTGTCGGGACAGACCACCTGCCACAATCAGGCAAGGAGCCTGGAAGCGCAATACCGGTTTATTGACGAACTGGCTCATATGACGGGTAAATATCCCGGCATGTTGGCTGTCGACTATGGCTATTCACCCGTTTCAAACCGTCTGGCGGAGGTGAACGATTATATCATCGACTATTGGAACAGGGGTGGATTGGTGAGTGTCGGCTTTCATCCCGGTAATCCGGCGACGGATGGCAGCGCATGGGATACTGATTTTGACGGTTTCAGGGAAATGGCGACCGAAGGGACGCCGCTCAATATCAAATGGACGACCGAAGTTTTGGATAAAATTGCCGACGCGCTGGCTATGCTGAGGGATAACGGCGTCGTCGTTCTCTGGAGACCTTTCCATGAGATGAACGGTGACTGGTTCTGGTGGTGTCCGCATAATGCCAAAACAGGCGAGTGGCGTCCCAACGCTGATTTCAAGGGTATCTGGGTACAGATGTACAAGTATTTTACGGAAACGCGGCAACTTGACAATTTGCTATGGGTTTATTCGCCAAACGTCTCATACGGGGGCGAAGGTACGATAAAGACCGATTATTACTATCCCGGCGATGAGTACGTGGATATAGTCGCCCTTGACTGGTACACCAATACGGTGGACAACCTGAACAGCGATGAAAGTTATGACAGGCTGGTGGCGCTCGGAAAACCTTTTGGCGTTTCCGAGTTTGGGCCGGAGAAACAATGCAGAGACGGTAGTTTTGATAATCTATTGATCGTGAAAGCATTGACGGAGGGTCCCTGGCGTTCGGCTTTTTTCATTTACTGGGACAGTTGGACGTCGAGAACCGACGGATATTGCCATGTAGCTATCATGGACAATAAAAACGCCGATGCGTTAATGTCGCACCAGAAAGTGATCAATAGGGATAAAGTGTCCTGGATGCCTTGAATCCATAAAGTGGCGAATATGCTTTTTATTATAATGCCGCTGCAGGAAAGTATCTGAAATTTTTTTTAAGTTTTGGTGGAATAAAAAATTATTGTATTTTTGTACAGTTTTAAGAGTTAGGTGCAAGCGGCGAACTCACGGTGGGCATGAAGCAAGCGACCTGATATAGATAGTATAAAAATTATGGTCAGAAACAAATTGAATTTTAGGAAATTGGCAATGATATACTATTGTCTTATAAAAGGTCCGTCACAGTTATGTATTGTGATGATAGTTTTGTTATTAGCGATAAGCTTTACAATGGAAGCGAAAAAAAAACCAACTGCCATAGATACTGCGGAAATGGTTGTGAATATTCTTATTCCGGATATTCAAATAGTTAGAGGTTTAACCAATAAAATAGGGCCTGTACGAATAATAATTGAAAACGATAATGAAGTAGCTAATATTGCTAAAAGATACATGGAATGGACAGAAGAACACCCAGGTATTATAGACGGAAATTATAAGTTAAAAGGTCCAGTAAGATTAAAATTTAACGGGAATATTTGTGAATTTAGATCGCCTGGAATTAAAGAGCCTTTACGGGGGAATTTTTGGTATAATGAAAATACAATAATCATGATATTTGAAAATCCTAAAGAATATCGTGTTTGGAATTATAAAATTGATAATGGCACTCTTCAAACACATGGATGGGGGATGTTATTATTAGGCAGGGCGTTTAATCCGACGGATAACGGAAGAGGTAAATATCAGAAACTGATCGATCGATTCACCACTTGGATAATCGACAATTAATAGGTAACTGTAATTAACGAGTGTATTATATGTCGGATGTATATTTTGTATGTTCCAATTGTAAAGCAAAGATGAGCAACTCCAGTTCTATATACCCGCGATGTGACGTAAACCTTATAGCTGATGAGAAAGCAAGGTTCTATATAAACATACTTGGACTTAATAAGCATTAAAAAAGGAACAAACACAATCCTGTGTGAAAAATATTTTGTATCTTTGTGGCTGTAAATAAAGGTGAATTAATATGGATCCTTCATTGAACACACAACCGGCAACGCCGGAAATAGTTTGGGCTATGCTTCGGGAATTAACCGAAAAACAAGCTGAAACAGACAGGCAAATCGAGAAAACCAA
>Ga0082212_10004079_pt1 | contig 20451 bp, 13 predicted proteins | sample TergutNt197P3_FD_71548 | JGI IMG/M metagenome (GOLD analysis project Ga0082212, IMG submission 71548) | Neocapritermes taracua P3 segment gut microbial communities from Petit-Saut dam, French Guiana - Nt197 P3 | ecosystem: Host-associated > Arthropoda: Insects > Digestive system > Gut ... | reverse complement strand
TAAGAAGGTCAATAAGAAACGAAAAAGACCGCGAAAGGATAACCGCCCAATTTTCACGGCTGTGGGAGCAGATCGCCGAGTACTTCAAAGATTACGGCGACTGGCTTATTTTTGAATCGTTCAACGAACTTCATGACGGCGGCTGGGGCTGGAGCGATGCTTTTAAAACCGCTTCGGGCGCCTCCGCGCAGATGGATCTCCTGAACGAGTGGAATCAGATCTTTTCCGATAAAGTACGCGCAACAGGCGGCAATAACGCTTCCCGTTATCTGATGTTTCCCTCTTATGCCTCCAACTACGGAGCCTCCTATCCCAGCGGAAAGATAAAGTTCGATCATCCCGTGAAGGATGTCGGCGGCTATTTCAAACTGCCGGCTGACACGGTCGAAGGCCGCCAGATCGTTACCGTCCATTACTACGACCCCTACGATTTCGGCATCGGAGGAACCCTCTCAAGCTGGGGCTCGGACGCAGACAGGCAAAGAACCGATGACGACTTCCGCCCCATTTGGGAAGCGTATATCACCAAAGGCATCCCGGTAATCATCGGCGAATGCGGCGCAGTACGCCAGCAGTACTCAGGCAATCCGGAAAAAGAAGAAGAAGCCCGCCTCTCCCGCCGCGAATACCTCGCCCACATTTTCGCAACCGCAAAAAAATACAGCATGATCCCCATCTATTGGGACAACGGCGCCGTAACCGGCAACGGAGAAAAGTCCGGCCTCCTCAACCGCAGCAACGGCCGGCCCAACTCCGAAGAAAGCGCATACCTATTAAAGGCAATGATCGATGCCGCAAAAGGAGAGTATTAATGAAGAATATGAAGGTTGTCCTCCGTGGTAAATTTCTTCTTCTTGCCGCCTGTCTATTACTTGCCGCCTGCGCGGGCGGGGGCAAACTGCGCGATCCTGAGGCGGCGTATAAGCACTCTCCCAAGACCCCCGATTTAATCGATGATTTCCCGCTCGAACCAATGAGCGGCAAAACCGCAGCAGAGTATCTAAGAGACGAGAATATCGCCGCCGGATGGAATTTGGGCAACACCCTTGAGTCCTGGAGCAACGGCAGGGCGGGAGAAACCCTTTGGGGCAACCCGCGCGTTACCCAGGCATTGATGGACGGAGTAAAAGCGGCCGGTTTCGACATTGTGCGAATCCCCGTAACATGGATGGGCTATATCGGCGAAGCGCCCGATCACACCATTGCCGAATCCCGCCTGAAGCGTGTCGGCGATGTAGTTAAGATGGCGCATAACGCCGGACTGAAGGTGATCATCAATACGCATCATGACGGCGTAACAGAAGGCGGACTGAAAGATTCAGGCTGGCTTTCAATCATGAATGCATCGTATGTCGAAGATGAGTACAAAAAAATAAGCTGGCAGTTTGCCCGTGTGTGGATACAGATAGCCCAATACTTCAGAAATTACGGCGATTGGCTCATGTTTGAACCATTTAACGAGCTTCATGACGGCGGCTGGGGAGGCGGCACTCCCGAAAGCCTGGCTCCTCAGATGGAAACCCTCAACAAGTGGAATCAGATTTTTACCGATGCCGTACGCAGTACCGGCGGCAATAACGAAACCCGTTATCTGGTTTACGCCGGTTACTGTACCAAAGTCGAGCATACGTTAGCTGACTATTTTGTCCTGCCCAATGACAGCTCACCCGACCGCAAAATCGTTTCCTTTCATTACTACGACCCCTTCGAGTTCGGAATCGCGGGCAGGCGCCCCACCTGGGGAACAGACGGCGATAAACAAAAAGTAGAGCTCGACTTTGCCCCGTTCATGGAACGTTTTGTCAACAACAACATTCCGGTAATTGTCGGCGAGTGCGGCGCAGTACTGCAATTGTACCCCTCCAATCCCGCCATGGAAGAAAACGCCTACCAAAGCCGCCTTGCCTACCTTTCATACATCTACGCCGCTTCCAAAAAATACGGAATGATCCCCTTCTATTGGGACAACGGCTCAACCAGAGGCGGCGGCGAAAAATTCGGCCTTTTCCGCCGCATCGACGGCACCCCCAACTCCGAGATTAGCGAAACACTAATAAAAGCCATGATCCAGGCGGTGAAGGAAACCCAATGATAAAAAGAATCTTCACCCCAAGGGTGATTACCATATTGGCCGTGCTGGCCGTGTTCGGCCTGTTTCTCCTTTTCAGGCCGGGGTTGAAGGATTTTTCCGAAAAATACGAAGGTTACGATTTGGGCGGGGCGAGTATCGGCAGAACCAATACCTATACCCGCTACCTTGAACGTTACGCGCAAGTTCCTCCGGGTGAACAGGATATCTCTCTTGATATTTTCTCCTGGAATACTGCAGACGGCGTTTCCGTGCTTGACAGATTTCGCGGAACAGGAAATGCTCTGAAAACCGAAGAAAACAGTTTTATCGAATATACAGTCAATCTTGAAAAGGCGGGTTTTTATAACCTCTGCATTGAGTATTACCCCCTTGATGCACGCGGCATCAATATCGAACGCTCCCTGAAAATTAACGGTGAAATACCCTTCCTCGGCGCGGATCGCCTGGTTTTTCGGCGGGTATGGGGAGACGGCGGCCGCGTCCGGCTCGATAATCAGGGTAACGAAATACGGCCGGTGCAGGTGGAATTACCGCGCTGGGAAACCGGATGGTTCGGGGATTCGCTTGGCTACATTACCGAACCCTACCAGTTCTGCCTTGAAGAGGGGAGTAACACCATCAGAATAGAAGGCATTAACGAGCCGATGGCGTTACGCGCAATTTATTTGAAAGTTCCCAGATCGGTCAAAACTTACGGCGAGTACGCCGCAGCTTATGACACAGAACAGTTCAGAAACAACAGAAATACTTTTTCGCAGGTCATACAGGGTGAAAGAGCCATGTACCGCTCCGATCCTTCACTGTACCCGATCTACGATCGTTCATCGGGAGCGACAGAACCGGCAAGCGTTGCAAAGATCAGGCTGAACATGATTGGCGGCCAGAGCTGGGGCGTAGCAGGCCAGTGGATAGAATGGGAATTCGATGTGCCGGAGAGCGGAATGTACCGCTTTTCCGTCAAGGGACGTCAGAATTATAACCGCGGTTTTGTATCGAACCGTTCCGTCATGATAGACGGAGATATCCCCTGCCGCGAACTTGCCGCGGTTCCGTTTACCTACAGCAATAAATGGAAACTGGTTACTTTTCAGGACAGTAACGGAGAGGATATGTACTTTCCTCTGGAGCGGGGTTTGCACACGTTCCGGCTTCAGGCGACTCACGGTGAGTTAGGTGAAATACTGAACGTAATGGAAGAAAGCGTATACCGCCTGAACGGAATCTACCGTAAGATACTGATACTGACCGGCACGGAACCGGATCTGTACCGCGATTACCGGGTAGATGTGGTGTACCCGGAAGTCATTACCGCAATGGAACTGGAAGCAAAGATCCTCTATAAACTTGTTGATGATCTAACCCGCTATTCCGGCGAGCGCAGCGCACAGGCCGCCACCGCTTTGACTCTTGCACGGCAGATGGAACTTTTTGTCAGACGTCCCGATAAAATTCCGCGGGCTCTTGCCAACTTCAAGGCAAATATCAGCTCACTGGGCGACAGCCTCCTTGCACTCTCCTATTCTCAGCTGGATGTAGACTATATTGTGATAAGCTCTGCACGGGGGAAACTGCCGGTAATTAAAGAAAACTTTTTTGTTGCCGCCTCTCATGAGATACGCTCCTTTCTGGCATCATTCATTGTGGACTACAACAACCTGGGCGATGTTTACCGCAAGGGAGAAGAAGTTGTCGAAGTCTGGATGCTTACCGGCCGCGATCAGAGCACCATCCTGAAAGCGATGATCGACGACACCTTTACTCCTCAGACAGGGATACGGGTAAACGTAAAACTTGTTGCGGCTGACGCGGTAATGCCGGCGGTTGTTGCAGGTACGGGGCCGGACATGGCGATTACCATGCAGCAGGCGGATCCGGTAAACTACGCGGTACGCAAGGCATCCCTTGATATTTCCGGGTTCGAAGGTTTTGATGAACTGGCCAAACAGTTCGACCCAAGCGTGATTCTTCCGTTCCGTTACGCCGGCGGCGTGTACGGCCTTCCCGAAACTCAATACTTCCATGTCATGTTCTACCGTAAAGATATTTTTGAGGAATTGGGCATCGATCTTCCCGAAACATGGGACGACCTTATCAATATTCTGCCCATCATTCAGAAAAATAACATGAACGTGGGCATTCCCTCCGTGGCGACATCGGAACAGGCTAAAATCGATTTTTCCAACTTCATGACGCATCTGTATCAGCGGCAGGGAACTCTCTACAACGAAGACGGATCGCGTACCATGCTGACCAGCGAAACCGCCATTGAAGCTTTTGAAGTATACACGAAATTTTTTACCCATTATAAAACTCCCAAAACGTACGACTTTGCAAACCGTTTCCGCACCGGAGAGATGCCTGTCGGTTTTGCCGATTATACGACATTTAACACTCTGGAAGTTTTTGCGCCGGAAATTCGCGGCCTGTGGGGTTTTGCCCGGATGCCCGGACTGCGGAAGAGCGACGGTTCCATAGACCGCTCAGTACCCACCGGAACGCTCGCCTCGATGATCTTTTCCAATGCGAAACACCCCCGCCTTGCCTGGGAGTTTATGAAGTGGTGGCTCAGCGCCGACACTCAGCTCCGTTTCGGGCGCGAACTTGAAAGCGTCATGGGCGCGGCAGCCCGTTACCCGACAGCGAATTATGAAGCGTTCCTGCGCCTGCCCTGGGGGTCGGAGCAGATGGCGGTGCTGAAAGAACAGCGCTCCTGGACAGTGGGAACGCCGGAAGTGCCGGGCGGCTACTATGTTACCCGCCATATAATCAACGCGGTGCGCCGAATACTGAACGAAGGCTCAACTGCAAAAATGTTCCGGCAGCCCGCGGCCGCCAACGATACGCGGGAAATTATGCTTGATTACAGCTTTATTATTAACGACGAGTTGATAAAAAAGCGCAAGGAGTTCGGACTTGAATAGGGGGATAAGATGAGTCAGCATACAAACAGAATGGATTCAAGACCCTCATATTGGCTTGATTATATTCTGAAATACCGTACCTGTTATTATTTTCTCGCGCCCTATGCAATTGTCTTCGCTCTTTTCTACATAGCCCCTCTGGTAATTTCGGTTTATTACAGTTTTACGTACTTCAATATCCTTGAGCCGCCGCGTTTTATCGGGCTTCGCAATTATATCAACCTGCTGTTAGGTGACGATGTGTTCCTGAAAGCGATGCGGAACACCTTTATCATGGCGGCGATAACGGGCCCGATAGGCTACATAATGTCGTTTCTGTTTGCGTGGTTTATCAATGAACTGCCCCGCTATATCCGCGCTTTTGTAACCCTCATTTTCTACGCTCCTTCCATTTCCGGCGCTGTCTATATGATCTGGGCGATCATTTTTTCGGGCGATGCTTACGGTTACATCAACGGCCTTTTGATCAATCTGGGCATCCTGGACAAGCCGAACCTGTGGCTGACCGATCCCAAATACATGATGCCGGTAATGTTAATCGTTATCATGTGGATGTCGCTGGGAACGGGCTTCCTCGCTTTTATCGCCGGGCTTTCTACGATTGACCCGACTCTGTACGAAGCGGGGCTGGTTGACGGCATCTCCAACCGCTGGCAGGAACTCTGGTACATCACCCTGCCCAATATGAAGGGAATGTTGATGTTCGGCGCGGTCATGGCGATTACCCAATCCTTTGGAGTTGCGGACGTTACCATCGCCCTTGCAGGATTCCCAAGTACCGATTACGCGGTGCATACCGTGGTGAATCATCTTATCGACTACGGCTCGATCCGTTTTGAAATGGGTTATGCGTCAGCTATTGCAACGATTCTTTTCTTCACCATGATTTTGTGCAATAACCTAATTCAAAAGATGCTGCGCCGGGTGGGGACGTGAGGCAGATTATGAAAAAAACAAAGACAAGACATATAACCGACAGTAAACGGCTCAACCGCTCCTACGGCGGCGATGCGTTTATTATTACGCTTCTTTTCATTTTCGGCGTGTTTTTTGCCTATCCGCTGGTTTACGCTATTAACAATGCGCTGAAACCCCTGAACGAAATCTTTCTTTTCCCTCCGCGCCTGTTTGTGCGCCAGCCGACCATTAATAATTTTCAGGATCTTTTCATTATTATGAGCAAATCGTGGGTGACATTTTCCCGCTATATTTTCAATACGCTGTTGATTACCGTTGTGGGAACGGTGGGGCTTATTATCGTTGCTTCAATGGGCGCCTTTGTCGTTTCCAAATATAACTTTCCCGGTTCAAAGGCGTTTTTCAACATTGTAATTGTTACCCTGATGTTTTCCGGTTATGTAACGGCAATTCCCAATTACCTGGTGATGACCAAACTCGGCTGGGTAGATACCTACCTTTCGGTGATTATCCCCGCCTTTGCAATGCCGATGGGGTTCTTTTTGCTCAAGCAGTTTATCGACACCATACCGGATACGCTTATGGAAGCGGCAAAGATTGACGGCGCAAAAGAGTGGCGCGTGTATCTTCTGATCATCCTGCCGCTGATAAAACCGGCATGGCTCACGGTGATGATCTTCTCCGTGCAGAATCTCTGGAACGCCAGAGCGTCAAACTTCATCTACTCCGAGCAGCTTAAAACCCTGCCTTACGCGCTCTCGCAGATCATCGCCGGCGGCATTGCCAGAGCGGGAGTAGGAGCCGCAGTAACCGTCTTCGTAATGATCGTCCCCCTGGTGATGTTCGTTCTCGCCCAAAGCAACGTCCTCCAAACCATGGCAAGCTCCGGGATTAAAGAATGAGAAATGAGGAGTTAGGAATGAGAAATTTAAGAAGGACAATAATCTCAATACTCTGTATTATGCTCCCTATTCTCTCTTCTTTTCTTCCCATTCCTAATTCCTCATTCCTAATTCCTCATTATTTATATGCCGAACCCACAAACTACACTTACACCTACGACTTCTGGCTGGAGCAGGTCGCCTCCCCCGATGCGTACCGGGTCGGCGCTTATCTGCTTGGTTCCAATTTCGGCATTGGCAATTTCCGCGATCCGCAGGGGCTGTTTATCAGGGAGGATCGCATCTATATTTGCGATTCGGGCAATAACCGCATCGTCCTTTTGCGGGCGCATGAAAACGGAGAGTATTCTCTGATAACGGTTGTTTCTTCCATAATGATTGACGGCGCGGAAAGCCCTTTGAATTATCCCATGGATATCTTCGAGAGCAGGGACGGTTATCTGCTCATTGCAGATACCAATAACCAGCGCATCCTCAAACTGGATCGTGAATGGAATTATCTCTCTTCCATACATAAACCCGATGATGAAAGTTTTGGGGATAACATGGAATTCCTGCCGCTCAAACTGGTTGTGGATTTTGCGAGCCGGCTCTTTGTGCAGTCACGTAACGTGAACAAGGGTTTGCTGGAATTTGACAGCCGGGGGGAATTTTCCGGTTACATGGGCGCGAACAAGGTAAAAGTAGATATCATTTACTATTTCTGGAAGGTCGTTTCTACCAAGGCGCAAAAAGAACAGATGTACCTTTTTGTCCCCACCGAATATAACAACCTCTGTCTGGACAGGGACGGTTTTATTTACGTTACCAACACCAGCGCTCAATCGGAACCGGTGCGGCGGCTCAACGCCATGGGGCAGGACATTTTGATCCGTAACGGTTATGAGTACCCCAGGGGCGATCTTGCCATTGGCAATGCGGGCGGCATTTCCGGCCCTTCCCGGTTTATAGATGTAGCGGCTTTTGACAATGATGCTTATGCCTGTTTTGACCGGGTGCGGGGGCGGATATTCCTGTATGATTTTCAGGGAAACCTTCTGTACGCTTTTGGCGGCCTGGGCAACCGCGAAGGCTGTTTCCTTCAGCCGACAGCCCTCGCAAACATGGGTTACTCCCTCTTTGCCCTGGATTCCAGAACCGCCGCCCTTACCCGCTTTGATCTGACCGGGTACGGCGCGAAAATAAACGAAGCCCTTGATGAATACCGTGCCGGCCGTTATGAATCCTCGGCGTCGGTTTGGGAAGAAGTTCTGAAGATGAACGGCAATTACGATCTTGCCTATATCGGCATAGCGCGGGCGGCTCTCCGGCAGAACGATTTTCTGAAAGCGATGAAATTCTACAAGCTAAAGCATCACCGCGAAGGTTACGGAAAGGCTTTTCAACTGTACCGTAAACAATGGATGGAAGAAAACCTGTGGATAATACTTCTGGTTCTGGCGGTTCTGATAATTGCGCCGCCCGGTTTCAGGTATTGCAGAAAAATTATCAGGGAGATACTGGAAATATGAGATACTTTTCCGATAAACAATGGTGGCGGCATCTGGGAAAGACTCTTCAGTTCTCGCTGTATTCTTCAACGCATCCTCTTGACGGTTTTTGGGATCTGTCCCGCGAAAAACGCGGTTCAATAGCCGCGGCCAATGTGATTATTTTTACGGCGGTTCTGGTAGAGATACTGCGCCAGACGCTTTCCAATTTTCAGTTTGTCATGGTTAACATGGAATACTTTAATATGATAATCGTGGCGCTCAGCATCCTTCTGCCGGTTTTTCTGTGGACAGTGGCGAACTGGAGCCTTACCACACTCATGGACGGCAAGGGGAGGATGGGCGATATTTACATGGCCGTTGCCTACGCGCTTGTCCCCTATGTACTTATCAACGCCTTCCTGATATTGCTGAGCCAGTTAATCACCTTCGATGAAGGCGCGGTCTACTGGACGCTTACCGGTTTTTCGGTTTTGTGGACAGGCATACTCATCATTGCCGGAATGATGATGATCCACGATTACAGCCTTGCGAAAACCATTGTTTCCAGCCTGCTCACCATTGTCGGAATGGGAGTAATGGTTTTTATATTTGTGGTGTTTTTCAGCCTTATCAGCGATGCGGCGGCTTACTTTATATCGCTGTATAAAGAAATACTATTCAGGGTGATTTAGGAGGGAAGCGGTACAGTGAAAAGATTATGGTGTTTGCTTTCATTTTTATGCCTCTTTTTTACTGTGGTTTCCTGCAGCAAGCAGGCGGCAAGGATTAAAAATGTCGTTATTTACGGGAGCGGCGTTCCTGTTGCCGCCGAAGAAGAACCCGCAGATGAAAAACCCGTAATGGAAGATGTCGTCCTGGAAAACGATTTTCTGGAACTGCGCTTCCTGCCCGAGGGTACTGAACTTATCCTGACCGATAAAGCAACCGGCGTGCAGTGGCGCACCAACCCTCTGGGCCGCCGGGATGATCCGTTGGCGGATCCGGTTACCGCCCAGTTGATGGCGTCTCAGTTTTCGCTGGAATACGCCGATGTTTCCGGCGTCGGCATGATTCTGGATAACAACACTTACAGCGTTGAAAGAGGCGCCTATGAATACGTTCTTGCTGACGGCGGCCTGGAAGTCCGTTACACGGTGGGGAATCTCTCCCGTACTTACCTGTTCCCCGTTGCCGTTCCCGAAGAGAGAATGTTGTCCTTCCTCAATAAAATAGACAGGGAAGATCGCCGCAAGATCGAAGCCAGCTACCGTCTGTACGATATAAACAACCTGCGTCAAAACGATGACAGAAACGAGTTGTTAACCCTCTATCCCGATCTGAGCCGGGTAAAAATGTACGTTATGCGCGAAAATACCCAGGATTACATGAAGGAGCAGATAGAGGAGTTTTTTATCGGAGCGGGTTACACCTACAACGATTTTATCGAAGATTCTTCCCGCTATACTGCCGCCGGTACAGTGGAAAGACCGGCCTTCAATGTAACGCTCCGCTATACCCTTGACGAAAAATCACTGGTTGTCAGCGTGCCTTTTGATGAGATTGCGTACCGGCCTTCGTACCCCATCACCCGTTTGAGCCTTCTGCCCTTCATGGGAGCCGCCGGAATAAATGACGACGGTTACTTTCTGGTTCCCGACGGCGGCGGGGCGTTGATTAACTTTAACAACGGCAAGCAGAATCAAATTTCCTACAACAACTACGTCTACGGATGGGACGAGGCCATGCCCCGCGAAGCGGTAATCGCCGACAACAAAGCGCCCTTTCCGGCATTCGGCATACAGAAAAACGGGAACGCCCTTCTTTGCGTTATCGAAGAGGGTTCCGCCTATGCCTATGTACGCTCGGACGTATCGGGGCGTAACTGTTCATATAACAGCGTTTTCCCCTGGTTTGACATGATCCACGGCGCGGTAATGGACATTTCCGGCCGCTCGGATCGCGCCGTATTTCTGTACCAAAGCGGCCTGCCTGAGGGCGAAAAAATCGTTCTGCGGTATACCCCCTGCGCTGCCGGCGGTTATGTGGGAATGGCAAAAGAGTACCGTTCCCGGCTGATGCGGGAGTATTCGTTCGACAGCCGCACGGAAGGCGGCGTCCCCGTTGCCGTGGAGGTTGTCGGCGCGGTGAATAAAATCAGGCACCGTTTGGGCATACCGTTTGATATGCCGTTAAAGCTTACCTCCTACACAGAAACCGAAGGCATGATCAATGACTTTGCCGATCTTGGATGGAAGAACGTGCGGGTAAAACTTTCAGGATGGTTTAACCGCAGTTACGATCATTCAATACCCACAAAGATCAAATTGATAAGCGAACTTGGAAGCAAAAAAGATTTTAACCGGATGACAGCCGCGGCGCAGAAAAATAACTACGAACTCTTTCCCCAGGCGGACTTTCTCTTTTTAAAAGACACTAAACCCTTTGACGGTTTCAACCTGTACCGCGATGCCGCCAGATACGTGAACCGTAAACGGATAGAAAAATATCCCTACAGTTTTGTCTGGTTCGGCGAGCGTAAACAATGGGGCAAACTAAGCTACGTTGCCCGCCCCGTTTATATGATGTCCCTGATCGATAATTTCAGGCCGAAGGCCGCCAAGCTGGGTTTGAAAAATATCGCGTTCAGAAACCTGGGCGCAAGGCTTTCGGGCGATTACAACGAAAGGCGGGCAGTAAGCCGGGAAGCTTCAAAAAAGATGCAGCAGGAAAAACTCGCGGAACTTACCCGGGACGGTGCCCGTATTTTACTCAACACCGGCTATGTGTACGCCGTTCCCTGGGCTGACATTATTACCGATATGCCCCTTGACGATCAGGGCTTTGGCATTACCGATGCCTCGGTGCCTTTTTACCAGATCGTTCTGCACGGCCTGGCGCCCTATACCGGACGGGCGATAAACCTCGCCGAGGATTACACAAAGAACCTGCTTAAAACCATAGAATGCGGCGCCGGTCTGTACTTCAGCTTTATGAGCGAAGAAACCTCAATTCTTCAGGAAACCAAATACCGGCAGTTCTACGCCAACGAATACGGCAAATGGGTGCATGACGCCGACGCCCTGTACCGAAAGTTCTCGGTAGATTTTGCGGGACTGTACGATCAGGCCATTGACGATCATCAGATTTTGGCCCAGGGGGTAACGCTGACCAAATACGAGGACGGTACGCGGGTTATTGTGAACATCAGCGCCAACGCCTGGAATTACAACGGCGTAGTTGTAGAGGCGGACAATTACATTGTACTGCGGCAGGGGGATCGAACCGGAGGGATGTATGTACCTGACTAAAAAGAACGATAAACTTTCTCTGACGCTCGAAGGCAAGAACGCGGTTACCGGATACCTGTTTTTGCTTCCGTTCCTGATTGGTTTTCTGGCGTTTATGTTTTTACCCATTCTGGAATCGCTTCGCATGGTATTCAGCGAGGTAGATATCGATACGGTTAAACACGGGTTTTCAATGAGGTTTACCGGACTTGAAAACCTAAAGCGCGTGTTTTTTGTGGATCCGCACTTTAACATGATGCTTGTTGGTGAAATCGGGCGGATGGTATTAATCGTTCCGGCAGTCATCATTTTCAGCCTCTTTGTTGCGCTGATCCTCAATCAGGAATTCAAGGCAAGAGGCGTTGTTCGCGCCATTTTCTTTCTGCCGGTGATACTCTCGTCCGGTATTATGATTGGGCTTGAAACAAACAATTCGCTCCTCAGCAGCATGGCGGACATAATAAGATATGACAACAGATTAAAAACCTCTATTACCATTGTGCTGGAGAGAATACTCGTTTCCGAAGGCGCGGCAGGCAGCGATTTTATGGGTTATATCTTCCAGATTATAAATCAGATTTTCGATATCGCCATGGCTTCGGGTATTCAGATAATCATTTTCCTTTCCGCCCTGCAGACGATTCCGCCGAGTATGTTCGAAGCCGCCAAAATCGAAGGCGCAACCGGATGGGAGTGCTTCTGGAAAATAACCTTCCCCATGGTCAGTTCCCTGATTATGGTCAACATTGTTTACAGTGTGGTGGATTATTTTATCAGAACGGATAACCTTGTCATGGAAAAAATAAATCATACACTGATGCGGCGGATGGAGTTCGGGTTTTCCACGGCAATGGCCTGGGTCTATTTCCTGGCGGTGATCGCGATCATCGGAATAGCGCTCGGCCTTATTTCACGGAAGGTGTACTACTATGAATAACAGCAAAAAAACGGGATACGCCGTGAAAAGAACCGCCGTGGATATCATCTATAAATTTTTCCGTGCGATACTTCTCTTTGGACTGTGCTTTCTTATTTTACAGCCGCTGTTGAACAAACTGAGCGTCAGCTTTATGGAACTGGAGGATCTGTACGACGGCACAGTGATAAGCATCCCCCGGAACTTTACGCTGGCTAATTATAAGTTATCGGTACGCCTGATGGATTTCTGGCCTTCGCTCTTTCAGACCGTACTTATCGTGCTGATCAGTTCGGTATTGCAAATCGCCGCCTGCACTCTGGCGGCTTATGGGTTCGCACGCTACAAATTTCCGTTTAGAAATTTCTGGTTCATGTGCGTAATGCTGATAATCGTTGTACCGCCCCAGACTATTATGTCTTCGCTGTATCTCAATTTCTATTTCTTTGACATTTTCGGAATTTTCCGCCTTATCACCGGATCGCCTCTCAACTTACTGAACAGCGTCGCCGGTTTTTGGCTGCTTTCCGCCACGGGCATGGGTCTGAAAAGCGGCTTGTACATTTTCATGCTTAGGCAGTATTTCCGCGGCGTGCCCAAAGAACTGGAAGAAGCGGCATGGGTTGACGGTTGCGGCAGATTCAAAACCTTTGTCCGGATCATGCTTCCCGATGCGTCTCCCATGCTCATCTCCTGTTTCCTTTTCTCTTTTGTGTGGCAATGGACAGACTCTTTTTACTCGACCCTGTTCCTGACCAGTTACAAGATGCTCTCGGGCAGTTTGGGCGGGCTTGCCGACCGGCTGAGTACCTGGTGGATAGCGCTGAGCGGCGGCACCAGTGCGATGGGTACAATTGCTCCGGTGGCGTACACCCAGGCGATACTGGCTACCGGTATGTTGATGTGCCTCGCTCCGGTAACGCTGTTGTACCTGGCGGCGCAAAGAGCGTTTGTTGAGTCCCTGAGCCAGACAGGGATTAAGATGTAGGTTTCAATGCGGAAACCGTTCTGCGGATCCGCTTGAGATAAATTTTTTTTACGGAGGCTTAGTATGCTTAAAAAAACATTTTGGATCGTACTCATGGTCATTGTAACGCTCCCTCTATGGGCCGGAGGCGGCAACGAACTGAAGGGCCTGGATATTACCATCGGTAACTGGTGGGATGACTTTGATGTGAAAACCAGAAAAGCGAACAGTGAAGCCGAGGAAAAACTCATCGAATACCGCGCCAGAATACAGCGGGAAAACGGATTCACTATGCGCGAAAAGAAAATCGCCAGTTATGAACAAATGTCGCAGCTTGCGGCCGTTTCCACCATGTCGGGAAAACCCGCCGCTCATGTTTTTGCCCTGGAACCCAACTGGGCGATGATGCTGTACAACCGGAACCTGCTCTTCCCGGTAACCGATATCAAGTCCATCAATTTTAGTGCTACAAAACCTGTTGAGTGGAACACGGAAGTAATCAAGTCCCTTACGTTTAACGGCAAGGGCTATGCCTTCTCTATCGGTTACGGAACAAGCCAGCACGGCAACGGCGTGTTCTTTAACAAGCGCCTTTTCCGGGAAGCGGGTCTTGATCCCAATATGCCCTATGACAGGCAGAAAGCCGGCACCTGGACATGGGATGTTTTCTTTGATATCTGCAAAAGACTTACAAGAGACATAAACAATGACGGTATTATTGATATTTACGCTATGCCCATGGATCTCTCCGTGGAAATTCTTGATGCAATCGTTGCCAGCAACGGCGCCAATTATATAGCGAGGGAACCCAACGGCCGTTTTGTCAACGCGACCGGCCGCCCCGAATTTATAGAAGCTCTGCAGTTCGGTATGAGGCTGAAAGCCGAAGGCGTCATGATGCCGAGGCCGGAGATTTCCAACTGGAACTGGTATGCCCCCATGTTCACCGACGGCAAAGTGGCGATGATGGTCGGCCAGCAGTACATGGCGCAGGATCTGCGGAACATGACCGATGACTGGGGCTTTGTGCTGTTTCCCAAGGGGCCGAGATCCAAAGACTACCGATACAGTACCGATGAAAACGTGATGGTTATTCCGTCCACTTTCAAACCGGCGGAAGTTGAAAAAATTATCCATGCCGTGATGCTCTGGTACACCCCCATTGACGACGATCCAAACGAATGGAAAGATGCACAATACCCCCTTTACCGCGATGCCCGCGCCGTTGATGAAACCCTTGCAATGCTTCGTAACCCCAAATACTCCTCCTGGAAGAACTACCGCTATATCCCCGGCCTTGAGCGCGGCGATATTGCCTGGCAGATGTGGTGGTGGGAAGGCGATCCCGCTCAGCTTGTTGAATCGGTTTCCCAGGCGTGGAATGCCCTGATCAACGATGCCAACGGTATAAAGTAACCAGGGAGCCAATATGAGTATCATCGTAAACGGAACCTCATTACCAAATATTCCCTGGGAAGACCGCCCGGCTTCCAGCGATCCAAAAAAAGAACTGATGTGGCGCTATTCGGCAAACCCGATTATACCCAGGAACTTAACCGTACATTCAAACAGTATCTTTAACAGCGCGGTAGTTCCGTTCAAGGACGGATTTGCCGGTGTGTTCCGCTGCGATGATACTTCGCGCCATATGGACATTCACGCAGGCAGAAGTAAAGACGGAATCAAATGGGAGATCGAGGACGAACCGATTCGGTTTATCAAGACCGATCCCGAACTGCCGGATTCCGATTACAAGTACGACCCCCGCGTGATTTTTATCGAAGACCGCTATTACGTTATCTGGTGCAACGGTTACCACGGCGCGAGCCTGGGCCTGGGCTACACGTTTGATTTTGAAAAATTCCATCAGCTGGAAAACCCATTGATGGTTTATAACCGCAACGGCGCTCTCTTTCCCCGAAAGATCGGAAAGAACTACGCCATGTACAGCCGGCCAAGCGATTCGGGGCATACCCCCTTCGGCGACATTTTCTATTCGGAGAGCCCCGATCTGGTGTACTGGGGAAAGCACCGCCATGTCATGGCGCCCTGCGGCGGCTGGCAGAGTACCAAGGTCGGCGCCGGCCCCTGCCCCATCGAAACCACCGAGGGCTGGCTCCTGTTCTACCACGGCGTGCTGACAAGCTGCAACGGTTTTGTGTACTCATTCAGCGCGGCCCTTCTCGATCTTGAAAAGCCCTGGAAAGTGATTGCCCGCGCCAGGCCGTACATCATCAACCCGCGGGAGATTTACGAACTGGCAGGCGATGTCCCCAATGTAACCTTCCCCTGCGCGGCGCTGGTGGACAAGGACACAAACCGCGCGGCGATCTACTACGGCTGTGCGGACACGGTTACCGGCCTTGTCTTCGGCAAAATTGATGAGATCGTTAATTGGGTTAAAGTGAACAAAATGTAAATGAGCGGGCAACTTCGGGCGGCGCCGCTTTTCAGCGACAACATGGTTTTGCAGTACGGAAAGCCGGTTCCTGTGTGGGGAACCGGCGCTGAAGGCGGTACAGTCCGCGCCTCTTTTGATTCCGTTCATGCCGTAACCAGTGTAAGGGGAGGGAAGTGGAGTCTTTTACTCCCGCCCCTGGCCGCCGGCTTAACTGGCGGACTTGTCATACAGGATGATTCCAGCCAAATACATTTCCGCAATGTGATCACCGGAGACGTGTGGTTCGCCGGCGGCCAGAGCAACATGGAACTGGAACTGGTGAACTGCCAAAACGGAGAGTCCGAACTTGCCGCCTGTGCAAACCCCAACATTCGTTTTTATCAGGCAGTCAAACGCGCTGTTGTAGACGAAGAATACCTGCGTCAGGAAACTCAGTCTGCATGGAAGGTCTGCAACCCGGACACTGCCGCCATGCTGAGCGCTGCGGCTTTTTTCTTTGCGCGGAAGATCAATGCAGATTTGGGAATCCCCATTGGTATTGTCAACTGTTCATGGGGCGGCTCTTCGATCAGCGCCTGGATGAGCAGGGAGCGGCTCCGGCGTACCCGCGCCGGTCAGCGCTTTATTGACGACTACGCCGCGAAAGTCGGCGCCAAAACCGATGAACAGTACAATGCCGAGATGGAAGAATACTTCTCTCAATGGCGCGAATGGGATGGGCGTGTACGCGCCCGGCGGGAAAAAGAGCCCGGCGTAACATGGGAAGCGCTGAACAGGGAGTGCGGCCTGTGCCCCTGGCCTCAGCCTGCCGGGAATGCGAGCCCCTACTGCCCGGCGAATCTGCACACCGCAATGATACGCCGCATAGCGCCCTTCGCCCTAAAAGGTTTTTTGTACTATCAGGGAGAGGAGGACGATCTTCGCGCCGCTGATTACCGCGAAATGATGCGCTGCCTTGTTGAACAGTGGCGCACTGACTGGAAAGATGATCGTTTGCCCTTCATGTTTGTACAGCTTCCCATGTACGCATCCCGCGAGGAAATGGATTCGGGCAACCCTCCCCCTTACTGGTGCCTGATGCGGGAGAGCCAGTACCTTGCATCGCTTGACATCGCGAATACCGGTCTGGCGGTCATCATCGACTGCGGCGAGTTCGACAACATTCACCCCCTGAACAAACAGACAGTCGGTTTCCGTCTGGCGCTGCAAGCTCTGAAGAAAGTCTACGGCAAAAACATCGAAGCTGACGGCCCGGTATTCTCATGGGTGCAGGCAGAAGGAGCCGCCTTACGCCTTCACTTTGATAATGCTGAAAGCGGCCTTGAGTTTCGCGGCGCTCCCCTGGGTTTTGAAATTGCCTGTGCAGAAGGCCCGTACTTCCCCGCCCAGGCGGCAATTGCCGGCAGTACCGTGGTCATCTGTTCAGATAAAGTACTTCAGCCGCAGAGAGCGCGTTACGCCTGGATCAAGTTCGGCCCAACCCCGCTCTATGCAAAAAACGGACTCCCCGCCATGCCCTTCCGAAGCAACAGGGACGAATCGGTTTAAGAATATTCTTCATTTAAACTCAAATTTCCAGAGGCCGGTTTTTCCGTAGAATACCATGTACAGATCGTGAACGCCGTTGATTTTTTCCAGGCGGGTTTCGGCGAATGCCCAGACAGGAAGCCGGCGGTAACTGTTTCGCGGCAGTGGGAAAAAACTGAAGTCTCCCGTATTGGGAACTTCAATGGCGCCCGCCAATGTTCCGTCCGGCGCGTCCATGCGGATCTCGATACGGCTTGCGGTTCCGCCCTGCACAACGGCAGAGCAGAGGGAGATCCCTTTGGCAAAATCAATTGACGCGAAACGTATCCAGCCGCTGTCCTGATTGTTAAACACGGCAGGAATCCCGCTGCCGCGCTTTTCGCCAAGAAAGCAGGCTGAGTATTCATCAAAACTTTCCGCATAGATGGAACCGGACAGTTTCCGGGGCAGGAGGCTCTCGCCGTGAACCATAAAGCTCCCTGAAAGCCGCGTGTCCGCGGAAGACGCGCCGATCATAACCGTGCAGTCTCCCGCTTCCACGCAAAAACGGCCGCGGCTGTTTTCCCACACCGCTAGTTCCCGAACCGGCAGCGCAAAACGGACGATCTGTTCTTCACCCGCAGCCAGGCAAAGGCGGGTAAAACCTTTCAGGCTTTTTATGGGACGGCTGAAAGCAGAACCGGTAACACTCACGTACATCTGGGGAACTTCTTCCGCTTTCATGGAACCGGTGTTCTTTAATTTGAAAGAGACGTTTACGGTTTCATCCTCTCCTGCCTCTGCCTTGTCAATCGTCAGTTCGGAATAGGCAAAACTGCTGTAAGAAAGACCGTATCCGAACGGCCATAGTACCGGCCCGGAAAAATATTGATAGGTTGTTCCCGCGGATTGAATATCGTACTCCATGATCGAAGGAAGCTGCTTTTCATCTTCGTACCAGGTAAGGGGAAGCCTGCCCGCAGGAGAATACCCGCCGCCCAAAACATCGGCAAGGCCGTGTCCGGTTTCCTGAATACCGTGCGCCGTCCACAGGATAGCGGGAACCTGCCCGGCGATCTCCCTGCAGGTGTAGGGATAACCGGAAAGTAAAACCAAAACCGTCCGGGGATTGGCTGCTGCGGCTCTGCGGATAAGTTCTTCCTGCCTCGGCGGAAGATTCAAAGAGGGGCGATCCATGTCCTCTCTGCCGTTAACCATGGGATCGTTGCCCGCAAAGAAAATTATCTGCCCCCCCTCTTCCGCGTTTTTTGCCGCGGCTTCGGCGGCAGCGGCGATTCCGTCCCGCTCAACCTTCATCCTGAACAGTTCGCCGGCGCAGGGAAGCGGATCATCGTGCAGTATTACCGGCTTTCCTGTTTCAGGCGCGGCGATACGCCGGTTGTCGTGGGTTCTGATCAGAACCGCGCCGTCTTCCTGCGGGACAATATTGAACGTGGTGTACACAAACCAACTGAGGTTATTCTTTGCGCTTGCGGTTATCGTGATCCCCGAATCGTCAAAAGGTTTTCCTGGCTCCCGCCGTGCATAGCATCCCTCCAGCATCAGGCCGCTTTCCACATCGGTAAAAGTTTGCACGCCCCAACCCCAGTCTTCCATGTAGAAGCGTGCGGGCTTTTCCCCCGCAGTCCCTGCGGCAAGCGCCTTCCCCTTAGGATTCCCTGCATCGATAAGCACCATGGGCCGGCCGTCTTCTGTGGTAAAGGACGCAATGTCGCGGCAGTCGGTGTATGTTACCCGTTCGCCGTACAACTCTTTAAGGCCGTCCAGAGGAGTGCAGGCATAAGTCGGGCGGCCGGAGTACCAGTCCAGATGCCGTTCATCAGCCAGAGGGCCCATCACCATGACGGGGCCGTTCACTTTATCCGGCCGCAGGGGAAGAACCGCCCCTTCGTTCTTTAACAGTACTATCGATTTTCTTACCGCTTCCCTTGACAGTTCGTTGTATTCATCCTTCATGTTATCGGCTTCACCGATCGCGTCATACGGACAGCGGCCGGGAGGATCGAACTGGCCAAGGCGGAACCGGATAGAGAAAATTCTTTCAAGGTGTTCGTCCAGCTCCGCCTCACCAATAAGTTTTCTCTCCAGCGCTTCCATGACCGCGGGAATTACTTCATCAGGCGGATCGGTCATGCTGTCCGCTCCGTTCTTCAGTGCGGCCGCCAGGGTTTCCCCATGTGTTTCAAAGTAGTGATGCAGATTAACCGTTTGCAGAAAATCATTGCCGTCGGTTACAATGTGGCCTTCAAGGCCCCATTCCCCTTTTACTGTTTCGTTCAGCATGGGGTGCAGCATCATGGGGATGCCGTTCACCTCGTTGTAGGAGGTCATCAGGGATACGGCTCCCGCCTGTTGTATGGCGGCTCTGAAAGGGGCAAGGTAGTACTCGTGCAGTAAGCGGGGAGGGATAAAGCATGAACAGGTTCCCCGGTTTACTTCGTTGTTGTTGGCGAAAAAATGTTTCGGCCCGCAGCTTACCCGCAGGTAAAAGGGATCGTCCCCCTGCGCTCCCCGTATGTAAGAGCCGGAGAGCTCGCTTGTCAGAAAGGGATCTTCTCCGTATCCTTCTTCGGTGCGGCCCCAGCGCGGATCCCGTTCAAGATCAACGGTGGGCGACCACAGGGCAAGCCCGCCCTTGCGATCATTGGCCCGGTAAAAACAGCGGGCTTCGGTTGCGCTGACCTCACCGATTTTTTTCAGCAAATCGCGATCCCATCCAGCGGCCAGACCGATGGTTTGCGGGAAAGTTGTGTTGTGTCCTTCACGGTTAACAAAGCCGTGCGCGCCTTCTGCGCCGATTGACCAGGCCGCGATACCGAGCCTCTCTACCGCCTGATTGCGTGTCGGGATAAAGCCGGCTTTCTCTTCAATTGTCAGCCGCGAGATTAAATCCCGAACCCGTTCTTTCAGGGGCAGTTCGGGATCATTAAACGGGTATATCATGTTTTTATATTATTAACTAAATCCTGTTAATTCAATGGCTCGCATTGCCTCAAAATTAATCTAACCGAAAAGGAAACATGCCTCAAAATAAAAATCTAACCCACA
>Ga0082212_10004077_pt1 | contig 20459 bp, 11 predicted proteins | sample TergutNt197P3_FD_71548 | JGI IMG/M metagenome (GOLD analysis project Ga0082212, IMG submission 71548) | Neocapritermes taracua P3 segment gut microbial communities from Petit-Saut dam, French Guiana - Nt197 P3 | ecosystem: Host-associated > Arthropoda: Insects > Digestive system > Gut ... | reverse complement strand
TACGGCGAACTCTTCCACATCCATCAACCATGCCTTTGATTTATTACCTGATACTATGTCATATTTTTTATTGTGTCAAGAAAATCCCTGGCTTGGGGTCTTTACTGGCATGGGGTATTCACTACACGCATAATAAAGCCCTTCCATGCATCCAATGTTTCGAGCGAAGCGAGAAACCACCGTGCCTACGAAGGCAAAGGGGACAGCAATTCTGACAAAATAGCGGGATAATGGCACGAATCGCGCCCAAAGTACGATTTCCGGGGCTTATTACCCCCGTTTCACCCCAAATACCTGTCAATCTGTCTCCGAATTCGTACTTTCGGCGCAATCTGTGCCAAAACAGACGATGTTTTCTCCGAATCGCAATCTCTTACCGGGAAGGAAGGGCCCTCAATGCCCGGGCCGGCGGCACATCCACCGCCGGCCCGTGAAGCAGCGCCGCCACACTAATGGCAGCGCCGCCACATACAATACTTACGATCCCGCCTTCCGCAAAAGCCTGCCGGAGGCCGCCCCTGTATAGGCGCCGCCTTCCAGGGCAATCTCGCCGTTCACCATTACATATTCTATCCCGGACGGTTTCGCAAGCGGGTCAGCCAGTGTGGCCCTGTCGTCTATCGTCCCGGCGTTAAAAACTGTGATGTCGGCGTCAAAGCCCTCTTTCAGCAGGCCTTTTCCTGCCAGCTTCATCTTCTCGGCGGGGAGCCCGGTCATTTTCCTTACAGCGTCTTCCAGGCTGAGGATCTTTTCCTCGCGGACGTATTTCTTCAGTATCCTCGGGAAGGTCCCGCACAATCTTGGGTGGGTCTTCTCGCCCGGATAAACAGGGATGCCGTCGCTGCCGATCATGCATTCCTCATACTGCATCAGCCTTCCGATATCCTCTTCGCACATGCAGTCAAACGCGCCTAAAGAATTCCCTTTACTTTCAATAAGTACATCGCAAAGCGCGTCGAGTGGATCCTTGTCAACGATCGCGGCGTACTCGGTCAGCGTCTTGCCTTCCGCGAGCGGGACATTTTCGGCGGTCAGGATATGGATGCCGTCATACCCGATATTGTCCATTGGGTTGTCCCATTCCTCGTCGGGGTCGAAATAGAGCTTCCTTATTTCGTCCCTGATTTTTTTGTCCGCCAGCCGCTCAAGCAGCTTCGAGACGCCGCCCTCGGTGTACTGGTAGGGTATGACCCAAAGGAGGACTGTGCAGCTCATGGTATAAGGGTATTGGTCGTAGCTTATCTCAATGCCTTCTTCCCTGGCCGCCTTGATCAATTCGAGGGTTTTCACGGTCTTCCCCCAGTTTTTCTTTCCCATTGCCTTGTTGTGCGAGATAATCGCGCTGACGCCCGACTTCCTTGCGATATCGATTGTCTCTTCGACGGATTCGATCAAAAAGTGCCCTTCGTTCCTCATATGGTTGGTATAGACGCCGCCGTACTCATTGACGACTTCGCAGAGCTCGATTATCTCTTCCTTGCCCGCGAAGCAGCCGGGCGAATACACCAACCCGGTTGACATCCCCAGGGCGCCCTGCTCCATGCCTTCCCTGAGCAAGCCTTTCATTCTCTGGACCTGCGCGCCGGTCGCATGGTTCTCGTCGAAGCCCATCACGGCCATCCTGATTGTCCCATGCGCGCAGAGGTAGCCCACGTTGACCCCGAGCGGCAGTTTTTCGACTTGCTTGAAGTAGTAATCGAATGTGGTGTTGCCGAATATTTTCTCGTCGACATAGTAGGTTGAGTAATAATCGAATATCAGCTTTTGGAATTCCTCCGGCACGGGGGCCAGCCCTTCCCCGCAATTCCCTGATACCTCGGTCGTCACGCCCTGGAACATCTTGTACGGGGCGGCCGGGTCTATGAAGATATACTGGTCGTTGTGGTTGTGGATGTCGATGAACCCGGGCGCGACGCACAGCCCGGCGGCGTCGATGGCCCTTGCGTCTTCGGCACACAGGCCAGGCCCGATTTTCACGATTTTCCCCGCCGAGACCAGTACGTCGGCAGGGTATGCTTTCTTGCCGGTCCCGTCTATGACGCATCCGCCCTTCAGTAATACGCTATTTCCCATTTGACGCCTTGTCCAGCTTGAATTTTTCCGAGTAATAATGGGTGCTGTTGATTTCCTGTTCTGTCGGCGGGGGCGTAATGAGCCGGACCACCACGCAGGCGACGAAGCTTGCGGGTATCCCCAGCCAGACCGGGTCTATCCCGAACGGGCTCCCGAGCACAAACCAGGTGAACGCCAGCCCGCTGCCGGCTATTATGCCCGCGAACGCGCCCTCCGTATTCATCCACCTCGAATGCCACGCGAAGAAATAGGGGACGAGCAGGCCGGCCGCCGCGATCACGAGCCCGGTCATGAACAGGCTCAGGATGCCGGAGATCCAAAGCGCGAAAGCGATCCCGATCACCGCGTGGATGCCAATGCCCAGCCTGGTGTAGAAGATCTTTTGCTTCTCGTCCAAAGACTCGCCATTACGCGTTTTCCATTTGATAATTATATCGTTCGAGATCTGTGTCCCTCCGGCAAACAGGTACGCGGAGACGCAGGACAGGATCGTGGCCAGCGCCCCGACCAGGAGCAAAGTTCCGACGGCCGGCGGGGCGATTTTCAGGACCTCGAAGTAAATCTGGTTGGTCTCGACGCCTTCCGGCAGGATCTGCCTGGCGACAGCGCCGCCGATGCAGGGCAGGACCAAGATCGGGAGGACTATTATGGTGCCGATAAGGAAACCGTTCCTTGCGGTCTTCGCGCTTGACGCGGCGTTGACGCGCTGCCAGTCAGACTGGTCCCCGATAAAGAAGAACAACCCGACGCTGATGAAGTAGTAGAAGACATCGTTGCCCCAGTCGACGCCATAGAACAGGCTAAGGTTCTGCGGCTCACCGATGGCTTCATACCCCTGCTGGACCTGATCCCAACCGCCTGCCGCGGCGATAGCAAAGAAAGCCACCGCAAACGGGGCTATCGTCTGGAGTATCGACTGGATCGTGTTTGTGACCATTATGCTCACAAGACCGGATATGATGGTATAAGCGAAGACCATGATGACGGCCACGACGACGCCCTGCCACCGCTCCCAGCCAAGGAAAGTGGTGAACAGGAAGGCCAGCGCGCTGAGCTGCATGCCGAGCACCGAAGCGGTCCTGGCCAGCAAGGCTATCGTGGACGGGTACCGGATGACCTCTTTGTACTTGCTATACCTCAGCGCAAAGAAATCCGGCGTCGTCAGGACGTCAAGGATCTTGATCCGCCTGACATAGAGGAACATCCACGGGACCAGGGCGATATATGCCATCGCGTATTCCCAGTAGACGCCGATGCCGTCCGTATAGGCGGAATTTGACAGCCCGATGAGGCCGCCGCTGCCTACCCAGGAGCCCATACAGACCACAGAGATAACGAACAACCCAAACCGGTTTTTGGCTTTCCCGAATTGCTGCATGCTCGTGGTTGACGATTTTCGTACTACAAGGCTGATAATGACCATTAACAGAATAAAAAGAATAGTAATAATAATGAAACCCAATGCTGTCATAACGGACCTTCCTTTCTCTCTAATGAGTTATTTGGAAAACCAAATATAACCTGTTGGAATACTTGTATTTTGTCCTCCTTTCCTTCCAACATAAACAGCAACAAGCCTGCGCCTGTTGCCCTGTCGTTTTTACCTGAGAGTTTCCTTTTTCAAAAAGTTGCCCCGTCGGTGCTATGCTTTCCAGGGATATGTCCGGATGCGGTCCCTTTTGCCTGAGATAATCACCACCAGCTCGGCTGGCTGGCCGGCTTACTCCTTCGGCGCCGCCTTTTTAACGGCGAACTCTTCCACATCCATCAACCATGCCTTTGATTTATTTCCTGATTCTATTTCATAAATTTTTTTATGTCAAGGAAATCCCTGGCATTGAGTATTCCCCTGGCATGGGTTATTCACTCCACGCATGAAACACAATGGGGACGGTTCTTTTTGTGTTCGGCTCCTGAACCCTACTTTTTGGAAAATTGCGGTTAGCGGGGCTTAATGATGCGGACCGAGATGATCCCGTCGATTTCAAAAGCCTTGAGTATGACCTCTTCGTCGATGTCGCCTTCAATGTCGATCAGGGTGCAGGCATACTTCCCCTTGCTTTTGTTTACCAGGTCGCTTATGTTCAGCCCCATGCTTGCGAGCTCGCCGGTCTGGGAAAAAATCATGGCCGGGATATTCTCGTGCAGCGAGACTATGCGCGTGCCGGCCTCAAGCCTGCCGGCGTCGATTGTCGGGAAGTTGACCGAATTTGTAATATTACCGTTCTCGAGATAATCCATCAACTGCCCCACGGCCATTGTCGCGCAGTTTTCCTCCGACTCTTCAGTCGAAGCCCCAAGGTGCGGGAAGAGTATCACATTCTCGCTCCATTGGATTTCCTCCGAGGGGAAATCCGTTACATATGCGCGTATCCGTTTTTCCTCAAGGGCCCTGTTCAGGTCTTTATTGACAACGAGTGCGCCACGCGAGAAGTTGGCCAGGACGCTGCCTTTTTTCATGCAAGAGATCATGTCATGGTCAACCATTCCGTTTGTCTCACCGTTTGACGGGATGTGGATCGTCACATAGTCGCACTCCGGCAGCATTTCTTTCAGGTCGTTGTAAAACACGACATCATGCGGCACATTACTGATGACTTCCGGCGAGAGGTACGGGTCGTAGCCTATGACCCTCATCCCAAAGGCTTCCGCCACGCCTGCCACCAGCACACCGATATTGCCCAGCCCGACGATACCAAGCGTCTTGCCCCTGATCTCGCTCCCCGTGAACTGCGCCTTGCCTTTTTCCACATGCTGTTCAATATCTTCTGCCAGCGCCTTCTCCCATTCGATCGCGGCCGGGATGTTTCTTGCCGCCATTATCATCCCCGCGAAAACAAGCTCATTTACAGCGTTAGCGTTTGCGCCGGGGGTGTTGAACACTACGATCCCCTGTTCCGTACACTTGTCTACCGGGATATTGTTGACCCCTGCGCCGGCGCGCGCTATGGCGAGGAGGTTTTCCGGAAAATCCATCCCGTGCATATCGGCGCTGCGTACGATGACAGCGGTCGCCTCGCCCGGGTTTTCCGTAAGCTCATAGCTGTCGGTCAGAAGGCCTATCCCCTTCTGCGATATATTGTTGAGGGCCAGTATTTTATACATGGGATGTATAGTAACACAGCGGCACTCCAAAATCAAAAAGCGCCTCAGTATTTAAAGGTCTCGTCTCAATATTAAAATGTCTCGAGCGGAAGCGAGAGACTTCATTTAGTTTGCAACTAGCGTGGCCCTATACAAGACAATCGTTATATAAAATGCTGAAACATGAGGCTTTGTGCTGTGTTTCAGCATCTTATTAATGCCAATAAATACATGGACTAATCGACAGTACTATGATGATGCAGCCGAAAGCGCGAAAGCACCCGTACCTTGACTATAAACCCAATTCATTATAAAATGCTGAAATACGGGTATTTATACTATGTTTCAGCATTTTATATTATTGGAGGAGCAACATGGTCGGCAGAAAAGAGGAGCAGCATCTTCTGCGAGAACTCGCTTTAAGCGGGGAGCCCGAGTTCGTGGTGATTTATGGCCGCCGCCGCGTCGGGAAGACTTTTCTGGTGCGGGAAACATTTGAAAACGATTTCTTTTTTTGTTATACGGGCATTGCGAACACAAATGCAAAGCAGCAAAGGGCCGGGTTTGCAAAGGCATTGCGTGAATACGGGTGGGAACCGAAAGACGGCGGCGCCGGTGTCCCCGAGAATTGGTTTGATGCATTTGACGCCTTGCGCGTTTTGATCGCAGAGGCAAAAACCGGGAAGCGGCTGCTGGTCTTCATCGACGAGATGCCGTGGATGGACAATAGAAAATCAGATTTCGTACCGGCCTTTGAGCATTTTTGGAACGGTTGGGCTTCGGGGCAAAAGAACATTATGCTCGTCGTATGTGGATCGGCAACCTCGTGGATCACGAAAAAGATATTCCGAAACAAAGGCGGACTTTACAACAGAGCGACACGGCAAATCGCATTGAAACCGTTCACTCTCACAGAGTGCAAGGAATATTATGCCAGCAAGGGCATTGCCATGAACACCCAGGATATTATCGAAAGCTATATGATCTTCGGCGGTATCCCGTATTATCTCCGCTTGATGGAGAAGCGGTATAGCCTGGCGCTGAACGTGGACCGGATCTGTTTCGAGGAGGAGGCGCCGCTGCGCCACGAATTTGACCGGCTGATGGACACGCTGTTTGCGGACCCGGCGAAATATTTGCGGGTCCTTGAAGCCCTGCATGCGAAAAAGAAAGGCCTGACGCGCGAGGCTATCGCAAACCTTATCGACTTCGGGAACGGCGGGAACCTGACAAGAATCCTGCTTGAATTGGAGGAATGCGGCTTTATCCGTAAGTACAAACCTTTTGGGAAGGGGAAAAACGGCGCGCTCTACCAACTTGCAGACCCGTTCACGGCTTTTCATCTCACATTTATCCGCAAATCAGACAGCGGGAATTTCTGGAGTACATACACGGACAACGCGGCCCACCGCGCGTGGAGCGGCTACGCTTTTGAACAGGTCTGCCTCGCCCACATCGGGCAGATCAAAAAAGCGCTTGGGATATCCGGGGTCCACACCGATGTCTCATCGTGGATCAGCCGCAGTGATGCCAGCCGGGACGGGGCCAACCACAGTGATGCCAGCCGGGGCGGTGCCAGCCGGGACGATGCCAGCCGGGACGGAGCCAGCCGGGGCGGTGCCAGCCGGGACGGAGCCAGCGGCGCTCAAGTAGACCTTGTCATCGACCGCGCAGACAGGGTGATAAACCTGTGCGAAATCAAGTTCGCCAAAGGCCCGTTTGAAATCGACCGCGCATATGACCTTGCCCTGCGCGGAAAGATCGAAGCATTCCGGAGCGAGACAAAGACGCGAAAAGCGATCCACCTCACGATGATCACAACTTATGGCGTCAAGCCGGGGAAATATGCCGGCCTTGCCCAATCAGAAGTCAATATGGATGAGCTCCTAAACTTATAATGGAAAATGTTCTTGAGTATAAGAATTATCACGGCAGTGTTGAATACAGTGCCGCCGACCGGGTTTTTCATGGCAAATTACTTGGGATTCGTTCCTTGGTAAGTTTTGAGGGCAAAGATGTGGACTCGCTTGAAAAAGATTTCATAGAAGCCGTTGACGATTATCTCGATCTCTGCGAACGCCATGGGTTAGATCCGGAAAAGGAATACTCCGGCTGCCAGAAATAGTGCATGCACATTTTACGATCGAAAAATGTATGCGATGTTACATTTTTTCGTACGAATAATTGTAACAAGACGCATCGATGACTTCGGCCGACGTCATGTTTTTCGGCGATAATAACGAAATATTCGTTCACAACCGCAAATTTTTACGGTTCCCCTCTCAAAAATCTTACAATCTGGCAATTCCCGGCTATAATCGACTGGGATGTCGGCTTTTTCAGTGGTTACGAACCGTCCCCTTTTGTCTTAAAAGAAGCCTATTGACAACCTGGCCAGGCCGGGTTAAGATGGTGCTGTAAAACGTTTAACAGCAGTGAAATCAATGCGTCGCTATTGATAATGAAACCTCAGGAAGCGCTGGTGCACGAAGCCCGGAGGGAAACCGTTGAACAAAACCATCAACCAGGAAGCAGCCAACTAAAAGGAGTCACCTAAAAAAGTAGTCAACGAACAAGGAGGAGAATAAGTATGCCGCTAAACGAAATGTCAACGATAAAGGAGATCAGCGAAAACGAACAGGCGCGGGCTGTAATGGAAAAGTACATCCCCGGGGTCTGGGAGCTGCCCATAGTCAGGACGGTAATGAGCTTCAAGCTGAAAAGGGTTGCGGAGATCCCCGGGTCCGGGATCAGCCAGGAGATGCTGGAGTCGATCCTGAAGGATTTCTCCGCGATCGGGGAAGACCAGGGATGAACGACAGGTTCCATTCAGCAAAGATGGCAGGCGCCATCCAAGGATAAATGGTCAGCATCTTTGATGTAGCGAATAAGGCGGGCGTGTCCATAGCGACGGTTTCAAACGTCCTGAACAACAGCAAGCCTGTCAGCGATGAACTGAGGCGGAAGGTTGAAAAGGCGGTTGAGGAGCTTGGGTACAAGGCCAACCCTATGGCAAGGGGCCTGAAGAGCGGGAAAACCGGCAATATCGGGATCGTTTTGCCCAAGATCACCGCCCTGTTTTTCCCTCATGTGCTTGAGGGCGCAGAAGCGGCGGCCAAGAAGCTGGGATTCAAGATCACATATTGCAGTTCGGGATATGATATCGCTACGGAACGCGAGTATATGGAAGTGCTGAAGGCGACCTGCGTGGACGGGATCATCCTTGACTCCTGCTGCGACGGTGAAAACGAACCTGGATATATCAAGTATCTTGCTTCGCTGGACTATTCAGGCAAGAGGATCCCGGTTGTGTCGCTTGAGCGGGCGCTGGCGCCCGGGCTGATCAATTCCGTGGCGATCGACGAGAGGCTGCATTCATGCCGGGCGGTGCAGCACCTTACCGGCTCCGGCCGCAAAAGGATCATCTATATTTCAGGGCCAAAGCAGCTATCCATGATCAGCAACCAGTTTGAGGGCTATATGGACGCGCTGACGGGCGCGGGCATAGAATTTGATCCCGGCCTGGTGTTCGCCGGGGACTACACCCCCCTGAGCGGGTTCAATTCCATCAACAAGGCATTGGATGATGGCGTCGGCTTTGACGCGGTCTTTGCCGCCAATGACCAGACAGCTGTAGGGGCGGTAATGGCTCTTAAGAATAGGGGCTGTAAGATACCCGAGGACGTGGCAGTGGTGGGTTTCGATAATATCTTTGTCAGCGCCTTGACCGAGCCTTCCATTACGACTGTCGACGTGCCCAAATACGCGATGGGTTACGCCGCGATGGAGCTGCTGGACAAGCATCTTAGCGACCCGGCGCATAAGCCCGAAGACATTGTACTGGACTGCGATCTGATAATAAGGAGGTCTTCGGACCAGGAAGGCGGCGACAATTGGGACTTCCTGGACTGGTAGGGGACATATTTTTTTCAGCAATCTGTAAAACGTTTAACAGCCCCGCGCCACCCCCGCAGCGCCAGCGGGTAGAGACCAACGGTAAGCACGGATTTGCAGCTCAAGCAGAGAAACACAGCAAGCACGGGCCGGCAAACCAGAAGAGAAATAAATGAAGGCGCGGCTTGACAAAGGGCCCGCAGCACAAAAGAACAGGCAAACAACAGCAAGCACGGGCCGGCAAACCAGATGATAAAAAGCAGAAAACGACGAGGAGGCAGATATGATTCAGGAGGGAAATATGATCAGGGAAAAGAAAGTGCGCCCCAGGATCGGCTTGCTGCCGACGGGACACAAGATCTACTGGGGACAGTTCCCGGGGCTCAAGGACATGGGGACAAATATGTACGGAAAGCTGGTAGCGGGGCTTTCCGAAATAGGGGATGTCGTCGCCGCGGACCTGGTCGACACCCAGGAGAAGTCGATCGAGGCGGCGGGAATGTTTGCGGAAAGCGGCATTGACATACTGCTGGTCTTCCCGTTCGGTTATACGACGGGCATGATGATCGTGCCCCCCGTACAAAAAACGGATGTCCCCGTCTGCCTTATCAACGCGCATGAGGACTCAAGCTATGACTATAAAAATGCGGATACGGCACTTTACCTCCATCACGAGGGGCCGTGCTGCATCCCGGAATACGCGTGCACGCTCGTGGGCCTGGGCAGAAAGTTCAAGGTGGTTTCCGGCCATTTCGGCGACGAGCGGATGTGGCGGGAAATCAGGCGCAGCTGCGACGGCGCGGCCGCGGCGCGGGTTTTCAAGACGCTGAATTTCGGGCTGATAGGGAACACTTACACAAATATGACCGATATGCCGATCGATGAGCAGCGGGTGCTGAAGGCTACCGGCAGGATGCTTCTCCGGCCGGAGGTCGAGGAAATCGAAGAGGCGTTTTTGCGTGTAACGGACGGGCAGCTTGAGGATATGTACCGGCAGTTCAGGGGCATGTACAGCGTGGACGAAAGCGTTACGAACGAGCATATGAAGGTCTCGGCCAAGATCGCCGTCGCCTATGACGAGATAATTACAAAATACGACATCAGCGGCTTCGGCTACTATTGGTGGGGCGAGAAGGAAGCGGTCACGGAGCTGCGGTCGCAGTCGGCGCTCGCGGTTTCCAGGCTTGCCGCCCTGGGCCGGCCGGGCGTCACGGAGGGCGACGTGAAGACCGCGATGGCGATGAAGCTGCTGGACCTGCTTGGCGGCGGCGGGATGTTCCTCGAGTTCTTCTCGATGGATTTCGACGAGGATTTCATAATGGTCGGCCACGACGGGCCGAGCAATATCAATGTCGCCTCAGGCAAGCCAAAGCTCAAACACCTCGAAGTGCACCACGGCAAGACCGGGCGCGGCCTCGGGATCGACTTCGCGATGGAGCAGGGCCCGGCAACGCTTGTGAACATTACGCAAGCAGGCGTGAAGGATACCTTCAAGGTCATCTATTCGCTCGCGGAGGTGGTCCCCGGGGACATCCTTTGCATCGGCAACCCGAACTGCAGGGTCCGCGTGGAGAAGCCCGTCCCGCAGTTTTTCGACGACTGGTGCCAGCAGGGGCCGTCGCACCACCTGGCGCTTGGCATAGGAGACCATTCGCAGGAGATCGAGATGTTCGCACAGGCCATGGGCTTTGAGTGCGTACGGGTATAAAAAGGAGGAATAAAATGTCACTTGAACTATCTTTAAAACCGATCCCCGAGGACCTCAGCTGGAGGGAGCGCATCATCAACTCAAAAGGCGACTACGCGTGGCCGCAGAGCGTCTCCGTCGAGGGCGACGTTTCGGAAGTGAAAAACCCGGTCGGGATCCTGAGGCAAGGCGGGGAAGAGGCCGTGATGACATCCGCAGGCGACGGCAGCTCGCGGATCATCGTTGATTTTGGCAAGCTGACGAGCGGGTTTGTGGAGCTTGGCGTCAAAAGCGCGACCGGGGGCCCGATCCGCATGGCTTACGCGGAGTGGACGGATTTCCTGGGCAAGTGGGGGGACGGCGACACGGCGCCGGACAGCAATATATTCCAGTACGGGACTACTTACGGGCCCGACGACGACCCGGACGGGCGCGCGGACCTGTTCCCGCCCCCTATCATTACACCAACAAATACTTATACGGTGCTTATCAGCCCGGGCATACGCGGCTCGCAGCGGTTTGTCGCGGTCTCGCTTGACGGCCCGGGCACGGCGGTCTTCGACTTCATCCGCGTGCGGCAGACGAATTATTGCGGCAGGTATGACGGGCATTTTTTGTGCAGCGACGAGGCCCTGACGGCGGCGTGGTACGCGAGCGCTTACGCGATCGACCTTTCGACGGTCCGGGACAATAAGTACAACCCGGACGCCACGTGGGTCATCATCGACGGGCCCAAACGCGACCGCCTCGTTTACAACTACGACCTCCGGGTGGTCGGGCTGGCCGCCTATTGCATGGGGATCGGCTACCACGAGATCATGCGCGATTCGCTCAACCTGTTCGCCTTCCAGCAGTGGGAGGACGGGTCCTTCCCCTGCGCCAGCCGCGTGGATGTGCCAAATGCGCCCTACACCGACCCGGGCGAACCGAAGGGCTCGCCTGAGGGGTTTGAGCCGCCGGGGGACACCGCGTTCGGGCGGCTGGACAGCTTCACCGCCTGGTGGGTCATCCAGCTGGATGATTACCTGCTTTACACCGGCGACATAGAGTTTGCCCGGCCGCTCATGCAGGTGGCCCGGCGCGCCATCAAGTTCTTCGAAAACCACCGTGAGGAAGGCAGCATCCTGTGGAGGACGGATGGCTACGACGAGTTTTTCCCGGTGACGTGGCATTCGCCGGACTGCTGTATCGGCGTTGATGTTTTCGGTAATATCGGGTATTACGGCGCTTTGCGGTCCATGGCCAGGCTGGAGCGCGTGGTTGCGGGTGACGAGGCCGCGGCCGCGGGGCTGGATCACCTTGCGGAACAGGTGAAAAAGGAGCTTTTGGAAAAATACTGGGACGAGGAGGCGGGCGCTATGCTGCTCAACTCGGAGTCCCCGGTCCCCGACCATCCGTCGGATTCAAATATGGGCGCCCTGCTCTTTGACCTGCTCGACGAAGAAAGATCCAAGAGGGTGATACGGCACCTTACCGAAAAGCTGGGCACGCCGTTTGGCACGCTGAACAGTGAATATGACGACAATATTTATATGACCCAGTATATTTCGCCGCCCATCATGGCGCAGGAGGCGGTCGCCCGGTTCGCCCACGGGGACGGAAAAGGCGCCCTTGACCTGATCAGGAAGGCGTGGGGGCATATGATCGAAAACGGCCCCGGGACGCCCTGGGAGGAAATCGGCGCGGCAGGCGACCTTTCCAACGCCCGCCCCGAAGGTACGCAGGCGGGGGAATGGCTTTCCTCGGAAGGGTTTCTCTGCCTGGCACACGCCTGGTCCACCCCGATACCCGCGCTCAATATGCATGTACTGGGGGTCGCACCGATGGAAAACGGCTACGCCGCGTTCAGCGTCGCGCCAAAGCCCGTGGACCTGGCCTGGGCGCAGGGGGCCGTGCCGACGCCCGAAGGGTATATCAATGTGCGCTGGGCCCTTTCGGAGTGTAATGGCTCTTTTGCTCTGACCGTCCTTGCCCCGGAAAAGCTGATCGGCAGCATCGCGGTCCCCCTTATGGGAGGCAGTCGCGATATTGCGATCGACGGGAAGATGGCCTGGGAAAACGGCGCGGCCGTGAACGGCTTTGCGGCCGGGCTGGCGGGCGACGCTGTAGTGTTTTCCGGCATGAGGGGCGACCATACATACGCGTGGTCGGAATAGCAGCGGTATTGGCAAACAGCATAAAGAGTACGGGCAGTTACAGACAGGATAAAGAGTGCGAGCAGTTGTAAACAGTATGAAGAAGACGAGTGGCCGAAAACAACATAAAGAAGACAAGTGGCCGCAAACAGTATGAATACGAGGAGCCAAACAAAGCATAAAGAGAACTGGCAGCTGCAAGCCGCATGGAGAAAAACAATTATTGCAAACAGTATAAAGAAGACGAGTGGCCGCAAACAGTATGAAGAATAATACGAGTAGCCGAATACAGTATAAAGAAGGAAGGGAAAGAAGCGTTCTGGCTTTTAACACAAAAAGAACCGTCCCCACTGTGTTCCGCAGCATAAAGAACCTTAAAAAACAAAACACACAGGAGGAAAAATTATGAACACGCTGAATACCGGTATTCCCGAAGCGCTGCAGGCGCCGGTCCTCAAGGTCAAAGGGGGCTTCATCCTCTTTCTGACCCTCTGCATGCTTGCTTTCGAAATCTGCCTCAACACGCTCATGGTCGTAGTGCTCCCGATGCGCACTGAGGAGCTCGACCCGACCGGCAAGGTGGCCTCGATGGGCATTGTCCTTGCCATCGGCGCCATCCTCGGCATTTTTGCCGGCCCTATCGCCGGCGCGTTCAGTGACCGGACCACTTCGCGCATGGGCCGCAGACGCCCCTGGCTGCTGGCGGGCGGCATCATGGGCACGGCAGCCCTGATAATCATGATGGTCGGCGATTCGATTTTCATGCTTGGGCTTGGGTTCATAGTGTACGCCTTGTTCTATTACGCGACTTACACTGTCATGTATTCGATCGTCCCCGACCAGGTCCCGGATAGCCAGAAAGGCACCGTGTCCGGCTTTGCGAGCATGACGGCGCCGATCGGGGGCCTGATCGGCCTCGTGGTGATCGCCTCCATATTGACGAGCTGGACATCGCGGTACCTGACCATGGCGGTCATAATGCTGGCGCTGGTCGTCCCGTTCGCGGTCTTCATGAAGGACAAGGCGCTGCCGAAATCGCACGTCCAGCCCTTCCGCCTCGGCGCCTTCCTGAAGAACTTCTTCAACATAAGCCCAAAGAAGCACCCCGACTTTTTCCTGGCCTGGATGTCCCGTTTCCTCGTGTTCATGGGCTATATGCTCTTCAACACATATATGCTGTACTACCTGACCGACTCGGTCAAAATCGAGGACCCGACAAGCGCGTATACCACGCTTATGATCCTGTTCGTAATGATAATGACCGCGTCGGCCATTGCCGGCGGCATCGTCTCCGACAAGCTGAAACGCAGGAAGCCCCTCCTGATCATTTCCGGTTTCCTTGGCGTGGCGGCGCTTCTGACCCTGGTGCTTGTGCCCTCCTACAGCGGGGCGATGGCCGCGGAAGCCATGATGGGCGTCGGCATAGGCGTTTACCTTGCCAACAGCCAGGCCCTGGCGGCGCAGGTCCTCCCGGCCGCCGACAACCGCGCCAAGGACCTGGGCCTGATAACAGTCGCAAACGCCCTGCCGTCGGCGGTCGGCCAGATATTCGCGGTACCGATTTTGACGTCAACCGGGAGCTACAGCACGATTTTCCTGATCGGCGCCGTTTGCGCGGTAATAGGGACGCTGCTCGTGTTCAGGGTGCGAACGGTCCGGTAAAGAGTTTTTTCCGAGTGATTGCGGGCGGGGCTGACCATTACAGCCTCTCCTGCCTGCGAACCATACCAACATCAGGGCGGCGCGAGCCGCCCTGCACCTTTTTTGCGGCTCTGGCCCTCTATGTTTCAGGAGGTACGCTAAAGTTCACAGGAGGGACACACAATGTTTTCATTCACGCCTTGTAAGCCACAAAACAAATCTGCAATAATGCAATTGTCAGGCGTGATAAGGATTCGTTGGGTTTTTATCGTCTTCGGTACAGGTTTTTCGGTAATTACAGGAGTTGTGCCTTATATATTTGCGGGTTTTGCTGGTTTACGATGCATCCCCATGCTGTTTTTAATGAAAGGAGTATTGTTATGAACACGCTTATTACTGCAACTATTAACACTGGTATTATCGCGCTGATAGTATTTATCGGCATCGCGGTATTCATCTTCTACCGGGCGCGATACAAGATCGTGCAGGCCAACGAGGTGCTGGTCATCTCGGGCGGGCGCGAAAAACTGAAGAAGGGCCAGAAAGACGTGGTCGACGGCGATATCCGAAGGGAGAGGAGCAGCATAAGGGTCCTTAGGGCCGGCGGCGCGTTTGTCTCCCCGTTCAAGAAATGGGATAAGTTCTCTTTGAGCGTAATGACCATCCAGTCGGAGGGCCAAAACACCCAGTCGGCCGTCATTGTCCCTGTGGTCGTGAAATGGACGGCGCAGATCAAGGCCGACGACACGACTAACGAATCGCTGGAAAAGGCGATCACAAACTTCCTCGGCTTCCGGCGCGACAGCATTGAAGAGGCGCTTAAGCAAAGCCTGGACGGCGAGGTGCGCGCGGTCATCGGCACCAAGACGCCGGAGGAGATAGTTACCGACAAAAATGCCTTCGGCAAAGAGGTGCGCGACGGCGTCCAGGACAAGATGAGCGAGCTGGGCTTCAAGCTCCTGTCTCTCAACATCGCCGAGGTCTCCGACCCCAACGATTATTACACAAACCTGGCGGCCAAGGACAGGGAGGCGAAGCGCAGGGACGCGGAAAACCTCCGGGCGGAAGCCGAGAGGGACATCAACAAGACCGCGGCGGCCACCAGCAAGGAATCCGAGGAGGCAAGGCTGGTGAAAGACCTGGCGATCGCCGAGAAGCAGCGCGACGTCGATGTCAAGAAGGCGGAGTTCTATATCCAGAAATCCGAGAAGGAGGCCGAGGCCGCGTTTGCGCGCCAGATTCGCGACGAAGCGCAAAAGCAGGAGTTCGAGCTCAGGAAAGGCGATGTGGCGGTCACCACCGAAGAGCAGCGCCGGCGCGCCGCCGAGGCCCATCAGACCGTTGCGGTGACAGAGGCTGAAACAGAGAAGAAAAAGCGCATCATCGATGCGGAGGCGGCCGCGCGGAAAGCTGAGATCGACGCGGCGGCCAGGGTCGTTATCGCGGAGAAGGACGCTGACGCTGACGCGAAGGCCGCGGAGATAAGGGCCACCGGCGAAGCGGTGGCTATCCAAAGGCAGGCTGAAGGCAAGGCCATCGCCCGAAGGGAGGCGGCGGCGGCCGAAGCGGAGTATATCCGCCAGACACGGGCGGCCCAGGCAGCCGGCATCGAGGCCGAGGGCAAGGCCGAAGCCGAGGCCATAAGGCAGAAGGGGCTGGCCGAGGCCGAGGCCGAAATGGCAAAGGCCGAAGCGCTGGCCGAGAAAGAAGGCGTCAACCTGAGGGTCACGCTCGCGGAGATCGAGAGCAAGACGCGGATCCAGGTCTCAAACGCCATAGCCACCGCCGTGGCCGAGGTCGGCACCAACGCCACTATTATAGATATGGGCTCCGGGAGCGGCAGCGGGGGCGGGGACGACCTGCTGACAGGGTTCTTAAAGAAGCTCCCCGAGACATTGGCGAAGATGGACGTCGCCTCGGGCGCGCTGAACGGCAAGGCAGGCTCTTCCCTGCTCAACGAGCTTTCGGCGGCAATCTTCAACAAGCCTTTGCAGGCAGCGGGCGAGCCGTCCAGGCTGACGGCAGCCGCCGCCGGGATAGGCGCCGCAGTATCATCGCTGGGGGAGAAGGCCCCGGGCGATGAGGCAGGCGCGGACGGTAAGGACGGCGCGCTTGGTGCGGACGGCGCGGGCGGCGCGGGTTCCGATGGTTCCGCGGGCGGAGCGGGCGGCGCGAACGGCGCGGGTTCCGATGGTTCCGCGGGCGGAGCGGGCAGCGCGGGCGGCGTGGGCGGCGCGGGCGGCGCAGGTTCCGATGGTTCCGCAGGCGGAGCGGGCAGCGCAGGCGGCGCGGGCGGCGCGGGCAGTGCGGGCAGCGCAGCAGGCGCGGGCGGCGCAGCAGGCGCGGGCGGAGCGGGCAGCGCGGGCGGAGCGGGCGCGTCCGCCGCAACCCCCAAGACCGGTGCATCTGCGCAGGCCGGCGGTGCATCTGCGCAGGTCGGCGGTGCATCTGCGCAGGCCGACGATGCCGCCAAACAAGCGGGAGCGGCAAAGCCAGTTATGTCCCCGGCAGAAAGGCAGGCCGCGATCTATAAAGAATCGGATGAGACAAAAAGGAAAGCGGCGGCAATACGAGCGGAAGAAGAAGCCGTGAAAGTGGGGTCCGCAAAAACAAAGCCAGCGACGAAACAGGCTGCATCGGCGGCGGCAGGTACAGCTGCGGCTACAGCTACGGCAGGAGCGGCTGCGGCAGGAGCGAGCCAGGCGGCAGGAGCGAGCCAGGCGGCACAGGCGGCAGCAGGAACCGCAACAGCCCGATCAGCAACTGCGGCAGGAGCAAACCAGGCCGCACAGACAGCGCAAGGGACTGCAGCGGGCGGCGGTGCGAGGCAACCAGCAGCCCAGAAAGCAAAAGCAGGTCCTGCGGCTCAGGTAGCGAAAGCGGGGGCTTCAGCGACAACAGCCAAAGCTTCCCATGCTGCACTCGATGAATCAGGGCTGGCGGCCCATGAGAACCCGTCGCTGATGGTAGCGGCCCAGACCGCAACCGCCGGCATCGCTGAAAGCCATCACCTCGGCAGGGAGGACGCCTTTGAAGTAGCCCAGGTCTATGCCGATATCAATGATTCTGTCGGCGACAACAAGGAGAAGGCGCTCGACCTGGCTGAAAAGACCATTAACGCCATACGCATCCTGCGCCGCTCGGGAAAGCCCGTCGATATAAAATCCGTGGCACAGGTCGTGATCGGTCTGGACAGCGAAAACCAGCTCAATACAGACAACATTATCGACCGGCTGGGCGGGCTTGCCAAGAAGGCCGTCAAGAACAGGGTCAAGCCGCTGCGGTAGGCGCTGCGGCAGGCGCCGCGGTAGGCGCCGCGTTAGGCACTACGGTAGGCGCCATTGGCTGGCTTGGCGGGGCTGCCCGGGTAGCAGCCAGGAACAGGTTCAACCACTACAGCAAGAACAATGAGGGACGGTACACCACGTACCGTCCTTATATTTGGCAAGACGCAGGATCCAATGTTTCGAGCGGCAGCGAGAAACTGCCATTTCTAAAAAAACAGCGGGATTTTGGCGCAAATCGCAACCTTCTGTCTTGCAAGACAAAAAGAACCGTCCGAAACCACGGAAACGAAATTCCAGGTTTGGAAGCGGAAACTGCGGCGAATTTCCACTTGTAGTTCATTTTGAACCCATTTTTTTACTACAATGGGTTTATTAGCTATGAATATTGCACGTTTATTAACATATTCTGTCATGAATGGGCTTTTTTATTGCTTTTTTATAGCAAAACCACGCTGATAACCAACTACAAGTGAAAATTCGCCGCACTTTTTGGTCAAAAAGTCGGAAAGCGAATTCCTCAACCTTGACCGCAAGACAGATTTTCTTCCGTTTGTCGCGGATGCCTATGAACTATGAACCTATGAACCGTCCCCATTGTGTTCAACACAAAAGAACCGTCCCCCTGTGTTTGCTCAAAAATTTCACTTGACAAGCGCGCTGCCATGCCATATCATTCTCTCTTGGCAGTTATTGGCCTGGTGGCATGGCGCCTACGGGACAACAGAGAAAGGAGAGGCATGATCTCTCGGACATTGAAGACAATGAATCATACTTTGGAAGGGGGCTTTGACAAGCCTTCGAACGTATGCGCTGATTGACGATTGATAACACCGTAAGGAATACGGTCCGTCTGTCAGTGCGGCAGACGGATTTTTTATGTGTTTTTTTATGGAAAGGAAACAGGAAAATTGCTTGAAATGAAGTACAAGAGCGCGGAGCGGTAAATACGGGGCACAGGAGGAAGGTTCTCTTGTATTGACAAAGAGTACAGTCCCCTTGTGCAGGCACAATAAACGATAATTTGTGTCCCCGGAACGCGATGCGGCAAAAAACGGCCATCCTTTATGGTTAATACAGGGTGGCAGAAGACGCAATGACGTACTGAATTAGAAGTGAGGCAGAATGCTTACGGTGAGACACAATGAGATTTTTTAAAGTTAGAGCTAAGGTCGATAAGGAGCTGACGGACGGCCTGGAGGAACGCTCGAAAAAGAGCCGTTCGAATGAATTTAATAAGAGGGTAGAGGCATACGCGAAGGAGATCCGCGCGGTTGATGAGGCTGCCCTGGAAAAACCGCTCGAGCGTGATTTTTATATCAACTTCTCTTCCATCGAAATGGAGAGCGCGGTTTTGATAATGGCTACGGAGCGGTACTGGGAATCCTCCTCTGAAACCAAGGTGCATTTTTCCGAATACCTGAAAACGCAGAAGTATGGCGGCAGGATCGAGAAGATGGACGAGATTACGGGCAAGGTGTACCGCGGCCTCCTGGCCGATGCTGCCAAGAACGATTTCATCGACGGTTTCGACGATACGATGAAGCGCTACGGCATGAATACGGTACTTGGGCAGAGGTGGAACGGGTTCTCGTTTGAGGAATTCCTGCTCGACGGTGAAACGCCGGACCAAAAGACATCGCTGCGCAGGGCTTCGGCAATGGGCACTGTCCCCACGCTTTGCGAGGAAATCGAGCGGATCTACGCTACAACGCGCGAAGTGTGGAAACCCGGCAACCCCGTGCATTACACCATTGCGGCAGATGACGGGAAGGACAAAGACGCTTATTTCATGCTGCTCATGAAAGCGCTTTACGCCTCCGGGCGGATAAGCGGCAAACGCTACACGCAGATCGATTACGAGGAGCTGTGCGAGGACTACAATTCGGAAAAACTGGATGAGGTCTACCGGCTGCAGGCGAGCGGCGTCGTGGCTATCAGGATCGGCAAGGACAACCCCGATGAGGGCGAGACGGTCACCGGGGCGGAAAGGCACGCGGCGGATATCTGCCGGGCGGCGATGAAGTGGAAGAACCTCGTGCTCACGGTCTTCCTTTTCCAGAGGGATTCGGAGCGGGTGCAGGACAACTTTTTCTCCGAGATGGACTATATCTCGCTGATCCGCATCGAGGAGAGCGTCGTGTTCGACAACGACGCGAAGGCGTTCCTGCGCAGCCTCGCGAAGGAAAACAAGGTGGATGTGTGCAAAGGGCTTTACAAGACCGTCGGCAAGGGCGTCGGCTATTCAAAGCGCGACCTGAGGGATCTGTTCGACCAGTGGTACAGCGGCCACCTGAAGAATAATGAGTTCCCGCAGTACTCGGCAAGCGCCATCGCGATGTCCAAGTCGGGGCGCGGGCCAAAAGGCAGCGGCATAGACGAGCTGAACGGCCTCATCGGCCTGGCGGAGACAAAGGCGCTCGTCTCAAGCATCCTCGACTTCGCCAAAGCGCAGAAGATGTACGCGTTCGACAAGGCCCCCGCCAGGCAGTCGCTCCACATGATCTTCACGGGCAACCCCGGCACGGCCAAGACGACAGTCGCCCGCCTGGTCGCCCGTATCCTGAAGGAGAACGAGGTGCTGAGGGTCGGCGACCTCATCGAAGTCGGCCGCGCGGACATCATCGGCAAGTACGTGGGTCACACTGCGCCGCTTGTTAA